>WNFI01643027.1_pt2 | contig 10031 bp, 10 predicted proteins | sample 5400471 | NCBI WGS metagenome assembly WNFI01 (sample SAMN13153348, study PRJNA577476) | soil metagenome | isolation source: 100 cm saprolite on Douglas fir-dominated hillslope | place: USA:California | collected 2013-09-17
CGAGTACCCGGAGGAGGAGGACCCGGAGGAACCCGAGCCGTTCAACCTCACCAAGGTCAACCAAACCCTGGCCAAGCTCGGCCGGTGAGCCCCGCGCGATCGTGCCGATAGTCTGCCGGCGTCCTCCGGTCGCCCGAGCAGTTTGATCGGCGCGGCCGTACGCAGGGCTACCAGGCCGTCTTCAGATGCGGGAGATCATCACCAGTGACCTCGAGTCCCCGGCATGGTTCGTGCGAGGGGGGGAGTAGTCCTGCCGTCGCAGCGCCCGCACCCGTTCCTTAACGTCGTCGCTCGCCATGAACCCATACTTGCCGCTATCGCCGCCGTGCGCAGCCCGGCGTACCTAGCGGCGTGACGAACTATCTGACCGGCTGTGAGGAGCCTCAGTCCCGCACAGCGCCGAGCCAGTGAACTCTTTCATCCTGATCTTGGTGGTAGCTCGCGCATGCACTGATGAGGCTTGGCCACAGCCCGGCCGAGCTCTTCGCCAGGGAGACGCACGAGGAGTTCGTCATCTGAGCCGGCCGCGCTCCCTGATGTCAGCGGGCGGGCTTCGGCCGGCTGGCCGCCTTGTAGGCGGACCTACGCGCGGCCTTGGCGATCCGCTTGTCGGGATGATGCTCGCCGATCAGGGACAGCACGCTGGCCGCGTCCGGGTGAGGCGACCGCGACATGGCGTCGAACGCCTGCTGCTCCTGGCCGGCCGGGATCGAGTCGCGGATTTGCTGCGAGAGCTCGTCCGGGTCGCCGGACATGGCCAGCGTGTCGGTGACCATCCAGGCGAGGTCGGCGGCATCCGGCTCGAGTCCGGGCAGCACGGTAACTCCCGGTTCGCCGCCCGCGATCTCGGTCAGCGCGATCTTCGCGTACGGCCGCAGTTCGGGGCGGCCGAGCGAGTTCCGCCACGCGGGCTCGGCGGTCGCGCCCAGCTTCTGCACGGTTCCGATCGCGAGCAGGCGCTCGGCGGGGCTGCCGTCGGCCGCGGCCGCGAGCAGCTCGCCAGCGGCGACGTCCGGGGCCCGCATCTCCAGCCAGGCCGCCATCTCGGCGTCGAACTCCTCTTCGTCGAGGTACTGGGCCGCGGCTAGCAGGTCCGCGGCGGTCATCTGGTCGGGCGGCGGAAGCAGCGGGATCTCCACGTCGTCCTCGAGCAGCACCTCTCGCATCGCCCAGGTGCCCAGCGGGGTCACCTGCGCCACCGGCCCGTCCTCTCTGCCCTCACCAGGCGGCTGGTCCGCCGGCGAGACCGCACCCAGCTCCTGCAGCATGCCCAGCAGGTACTCCGCGGGATCCCCGTGCGCCTGGGTCCATGCGTGCCACGCTGCTTCCGCCTGGTCCGAGGCCAGCTCGTCCGTGGCGGCTTGGCGGATCATGTCGGAGGCTTCGCGGACGGGCACGCCCTCGCCCCTGGTCAGGAACAGCGTCACCATCAGCGCCCAGCCAGCGTCAGTGAAGTCGAGCAGCTCGCCCAGGCGTTCGTCGAGGTCGGCCTCGTCCTCCAGCCGGGTGAGCACGCCCGGGAGCGTCGTGGACCAGACCTCCAGGACTTCCTCGTCGGTCCCGCCGGGCCATTCGCCCATGGCCTCGCCCGGCTCCATACGGTCGCCTTCGAGGTCAAGCTCCAGGAAGCCAGCGCCGAATGCGATGTCCCACAGCCGCGCTAGCTCCGGCACGTCATGCATGCTCGTGACCCCGGGCGGGTCCGGCATGCCCGGCAGCGCCTCGGGACCCGTACTGGCCTTGACCGGAACCGGGATGCCCAGCTCGCGCGCCGCGGCGATCGTGTCCTCAGCGGTCAGCTCCCCGTCCTCGGTGACGTCGCGGCCCGGGGCGACCCACTCGGCGAGCCTGCGTACCCGCCCGAGCAGCGGCGCGGTCCTGCTCATCGCGGCCAGCTCCGGCTCGGGAGGCAAGCGCAGCGGCGGCAGCCGGTCGGGCAGACCGAAGGCATCCTTGAGATCAAAGTCCTCGTCGTCAAAGGCAAAGTCGTCTAGCTCGAGGTCGTCCGGGTCGAAGTCCTCGAGCTCCTCGTCGTCTTCGCCGACATCACCGAAGAGGGCCTCGTCCTCGGCCTGGCCAGCGTCGATCCGGTGGTTGTAGCCCGCGATCCAGCGATCGACGGCGTTCTGGTCGGTGAAGTCCACTCCGTCCGAGGCCATCGCCTGGGTGATCGAGCGTGCCATCCCCCAGTTCTTCGGGTCCATAAGCGCGCTGGCGAACCACGGCGCCACCTCGTCCAGCTCGCGTGCCAGCTCTTTCGCAGTTTTGGCGGCGACCGCGCCGGTGTCAGCCAGGAACGCCAGCAGGTCACGCAGGGCCGGTACCGTGTCCGCGGTTCCCTCGGTGTCCAGCACGGTCACCTTGCGCGGATACACCTCCAGCAGCAGCTCGCGAATGTCGCCCGGACCCAGGTCGGCTGGGTCGTCCAGGCCGACGTGATCGCGCAGCAGGCCGAGGAGCAGCCGCAGTTCCTCAGCGTCGGCGCCGGGGCCACCGCTGAGCTCATGCGGGGCGTCGCCGGCCCAGCGGGTAAAGGCCTTCAGGGTCGCATCGACCCGATCGCTCGCCACGGCTATCACCCTAGCCGTGCCGCGATGCCACCCGAGCGGTCCGGCCCACTTCGGGATCCTGGCAGCTGGCGGGGCGGGTGCCGTCGGATAGGTTCCCGGGTGTGGTGGCGCTGCGTTCGATATGCGTGTTCTGCGGGTCGTCGACTCCGCCGGATGCCCGCTACCGGAACGCTGCCCGGGGCCTCGGAGCGCTACTGGCGCGACGGGGCATCGGCCTCGCGCGCACCGTCGCGGTCTCGTCATCCTCATCTGCGAACTCGAGCCTGCGGGAGACCGACACCGGCGGTGGCTGGCGCCTCAGCTCCATGGCCTGCTGCCCGAACCGCTCCTGTTCGCAGATCCGGTCGAGGGTGACCCAGGACATCTTCATAGGGCTCATGCGGCCTCGTGAGGCACCGGAAACGTTCAGCCGCCGAGGTCGGAGCTGAGCTTGGCTCGCTGCTCCCCCAGGTCGGCCAGCTCGGCCCGCAGGCGCCGGATCTCGCGGTTGACGCGCGTCAGCTCGGCCCGGGACTGCTTCTCGTTGACGTAACGGTCACCGTGCCTGGTCCTGGCCAGGGCCTCGACCTCGCGGCGGAGCAGTCTCAGCCACGGGTTCCCGTGCATAGCGGCCTGGCGGCACTGCAGCATGCCCGCGTCGATCGCGTCGTAGATCTCGTCCTGGGTCAGCCCGAACTCCTGGCGGGCGGGCTTGTCGCTCAGCGTCGCGCCCTTGCGCCGCCATTCGAGGCGCTGTTCGTACTCCTGGAGGCGTTGTTCGTAGTTTTGGTCGTCCATGGCCAATCGCGCCAGCGGCTGCTGCGGAGTCGGCCGGACGGACTTCCGGCCGTCCAGCCATGGTAAGTCCGCTGCTGCGGCCCGGCTGCACATTCCTGGCCTTAGACCCACGGGATGACGCCCGGGATCAGCATCATAGTGGCCGCTCGCCTGCCGGTCTGGGCGGTCGATCACGGCTGCCCGAGGATTGGCTTCATCGCCGTCCGGGGGTGGATGGACTGCCGCCCGGGCGAGCGCGACGGGCGTGCCAGCGTGGAGTTCACCTGGCAGGGTGATGACGAGGGTGATGAGGTCAGCGGCCGGGGCTGGGCGGCACTGGCCGATGACGGCTCGCTTCAGGGGCATCTGTACTTCCACCTCGGCGACGACTCCGGCTTCCGCGCCGTGCGCTTCGGGCCGGAATCGGAGATCGCTCCCTCCACGCGGCAGCCTCGATGAGCCCCGCGTCCCCGGGAAGCCGGAGCGTTACCGCGTCCGGTTCCGTCGTAATGGCGTGGCGTATTGCGGGGCGCCGGGCTAGAAATGGAGCGTGCTTACCCTCTCGTGCCGTCCGGTCGCTGGCTCCACGGCACTGCCTGGCTTCGCGCGTCCGCACGCCTCGGAAGAGGCCCGCAAGATCGCCGAGGACGGCATGATCTTGCGGGTCCAGGTCGGGTCGGGGTGCACGGCACCTCGATCACCGGCCAGGACGACCGCGACAAGATGGGCCTGTGCCTGGAACCCCCGGAGTTCGTGACCGGGCTGGCCCGCGTCCGCGCCACGGAGACGCAGGTGGCCCGGACGCCTATGGCACCGAGCCTTACCTGTCCCACGCGCGCATGCCAGGCAAGGCGCCCGTCTCTTTTGGTCAGGCCCGTACTTCCACGAAGCCGGCCGGCGCGAAGTCCTGGTCGAACGCGAGGGCCTCGCGGAGCCGGCGGTCCCTCATGACACGAAAGCTCGTCGCATCGACGTGGGAGTACACCCGCTCGTCATGCTTGCGCAGCCACTGCCAGGCCGCGGCCTCCTGGTCTTCGGTGACCCTGTGCACGGCCAGGCGGTCAGCCTTGACGAGCGCGTCGACCCGGTCGAGGAAGGCCACCGCGGTGCGATGGCTGTCCTTGCGCCGCAGGAACGTCCAGGTTTCCCCGACCACCAGGTTGCTGGTGAGCACCTGCTCGGATCGCCCGAGCGCGGCGAGCATGCCCAGGGCATCGTGGTGCCGGGTATCCCCGGGCAGCGCCCACGCCACCCACCAGCCGGTGTCGGCGAACTTCACCGGCCGTAGATGACGTCATCGACCTCGCCTGGCCGCACCGAGATGCCGTCGGCCCCGAAGCCGGCCAGCGAGCGCCACGGATCCTCCTCGGACCCGTGCGGCGCTGGGACAAGGACGCAGCCAAGTCCCTGACGGATCAGCTCGGACTTGGATATCCCTCGGCGGCGGGCCTCCGCTGCGGCGCGCTCGTCGAGGTCCTCGGGAATCGTGATGGTGATCGTCTTCACGTGTTCATTATACATAGTGACCGTCATGCGATATATGTATCGCTGTGCCTGGGCCTCGGCCCAGCCTGCCTGCTTGATCAGCTCGTTGACGCGGCGCGCCCGCTTTCAGCCGGCCCTTCTGGTCGGTGACCTGCCTCGATGCGCACAATCAGACGAAACAGCATCGATCGCCCATAGCTTTGGGGATGGCACATGGCACTCACGCTCGCTGACATTCTGGATCTCGACGTTCTCCGGCGCGGTGAGCCGGAGGTTGCCGCTGGGCACGACCGGCTGAACCGGCCAGTTCGCTGGGTTCATATCTCTGAGCAGGCGGATATCGCGAACTACCTCAAAGGTGGCGAGATGCTGCTCATGACCGGCATGGGCCTAGGCCGGGACCCGGGCGCACAGCGCCGCTTCATCCGGGAACTCGACGAAGTCGGCGTCGCCGGGGTGCTGATCAGGCTGGGCGCCGCGTTCGATGAGCTCCCGGCTGCGCTGGTGGACGAGGCGGCGCGCCGGGACCTGCCCCTTGTCGCGTTGCATCGCCGTATCGGCTACATGGACGTCACCGAGCAGGTGCATGGCGCGATCATCAATCACCAGGTGGAACTGCTGCGCAAGGCCGAGCAAATCCGGCTGGAATTCACCCAGCTTTTGCTCCGCGGCGCGAGCCTGCCCCGCATCCTGCAGCGGCTCGGCTCCATCACCGGCTGTCCGATCGTGCTGGAGTCCTGCGCATGGGTTCCCGTCTCGCTGCGGGGCGAGGAATGGGGCCGGGTCCACGCCCTCCAGCTTGGCCGCGGGCTGGATGACATCGACTTGCTGGCGCTGGACCGCGCTGCCGCCGCCGTGGGCCTCGCCCTGCTCACTGAGCATGCCTCGCGCTCGGCGACCGATGCCGCGCGCAGCGCCCTCATCTCCGACATCCTGCACGAACGTTACCGAGACGCCGAGGAACTGTTCCGGCGCGCCCGGAGCATCGGCGTGGAACTCGCCGGACGCCGATTCGCTGCCCTAGTCGTCGACCCGCGCGGGCTGGCAGAACTTGCAGAACAGGAGGGCTTCGGGGAACCGCTCCGGCAGGACATCCGCGGGCGGATCCTCCGCGAGGTCCGCGCGGCTGTCCTGGCATCAGGATCGGTAAGCCTGTCGGCGCTGGATGGCGACAGGGTGCTAGCCATCATCGGGTGCCCGCACAGGCCAAGCATTCGGGACCTGCTGGATGGTCTGGGCCGGGACATCTGCGACCGGATCGCCAGATCCTGGCAAGAGAGGATCGCCACGGTGGTGGGCGTGAGCGACGAGTCAGCCGCCTCCGGACTGCGGCGCGCACTTCAGCACGCGTCGGACGCTGCCAAGTTCGGCTTGCGGGTCGCTTCCGGCGCCGGTGTTCACCACTTCGGCGACCTCGGCGTCTTCCACCTGTTGCTGCCGCTCTCCGAGGGCCCGCAGCTCGCCTCCTACGTGGAGGCGGAGCTGGGCCCGCTGCTCAATCACGACTCGTCGGCGGCCCTGCCCTTGCTCCCGACGTTGCAATGCTTCCTGGAACACAGCGGCCGCATCAGCGTCACGTCTTCCGAGCTGCACATCCAGCGGCGAACTCTTTACCACCGGCTGTCCCGGCTGACTGGGCTGCTCGGCCGCGACCTGGAGAACCCGGACGTCCGGCTCCGGCTGTGGGTCGCCCTCCGTGGCCTGGACCTGTTGCGCCGCCGCAGCGTTCCCGACGCTGCGGCCTCCAGGTGAAGCTGTGCGCGCTTAAACTTCGCTAGACGAAAGCGCTTCCAGCGCCTTGACCAGAGCGTCGCCGACCTCCGCAGTCGCCGCCGTCCCGCCCAGGTCGGCGGTGGCGACCTGCCCATCGGCGGCCAGCACCTCGATGGCGCGTATCACACGCTGACCCCACTCTGGGTAGCCGATATGGTCGAGCATGAGGGCTGTGCTCCAGATGGACCCGATCGGGTTCGCCTGGCCGGTTCCGGCGATGTCTGGTGCCGATCCGTGAATCGGCTCGAATGTGGACGGGGGCTTCCGCTCGGGGGTGAGGCTCGCGCTCGGCGCCAGCCCCATCCCCCCCTACTCTGCTGCCACTTCGTCGAAAATGCGGTCCCAGAGGACCCCGGAGTACTGCAGGGCATTGCCCTTGCTCACGCTGGTGACCGTCCGGCCCTCCCGGCGGGCGAGCTCGAAGGCCCAGCGAATCACCCGCTCGGTCCCGAATCGCGAGAAGACCGCGGTCTGCAGAGCGGCTTCGCGTTCCGTCCCGGGATAGATGACGTCACCGATGCCGGCATACTCGCCTTCCGTGCCCTCGCGGACGAACAGCATGTCGATGTCCCGCGGGTCCGCGCCAGCCAGCGGTGTCGGGATCCCCGGCAACAGCCGCACCGGGCGGAGATTCACATACTGATCGAAGCTGAAGCGGATGCGGAACAGGAGGTCCCGAAGGGTGATGTGGTCCTTAACAAGTGGCGAGCCGACGGCGCCGAAGATGATGGCGTCATAAGGCCGGAGCGTCTCCACTCCGTCGGCAGGCATCATCTCCCCCGTCTCCAGATAGTAGCCTGTTCCCCAGGGGAAGTGGTCAAAGGTGAATTCGATGTCCGGGTCGTTCCCCGCGATGAATTCCAGGACCTTTTCTGATTCCTGGACCACCTCCGGCCCAACACCGTCGCCGGGTATCACGGCGATGCGCTTCATTCGCTCCTCCTGGGCTCGGGGCACCTGGCCGCACCGAGAGGATAGCCCGGCAGCGGGCCGCCGTCCTGCACCAAATGTGACAACTTCCACGTCGATGTGTCACAAACCGTGCCTTCCGAGCAGCCGCCACGATCGCTAAAGTCAGGCCACTGGCGAAGGGAGCAGTGACCGATGCGGATGCTGGGAAAGGTTGCCGTGGTTACCGGTGCCGCCAGCGGCAACGGCCGGGCAATTGCGGAGCGGCTGGCAGCGGAAGGCGCGCACGTGGTGTGCGCAGACATCAACGCCGAAGGGCTGGCGCTGGTCACTGCCGGCATCACCGCGGCGGGCGGCCAGGCGGAGGCCGTGGACTGCGACGTTGCCAGCCCTGGTGACGTCGAGCACCTCGTCGGGATGGCGGAATCCCTGGGCGGGCCGCACGCGATGGTGGCCCAGGCGGGAGCGAGCTACGAGAACAAGCTTGAAGACACAACGCCCGAGGCGTGGGACCGGTTCATGTCGGTGGACGTGAAGGGTACCTACCTGTGCATGCGCGCCGCGATCCCGCGGATGCGGAACCTCGGCGGCGGCTCCATCGTGGCAATGTCCGGCACGTACGCCGTCAAGGCCGAGCCAGGCGTGGCCGTGCAGTGCGCCGCCAAGGGCGCGATCATGAGCCTGGTCCGGGGCGTCGCCGTTGAGGTCGGCAGGGACGGTATCCGAGTCAACTGCATCGCCCCCGGTTACATCAGCACGCCGATGGTGGACCGGTGGGCCGACGCCCAGCCCGACCCCGCGGCCGTGCGCCAGGCTGCTGCCAGCATGCACGCCCTCAGCCGGATGGGCACCGCGGCGGAGATCGCCGCCATGGCCCTGTTCCTGTGCTCCGACGAATCATCGTTCTGCACCGGGCACGCTTATTTCGTGGACGGCGGGCTGGCCATCTCGGAAAACGGCGGTCAGCACCAGCCAGCCCCAGTCCTCGCCTGAACGGGCAGGTCATTTCCCTCACAGCAAGGGGAAAAGCAATGGGAATGCTTGGACGCATCGACAACCTGGACGTTCTCTGCCACGACCTCGATGCCATGGTGAGCTTTTACCACGATGTCCTGGGCTTTCCGTTCTTCCTGCCGTACGAGCAAGACAAGGACTGGGCGGCGATCCAGGCCGGGGACGTCACGGTCTACATACTCCGCACCCCGGCCGGGGGCCGCGTCCCCAGGCGGACCTCCGTCACGGAGCAGGACCCACCGGGCATCGACTCGTTTGCCTTCGAGGTCGCCGACCTCGAGGCAGCCATAGCGGACCTTGACGGGCGGGTCCGGTGGGCGGGTCCGGCCGAGACATGGGAGCACCCAGGCGGGACCTTCTACCGCCACCGGGCGTTCTACGACCCAGAGGGGAACCTGCTGCACCTCACCGAGCCGCATAAGGCAGCAAGCCATGAGTGAGTATCCGTGCATCCGGGTGTCAGGGCCTCCCCGGCAACGCGGCCAGGCCTACGGTGAGCAGGCTCGGGACCGCATCCACCGGTCCGTGGCCGGCTACCAGCAGGCATTCGCCCACTATGCGGGCTGGGACTGGGCGACGGTGTGTAAGGAAGCGAGGCAGTACGAGGCGCCTATCGGGGACCTGTACCCGGCGTTCGTTGAAGAACTCAGCGGCATCGCCGATGGAGCGGGCGTGGGTTTCGAAGACGTGCTGGCGCTCAACGTCCGCACCGAGGTCATGTTCGCTGCCAGGGCACGCGATGCCCGGTCCCAGCGCGCGCGGATGACTGGTGAATGCACCGCGTTTGCCGTGCTGCCGCGGGTGTCTGCCCGCGGGCACACCCTGGTCGGGCAGAACTGGGACTGGCTGCTTCATTGCTTCGGCACTCTCGTGGTCCTCGAAGTCGAGCAGCCGGGAGCGCCGGACTTCGTTACCGTGGTGGAGGCCGGCCTGCTGGCCAAGGCGGGGATGAACTCGGCTGGTCTTGCCGTCGCCACCAATGCGCTGGTCACCGAGGCCGACCGCGGGGTGCCCGGCCTTCCGTACCACGTGATGCTCCGTGCCCTCTACGACTGCGAGACGATGACCGACGCGCTGGCGGCCTTGCAGCGCGGCACGCGCTCATCGTCCGCCAACTACCTGCTCGGTCACGCCGACGGGCTGGCACTGGACGTCGAGGCCGCGCCGGGGGACTTCACGCGGCTGTCCGTACTGCACCCGGGAAGCGACGGAATCCTCCTGCACACGAACCACTTCCTCTCCCCGCCAACTGGGACGACCGATTACTCGCTATGGGCCATGCCCGACAGCGCGATCCGATTCGGCCGGATCGCCGACCAGGTCGCGGAGGCTGGCCCGCCCTGGACGGGCGAGACATTCCAGCGCACGCTGGCCGACCACGCCGGTTTCCCGTCCGGGATCTGCTGCCATCCCGATGCCCGTGAGCATCCCCTGGAGCAGGGCGCGACTGTGGCATCGCTGGTCATGGACACCGTTGAACGGCGAATCTGGCTCGCTGACGGGAACCCGTGCACTGCAGAGTGG
>WNFI01654900.1_pt1 | contig 10031 bp, 8 predicted proteins | sample 5400471 | NCBI WGS metagenome assembly WNFI01 (sample SAMN13153348, study PRJNA577476) | soil metagenome | isolation source: 100 cm saprolite on Douglas fir-dominated hillslope | place: USA:California | collected 2013-09-17
GGCTGTGCATCTCATTGATAAGATTCTGCAAATACTCTTGCTCAGCCGGGGTCATGTCGCGGGCAGGGTTGCCGGTGTCCTTGAATTCGCCGGCCTTCATGGTCACGTCTTTCAGCTTGGCCCACTTCAGTAGTTCGCCGTAGTTCATGGACTGGGAAATTACGCCGATCGATCCGACGATGCTGCCCTGGTCGGCGTAAATCTTGTTGGTGGCAGACGATACGTAATACGCACCGCTGGCGCCGACGGACTCGATGGAAGCCACGATTCGCTTTTTCTTTTCGTCGCGAATGCGCTTGACCTCGCGGTAAATCTCTTCCGAAGCAGCCACGCCGCCGCCGGGGGAGTTGACGTGGATGACGATGGCCTTGACCGAGTCGTCGTCGGCGAACTTCTTGAGCTGCTCGACGATGATTTTCGGCGAAAGAATTACGCCATCGAGGTCGACCACGGCGATCTTGTCGCCAAAACTTGTGAGCGAGGCCTTGTCATCACCATTGTGCATAGTGACGTAGACGAGCGAAAAAACGGCCAGCACGAAGAGGAAAAAAGCACCGCCGCCAATGAGAACCCAGAGCCAAACGCGTGAACGACCTTCCGCCATAATGCGTAGAGTGTAGCACTGGAGCGGGGTTCAGCGCTGGGCGGAAGCTGGCGTGCGTCTTGGTGCCGATCTGCGCGTGGAATTCCTTGACGCGCTCCCGCACACTCCTTAAGATGGCTGCGACTTTGAGGGAGGGATCATCATGGCAGGATTCTGTAATGCGTGCGGAGCGCCGATGGGCGATGGGGTGAGATTCTGTCCATCGTGCGGAAAGCCCTCCGGCACCGAAGTGGTTCCTGCGGCGACAGCTAGCCCTGTGTTTACCGGCCCCATCCCTCCTCCTCAATCTGGCGGTGCGTTGAAGATCGTCCTGATCATCGTTGGGATCCTCGGACTCATCCTCATCTTGATGATTGGGAGTTGTTTCTACATTGGCTATCGCGTGAAGAGGGCAGCGGGCGATCTCGCGAGCCACAGCAAGCCCTACACTGGAAAACGTGAGCCATGTTCGTTCGTCAGCGCGTCGGAGGCCGCCGATGCTCTCGGCGTTCCGGTGCAGGATGCCGTGCCTCGCGGATCGATGGGCTGCGACTACACACTGGGTACGGAAGGCAGCCACATGCTGGTTCAGTTTATGTGGAAAGGCGGAACCGGCATGATGAAACTCACCCATACGGCAATTCAGTTTGGGGGCAAGCAAACGTTCACGGAAGTGCCCGGGCTGGGCGATGAGGCCTTTATTGCTCCCGGCAACTCATCGATCATGATGCGCAAAGGCGATGTGCTCGTGACTATCAGCCTGCAAACGGCGGGCGGGAGCGCCGAGAGCGGCAAAAAGGTCGCAGCGCTGATTGCGGATCGGTTGGGATCTGAAGTTGAATGACTCGCCGAGATTGAGCCGATCCTCAAGTGGCATAGGCATATGCCTGCCCGGGTTATTGATCGTGTTAGCCTTGGCCGCTCATGGCGGCGAGACTGGCGCGAACCGCTTTGGCAGGAAGTTTCCCAGAAGATTGCACAGGAGCTGCATTGCCCCGTCGAGAATATTGTGATGTCCGCGACGCATTCTCACTCGTCGCCGTACCCTGAGGATGGGAAGAAGCCTTCTGATCCGAATTACGCAGCTTTCCGGAACAATCTGAAGGATGGAATTCTGACCGCGATCCGGGAGGCGAAAGCCAAACTGCAGCCGGCACGCATGGGTTTTGACACCGGCGCCAGTTACTTGAACGTGAATCGGGATGCCATCCATCCGCAGACGCGGCTTTGGTATCAGGGGCCGAATCTTGACGGCCCTTCTGACAAGACTGTGGCTGTTCTGAAATTTGAGACGCCCAGCGGCGAGCCGATTGCCGTATACGTGAATTACGCGATGCATGCCATCGACTACTACGAAATGGGAATCCTGACCGCGGATTTTCCCGGCGTGACTTCGCGGTTTATTGAACGGGCTTATGACGACAAGGTCGTCGCGATCTGGTCGAGCGGTGCGGCGGGGGACGAAAATCCGTTATATCTGCGCCAGCATCACGAAGCGCGCGAGGCCAAGGCCAAGTTCGATAAGAATCCCACGGCTCCTGCGAAAGAAGCTCTCGACAAAGCCGTTGGCGAACTGAATGACTGGGTGGACAGCATGGGCCGGGTGATGGCCGAGGAAGTTGTCCGCGTGGTGGAGGCCAGCAAGATCGATCCGACGAAGAAGACTGCGTCCGACATACGCATCTGGGGTGGCGGTAAGACGGTCACGTGTCCGGGGAGAACTCGCACCAACACTGGCCGTGAAGGCGCGCCGGGCACGTATGTGGATGGGGACCCTGTCAACCTCCACGTTGGCGTGTTAACTATTGGAACAACTGCGTCCGCTTCGGTGAACGCTGAGATCTATACGTCGATCGCGCAGCGCGTTAAGAAAGGGTCGCCGTTTTCCGATACCGTTGTGGTTACGCTGGCGAATGGTTTTGCTGGGTCTGGGTACGTTCCCTCGGATGAAGCTTATGGGCACAATACGTTTCAGGTGCTTGACACGCATCTGAAGCCGGGGTGTGCGGAGAATGGGGTTGTGAATGCGGCGTTGGAGCTGATGGCGGAGTCGGCGAAGTAGTTGGCTTGCCGGAGTTTCGCTCGAGCAAGAGCGCTGCGGAGGTTCGCTCCGCCGGACGGCCGGGGGCGGCCGTCCCCACGTGGATCCTGGCAGACCTGGTAGTACCTGGGTGTAGAAAGGCCTATTGGGGTAGGGTTGTTGTTGGGGCTTTGGGCCGGGCGATGGCGTCCATCTCACGGGCGATTTGTTCGTCCAGGTTGCCGTCGTAGACGTTGCCGTGATCTTTTCCTGGAACGAATGTGAATTGAAGGTCGATGTTCAATTCTTTCGCGGTTTCTTGCAGCAAATGAGCGGGCTCGTCGAGATGGAATGTGTCCTCGGTGCCGACAGTTAGGTGAATGCGGCCATCCAGCAGCGGGCGAAGGTAGTCGGCGTGTTTGCGCAGGATTTCCGCGATGTCATAGGCCTCCCAGGCTTTGGCCACGTCGGGATCGACCACGCCCGTGTCGCGATCAAAGAGGTGCATCGGGCGGCCATCCTCCGTTGGGCTGATGGTGGAAATTCTCCGGAGGTGTGGCGCGGAGGTTTGGGGGGAAACTGCGGAAGTCTGAGGGATCTGGGGAGACGGGCCAGCTTCCGCCGAAGATCTCAGGGTAGTTGACCTCTAACCACAAGGAAGCCCAGCCCCCGGAGGAGTGGCCCGTCAGGAGCCGGCTGTCGCGCTTTGCGTCCGTGCGATACGTCTTTTCTATATAAGGAATGAACTCCTGCACCAAAGCTTGGCCCCAGGGCCCGTTGTTGACCGAGTCGGCGAATTCGTGTGTTCCGCTGGGGCAAGATTCGTCGAGCAGAACCCAGATCATTTCGGGGTATTTGCTGTCCGCCATTTTCTTCTGCACTCGGGCGGCGGTGTCGTTAGCGATATCTGCGAGGTGATGGCCGAAGCCGTGCGTCCAGTAGACGGTCGGAAATTTCGGTTTCGCTTCGCTGGTGTAGCTCGGCGGGAGCACGACGACGGCCTGCATATGGATGGGGCGGCCCCAGAAGGCGCTTAGCAGGGGGCTGACGAAGTCCACGACTTCAGAAGAAAGAGGAAGTCTAAGTTTCGGTTCTGGAATACGCGTGGTGAGAACCAGCTCCATGGTGCCCGCGTGGGCCGGGTCTAGGTCGGGAAGCGAAATGACGGGACTGCGAATGTCTCCGGGCGAGCTGCCGGCGTAAGCGTAGTCGTGGTTCAGGTCGAGGAGTGCCATAACCTGGTAGCTGCCGTGAGCGCGTGTGGCGAAGGGCGCCGGAAAAACAATCTCATCGGGATTCAAGTCGATCGGGGTTGCAGACGAGGCGTTTGAGACTTCGCGGGCTGCGATCCAAATCTTGTCGGTGTCAGCGCCGAAGCCGGGCGTCATTTCCTCTGAGGCCGACTGCAAGGGGCCGAAGAAGACCAGGAGGCGTCCCGAAACCGTACCCTTGATGCCTGCACCTACCCGGACAGTGAAGCGCAGGGGTCCACCTTCGCCGTCTGCGTAGGCCGTGGCGGCGAGAAGGCATCCGAGCAGGCAAGTGTGCAGGAAACGAAACGCCAGGCGCGTCTTCATACAAAGATTGTATGCCGCAGCGAAGGCCTTTCCCACGTCGCGATGGTGCGCAGCCTGGGGTGTACCCATGTGAGATAATGGGGGTCAAAACCATAGAAAACCCCAAGGAAACCCGAAATGAGCCACACCGTATTTTGCGTGAAATTGAAGCAGGAACTGCCCGGTCTGGACGAACTGCCGTTCGACAATGACCTCGGCCAGCGCGTCTATGACAACGTTTCGCAAAAGGCGTGGGGTATGTGGGCCGAGCACTGCAAGATGTTGCTGAATGAGTACCGCTTAAACCCCTCCCGCCGAGAAGACCAGGAAGTGATTGCGAAGCAATTGGAACAGTATTTCTTTGGCGAGGGCGCGCAGGCTCCTGCGCAGTATGTGCCGCCGGCGTCGTAGGGTGGGGACGATGGAGCCGCAGGGGGCCTGCCCGCGCGGATCGACAAGGAATGGAGGTTTCTAAGTTCGCACGGGCGAGGACGCCCGTGCCTCCATCGAACTTTAAGTTCGCGGTCACTCGATGCCGGATGTCCACTCCCAACTCCTTTGTTTTCATTAGTTACTTTGGTTCATTCTCCGTAGATTCGCAGCCTATTCATCTTCTTGTAATAACCAATCAATAACCTTAGGGTGAGGAACAGAGCTTGGCCGACACCCTGATCCTGTCCGACGTGCATCTTGGTTCGGAAGTGAGTCATGCGCGGGAGGCTGTGCGCATGTTGGAAGGGCAGGTCTTCCGGCGGCTGATTTTGCTCGGCGACATCTTTTCCGACCTTAACTTCCGCCGCCTCAAGAAAGAGCATTGGCAGTTTCTCGGGTATATCCGTAAGCTTTCCAATCCCAAACGCGGCGTGGAAGTGGTTTGGGTGGAAGGGAACCACGACCTCGGGTTGACCGATGTAATGTCGCATCTGGTCGGCGTGAAGGTTTATCAGGAATACACGTGGGATTACGACGGGAAGAAGCATTTGGCGGTGCATGGGCACCAGTTTGACCGCTTTATCGTTAACAACATCCTGCTTAGTCATGTGGGGACATTTCTCCACTTGGTGTTGCAGAAGCTGGACTTGAAGGGTAAGCCGTTCGCTCGGTTTGCGGACCGGGCGAACACGAGTTGGCTCAGGCTGTCGAAAAAAGTATGCTCAGGGGCGCTGCTGCATGCGCGGTTCAAGGGTGCAGACAGGGTTTTCTGCGGGCATACCCATGAAGCGATCCACCGCGAGAAGGACGGAATCGACTACTACAACACCGGCAGTTGGACCGATACGAAGCTGACCTATGTCACTGTGAACGAGGAAGGTGTCGAAATACATGAATACACTCACGAACACAGCGGAACTAACGATCGTGATTCCGGCGAAGAACGAGGCGAAACTGATTCCGCGTCTGCTGACTTCATTGACGATCCAGGACTATTCGAAGATGCGGATTACGCCGGTACTCGTCGCTGATGCAAGCTCCACCGATGGAACGCCGGATATCGTTCGCAGCTTTGCGGATCGCCTAACGATCGAGGTGATTCCGGGCGGAATGCCTGCCGTGGGCCGCAACACTGGAGCGGCACGCGCGACGACGCGTTACGTTCTATTTGTGGACGCGGACATTGAGTTGGCGGAGCCGTGGCTGATCCGGCGCTGCCTGGAGAAGATGCAACAGAAACGCCTTCATCTGGCCACCACCAACATTTTGTGCCGGGGAAGCTTCGCCGACAAAATTCTCTATTGGGGCAGCGATTTCTTTCAGTACCTATCCTGCATCTACAAGCCATTTGCGACCGGGATGTTCATGCTGTTTGACCGCGAGCGCTTCCATGAACTCGGCGGCTTTCATGAAGAAGCGCAATTTGCCGAGGACTATCTGCTCAGCCAGAAAGTCGCGCGGCGAAAGTTCGCCATCGTGCGTGGTGGCGTCTTCACTACCAACCGGCGCTTCCAAAAAATGGGGCACCTGCGGGTCTTTCTCCTCTTCTTCCGTACCGCTTTGAATAAGCCCGAGTTTGTGCGGGATCGGATTGTCCCGGCTGAAGCCGGGACCTACCGTAATTTTTAGCGGCACTTCTGGCTAAGGGCGCTGGCATTCTGCGGCATTACGTTTTTTCGCCATCGGGCCTTCGGATCTCGGACGCGCCATCGGCCTAATGCATGGCGATGTTCTTCGACCGCGTTAAGCACACGCATTTTTAATCGCCGCAGCGACATCGAGGGGAAATTCTTCGAGATTCGTCGGTGCAGGTCCCTGACGTCTAGTCCCAACTCTTCATCTGTGGCCATAACGTGCTCAGGGGTTGCTTCATCCCCGTGCAGTAGTAGACATCGAAATGTTCGGACGGCATGGAGTAAGGGTGCGATACGCGCGTGACCTTCCGGAATGTGGTGAAGATCTCGGCCAGTCGCTCTGGGCTGTCGGCCATCACAATCATGCTCTCGCCCGTGAAGCCACGCGGGCCCCACAGAAAATAGCTCTGGTGTCCACTGATGGCGGTGCCTTCGGGAATGCCGAACTTCGGACCAAAAAGATCGATGGCCCCAGCCTGTCCGTAATTCTGTCCAAAGATGGCGGTTTTGGCGCGCACATCCGGCGCCAAGCTGTTGTATGTCCCGGCAACCGCAGCCGCCATCTCTTCCCAGCCAAACTGATCGGCGAACAACTGTGGTAGCGGTCCAAGCGGATGATTTTCGATGAGTGGCTGCTGCAGATGTGTGGCAGCCGCGTAGCGAATGTAGGTCTCGGGCGGCAGCAGCGGAATCAGCGTCGGCGCCAGCAGGACGCCCATCAACACCATCAGCGTCACATACACCGGCTTGATCCACTGCGCGCGGACTCCTGCCAGCCACCGTTCCCACGCCACACTGCCGGCCGCGAACAGAACCGGGTACGCGGGGAATAGGTAGTAGATGCGGGGGCTGACTGCTATGATGACTCCGGCCGACACCGCCCAGGCCCAGCCGAGCATGCGAAACCGCTTCCCATCCTTGTGAAAAAACAGATACCACAAGCCTGCCAGCCAGATCGGCGCGCTCAATGGCAGCATCGCCAGGGTCTCCTGACCGAAAAACGGCAACGGTGAGAGTGCCACATCCCGCCCGCTGCGGTGGATATTGGCCTGCAGTTCCAGGAAAGGGAAGTGGTTCAGGGTGTTCCACAACAGGTTGGGGAGGAAGATCAGAAACGCGATCGCACCCCCTGCCCAAAGCCATGGCGAACGCAACCACTGGCGCTCGCGCGTGAGGACGAGTCCCACCACGATGCCGAAGCCAAAGATGAGCATCGAGTGTTTGTTCTCCAGCCCGACACCCGCCACTACGCCGAACCAGAGCCAAAGTTTCGCGTTCCCGGTCCGGATGATCAGCATCACAAGGTACGCGGAGCCCATCCAGAACAGAGGCTCAAACGCATTCATCGAAAGAAAGTGATCTACTGCAAGAACACCGGGCGCAAGCACGATACACAACGCCGCCAAACCCTGCGCAAATCGCGTGCCACCGAGTTCGCGGGCCATCATGCCTGTAAGCACTGCGGTGCCTGCTCCGGCCAAAGCCGCCGGGAATCGGATGGCCAGTAGCGAATCCCCGCATACCGCCCGCGCAATTCTTGCGATAGCTGCGATCAACGGCGGCTGATCCACATAGCCCCAGTCGAGGTGCCGGGCGCACGCGAGGTAGTAAAGTTCGTCCACGAAGTAACCGTAGTGGCGGCCGGCGTACAGGTGCAGCGCCAGTTTGGCGGCAGTGATAACTGCCACTGCCAAGCCCGCGCTCATGAGCCAAGGCTTTTGGGGCTCTTCCGTCTGGACATCCGTCTGGACATCGACCATTGGTTCAGTGTACGTGGTTGGCTACGGCTGTTTTGAACACTTCGCCAGTATCGGCAAAGGTACCGATCCGTTGGTCTTGTTATGTTTCATATTTGAATCACGCAGGATCGCCTGCAGGGGTTTGCTGGATTGTGGGCTTATCGACGGAGGTCCGACAATGGTGGTGCCGGCTCTTGGCGCCGCCGCTCCATTCCAAAGGGGTAATCAACAACGCGGGCGCGCAGGCGTTCTATATACAGGTGTACAGCGCGACGCAGTTGGACCAACCTTGCAATCTGTAGCTCATCTTCCTGTTGCTGGTCGTTCTTGCCAGCAAGAATCTGCTGGCATAGGCTTCGGATTTCATCTTCCATTCGACGGGGCATGGAGCGTTGCATTTCAAAACTTCTAGCATGATTAGTCTACATTTGCCGCTCGACTTGTGGTCTACAGCGATTCGTCTAGGAGAAGACGTAAAGTTCCGTATCATGCCTTAGGGGTGGCTGCCCTCCGGGTTTCGCCTGCAGCGAGAATGCCCGTTCATCCAGCGCACTTAAGTTCCGTGCGCTTTGGTTCCATTGCGTTGCCTTTGTGGCTCGCACGTTTCTCCACGAGCGCTTCGTTCAGTTCCTTCACCAAAGCAAGCAATTTGGCGGAATCCGTTTCGCTTGCGGCACGTCTGGCCAGTTCCATTATCCGGTCCGAATGCGGATTCACAGGCAGGCCTCTTTCTGATTGAGAGTCGGTATACGAGGAGCGTACGCCGGCGAATTCGAGTCGTCGGTACGGTAATTGCAATACTCGCCGTGAGCCCAGGCATTACGGTAGGGAGCCCTACTGATGTGACTGGGGTGGAACGCCGTTGCACGTATCTGTGTCTTTCGGTATCTTTCGGTCGTTACATTCGTCACTGTTTCTTCTCTGCGAGGGCGTTCCGCGAGTCCACGGTTAGGAGTGTGTCTGTGCGCAACGCGGTTGTGGGGCATTGACGATGGCGGGCGCAGACCAGTGCCGTGCCAGTGGTCCCAGGGGGCACAGTGAGAGAAGGTTCGACAGTGCGGCGGATTCGACGGTGCGGGATCGCTCCCGTTGGTCAGGATGACCGTTTTGTCAGGGGCTGAGTCTTCGTTGTTCTTTTTAGCCCATGAAGGTTAGTTTTGGAGTGGTGAAGTTTCCCAGATTTGGAAAGACCGAAACCAGGTCCGCGTCGGGGACACCGAACCAGGAGGCCAGAGTTGCGCCGTATTGATCGAGCGACGTGGTCGGGATCCAGCGGCCTTGGGTGGTGGCGTCGTCGGGGCCGCCGAGGGCTAAGGTCGGGAACTTGCCGTAGAGATCCCCGCCGTGGACTGCGCCGCCTAATACGCTGCTGCACGCCCATCTCCTGGGTCGCCAGATAGAATGCGTTCAAAGATTTGGAGAGGTCGGCGTAGAGATTATTGTGGGCGTTGAGCTGGTCACTGTGGGTGTCGTATCCGCCGGTTTGGACGAAGAAGATTTGACGGCCGAGGCCCAGGGCCTGCCGGACTTGGATGATTCTGGCAACCTGTTGCAGCTGCGAGGCGAGGTAGCTGTTTTGTGGGAAGACGGTCGTCAGTGGAGACGCGCCAGCGAAGGCATCGGAAAGGGCTTTTGTATCCTGGAACGCGTTCTGCATGGTTCCATTGGCAGTCTGGACGAGGGATAGGCCCGAATCGAAAGTCAGCATTTGCTGCATTGCGTTGTAGCGGGCCGAGTCCGCCGCATTGTTGAGGTTGATTCCATCGAGGGCGGTGAGGTTGCCCGTGGGAACGATGGCGGGGCGCGCTGTTCGGCCATCGGCAAAAACGTTTTCACCGTCGAGCGAAACGCAGGCCGGCAACAGCGCGGCAGCATTCAGGGCCTGGATACTCGGAACCTCGACGACGCGACCGCCCCAGCCGATTTCCGGGAGGCCGCCAGAAAACTGGGCGCTCTGCATTTGCAACGTCTGGTCCAGATGGGAGAGAAGATGATCCGGCAACTGGACGCCGCCCGATTGCACATCTTTCTTGGTGACAGGAGTGATGAGGGTGCCGACGTTTGCCA
>WNFI01671644.1_pt1 | contig 10031 bp, 8 predicted proteins | sample 5400471 | NCBI WGS metagenome assembly WNFI01 (sample SAMN13153348, study PRJNA577476) | soil metagenome | isolation source: 100 cm saprolite on Douglas fir-dominated hillslope | place: USA:California | collected 2013-09-17
GTGGGGAGGGCCGGCGCGAAGCGCCGGGGTGGGGGTCGCGCAGTGAGATTTAGGTGGCGCCATCGGCGCAGGAATCGCACTACCCCCACCCCCAGCCCCTCCCCACAAGGGGGAGGGGAGCGCACCGAGTTCGAGGCACTAACGTGCTTTAAAGCACAAAGGAACATGCACTAGACCAGGAGAGATTATTGCAACCACGGCCCACCATTGCGGTTATCGGAGGGACCGGAGACCTCGGTTCGGCGCTTGCAAAACGCTGGGCGGCGGCCGGTTATCCGATCGTGCTGGGGTCGCGATCCAAAGAGAAAGCCGAGGCCGCTGCCCGGGAGATGAACGTCCATCACGGTTCTGCCGTCAGCGGCGAAGACAATCGCACGGCCGCGGCGAAAGCCGACATCGTGGTCATCGCTGTCCCGTACGCGAACCATGAAGCCATCCTGAATGAGATCAAGCCGGCGGTCACGGGCAAGATCGTGGTCGACACCGTCGTCCCCCTCGTCCCCCCGAAAGTGTCCGTCGTGCAGCTGCCACCCGACGGCTCGGCCGCCTTGCGCGCCCAGCGGCTGCTTGGCGAAGCAGCTCGCGTGCAGTCCGCATTCCACAATGTCAGCGCATCCAAGCTCAAATCCGGCGAAAGCATCGATTGCGACGTGCTCGTGTTCGGAGACGACAAAGACGCGCGCGCGATCGTGATCGACTTGGCGAATGCGGCGGGCACGCGGGGTATCGACGGCGGACCGCTCGCCAATTCCATCGCCGCCGAGGCATTGACCTCGGTCCTCATCGGGATCAATCGTCGCTTTAAGGTGAAGGGCGCCGGCATTCGCATCACTGGAATACCGACAGTGCAGCCAACCCGATTCCTGGAATGACGATCCATCGCGCCAGTTTCTTGAAAGCATGAGCGAAGCATACCGACGATGTTGTCCGACGATCTCGTTTACGGCCGCAATCTCACGCGCGAGGAAGCGTTGGAGCTTGTGGACTGCGACCTCGCTTCGCTGCTGCGCGTGGCCGCCCGCCGGCGCGATGGCGCGCACGGTTCCATCGTCTCGTATTCACGCAAGGTTTTTATTCCGCTGACGAAGCTTTGCCGTGACGTTTGCCATTACTGCACGTTTGCCGAGCCGCCGCGTGAGAACGAGCGGGCATATCTGTCCCTCGACGAAGCGCTGGCCATCGCGCGGGCGGGTCATGCCGCGGGCTGCAAGGAGGCGTTGTTCACGCTCGGCGACCAGCCGGAGTTGCGCTACCGAACCGCCGCCGATGAGCTCGCTCGGCTCGGACATCGCACGACCTTGTCGTATCTGGCGGAGGCCGCGCGCGCGGTCCACGACCAAACCGGATTGTTTGCGCATCTCAATCCCGGCCATTTGACGCCGTCCGATGTGGCCGCGTTGCGCGCCGTCTCGCTCTCCCAGGGGCTCATGCTCGAGTCTGCATCGGAGCGGGAGCGGATCGACTCGCTGCTTGCGCTGCGCGCGCTCAACGACGCTTATGGGCACATACAGGAAATCATCATTCAGAATTTCCGGCCGAAGGCCGCGACCCGCATGGCGCATTCGCCCGCGCCGTCGCTCGAGGACCACTTGTGGACGATCGCGATCGCGCGGTTGTTGTTCGCGCCGTCGATGAATATCCAGGCGCCGCCCAATCTCAATCCGGATGCGCTGCCGCGCTTGATCGACGCGGGCATCAATGACTGGGGCGGTGTGTCGCCGGTCACACCGGATCACGTCAATCCGGAGGCGCCGTGGCCGCATCTGGACACGCTCGAGCGCGCCACGAACGCGGCCGGCAAGCAATTGGTCGAACGACTGGCGATCCGCGCTTCCCGAGCATCCCGCGCGCAGCGCGCGTCGCGGGATTACCGGCGAAATCGCCGGCATTTTGGCACGGGCGCGGGTCGGCAACCCGCTCGGGGAAGCCGACATCGTGCGGCTGTTTCGTTGCCGCGGCGACGAGTTCGCGGCGGTGTGCGCGGCGGCCGACGAGTTGCGCCAGATGACCAATGGCGACGTCGTTTCCTACGTCGTCACTCGCAACATCAACTACACCAACATCTGTTATTTCAAATGTGGCTTCTGCGCCTTCTCCAAAGGCAAGATGAGCGAGACGCTGCGCGGTCGGCCGTACGATATCTCGCTCGGCGAGATCGAACGGCGCGTGCGCGAGGCGTGGGCGCGTGGCGCCACCGAAGTCTGCATGCAGGGCGGCATCCATCCGAGCTACACCGGCGCCAAATATCTCGATATTTGCCGGGCCGTGAAAAGCGCGGAACCGGGCATCCATATCCACGCGTTTTCACCGCTCGAAGTGCATCAAGGCGCCACGACTCTCGGCGTTCCGGTCGAGAATTTCCTCCGCTCGCTGCAGGCGACCGGGCTCGGCACGCTGCCGGGCACGGCGGCGGAAATCCTCGACGATGAAGTGCGCGCCGTGCTCTGCCCGGACAAGATCCGCACCCACCGATGGCTCGAGGTGATGCGTGCAGCACATCGCGGCGGATTGCGCAGCACCGCGACCATCATGTTCGGCCACGTCGACCGCTACGAGCATTGGGCGCGACACCTTCTGCGCATCCGCCAGCTGCAGCAAGAGACGGGCGGCTTCACCGAGTTCGTGCCGCTGCCGTTCGTGCATATGGAAGCCCCGATTTATCTCAAGGGCCGCTCCCGGCGTGGCCCGACCTTCCGGGAGGCCGTGCTGATGCACGCGATCGCCCGCCTCGCCTTGCATCCGCTGATCACCAATATCCAGACCTCCTGGGTGAAGATGGGCCGCGAGGGCGTGAAGACATGTCTGCGCAGCGGCGCCAACGATCTCGGCGGCACGTTGATGGACGAGACCATCACCCGTTCGGCCGGTGCGAGTCACGGACAGGAGATGACGCCAGCCGAAATGGAGAGCCTCATTCGCTCGCTCGGCCGCGTCCCCCGCCAGCGCGATACGCTTTACCGCACCGTCCCGCAGGAGCGTTACCTCGCCGCCTTCGGCGCGACGCGCGGCTCCCGGCGCCTCGCGGTCGGAGCCGATCATTAAGGCAATTCTAGCTCCTAGTGCCGCGAACCCGAAGTTCGCACACATTCGCGCGGCACGGATGGTTGCGAACTTCGGGGTTCAAAAGCGGCACTAGAATCATAGAGTTGCTAGCGTCCTTCGATTCCGAAGTTCGCAAATGAGGCCGCGGCACAATGATGCGAACTTCGGAATCGGGACGCTAGCGCCAAATTCTATTGTTCCAACATTGATACCAATTTATGATACCGGCGGATTGTCTGCCGAAGTACGACGACGCGGCTTGCCGAGCGGCTGCAATCGATCGAGAGGAGCCGCATCGGCCCCATGACGGAACCATTCCTCATCCGGCCGGAAATCCTTGACGGCGATCGCCGGCGAAGGGCGGTCGAAGGCCTGCGGGCGGCGCAGGTGACCTTGCCCAGCTGGAGCGAGCTCGCCGATCCGGCGCGCATCCCGGCCGCGATCGTAAGCAGCCTCAAATCGGTCGGCCCGGACGAGCCCGATGCGAAAAACCTCTGGCGCGTTCACTGGTTCAACGACGTTGGTCGCCGCGATCGAGTGCCTGTGCCCGGCTATGTGGTCTTGCCCGAGACGCTGACCGGCGTGAAGGCGCCGGTCGTGGTTCTGCTGGGACGGCGCTTTCCCATGATTGGCGCGCACAAGGTGCTCGCCGCCTATGCGTGTCTGGTGCCGCGTTTGGTGACCGGCCAGTTCGAGCCGACGCATGACCGAGCGGTGTGGCCGTCGACCGGAAATTATTGCCGCGGCGGCGTTGCCATCTCGCGCATTCTGGGCTGCCGCGGTGTGGCCGTGCTGCCCGCCGGCATGAGCCGGGAGCGCTTCGACTGGCTGCAGGAATGGGTCTCCGATCCCGGCGATATCATTCGCACGCCGGGAACGGAAAGCAACGTCAAGGAAATCTACGACAAGTGCGACGAGCTCGCGCGCGACGAACACAACGTCATTCTCAACCAGTTCTCCGAATTCGCCAACTACTTGATCCACTATCACTGCACCGGCGCCGCGTTCGACCGCGTGTTCGCGCACCTGAAAGGCGCCAAAACGGACTGTCGGCTGGCGGCTTTCGTCTCGGCGACCGGCTCGGCCGGAACCATCGCGGCCGGCGACTACCTGAAATCGCGGCACGGCACGAAGATCGCCGCGGTCGAGGCGATCGAGTGTCCGACCATGCTTTGCAACGGATATGGCGAGCACAATATCCAGGGCATCGGCGACAAGCACATTCCCCTGATCCACAACGTCATGAACACCGACCTGGTCGTCGGCGTGTCAGATCTGACCACGGATTCGCTCAATCTCTTGTTTGGGGGCAATGTCGGGCGCAGCTATTTGGCGGGGCGGCGAAAGATCGACCCGGATGTGGTGAGAACCTTCGACGACATCGGCATCTCGGGGCTTGCCAATATCGTCGCCGCCATAAAGGTCGCCAAACATCTTGATTTTGGCGCCGACGACGTGGTCATGACGGTCGCGACCGACAGCGCGCTGCTCTACGCCAGCGAGCGGCGGAGCTTTCTGGCGCGCCGCTATGGGGATGGATTCGACGAGGTCAACGCCGGCGAGATCTTCAGCCGCCACCTGGAGGGCATCGTGGACGATCACGTCCTCGAGCTCACGCATTTCGATCGCAAGCGTATTTTCAATCTCGGATATTACACCTGGGTGGAACAGCAGGGCGTGGCGATCGACGATTTCGATCGCCGAAGGGACCAGCGGTTCTGGCGCGGTCTCGTGGACGGCATACCGACGTGGGATCGCCTGATCGAGGATTTCAACGCGGAGGTCGGCGCCCGGCGCGCTTCTTGAACCGGCATGGCAGCGAACGACCGCAAAGCGACCGGCAAGACCGTTCCCACCTACTTGGAGCTGCGCGAGGAATTGCTGCGCCGCGACCGAAGTTTGCGCCACAAGGTCGTCTCGCTCGAAGAGGCGACCTCGTTCGTGCGCGATGGAGATTCGGTCGGGATCGGCGGCAGCACGATGTCGCGCACGCCCATGGGCATGATTTGGGCGCTCATCCGCGCGGGTCGAAAAGGGCTCACCTGCTCGCGCAGCATCGTCTCCAGCGACGGCGACCTGCTGTATGCGTCAGGCGCGTGCGATCACATGGTGACGAGCTGGTTCAGCCAGGGAATTCTGTGGGGCGTCTCGAAGGTGATGCGTCATCACGTGGAGAGCGGAAAAGTGCGCTACGACGAGTGGAGCCACATGGCGATGGGAATGCGATTTCGCGCCGGCGCCATGGGTGTTCCCTTCATGCCGATCCGATCGATGCTGGGGTCGGACGTGCGCAAGCAGCGCCCCGAGGCGATCGAGTTCGATTGCCCGTTCACCGGCGAGAAGCTTCTGCTGGTCCCTGCGCTCAACCCGGACGTCGCCTTGATCCACGTCCAGCGCTGCGATGCCTACGGCAACGCGCAGATCGACGGGCTGCAATTCATGGACGTCGATCTGGCGATGGCCGCCAACAAGGTCATTTTGACAACCGAGCGCATCGTCTCCAACGATCAGATCCGGCGTGCTCCGGACCAGACCAAGATTCCTTTTTTCGCGGTCGACGCCGTGGTCGAGTTGCCGTTCGGGTGCGCCCCGCACGAATGCTACGGCGTTTACGAGCCGATGTTGCGCCACATGGAGTATTACGTGGGGCTGGTGAACGGCGATCCCGTCAAAGGGATGCAGCAATACATCGAGCGCTTCGTCCACGGACCGAAATCGTGGAGCGAATTTCTGGCCTTGATCGGGATCGACGAATTGCTCGAGGCGGCGCGCGCCGGGGAGAGCATCTACGATGCTTAAAAAGCACGGTTACAGCGCTGCCGAGCTGCTCACCATCCTGAGCGCTCGCCAGCTCAGCGACGGTCAGGTGGTGTTCGCGGGCGTCGGCATTCCGCTCTTGGCCGCCACGCTGGCGCAGCGGCTGCGTTGCCCGGGACTGACGATTCTGTTCGAAGGCGGCGTGATCGGCGCTTTCATCGAGCCGGGCAAGCTGCCGCCCTCGACCAATGACCAGCGCTGCACCAAGCGCGCCAACATGGTGCTCGGCAGCGCCGAAGTGCTGTTGCTGCTGCAGCGCGGTTACGTCGACGTCGGATTCATGGGCGGGGCGCAGGTTGACCAGTACGGCAATTTGAACAGCTCTTTCATCGGCGATCCGGCGCGGCCGAAGACCCGGCTGCCCGGGACGGGCGGCGGCAACGACATTGCCAGTCTCGCGCACATGATCGTGGCGATGAAGCACGAGAAGCGCCGCTTCGTCGAGCACGTGGATTTCGTCACCAGGAAGAACTTCAGGACAATACCGGATTTGCCTTGGCTTTCGCTCCGCATCTAGGGGTGACCGAGCCGCCGACCGATCAGGAACTCGCGCTTTTGCACGAGTTCGATCCCGAACGGCTCTACACCGGCTAGCGAGGGCCTTGGCGAGATGGAATCAGCGCGAGCCAGTACTAGCGGCCGGCCTCGACATATCGGCGTTCGACAGCAGAGGAGTTTGTGATGGCTGGTTTGGATCGGACATTCGGCATCGCGGTGCCAAATTTCACCGCCTATCCGCAGATGCCGGACGTCAAGGCGCTGGTCGAGTACGGGGTGAGGATGGAGCATCTCGGCTTCGACTCGCTTTGGGTGTGGGATCACATCCTGCTCGGCGTCGAGCCGAACTTTCCGATCATCGAGTCGTTGACGCTGCTCACCGCAATCGCCGCTCGCACCAACAAGATCAAGCTCGGCACCGGCATCCTGGTGCTGCCGATGCGTAATCCGGTGATCCTCGCCAAGCAGCTGGCATGCATGGATCTGTTGTCCGACGGCCGGCTGCTGATGGGAATGGCATCGGGCTGGTACCGGCGCGAATTCAATGCGATCGGCGTGGCGTTCGAGCAGCGCGGCAAGATCATGGACGAGAACCTCGATATCCTCAAACGCTTCTGGACCGAGCACACGGTCAGCGGCAAGTTCTCGCGCTACGACATCCCGGCCGGCGTGATGTATCCCAAGCCGGTGCAGAAACCGTATCCGCCGATCTTGATCGGCGGATATGTCGATCGCGTGCTCAAGCGCGCAGCCATCAGCGGCGACGGCTGGCTGACCTATTTCTATCGGCCCGAAAGCTTCGCCAAGTCGTGGAACAAGATCCGCGGCTTCGCAAAGGAAGGCGGAAAGGACCCGGACAAGCTCCTCAACGCCTCGCAGTTGCCGATCTTCGTCGGCAAGTCCCGCCAAGCCGTCGAGAGCCGGATGATGGAATGGCTGAGCAAGGAATGGGATTTTGCCGCTTGGAGCGAATCGACCAAGGATAGCGCCGTCATGGGAACGGTAGATGAGTGCGTCGAGCAGCTCAAGGCGCACCTGGCGGTCGGCACGCAGAAGATCATCTTCGTTCCTTACAGATACGAGACGGAGCAGATCGAGACCATCGCAAGCGAGATCATTCCCCGGCTCAAGGCGAAGTGAATAGGATCGCGCGATACATGATGACGGCGCGAAAGATCAACCTCGCGGCGCGGCTTTCGGCTGGCGTAAAACTATGCAATTTGCCGCGTAACATGCGGCAATTTCGGCTTGCCCAGTCATTCGCTCCTCATGTTATCATTCCAACACGGGAGCCACTGACGCCCCGTCCGGGCCGGCACGCGTACCAAGAGGCTCATCGCGCTCGCTTACGATGTGCTGCTTACTTCCCGAACAGATCCAGTAGCGACGAGATCGGCTAGCGCCGCTCGCACAACGGAGGGACAAACATGAGGCAATACGCAAGCAAGACGACACTCGCGGCAATCGTCCTTGCCGCCGGCGTGACGACGGCAGCCGCGCAAGAGAGCATCAAGGTCGGCGTCATTCAGCCGCTGACCGGCGCGTTCGCGGCGTCCGGAAATTACGTCGCCAACGGCGCGAAGATCGCGGCGGACGAAATCAACGCCAAGGGCGGGGTTCTCGGCAAAAAATTGGAGCTGGTGATCGAGGACAACAAGAGCAATCCGACCGAAGCGGCCGCGGTCGCCGAGAAGCTGATCGTGCGCGACAAGGTCCCGGTCATGATGGGCGCGTGGGGCTCGGGCTTCACCCTCGCAATCATGCCGAAGCTGATGGAATATAAGGTGCCGATGCTGGTCGAAACCTCCTCGGCCGGCAAGATCACCACCTCGGGCAACCCCTACATCTTCCGCATCTCGCCGCCGTCGGCGGTCGAGGCGACCGCGTTCGCCAAGATCGTGGATCGGCTCAAGATCGGAAAGGCGGACTTCCTCGTCGTGAATAACGATTGGGGCCGCGGCGCCGCGGAAGACTTCGGCAAGATGTTCAAGGAACACAACATCAAGGTGGGTCTGGTCGAGACCATGGACCCGCCGGCGCAGGACATGAGCGCACAGCTTGCCAAGATCAAGGCCTCCGATGCCGACACGCTCATCGTCACCACGGCGGTCGAGCAGCTCACGCTGATCTTCAAGCAGGCGGCGGCGCTGGGCTTGAAGAAGCGGATCATCACCACCGGCGGCTCGCAAAATCCCGATCAGTTGATCGAACAGGCGGGTGCGGCGGCAAACGACACCACCCACATCACCTTCTTCACGCCGTGGAACCCGAACGTCTCGGCCGATCCGGCCATGGCGAAGGCCTTCATCGAAGAATGGAAGAAGCGCGGTTATCCGTTCGCGGGCTTGACCGAGAGTTTCCGCGGCTATGACGGGATCCGCACCATCGCGGCCGCGATCACCAAGGCCGGCAAGGCGGAGCCCGAGGCGATCCGCGCGGCGTTGTGGCAGATCGAGCTGCCCGGCATGAACGGAAAGATCAAATTTGAAAAAGCCGGCCCCGCGGGTCAGGAAAGCGGGCAGAGCAATCCGGGCATCTACCTCATCAAGATCGAGAACGGCAAGGTCGTGCTTCCGAACGCCTGACCGTCGTCACGAGCCTCCGGGGGCCGCCCCGGAGGCTTCGCAATCTTGCAATGGCTGCCGGTGGTGCAGCGATTTCGGTGCGCTCCCTCTCCCCGTTTGGGGAGAGGGTTGGGGTGAGGGGGTTGCAGAACCATCGAAAGACCTTAACCCCTCACCCCACCCCTCTCCCTATGGGTCGGGCTGACGCTGATTTTCGGCATCATGCGCGTGGTGAATTTCGCCCACGGCGAGCTCTACGCTTTCGGCGCTTACACCGTCTATCTCGTGGTCGCCGCACTCGGGCTCGATTTCTTCCTCGGCCTCGCGGTCGCGATCATCGCCGGCGCCATGCTCGGCGCGCTGATCGAGATCGTCCTGCTGCGCCCGATGCGCAGCGCCGACATCGATACCGTGATGCTGGTGATGATCGGCACCTGGATCGTCATGCAGAACGTCGAACTCCTGCTCTGGGGCGGTGTGGCCAAGGCAATCGTCACGCCCTTTCCGGAGGCTCCGCTGGTGATCGGGCCGGTATCGGTGTCCTGGCTGCGTCTCTTCGTGCTCGCTGCCGCGCTGCTGCTGATCGGCGCAAGCTACCTGCTCATCCATCGCACCAAGCTCGGCAAGGCGATGCGTGCGACGTTCCAGGACGCGGAGACGGCGGCACTGATGGGGGTCAATATCAAGGGCATCTTCACCGCGACCTTCGCCATCGGCTCCGGCCTTGCGGCTGCGGCGGGCGCCCTCCTCGGCCCGGTTTTCCTCGTCACCCCGACGATGGGGGACCTCGCCTCGCTGAAGGCATTCGCGATCGTCATCCTTGGTGGCCTCGGCAACATCACGGGCGCAACCATCGGCGGCTTCATCCTCGCATTCGTCGAGGAGATCGGCGCCGGCTACATCTCGTCCGGGTATCGCGATGCAATGGGCTTCCTGATCATCATCCTGGTGCTGCTGTTCAAGCCGACCGGGTTGTTTGCGCGGGCGGAGCGCATTGGATGAAGCGCGCGTTGCCGGCGTTCTGGCTCATCGTTCTCCTCACCGTTCCGTTGTGGCTGCAGGACCAGTACATCCTGCACATCTTGATCACGACCGGCATTTTCATCATCG
>WNFI01059745.1_pt1 | contig 10030 bp, 7 predicted proteins | sample 5400471 | NCBI WGS metagenome assembly WNFI01 (sample SAMN13153348, study PRJNA577476) | soil metagenome | isolation source: 100 cm saprolite on Douglas fir-dominated hillslope | place: USA:California | collected 2013-09-17
ATAGTCATGTCGAGTGCGGTCTGCGGGAAGGCGTCCATTGAGCGCCTCGCGCATACGCTCGGCGGCGGCAAAGTGGTCACGAGCCCACGTTTCACTGTGGTGGGCACGGGCGTGCGCCGGAATCCCGGGGAGCACCAGCAGCAGAAGGCACGCTCCCCAGCGCAAGCCGCGCGGGCTCGATAAGGTCTTCAAAATCGTCAGCCTAGACTTTGTGGTTCGTACGTTGAACCTGTTGTATTGACCTGTGTTGAACCTGTTCGTGCTGCCGAAGAGACGCTGGGTAAACAGATGCTGCGAAATCAGTCTGTGTTGCTGATGTAAAGCACGCCCCTCGCATCTCGTTGAACTCGAACGGGATCGCGCGAAGCCATGCCGGACGACGCACCTACATTAAAGCCGCCGTAATAAAGGTTTGTGATCCGCCGCACGTAGTTCTGGGTTTCCGCGAAGCGCGGAATGCCAGCGCTACGCGCCACGGCTCCGGAGCCGGCGTTATAGGCGGCCAGGGTCAGCTTCACGTCTCCGCCATAACTTTCCAACAGTTGCTTTAAGTGACGAACTCCGGCATCGACGTTCTGCTCGGGATCGAACGGATTTCTCACCTTCAACTGCCGGGCGGTCGAAGGCATTAACTGCATCAGGCCCATTGCACCCTTGCGCGAAACCGCATTGGGATTGAAATTCGATTCCACCTTCACTACCGCACGCACCAGATTCGGATCCACATTGTGACGGGCCGCGGCCATGTCAATGGCAGCGTCGATATCGCCTTGCGACATCTGTTTGCCGCCGAAATTTGCCGTCACGATCTTCGCGTTCGCGGATTGATACGAGTCACGAGAAAATATCCGGCTGACCTCGGCTGCGGCCGAACGCGCGGCCTGCATGGACGCAGTGTTCGGCGCAGGTACCGGCTTCCAGCGGTTCTCTTTAACGCTCCAATAACTAAGGGAACGCCGCGGCGCTTCAGCCGCCGGAGTACGTCGAGCCTGACTGGCTGGGGCCGACTCGTTGGTATAAACCCTGCGGCCGTGTTCTTCAGTCGCCGTGATTTTTTGCGATGAGTCTTCTCCCGCCCAAAGCCTGGGCGGATTGAGAGAAAGGGAGGTCGCGACTACGGTGCTAGCCGTCAGCATGCTTGCGATTTGCAGGCGCTTTCGCATTACCGGGTATTCACCCCTGAACCAACGCTTTCCGGAGGACAGACTCCACCCTCCGCGTGTTCTACCCGGAACCTGACGGAGAATTCTTAAAGCCAGAGTATGACGATTATAGGGGGGTGGCGGAGGCGGGGCAATCTATCTGAAGGACGTAGAACCACTGGAGTAATCTATGTACCTGATTGATAAAAAAAGACTTATATTCCCATGAAGGCCATGACGGCGCCGGGCGTTCGTGCGCATTTAGGGTTCGTATCAGGGCACGCATTTATGCGTGCATTAAACGTCGCGCTAAGACCGCGCCTTTTAGGCGCCGCATACCTGTCAGGAAGCCTTCTCCAAAGCCGCCGCGAATGCATCCAGCGAGAGAGAACGCAACAGGTTGCGGCGCATCCCGCGCTCGACCTCCGCAAGACGGTCGGAAGCTTGCACGATCCATTCGAAATCAGCCGACTCGGCGAGCTTACTGAGCGCAGGCTTGATGTCGGTGTTGCGGACAAGGTCGGGCGCGCCTGAGGAAACGAACATCAGGTCCCGCAATAGCAAGTAAAGGGTGCGAAGAAGCTGCTCGGTTTTTGCCCGTCCCTCGGCGCCGGGACGATACGACTCGGTAACCTTGAAAAGTTCGGTGTGTTCGCCTCCCCACAACGCGGAGTTCAGGATAGTCATCGCGTTGTCACGGGCTGCGATGTATCCCGCGAGATCGAAACTGCGGGCGCGTCCGACCGCTCCCTCGCAAAGGCGGGCAACCAGCGATCGGTGCTGCGCGTTCCATTCCGGATGGTGTTTCGCCAGATCCCTATCGATTTCCTCGACCGAAAGCGCGTTTAGGGAAACGACCATCGACCGCGAACGGATGGTCGGGAGCAATTCCCCCGCATTCTCCGTGAGCAGGAAGATCTTCGCGAATTCGGGCGGCTCTTCCAAAACCTTGAGCAGCGAATTGGCGGCCTCTTTCATGAATGCTGAGTCGGTAAAGATATAGACCCGGCCCTTGCCCTCCGATGGACGGTAGTAGATGGTCTCGATGACGCGGCGGACCTGGTCTACCTTGATCATCATCTGAGGCGGATCGGGAGGGATGACGAGCACATCAGGATGAGTCCATCCGTCGTAATTGGAGACAGGCAATTCAACGCCTGCGCTAGCATCAACGCCAACGTATATTTGCCTGAACCGTGCGCACCAGCCAGCACCACGGCATGTGGAAAGCGGTCGCGCGCCAGCATGTCGCGCAGTTGGCGGACGCATTCGGCATTGCCGTGAAAATCAGAAAAAGGCATTACTCACCACAGAGGCACCGAGTCACAGAGAAAACTGAAGGTATTGTAATCGACTGGGCGAGCAACTGGACTCACACGTGGACTCCGAACCCGATAAAAGCTTGCGGTTTCTTCTCTGTATTGGAGCCTGCCCTGAGCAAATCCAAGGGGGCTGACTCTCTGGTGAAGGTTTTAGCGCAGCTTAAGATTCCGCGTCACAGCTTCCAGGATGCGTTTATGCGTCTCTGCCGGAGTGCCTCGAGCGTCCACTACGATCACCCGCTGCGGCTCCCGTTTCGCAATCTGCAAATAACCCTCACCCACCCGCCTAAAAAAAGCCCGCGTCTCCTGCTCGAAGCGGTTCTCGTCGCTGTGGCCACGGCCTGCGGTTCGCGAGGCGCGCTTATTGCGCCGGCGGGCGCGACTCACAACGCTGGCGGCATCGGAATCCAGCAGGATCGTTAGATCAGGCTGCAAGTCTCCGCACAGCACACGATGCAGTTCGAGCACCGGTTCACTCCCCAGCTTCCGGCCGCTGCCTTGGTAAGCTTCCGTCGAGTCGGTAAAGCGATCGCAGAGCACGATGCTTCCGTGCGCCAACGCCGGCTCGATCACCTCGGCAATGTGCTGGGCGCGTGAGGCGAACATCAGCGCCATTTCAGCCAGAGGCGAGAGGCCAGCTGTGGCAGAGTCGAGCAACACCTTGCGGATTTTTTCCCCGGTCAATGTACCGCCAGGCTCGCGCGTCTCCACTACTGTATGTCCTGCGGCGCGCAGCGCGGATGCGAGCCTGCGCTGTTGCGTGCTCTTCCGCCTGCTATAGTCATGAATTCTGCCGCGCGAGTTGGGCAATTCGTCACCGCTATGGGGGCCCTAAAGAATGAAACTCTCAAGAGTCTTGGGAGTAGTGAGTGTTTTCGCCTTATCGATTTCCGGCTGGTCCGCGACTCCGCCAAACGTCACCATCGCCGTAGACGCGAGCACCGCGCCCCGCAAGATCTTCCACGCCACGCTGAAAATTCCCGCCACCGCCGGAGACCTCACGCTTTACTATCCGAAGTGGATTCCCGGCGAGCATGCGCCTGATGGCCCGGTCGTCGATCTCGCCGGCTTGAAGTTCAGCGCTGCTGGACAGACCCTGAAGTGGCGCCGCGACTTGCTCGACGGCTTCACCATCCACGTAGAAGTGCCGGCCGGCATCGCCGACGTTGACGCGGAACTCGACTTCCTTTCTCCCGCAACCTTCGAAGCCGGATTCTCAGCCGGTTCCTCCGCCACCGACAAGATGGCCGTACTCAGCTGGAACCAGGTGTTGCTCTATCCCGAGGGCTGGAAGTCGGACGATATCAACTACACCGCCAGCCTCAAGCTTCCCCAGGGATGGAAGTTCGGAACTCCTCTGCCTGTCACCAATCAGAGCGGCAACGAAATTCATTTCGCCACCGTGTCCCTTACCACGCTAGTTGACTCCCCTGTGATTACGGGCGAGTTCCTCAAAGTCGTGCCGCTGGCACAGGATCCATTAACCGAGATGGACATTGCGGCCGACAGCGCCGCCGCTTTGGACGCGCCGCAGGAAGTCTGGGATCACTACAAAAATCTGGTCGAGCAGGCGAGCAAGCTTTTTGGGGCCCATCACTATCGCGACTATCACTTCCTGCTCAGCCTGAGCGATCACGTCGCGCACTTCGGGCTGGAGCATCACGAGTCCGACGACAGCCGCATTGGCGAGCGCGGACTGGTGGACGACGGCCCCCGCAAATTGGCGGCATCACTGCTCCCGCATGAGTACGTGCATTCGTGGAACGGAAAGTACCGTCGCCCGGCAGATCTGGCTACGCCGGACTATCAGGTGCCGATGAAGGACGATCTGCTTTGGGTGTACGAGGGACTGACCAACTATTTGGGTGTCGTGCTTACCGGCCGCAGTGGACTACTTAGGCCTGACCAGGAGCGAGACGACTTGGCACGCACCGCGGCGGCGCTTGACCACACGCCAGGCCGCCAGTGGCGCAACCTGCAAGATACCGCCGATGCGGCGCCGCAGCTTTATTTTTCGCCGGAGGCTTGGCACTCCTGGCGCCGCGGCGTCGATTTTTACGACGAAGACACGCTCAACTGGTTGTGGGCGGATGTGATCATCCGCCAGCAGAGCAAGGGCAAGAAGACGCTGGACGATTTTTGCAAACTCTTTCACGGCGCGCCCAACAGCTCGCCCATGGTCAAGCCCTACGCTTTTGACGATGTGGTCAACACTCTGAACCAGGTCGCATCCTACGACTGGCGCGGCTTCTGGACCGAGCGCTTGACGAACCATGGTCCCGGCGCCCCGCTGGGAGGCATAGAAGGCAGCGGATGGAAGGTTGTCTACGACGAGACTCCGTCTGAAATGGAGAGCAGTGCAGAGAGTCTCCACCACTTCGTCGATGTGGCCTATTCGATTGGACTCGACCTGCGCGATGACGGAGGCATTACTGACACGATCGAGGGCATGCCTGCAGCCAAGGCCGGCATCGGACCCGGGATGAAGGTGGTCGCAGTGAACGGCCGTAAATTCTCGGTTGACGTGTTGCATGATGCGCTGAAGGCAGGAAAAAACAGTTCGGAGCCGCTGGGATTGCTGGTTGAGAATACCGACTATTACAAAACTTACTTGCTCGACTATCACGGTGGCGAGCGTTATCCGCATCTCGTGCGCGACGAATCGAAGCCCGATTTGCTGAGCGACATCCTTAAAGCGAAGTAGGGACGGAATGCTTTAGCGGATGCTTCGGCGTGCGGGATAATGACTGTGGAGGCCAGCAAAGAGGCGAAGCAGACCGAGGCGCCTCGAAAATCGCTGGCGCAAGCGGCAGCGCAGGCCCAATAGAGATCGCCCCGGCTAAATTCTTTCCGGCGGCACGGCGGCGATTTCGATCTCTAATATTTGCGTGCCCAAGTGTGGGTGAATGGCTTTCAGTCGCACTCTTCCCGGCTGCTCTTTTGCCCGAATCCAAACTGCGCCGGTGCCGCCGATCAGTGAAAAAGGATTATCGCCGATGATATCTGCCGGCCCTTCCAGCTCGAGTCTGATGGCGTCATTCGCAAAGGGCTGAATCGCGCCGAATTCATCGGTGGCCCGCAGCACCACGCGGGTAGAATCGGCACCGTCGCCAATCAACTCCAAGTCGTCGGGAAGAAGATCAAATTTTGCGTCAACACCCTTCCCGGAATAGCTCTTCGCAATCATCTGCTTGCCCTGGATGTAGCCTTCGATACGAAGATCTCCCCATTTTCCAAACATATCTCCGAGCTGGGCCACAAAGGGCGCATAGCGAAGGTGGGCAAACTGTTTCCGGTCGGGGTCCGCTTCCGCAACCAACTTGCCATCAACGTAGAACTTCAGATGATCGCAGTTCGAGCAGACCATTGCCCTTGAGAATCCGACAGATTCGTCGCCACGAGCCCAGTGGAATGCCGGTTCGAGCACGATCTCTTCAGCGGGGTCACACTGTGACTTGTAAAAACCGGCTGCCGGTTTCGGTTCGCGAAAAATGTCGCTGACACCGTGATAGCAAATGTGGTCTCCGGAACCGAAGTTGCCGTGGGTGTTGTAGTCGAATGCGCACCAGCCAATGCCTCCTGCATATTGCGGATTCGACGCGAGCTGGTCATGCACACGAGCATGCCGAATCGTGTGCTCGGTGATACGCTCTACATTATCGATGGTCTTGGTGGGATAGGTGTGACCTACGAATTCAGTATTCAAGTAGCGCGGGTGATTCGGAGGCTTCAGTGGGAATCCGAAGTCGTTCATGGTAAACACATCTTCCAGGAACTCAGACTCCTGGAAATAGCGAATCCCCCCGGTCTGGCGCGTCGCATCAAGTTGATGTGCCAAAGCGTTCGTCTGAGAGTAAAAGTCATGATCGTCGCGGGATTCGTTGATGCGTACGCCCCACAAAATGATCGAAGGATGATTCCAGTCGCGCCGGATCATCCGGCGGACGTTGTCGATTGAAAGCTCCTTCCATCGCTCATCCCCGACGTGCTGCCATCCGGGAATCTCTTCCAAGACGAGAAGGCCTACTTCGTCGCACGCGTCGAGGAAATGACGCGACTGGGGATAGTGGGATGTGCGGACGATGTTGCACTTGAGCTGTTTCCGAAGGATCTGTGCATCGCGTCGCTGACAGCGTGCAGGCATTGCCTGGCCCACAAATGGGAACGTTTGGTGCCGGTCGAGGCCACGTAGCTTGATTCCTTGACCGTTCAATTCAAAGCCATGATCGGTGAATTGGGCTTCCCGAAAGCCAAAGCGGCGGGAATCCTCATCGAGTACCTGGGCCCCTCGTAGCAGACGCACATGAACGGAGTAGAGATTCGGCTGTTCAAGGTTCCAGAGTTTGATGTCGCTCAGTTGGTCGAGGTGCAAGGTGTGAGCAACTGCTTCGGTCGACACCTGCGAAGGGGGAATGCGCTGCGAGGATCTTGCCAGTGAACGATCACCATCGACCAGTTCCGCTTCTAGCGTTAGAGCATCCCGCAATGGCTCCATGTGCGCTAGAAAACAATCGACCTCGACACTTGGATGTGCGCCGAGAACATCTTTGGTTCTGACAAAGACGTTTTCAATAAATGTCGCTGGAACGATACGCAAGAAAACTTCGCGGTAGATGCCGCCAAATGTCAGATAGTCGATTTCATCGCCGAAAGGCGGAATATCCGGCCGCTCATTCGAGTCAAGCTGGACCGCCAGCACATTTTCACCAGCGAAGTCGAGGTGAGGCGTCAGCTCAAAAGAAAATGGCGTGTACCCCCCTCGATACTCTCCGACACGTGTGCCATTAATCCACACGGTGGAGGCAGTCATCGCTCCTTCGAAATCTACGAACACTCGCTTGCCGCGGGCGTCCTCTGGAAGCTTGAAATGGCGGCGATAAATCGAAACGAACTCGTAAATCTTCTCGTCAAACCCGTGCCAGGGCAGGCGCACGTTAGTGTGGGGAATAACAACACGCTCAAATCCTGAGTCGTCAAAATCCTTCGAATGGGCTCCCTCGGCAGAGCGACTGCTATAACGCCAGTTCCGGTTCATGGGAAGAACCAACCGTCCCGCCGTATTCGATGCCGTGGATTCCGAAGCTCTGGAAAGCGCGTGGGGTACGAGGGTAGCTCCAGCAATCAATGTGCCGGTGTTCTTCAAGAAGTTACGTCGATCCATGCTCTCTCCGTGGCACCCTTGTTACGTGCTCGCTTGAGTCATAGCGTTCCCTCAGGATTATTGTTGCATTGATCCTCTGTCGCAACTGTTTCCTCTCGATTTGGGGAAAAGCGCCGGGGCTTTACGAGCTACCGCACTGTAGCCTTGACCAAGTCCTCGATCCCCCTGGGTTCGAGATGGGATCTATCTCCCGACCGGCTCTTCAACACGATTGCGAGCCGTCGACAAGGGCAATCAATACCGCAGTCCCCTGATGCTGGACGTGTTCGCGAAGATTCGACGGGTAGCGCCGCATTATGCGGGTGCTGGACTGGGTGGGCGGCAACAAATTGCGTGCTGCGATGATCCTGGGCGTTGGTCGCACGACGATTTACAAATTGCTATCCAGAATAAGATTGAGGCACAAGACCTGAGCGCGTAGTCCCCCGGTCAATCGCCTGAGATCAATTGCACACGGCCAGGTTTTGGCCTACTCCCTGCAGACTTGTGGCCGTATTTGCGAGCAGCGGCAAACTCCATAGTCTGCTGTGGCCATGCTTGCGCAAATAGTAGGCCGCCACTGCAGCCGTGACGCTTTTCACCGATGCAACAGCATAAGCGCGGGCCACCGTTGGATGGGTTCCGTACAAGTAAGCGGATTGCACTTCCACATTGCACACACCGGTCTTGCCCGCAAGCCAGTTTTGGCGTGCGAACAAGGTAGTGTAGGAATCCGCAAATGTGCTCCCGGTGGAAATCGCGACCAGGCTCAGGAACTTCTTGTCGATCACTTTTACTTCCGTGGGCCTCGGTGCCACAACTGGGATGGCTGCGCGGACAACGAAATGGCTGGAGGACGTCGTCATCCTGCTCGGTGCGTCCGGAAGCTCTTCCGCCGCTGAGATCGCGGAACATGCCAGTACAGTCAGCAAAATGCAGGTGATCGATTTCATAGTCGCAACCCAAATGGCTGGTGCGCTATCCGATGACCGGGAGCGACTGTTGTGGTGGCACTGCGTTTCATACCTCGGAGAATACTGGCGCAGGCCGCGAGACACAATTGCTAAGGGGTAATAGTAGTTAGTAACGCATCGTAACCCCCTCGAAGGTGCCATTGCAGACACACGGGTCGAACGCAGAAAACCCCGCGGCGTTCACATCGAAAAGCACGACAAGCTGGTGACGCGGCGAGGGGGGTTACTGCGGCGCATTCTCGCTGAGGGCGGCACACGCACAAAGCGTGAGCACTATCAATACACAATAAATGCCAAGCGGGTTAATGGCGTTTTCGCTTACTCTGGCCCATGCTTCTTAATCGACATGTTGTCCGTTCGGGAATTCTTGCAGGCGGCAATGGGCGCAGGTTCTCTTCCAGAATCGAAAACGGAGCGATTCACGGAACGGGAGCGGCAGGTTCTTTCTTATGTATTCGAGGGCTTAATCAACAAAGAAATTGCGGAACGAATCGGGGTATCCGAGAGTTCGGTGAAAGCAACGCTGCAACAGCTTTTCTCCAAAACCGGAGTGCGTACCCGAAGCCAACTGGTTCGCGTCGCATTGGAACAATACAGAAATCAGCTGTAGCTGGACTTTCCGGTTATTTGCTTGAAGATGCCGGGCTGAAGGCCGTAAGAAGGTACAAGGCGCTACTTGAGCTGTCCTGTCTTAGCTTGTTTGATTGCTCGCTGATTGTTTCTCGTGGGTAAGCGTCCGGCCGGCACCGTGATGCCTCGAACTGGGGTTATGAGTAATGGCGATTTCACGCCAGTTATCACGGCACGTACACGATTTCACGCCAGTTATCACGGAGCCCGTACAAAGCATCTACGGACACTCAGTACGTAGTTGTTTTGTGAGATGAAGCACAAGATCGTCGTCGAGCATTACCTGGACATACTGCCCGACATATTGGTCTCGGTAGGTAACGCCACGGCCGTCTGGAATGTAGCCTCGCAACACATACAGTCGCTGGGCAGCGTTGTACCCAGTATGCAGCCCCACCCCGATACCAACGACACAATAACGGCGAACTGCTTGCGCTTCTGCAAGATCCAGCAGGCGGCTCGCGATACCACGTCTGCGAAATGTGGGAAGCACATTCAGGTCTTGGATCTCAGGAATCTCCAGCTCAGCAAATCCGGGATACGTAGGCCGCCAGTTGATGGTTACATAACCTGCGAACTCCCCGTCGACGGTAGCAACTAGGCAGGTGCGGTTTCCCGCCGCCTCTTGCTCCAAGTACAGCTGATACTTTGCCTCTGGTTTGACCGAACCGATGCTCGCGAATGCCGCCGCGATGACCGGTGGGTCATGTTGATTAAGTGAGCGAATCTGAATCGCTCCGAACGTTTTCATGTGAAACACTCTACTGCCTTGCGCATGGCCATTGTCCAGGCGGTCAGAACCGGACGCTTGCTGCGGATTTC
>WNFI01430527.1_pt1 | contig 10030 bp, 6 predicted proteins | sample 5400471 | NCBI WGS metagenome assembly WNFI01 (sample SAMN13153348, study PRJNA577476) | soil metagenome | isolation source: 100 cm saprolite on Douglas fir-dominated hillslope | place: USA:California | collected 2013-09-17
GAAGACATCGCCAATGCTAAAGTCCCCCTCCTGGCGCGCAATTTCTGCATGCAAGTAGACCTGGAGCAGCAGGTCGCCGAGTTCTTCGGCTAACTTCTCCATGTCGTTCTCTTCGAGAGCTTCCACTACCTCGTAGGTTTCCTCGATCACATGGCGCGTCAATGACTGGTGCGTTTGCTGGCGATCCCACGGGCAGCCATCAGGCTCACGCCGCAGGCGCATCGTAATGTAACGCAGCGTTTCAGAGAGCCTTAATGCCTCCATTTCGCCAAGCGGCGGTACGTAGAGCGTGCTGAGGTGGTCTGTAAGACTACTGCGGTCGAGTTCGTAGAGAGGCATTTCGACGACCGCTTCAACTGGTTCACTGCTGTCAACGCCCGCGGCCCGTACCAACTTAACGGGCCATTCATCGGGATAACATTCGCCCAGCGCCAGTTTTACTGCGCTTGCCAGGCGGCGATTGTAGATCTGTGCCACCAGTAGCGGAGTAGTAGGTATGATCTTGCCTGCGATCTCATCTAAGTCGAGCGCTGCAAGGGCGGTTGCATCCATAATCTGTGTGCCCGCCGCGATTGGATCAAGTTCTAAGGCCTCACACACCGGTTCCAGGAATGAGAGGCCGGCGACAATGCTTGTGCTCAGACCACGCTGTCGCGCCTGGTGCAGTAGGAGTTTTACAGAAGCTTCGCCAATCAGCGGATGACCTGGTACGGCGTAAAGTATGGGTGGGTGTTGTTCGGCGAGTGTGCAGATCTTCTCTGCAATACGCTGGTAGAGCGTATCCCAACTGGTTGACTCGTCATAAAAGGAGTCGAAGGATTCCATGCGCAGGTCGGGTATTTCCCACCTGAGTGGTTCGACTGTGGGGTGTATAAGTGTGCGAAAGTAGACCGTTGTGTTGTTTGATGCTGCCTCTCCCAATAGCGTACGTGCCTGTAACGTGAGATCATCCCACCGACCCGGCCCCAGCCCCAGGATAGTGATAGCTATTGTCATAGATAAATCCTCTTGCTTTAAATATTCATCTCATACACTTAACTATGGCTTCTGCTCAAGCGGCTTTTGCGGGCATAGGCTGGATATTGCGCATAGACCATATCCAACAACTCCTTATACGAAAGATCACCATATTTATCGACTACAGCGGCTAAATCTGCCCGCTCCGCATCGCTCAATTCGTTCAATTCTACCTCTAATTCAGCAGCACGGTCGGAATTGAGAAGAATATCTGTCCGCTCTGGCGTGTCGAATAGAATATCAGCAACACGTTCTACTTTTATCCAGTCTTCTGTTTCTAAAGTTGTCAGATCGTCATAGAGATCTTGAGCAAATGGCCCAAAGCGGTAAGGCACAAAGTCGTAAAGATGATTTGTTGGTTGGCTGAGAACTTCTCCTTGCTTTTGAGCTAAAAAGGCATATTTCATTAAACGGGTAATACCTACAGGCTCAGGATAACGCCGTTGACGCAGTGCTATGAGATCAAGCAATGCTAACCGAGGTCGGCGCTCTAAACGAGTTACCTCTACAGCAATAAGTTCGGCGTTGGCTGCTTCCCATTCGGCTGTGAGTTCACCTGTGAAAGCATGACTAAGTATGGATGAGAAGAGCGTCTTATCCTGATATGTGCTTGACCGAATACTAGATTGAGCTGATAAAAGAGTATTTAAGCCTTCGATGTAAGTTTTTTGTAAATTTAATGAAGGTACAGGAACGGGGAAGGCTTTCAGCTGACTCAAGTTGATGGAGGCAAGTTTACTTGATCTTTTAGCAGCTCTTAAAAAATAATTTTTGGTGTAATCTGCTCTCAAGAGTGTGGCAAGATAAAGAGGAAGGACTTTTTCTTGATCTAACCTGACGCGAAAGATATGATTTTGATGTATACATCTTTCAATCTCGTCGTTCCAAATATATCCACGTCCCAACTTATCTGGGTCTCCACCTTCCGTTAAAAGTATATCACCGGGCTGTAATTGATACCTTTCTACCTCTGATGGAAGTACTTCGATAGTCTTGACTTCAGTTAAATCCAAGTAGCCATCTTGTACATTGGCTACTCGTAGGTAGGGCGCTTCAACAGTTTCCTTACCTTGCAAGTGTCGTCCTTTTGTCACGCCGGATACTATTTCTCCTAATGATTCTAAAGGTAGAATTTCCCACCTTGTTGGATTCGTTACGAGGTCGCCAAAAATGTCTGTAAAGAGAGAGAGTGAGAGGTTGTCAATTAAGCGATGAACATCTTTTTGCTTACGCTGTATGCCGTCAATTTTGTTCAAGATAATTACTATAGCGCGTTGAAGGGGGAGCCAAGGTAATGCAATTTCTACGTTTTCAATTTGCTCTTTGGTGATAGCGTTGAAAGTGCTTCCTGGTTGACTACGCATTTCTAATTCAGGCTCAATCCATCTAAGATAATATAATAGATACATGTAGTGAAGATTGTGCTTTGCTCGCAGTGCAGCTAGTCCGCGACCAATGCAGCATGTCTCACGAGTCAAATTTGTTGGCCCAACTGGTGCACGTACAGAGAGAAGAATATCATTTGGTTCGGCAATTTTGCTTGGCTCACTGGACCATTTTTGAGGTACTGGATAAAGATCTCCAAACTCAGCTTTTCCTTGAAAGAAAGGAAGACCTATACCGTTGTCGTTGTAAGAAGATGAGGGTGGAGATTGGCCCATAATAATATCTGCAATATGTGAAAGCTTCTCCCACCTCCACCCTTTAGGCAAAGGTTGCTGGCTCATTTGACACCCCTCTCACCCAACACGTTACTAGCCATACTGAAGAAGTTGTCAAAGCGTACTATATCTAAGTGGTGAGCATTACTAGCTTCTCCACGCCATAGACGAGCGTTTCCCTTAATCCATAAAGGTGCCAGAGGGCGAAAGGGAGCCAGGTAACGACGCCAGGTTTCAATACGTTTATGATGAGGTAGCATCTGGTGGTTGCTATCCATTTTTTCTATCGCACTCTCGGCATCCGCTAGAGAAACATCGGCCAACAGGAAAAGTGTACGACGCTCCGGCTTACCCTTATCTCTGTGGCTTTGATTGAATGAGTCAATTGCATTCACGACAGTTTCTACCAATGTTATAGGTTCATGCTCATGCAATGTATATGTTTTACCTGTGAACTGCCCGATCCAATCAGGCACTTTTGGCATCAGCCACGGACGGCTTGCAGGAAGCAATCTCAATGCTATTATCTGCTCATCTTGACCTGGTACTCCCTCGACTATGCCAACGACTGCTGCCGGTCCTGCAACGAGATGTGAGAGTTTGAGGGCCAACGAAGGGAAATCTGCAGCTGGAAGCGGCGTTTGCAAAGAAGGAAGAGGATTACGGGAATCAACGAACAAATCTATCTCTAGATTCAGTGTTGTAGAGCCTCTTGAAAGGGAGATAACAGATTGGCTTGTGTCAATGCATGCCTGGAACTCATCTTCAAGCCAATCCAGGGCCAAGTTTTTCAAGTAAAGAGCTTGACATCTATCTAGAGATTTATCCACTAATTGTTCGTCATTGGTGATAAACAGGATAGCACCAGTCTCGGAGGCAGTAGCCATCTCCAATGCATCGGGCGTCTTCACTCTGACATAATTTTGGCGAATACCAGCAGCATATACGCCAATATTACTAGAGACAGGTACTACATCAAAATAACGCTGTACTGTGTTAAGAAGCTGACTTTGTTGATATGCCTCTTTCTTTGCTAATACTTCCGCTAAGGTGACTGTACTGGTGACTAGGCGTATCTTGCCCTGATCTTTGGCTTCAAAAACTGGACGAAGATTTTCAGTCCATGGCTGATCACCATTAAAATAAAATATAAGACAATTTGAATCCAGACAAATAGTAAGGCCTTGTTCTATGGCCTTCTGCAAGATAGCACTTGCACGCTCAGGCATCCTCTTCCTCACTTACCTTTAATGATGGAAATGCTCCCGCCATTAATGCTGCACTTTGTGGTACAGAAATCATCTCCAACAATTCTTCAAGATCGCTCTTAATCTCTGTTTCCATGTCTAACAGGCGATTGATGAGTTCACGGGGGTCTTCGTGTTCCACAGGAGTAGCAGCGTTGGGATTATAGCGTCCAGTGGTTAGGTTGTAGTTGTTAGCACGAATTTGATTAATACTGGCCCACCACCATTTTTGACCAAATGATATAACGTTCTGCCATGGCTTAAGGACGGGATATGCATTTTGAAAATTGTATGGGAATCGTGCTACCATATCGGCTAAATCGCCATCAGTGCCAATATCGCGCAAAGGACGACGGGTAGCTCCCAGATCGCGACCATCACTTTCTACGTTGTAGAACCAAACATGATTTGTAGGATGCTTATCGTCTTTGCCGATAGGGCGTCGAATAATAAGCACCGAAGTCTTGGCACCACTATATGGGTTAAACACACCATTCGGAAACGAGATAACCGCCAGCACTTGAAACTGCTCCAACAGCTTACGCCGTATACGCTGCAAAATATTTTTATTGTCGAATAGTAACCCTTCTTTAACTACAAAAGCTGCTCTCCCTCCTTGTTTCAGCGAATTGTAAATATGCTGCGTGAAGAGTGCTTCATATAACTTGATGTGGTATTCAAACTGGGCAGTACGTTCTTGAGCTGTGGGGCCAAATGGTGGATTAGCAACAATAACGTCGTAGTGATCTTTGCGTTCTATCTGAGCTTTACTGCTCAAGCTGTCGTCTTCTTCAAGATGAGTAGAACCATCACCATGCAAGACCATATTCATTAAACCTAATTTGAAGACATCGGGAGCTTTTTCTACACCCCATAAATGCTCTTCTTTGAGTTCCCTCACCATTTGTTCGCGGCGAACGGGATCGAGGACAGTTTTAGTAATCTTGGCCTGCACATACTCGAATGCTCGTACCAAAAAACCGCCTGTGCCTGCTGCTGGATCGTAGATGAGTTCACTTGGTTGGGGATCAATAACTTGAATAATACGGTCCACGATATGACGTGGAGTAAAGTATTGACCGTACTGCTTTTGTTCACCTAGTTTATTGACCACATACTCATATGCACGGCCTAGCGCATCCCACTTACCCCCAGTCTCCTCTTGAATCTGGATCGCCATCAACTGCTTACATAATTCACGAATGGTAGGATCATAACGTACTCTCAGGGTATGATTTTGGAAGATACGGCGAAGAAGATCCAGATTGCGCTCTGTACCAACAATATTATCTGATGTGAATGTGCCCTCCCTTAACGCATGCTCCTTTGTCTTAGGTACACGTACATATCCAGATTTTACTAACTCATATCCTTTATTAGGAAAGTATGTTTGTGTTTTATCACGAATTTCCACAACGTTGCCAATATGACTGAGGCGGTCGAAGAGATTATTTACAAAGGCGACTATCGACTCAAAACCACTGTTTTCAGCTGCGGCATCGGGATCACTAGCCCAACTGTAAAAACGCATATCCTTCGGTAGATAGGGAATGTACTCATCACCTAGTACCTCTTCCTCTGCACGTTCTCGTTCATCCCACAGCTTGAGGAAAAAGAAATATGAGAACTCTTCCAGGTACTCTGTGGTTTTAAGTGTATCGTCTCGGAAGACATTAGCGATCCGCCAGAGAGTGTCGCCGAACGTATTGAAGTCCAGCATGCGGGAACTCATATAACCTCCGTTACAGCTTGATTAGCCAGCTCTATCAGTTCTTGAAGTCCACCAGGAAAGATTTGCTTTACACGATGAATGCCCCCCTGATACTCTAGCCATTGCGAACGCAAAATTTGCTTGGTACTAATCTCTGGATTAGCTTTCTTAAAGGCTACGAGCATCAACACCAACTCGCGTTGATCTAATGTCAATTCTTTATCTTTTGCCCATAGTTCTAACCGTCGGCGGGTACGCACTTGATCAAAATCTGTCTGCCCTAAGGCTACAGCTATAAAATCTTCTAACATTGCCGTTGGTTCACCATATAAATCACGTAGCGTATGCAGATTGAATCCCATAGCTGCTAAAAACGTGTGATCGACTGGTGCATCATTTTTAAAGTAACGCCAGGCTAATAACGTTTGTAGAAAGCGTTCTCTAGCGCTATCTTGCCCAAGTCGCTGCTTGAGTTGTGCCTCTAATTGACGTTTAATGTCGTCCAAAAGCACTGGCGCAATTACTTCTGAACTTTCTAACGTTACAGGGATGTTGAGTATAACCATAGCTTGCTGTTCTGAAGGCTTCTCAGTATCTGGTGAAAATATTTCAGCCTCTACAGCACGCTTCAGGCTAGCAGGATCGAGCCCCTTTATTTCTTCAACCTGATCTATATCGATTACTCCTGGAGTTTCATTGGTAATAATTTCTTCCAAGCGTGTGATATCCACGAAATCTACCAGTTTGTAATACTCTTTGCCTGTTTCTGCACATTTGCGTGTCCCACGCCCTTTCATTTGTACGTAGAGAATTTTGCTTTTCGTAGGACGTGCCATCAGAAGGATTTCAACATCAGGAGCATCAATTCCGGTATCCAACATTCCTATACCTATCGCAATCTTGATAGGACCATCAATTGTCTGAAACTCTTTGAGCAAATCCCGCGCATCAGATACTTCATTGTGAATAGCTACGATAAAACGTTCGGCGGTAGCATCGTGACGTTGTAGGTGATTCAGTTCATTGTAGCGCTCGATAAGAGCGTAACGAAGATGAATCGCGTGCTGAATACTAGCAGCGAAGACGATAGTTTTGACCGGTTCGCGACTTCCTATAACTTCGAAATATTTCTCGGCAATAAGACGATTACGATCAGGCACATCCACTGCGCGTCCCAACTGCTCTGGTTCGAAGTCAAAACCCATATCATGAACACCATATAGGTCCACATTGGTATAGAACTTGAAGTGAATACATTTTGCCAGAATGTCTTCTTGTTCGCCTTGGAGAATGGTATAACGGTAAACTGGCCCTTTAAGGGCTTTAGGATCCGTGAAATAACGATCAGTACTAGTAGTTTCTTTATCGGATGGTGTAGCAGTTAGGCCTAATAATCGCGCATTCCCGCTGTGGAAGTGTTCTAGCACATCATGCCACTCACCAAAGTATGAGCGGTGACACTCATCTAAAATTACTAATTGGAATAAATCATGTTGATATCGGCGATACTTATCCCCTACTGCCAGATGTTGTACTGTGGTAACTAATATATCGGCAAACTGGTCCTCACGGTCGCCAGTCGCACGGCGGATGTGTAAATTATCACCCAGGTGTCGCCTGAAATTACTGACAGCTTGTTCAGCCAGTGCATCACGATCTACCAAGAATAGCGTACTCCGGACCAGTCTTAACGACCAAAGTTTTGCGATGATGCCAGCAGCTGTAATAGTTTTACCCGTTCCTGTTGCCATTTGGATATATAGCTTGGTTCGGCCACTCTGGATCGCAGCAACTACTTGTGAGACAGCGATCCGCTGGTAATCGCGCAAATTACCAAGGAGAATTTGTGCTTGAGGGTGAAAGAAATCTTTAAACTCTGCCGAAGTAGGCATCTGGCTCAGTTTTTCAGGCAATGTATTCGCTTTGAGATTTTGGCGTAAATATGTTATGCCATCACTAGAAAAAATAAGAGATACTTCTTGATCACTATTTGCTTCGTAGTAACGAACATACCTTTTGGCTTGCTCTAATGCAGCATAGAGATCCCTACCTGGACGTTTAACCTCCATAAAAGCAACGACCTTACCATCCTGCAAAAATGCGTAATCGGCTTCCTCGCCACCTAGATAATCTCTGTATCCCTTGCGCAGGACACTAAAGTCTGTAATATTCCAGCCACGTTCACGCAGATGTTCTTGGATGATTGTTTCAGCGTCCTTTTCATTGTATTGGACATCCATTAGGTAAATTCCCTCAGTTGATATTGCCCTCGTCCTTAGTCAGTAAGGCTCAAATCTCTGCTTGCTCTGAAGCATGTAAAAAAGAGTAATTAGAAGCACTCACTTTTAGTGTATAGTCTAGACAGCCCTATTATATTACTCAACTTATCTAGCGTCAAAGGAACGTGCTTCCTATCAGATATTTGGGTATAAGCATGTCACTGAGTGAGATAAGTCCAGGAGATACTTCTCAAACTCGATTCTGGGTCTATTTCATTTAGTATCGTATTCTCTTTGAGCCTATAAGTGCTCTTAGTGGCCCTTATCTCCAAAAGTTTGAAAGGGAGGAAGAGGTGTTGTTTACTGGGACCGTTGAGTCGGGTGAAACATATACAATGTATGCCCGGTCGGATCTTTGATAGAGAATGTGCGGCCAAATGGTTCGTCGGCGAGCTGATCTACGATTTGAACATCTTTAGCAACCAGGTTGGCAAAGGTAGCATCGGCATCATCTACATGCCACCACAGTTCAACATTCTGAACCGGAGTACCATCTCCCTTTTCCGCGAAGGCGAGGATTGACCCACCGCTCGCAGACCGCTTGAACTGCACGAAACCGGGCTTTTGATCTTCGATCACAAAGCCCAGCTTCCTAAATAAAACGGCGAAACAAGTGCGGGAAATCTGGTACAATGAAGAGCAACGTGAGCAAGCCAAACGAGGAAGTGAGCATGAGTAGACCAAGCGAAGTGTATGTGCGCCCCTTGTCCCCGCAAGAACAGGAATGGATTCATCGGCTGTATCAACAGACGGCGCATGTCGGCTTGAAAAGCCGTTGCCATATCGTCTTGCTTTCGGCTCAGCATTACAGTGTGCCTCAGATTGCTGCCCTGCTCTTCAGCAGCGAAGATACGGTCGCGCGCTGCATTCATGAATTTAACCGATCGGGCTTGGAAGGAATCTTGCTTCAAGAGCGAGTGGGACGGCCGGCCAAGATCACGGAAGAGATCCTCAAGAAGCTGCTGGAACTGGTCGAAAGTGATCCCAGAGACTTGCAGTATCCTTTCTCGACCTGGACAGCCGACCTGTTGGCCCTGGCTCTCCAAGAGCAGACGGGGCTGGTGGTGAGCGAAAGCTGTGTGCGTCGCACGTTGCACCGACAGGGATACAGCGTGCAGCGCCCTGTGCTCTCGGTCAGCAGTCCCGACCCGGACTACGGGCAGAAGGCTGCTCGCTTGCAGGAGGTGCAACAGCGAGCTCTGGCTGGCGAAATTGACCTGTATGATGAAGCTGAGGTCGATCTGGCGCTCTTGCCAGGGGTCATGCGCTGTTGGAGCAAGCAGGGACAGCAGCGCAAAATCGAGACACCCCGTCAGAACAAAAAGCAGTACGGAGCCGGACTCATCCATTGGGTCAGTGGCCAGCTCTCTTGGGCAACCAGTGACCACAAGAATAATGCCTTGTTTCGCTCGGTGCTTTCGCAGGTGGTAGCGCCTGCTCCTGAGCAACCGGCTCGCAAAAAGTATGTGGTGGTGGATAATTATCGCATCCACTTTGCCAAACCGGTGCAAGCCTTTTTGACGGAGCATCAGGACGAGGTCGAACTGGTCTGCTTGCCCACCTATTCGTCCAAGCTCAATCCTATGGAGCGCTTCTGGAAACACTTGCGTCGTCAGGTCACTCATAACCATTTCTTCCAGACGATGGAACGGCTCATGGATGCTGTGCTCTCCTTCTTTCGTGATATGGCGGCTTCCCCTGATCTCGTTTGCCGTGTAGCAGGATTAGCTGCATAAATTACGTCGCTTTATTTAGTGTAGAAATTGAGGGCTTTTGCAAGATCGGGAATGTACAACATAACGAAATCCAGTCCTTGCAGCATATTAAAGCTCCTTTCAAACGTTTCATGGTAGGTAGCTTCGTTGCGCAGGCTTTTCGCTCACAACCCCAGTATGACTCATGCGTGTGAAGACCTTTTGTCAGTGGCAAAACGAGTTTTGATTTTTAAAAGGAAAGTCGCTTATAATAAGATTTAAGGATGAGGAATAGATTGGCATTGTCGAATGGGTAACAACGTGATATGCTCTGCTTAATAGATACTTATCGCTCGTCATCTGTTCGAGCAAGGAGGTTGTTATAATTATGGTATCTTCTCGACAACAAATACCCCCCTGC
>WNFI01430638.1_pt1 | contig 10030 bp, 7 predicted proteins | sample 5400471 | NCBI WGS metagenome assembly WNFI01 (sample SAMN13153348, study PRJNA577476) | soil metagenome | isolation source: 100 cm saprolite on Douglas fir-dominated hillslope | place: USA:California | collected 2013-09-17
TGAGCACGCTCAAGGATGCGGCCACGACCGCCGGCGCCACGAAATTCGCGCGCGCCGGATCCTTGCCCGCGAGCAGCCCGCCGAGGGGTTGACCGAGCGTGAAGCCGATGCCGATCGCTGCGCCGACGAGACCCATCGAGGCGGCGCGCTTCGACTCGGCGCTGACATCCGAGGCGTAGGCAAAGGCGGCGGCGATGTTGCCGGCCATGAGCCCCGCGAGCATGCGCGCGGCGAGCAGCCACCACGTGTTGCTGGCGAAGCCGAGCAGCACGTACGAGGCGCACGCCCCGGCGAGGCTGCTCATGAGGATCGGGCGGCGGCCGTAGCGATCGCTCAAGTGTCCCCAGAGGGGGGCCGCGAGCAGCTGGCACAGCGAGTAACTGCCGAGGACGGGCGTGATGAGCTGAGGCGGCGTGCCGAAGTGGTCCGCCATGTACGGCACGAGCGGGATCAGAATGCCAAAGCCGAGCGTGTCGATGATGCAGTAGACAAAGAGTGCTCCGAGCTGACGGCGCACGTCACGCTCCCTCAGCGCCTTTGGTCGCGCGCGGCCGCCGCAGCACGCCCGTGGCGGCGCAGCGGGCCGCAGTAGCGCGCGCGCCCGTCCGCGAGCTCGAGCTCATGCGTGGCACATCGCAGCCATTCCCGCACGCCGTGAGCGGCGAGCACGACGGTCGTCCCGTGCGCTGCGGCGCGCACGACGCGCTCGAGCAGCACGGCTCGAGTCGGCGCATCGAGTCCCGCGAAGGGCTCATCGAGCAGCAGCAGCTCGGGCTCATTCACCCAGCCGCGCGCGAACAGCACGCGGCGCGACTGCCCGTAGGAGAGCTCCCCGAGCGCGCGCCGCGCGAGCCGGGTGAGGCCGAACAAGCTGAGTGCGCGGCGTGCGGCGGAGCGATCGGCAGCACTTGCCGGTGCATTCAGGCCGAGGCTCGCATGGCGGCCCGATTGCGCGACCTCGGCGACGGTGAGCTCGCGCGGATGCTCGGCCTGCAGGTGCGCGGCGACGAGACCCACGTGGCAGCGGAACGCCTCGAGCGCCACACCGGCGCGCGCGCGTACCCGCTCGATCGCCCCGCCGACGGCGACGCCGTGATCGCCGTAGAGGGTGCGCAGCAGCGTCGTCTTGCCCGCGCCGTTCGGTCCGTGCACGACCCAGAACTGCCCGGCGCGCACGCTGAAGGTCAGCCCCTCGAGGACCCGCCGCCCATCGAGATACACGCTCGCGTTGCGCAGCCGCACGAGACCCTCGGCCCCGGCCGCGCGGGGACGGCGCACGTGCCGCCGCGCGGGCCGCCGGCGCTCGCGCGCGGCGGCCGCGGACGCACCGGGCGGGGTTGAAGGGAGATAGCGCGCGAGCGGCGCGCGGCGCAGCGTGCCTGCGTAGACGATCCTTCCGCGGGCGAGCACCAGGGCGTGAGTCGCGCTCGCGGGCACGTCCTGCATGCGGTGCGCGGCGAGCACCCAGGGCAGGCCGCTGCGCTGCCGGGCGAGCCAGCGCAGCACCCGGGCACGGTTCACCACGTCGAGCCCGTTCAGCACCTCATCGAGCAGCAGCAGGCGCGGCCGGGCAATGAGCGCCCGCGCGATGAGGACCACCCGCCGCTCCCCGTAGGAGAGGCTCAGGAACCGTCGTGCCGCCAGGTGCGTCACCTTGAGACGCGCGAGGACGCGGCGGACGCGCCGCCGGTCCGCGGCGCGCAGCGCCTCGAGCGGAATGTCGGCTCGATGGAGGCCCGTGCCGACGATACGCTCGACCGGCATGTTCCAGCCGTAGCGCTGGTACTTGTCCTGGCGCTCTGGTCCGAGGTATCCGATCTCGTCCTTGATCTCATAGGGTGTGGCGCTCAGCCGCCCGCCGAGGAGGTAGTGGCGCGAGGAGCGTGCCACGGGAGCCGGCCAGACCGAGCCGGCAAGGAGCTTCAGCAACTGCGTCTTGCCGGCGCCGTTGGCGCCGACCAGCACCCAGCGCTGCCCGGGGCGGATGGTCCAGCTCAGCCCCCTGAGTACCTTGCGTCCGGCGCGCTCGAGGCTGACGTGCGCGAGGCGAACCTCGAGATAGCGCGTGCCGGCCCTGCTCATCGGCGGCATTGGACCACAGTTGCCTGCAGCGGATCGGGTATTCTTGTTGGGATGCAACTGCGGCTGCTCGCACCCCGGTACTGGCCGACATGGGCCGGACTTGGCTTGTTGGGCGCGGCGATGCTCCTGCCCTACGCGCTGATCGTGCACCTCGGCGCCGCGTTCGGCGCGCTGCTGCGCCGCCTGCCGGTGAGCTTCGTGCCCACCGCGCGGCGCAACCTCGAGCTGTGTTTCCCCGAGCTCACCCCGCTCGAGCGCGAGCGGCTGCTGGCGCAGCACTTCAGGAGCCTCGGCATCGCGCTCCTTGAAATACCGCTCGCCTGGTGGAGCTCGCGCGCACGGCTCGCGCGCCTGCTGCACATCGAGGGCACGGAGCATCTGCGTGCGGCGCTCGCGCGCGGGCGCGGCGCGATCGTGCTCACCGCGCACTTCACCTCCATGGAGATGGCCGGGCGGGCGCTCGCCTCGGTGCTGCCGGTGAGCTTTCTCTACCGGCCAACCAGGAATGAAGCCCTCGCCTATGCGCTGCAGCGCTTCCGTCGTTGGTCGGGCTCCCAGGGCATCCCCATGGACGACATCCGTGCCTTCATGACGACGCTCAGGAAGAACCAGTGCGTGTGGTACGCGCCGGACCAGAGCTACCGCAAGAAAGGCGCCGAGATGGTGCCGCTCTTCGGCATCCCGACGGCCACCAACACCCTCACCTCGCGCCTGGCGCGCGTGAGCGGTGCGCCGGTGCTGCCGTACTTCCTGCAGCGCCTGCCGGGGACTCAGGGTTACCGCGCCACCATCCATCCGCCGTTCGAGAATTTTCCGAGCGATGACCCGGTCGCCGATGCCGCGCGCTTCAATCGCATGATCGAGGCGCAGGTGCGCCTCGCCCCCGAGCAGTACCTGTGGATTCACCGCCGTTTCAAGGGGCTCTCTGCGGACTACCCGGACTACTACCGGCGCGGCGCGCCGCGGCAGGCGTGAGCGACGCAACAGCGCCCGCCTACGATCTGCTCATCGTCGGCGGGGGGATCAACGGGGCGGGGATCGCGCGCGATGCGGCCGGGCGCGGGCTCTCGGTGCTGCTCTGCGAGCAGGACGACCTGGCGGCGCACACCTCCTCCGCCAGCACCAAGCTCATCCACGGCGGCCTGCGCTACCTCGAGGAACTGCACTTCTCGCTGGTGCGCAAGGCGCTGCTCGAGCGCGAAGTGTTGCTCGCGGCGGCACCGCACATCATGCGCCCGCTGCACTTCATCATGCCGCACGCCGCGCATCTGCGCCCGGCGTGGATGATCCGCACGGGCCTGTTCCTCTACGATCACCTCGCCCCGCGCAAGCGTCTCGCGGGCTCCTCCTCCGTCGACCTGCGCACCCATATCGCCGGCGGGCCGCTCAAGGAGACCTATCGGCGCGGCTTCGTCTACTCGGACGCACAGACCGACGATGCGCGGCTGGTGCTGCTCAACGCGCTCGATGCACGCGCGCGCGGCGCCACGGTCCTCACTCGCACCCGCTGTGAGCGACTCTCGGCGCAGGGCCGCGTGTGGAGCGCAGCTCTCGAGGTCCCGGGCGCCACGCGGTTCGTTCGGGCGCGCGCCGTCGTGAACGCCACCGGTCCCTGGGTGAATCGCTTCGTGCAGGACGCCACGCCGATTCAGGTGAGGCACCAGGTTCGGCTCGTCAAGGGCAGCCACATCGTCGTGCCGCGGCTCTTCGCGCACCGCTTCGCTTACATCTTCCAGAACGAGGACCGGCGCATCGTGTTCGCCATCCCCTACGAGCACGATTTCACGCTCATCGGCACCACGGACGTCGATTACTCCGCAGACCCGGCCGCAGTAAGGATCGACGCGGCGGAGGTGTCGTATCTGTGCGCGCTCGCCAATCGCTACTTCCGCGAACCCGTCACGCCAGCTCAGGTACTGTGGAGTTACTCGGGCGTGCGTCCGCTGCTCGCCGACGAATCGACCGATCCGACCCGCGTCACCCGTGACTATCACCTCGAGCTCGATGCGCAGCCCGCGCCGCTCCTCTCGGTGTTCGGAGGAAAGATCACCACCTACCGCCGCCTCGCGGAGGAGGCGGTGAATCGCCTGTGTGGCGCTCTCGGCGTGCGCCGCGGCCCGTGGACCGCGGGAACCACGCTCCCGGGGGGCGACCTGCCGGAAGGGAGCTTTGCCGTGTATCTACGCACGGTCGAGCGGCGCTATCCCTGGGTGCCGCCGCGCATGCGGCTGCGCTGGGCCCACGCCTACGGCACGCGCCTCGAGCGCATGCTCGAGGGAGCGCACGCCGTCGCGGACCTAGGTCGCGAGCTGCTGCCCGAGCTCTACGAGCGCGAGGTGGAGTACCTGTGCCGCGAGGAGCTGGCATACGGCGCGGAGGACATCCTGTGGCGGCGGACGAAGCTCGGGTTGCACCTGCTCAAGGCGGACCCGGCACCGCTCAAGCACTGGCTGGAGGCACGCGCTCGCGCCGAGCCTGGCTTTGCGTCGCGCTGAGGCGACGGCGCCTTGTGACCCCCATCGCGTTTTTCGGCTGTCGCGCCTGCGGACAGCTGGCGGGCCATGCTAGCGTGGCGCTCACGCTCTAGAGCGCGTGTGGATGTCAATGCCCGATTCAATCCTTGCCGCCATCATCGCCGGCACCGCGACGCTGTCCGCGTCGCTCCTGCAGCTGCGCAGCGCGCTGCTGCGTGATGCCGCGCGCGGCCAGTCGGCCACCAAGCGGCGCAGCCGTCTGCAGCAGATCCTCCTGTTCATCATCATCGGTGCTTCCACGGTGTGCGGCTTCGCGGCCTCGCAGTGGCTCACCTCCGGCGAGCGCACGGCGCAAACGACGCTGCAGCAGGAGCTTCAGGCCCGCGTCGCCGAGATCAGCCATACCGCCACACAGCTCGAGCTCACCCGCTCCGGCGAGCGCAACGAGATCGAAACCGGCGTGCTGCGCCAGCTCGGAAGCGACGGCATGGTCGTGACGGCGACCGTGGCCGCGTGCCGCCCGACCCTCGCGATCGGCGTGCCGACAGCCTCCGCACCGCCGGGCGCGGCGACCACGGCCGGTAGCGGCCGCACGTGCACCGAAGCCGAGGCGAGTCCGGTCACCCTCTGCGCCACCATCCCCGGCAAAGCCCAGGTGACTGAGGTCGAGCTCTACAGCCGCCCGACCGACAGCGATACTCCGTGGAGCGCGAACCGCTTCGTCGCGGGGCAGGAATCCGGCCAGGCTCGCTTCGTCCAGGAGTACGCGCAGAGCGCACCGGACGCGGGTACACGGCAGGTCTGCCAGGGCTTCGCGCACTGGTCGACCGAGCACTCGCGCATCGTGCGTGTCGTGGTGCGCTACTCACTGTGAGTCAGACCTGCGCATAATGGCCCGCTGACGGGGGTTCACCCTCGGGGGGCCGTTGACCTCTCCACCGCGTCTGTCCGCACCCATGCGCCCGGTGGGCCTGGCTCTGCTGCTGGCGCTCGCGCCGCTGTGGCTGCCCGCGATGTTCGGCCGGGGACTCTGGACACCGGATGAGCCGCGCGAGGCGGATATCGCCTGGCGCATGAGTCAGCAGAGCGACCGCACCCTGCCGCAACTTGCCGGCGCGCCGTTCCTCGAGAAGCCGCCGCTCAGTTACTGGATGTCGGCGGCGGGCATCTCGCTCTTCGGCGATTCCCCGGCCGGCAGCCGCGCCCCGAATCTGCTGTACGCCGCGGTCACGGCGCTCGCGGTGACGGCGCTCGCGCTCGCGATGCAGCTTGATGGAGCCGGCGCGCTGCTGGCGGCGCTCATCGCCACGAGCGCACTCACGGCATTTCGGGTGAGCGTCTGGCTCGCACCGGACGCGTGCCTGCTCGCCGGCTGCGCGCTCTCGCTCCTCGGCGCGTGGCTCGGCTACTCCTCGAGCACCTCCCGCGCGAAGCTCGGGGGCTACACGCTGATGCACCTGGGGGCCGCAGTCGGATTCATGGCCAAGAGCGCGCCCGGGTGGCTCGTGCCTGCGCTCGCACTCCTCACCCTCATCGTGTGGGAGCGGCGCTGGTCGGAGCTGCGTCGCTGGGAGCTGTACGCGGGACTCGCCCTGCAGGCACTGCTCATCGGCCCGTGGCTGCTCGCCGTCGCCCACAGCGCGCAAGGAGCGGAGGCGCTGCGTGCGCTCTTCTGGCACAACCTCGTGGGCCGCTTCACCACCGTCGCCGCGCCCTCACCCCTTGCCTACACGCGCGGCCACGCGAACTTCCCCGGCAAGTACCTCATCGAGCTGCCGATCTATCTTCTGCCGTGGACGTTCGCGGTCGCCGCGGCGTTGTACCGCGCCTGGACGCGGGTGCGCCAGAGCGATAAGGCCGCCACGGCATGGCGCTTCGCCGTCGCCGCCAGCCTGCCGTTCCTCGCCCTCTTGTCGCTCGCCGCGACCGCGCGTGACATCTACGCCGCCCCCGCCCTCCTCGGCCTCGCCACGCTCACGGGGCTCTGGGCGGGCGAGCCGCCGCGCCCGGCGAGCCGTATCGATCGGCTGGGGGCGAGCGGCACGCGCTTTCTCGTCGCGGCGCTCGTGAGTGCGCTGATCGGTGCGCTGCTTCTCCTGTGGGTCTCGGGCGCCGGAGCGCCGCTGCCGTGTCTCGCTGCCTCTGCTGCCGCCGCGCTCGTCGCGCTCCCCTGTCTTCGCGCCTCGGCGCGCGCCCAGGAGCGCGGCGATCCCGGGCGCAGTCTCACCTGGGCCTACGGGGCCTACGCGGCTGCGCTCGGCTTCGCGCTCCTCGCGGCGGCGCCCATCATCGACCGCTGGCAGGACCTGCCATCTCTCGCGCGCCGCATCCATGCCGACTGTGCGCGCGAGCCGCTCGCGCTCCTCGATCCCGACGAGACGACCATCGCCATGCTCGACCGGGGCTCCGCCGCGCGCCCGGCGATCCTCCTCACGAGGGATGAGGGCGCCGTGCGCGACACCGTGACGGGCTGGTTCGGTGCGCGGGGCCCCGAAGCCCGGCTGCTCGTTCTCCTGCCGGGCCATGCGCCGGGCGCGCTCAGTCTCTGGTTGGAGCGGCTGCACCCGCGTGCCCCGCAGAGTGACGGCGTCGCGGCGAGTCTCATCGACTCGCGGGCCGCGACCCTCGTGCGCCGCTACGAATTGCCCCAGGGCCGGCGTTACGCGCTGCTCGGCCCCCCGGCCACGCCCTGAGTGGCGCTCCGGCGAGCGAGTTGCGACCATCCCACGCGGAGGTTCTTCATGTCACAAGCAGCACCGGAGCTCGCGCGCAATCTGCGCAGCCGACACATCCAGCTGATTGCCATCGGCGGCACGATCGGAGTGGGTCTGTTCCTCGGCTCGGCCAAGGCGATCCACCATGCCGGCCCCGGGTTGCTGCTCGCGTACGCCGTCGGCGGTGTCGCCATCTTTTTCATCATGCGGGCGCTCGGGGAACTGCTCACCTACCGTCCCGTCGCCGGCTCGTTCGCCACTTACGCCGACGAGTTCTGCGGGCGATTCGCCGGCTTTGCCACGGGTTGGTCCTACTGGTTCGCGTGGGTGGTGACGGCGATGGCAGAGCTCACCGCTATCGGCATCTATGTCCGCTACTGGTTTCCGCAGATCCCCCAGTGGCTGCCGGCGTTCATCGCGCTGGCGACGCTCTACGGCTCCAATTTGCTGCGGGTGCGCGTGTTCGGCGAGCTGGAGTTCTGGTTCGCCCTCATCAAGGTGGTGACCATCGTCGGGCTGATCGTGGCCGGCCTGGCGGTGATCGTGTTCCACACCGGTGAGCTCGGGCGGAGCGCCGCTTTCAGCAATCTCTGGTCACACGGGGGCTTCCTGCCCTTCGGCTTCATCGGCGTCCTGCTGACCATGCAGATCGTGATGTTCGCCTACGAGGGGGTGGAGCTGATCGGCGTCACCGCGGGTGAAGCGCACAACCCGGCGGTGGTGCTGCCGCGGGCGACCAACGGCATCATCCTGCGGATCCTCATCTTCTACATCGGCGCGCTGCTCATCATCATGGCGCTCGTGCCCTGGAACGAGCTGAGCCCGAGCGTGAGTCCGTTCGTGTTCGTGTTCGAGAAACTGCGCGTGCCCGGCGCCGCCAACCTCATCAACCTGGTGGTAATCACGGCCGCGACCTCCTCATGCAACAGCGGCCTGTTCAGCACCGGTCGCATGCTCTGGTCGCTTGCCGCACGCGGCCAGGCGCCGCGCGCGTTCGCACGCTTGAGCCCCCAGCAAGTGCCCACCGCCGGCATTCACGCCTCCGCTGCCCTGATGCTCATCGGCGTGGCGCTCAACTACCTCGTCCCGAGCGAGCGTGTGTTCACCTGGGTGACCACCGTGGCGCTGGTCGGCACGTTCTGGACGTGGGGCATCATTCTCCTGTCGCATCGCAACTACCGGCGCGCGGTGCGCGCCGGCAAGGCGGCAGCGGCGCCGTTCCGCATGCCGGGCGCGCCTTACGCGAACTGGCTCGTGCTGGCGTTCCTGGTCGCGGTCAGCGCCGGCTTCTGGCGCGACCCGGACAATCGGGTCGCGCTGTTCGTGGCGCCGGTGTGGTTCGGGCTGCTCGCGGTCGGTTACTGGCTGATGCGGGCCCGCAGCGCGGGCAAGTGACGCGCGACTGCCCCGCCTACATCAGCGGCTCGCCGCCACCGATGAGGCCACCGCCATCCACGACCAGCGTCTGACCGGTGACGAAACTGCCGGCGCGCGAGGCGAGCAGTACCGCAAGGCCCGCAACGTCATCCGGCTCGCCGAGGCGGCGCAGCGGATTGAGGCGCGCGAACGCCGCGGCGCGCTTGGGCTCGGCCCACAGCGCCTTGGAGAAGTGCGTGCGGATGATGCCGGGCGCGATGCAGTTCACGCGGATGTTGTGCGGACCCCATTCGACCGCGAGGTTGCGCGCGAGCTGCATGTCGGCGGCCTTGGAGAGCCCGTAGGCGCCGAGCATTGCGCTGCCGATGAAGCCGCTCACCGACGAGACGATGATCACCGCCCCGTCCTTGCGCTCGGCCATGGCGGGCAGCGTCATGTTGCACAGCCACAGGTTGCTGTGCAGGTTGGTCTGAATGATCTTGTCGAACGCTTCGTCGCTGATCGTCGCCGAGGGGCCGAAGTACGGGTTCGCGGCCGCGTTGCACACCACGATATCGATCCGGCCCCATTTCGCGGTCGTCGCCGCAACGAGCGCCTGCAGCTCGGCCTTGTGCCCCACGTGACAGGGGTGGGCAAGCGTCGTGCCGCCGGCGGCGGTGATCTCCGCCGCCGCGGCCTCGCAACCCTCGGCCTTGCGACTCGAGATGACGACGCGCGCCCCGTGCAGCGCCATCTGCATCGCGATCGCCTTGCCGATGCCGCGGCTCGAGCCGGTGATCAGGGCGACTTTTCCCGTGAGGTCGAACAGGCTCATGGCGGTGTCCTCCGGCGAGAATTCCCCGTGCATTCTGCCCGCAGCGGCTCCGCCTGTGGAATCCTCGGCTCTGCACGTGATGTTACCCGTCCGCCCCCTTCGCAGTAGAATCCGCGCGCCGCGCCCGTAGCTCAGTTGGATAGAGCATCAGGCTTCGAACCTGAGGGTCGGGAGTTCGAATCTCTCCGGGCGCGCGAAATCCAAAGTCAGGAACGAGTCCGGAATGGCTCGCTCCTTCGCGAGCGGTATGCACCGGCGGCAATTGGCGGTCTTCAGATCCGCCCAGGCGCCGTGGGTAAACTGGCGCAGGACGCCTGGCACTTTATCGTTCCGCGCCGCTCCAACCGATAGTTATGCGGCGCGCCGACGCTCATCGCGCGGATCCCAGGACGCGGAGGCACTCGTTGGAGTGTCACGGACTGCAATCGGTGAGAAACCAACCCTCGTCAGGATTGGCAGCGCGCTCCCAAGACGCGCCGTCGGGGACGAACGTGTAGATCGAGGCGTGGCACTTCGATACCTCGCAGAAGCGCATTCGACCGTCGCTGTTCTTGATCCAGTACGTTCGG
>WNFI01705062.1_pt1 | contig 10030 bp, 23 predicted proteins | sample 5400471 | NCBI WGS metagenome assembly WNFI01 (sample SAMN13153348, study PRJNA577476) | soil metagenome | isolation source: 100 cm saprolite on Douglas fir-dominated hillslope | place: USA:California | collected 2013-09-17
GAAAGTCGCGCGCGTTGCCACCGGTGTCGGGGTGCGTTTGCTTTAGCGCAGCTGCGACGGTCCCGCCATGGTTGCGGATCCATGCGCGCGCCCAAAAGAAATCACGCACTTCGGCCCGCGGCCGCGGCGGCGAATTGACAGAGCTGCCCGGGGCTTCCTCGAGCAGACGTCGACGTTCAGCAGCCTCCCACGCCTCGAGCCGGCGCCGGAGCTCGGCGCCGAGCAGCTGCGCGCGACGGCGCCCGTACGCGATGTCGCCGGCGGTGTCGAGCGTCGGCTTCAGGCGCGGGCCGCGGCGCTCACTCACCGGCCGGATGGAAATAGGTGATCGCGCAGTAATGGTGCGACGGGTCCTGTGCCAGGTGAGCATCCAGCCATAAGGCGCGCAGCGGGAGCTCGCCGACGTCGACCAATCCACGCAACCAATCGGTGAGAGTCTCGCCGGGGCGCGGGATCGGAACGATTTTCTTATAGACGACCATCTTTGCTACCTGGCTCAGGGGTCCGTACTTTCCGGTTTCGCGAAAAAACCTAGACGAGTGGGGGGACCGCGTTAGTGCCTCGGTTGCGTCAGGCCGCCGCGGCCGCGTTTCCGATCTCAGGCCAGCTCAGTTGTTCCCCGCTAACGTCGCTCGCCCTATGTTGACGCCTCGACGCCGGCGGGGTGTGGCCGTTTAGGGGCTCGCCGAAGACCGCGACCAGTTCGGCCTCGCTGTAGTACTTCTGCCGGCCAGGCCGGCCGTACGCGCGCAGCGCGCCGTGACGCGCCGCTCTGTATACCGTCTTGGCGTCTTTGCCCCAGAGGTCGTGGATCTCGGCCAGGTTGCGCAGCAACACAACGTTGCCTGGCAGTGGCGCGACGTCCAGCTCCAATTCCTCTTGACGGGGCCAAGAATTCGGCCTATCCTTGGCCAGCTCATCAGCCATAGGCCAAGATTACAGGGAGAACCTTAACCGTGCAAGCACCGCATTCCACCCCAACGCTCGAGCTCCCCTCCGTCGTACCGGTCGACTGGGATGATGGCCAGCCCACCATCGAGTGGCTGAAGGAGCGCCGGCGCGCGCTGCTGAGCACGCTCTTTCGCGAGGCCACCCGGCTCGGCATGACCGACGCGGCCTTCGAGCTGCACCGCGTGCGTGTGCGCGCACTGGACCAGCTCGACGGGGTGATCGAAGCCTACGAAATCACCGGCCACGGTGAGGAGCGCTGCGGCAGCTGCGGGATGTCGGAGCTCTGCGACTGCAGCGTCTCGATCGCGTGAGCGCGCCCGTCACGACCAGCCTCTACAAATTCCTGCGCGCCGGCGGCCGCTCGCAGAACGGCGACGTCGCATGGAAGCTCGGCGCGTGGTACAAGGTCGCCGGCAAGCTCGAGCTCTGCCACAACGGGTTCCACGCCTGCCACTCGCCACTGGCCGCCCTCAACTACGTACAGGGCGAGATCCTGGCCGAGGCCGAGGGCCGCGGCGCCCACCTGGCGGACACCGACAAGGAGTGCTGGCGCGAGATGCGCGTCATTCGGGCCTGGCAGTGGACGTCTCTCGAGTCGGTCCGGTTGGCTGTGTTTTGCGCGGAGCAGGCGCTCCCGAATTGGGAAGCGAAGCACCCCTCCGACGGCCGCGTCAGGGCGGCGATCGACGCCGCCCGCAGCGTGGCCGTCGGAGGGGTACTGGACCAAGCAGCCCTAGAGTCGGCGGCGTGGTCGGCGGAGTCGGCGGCGTGGTCGGCGGCGCGGTCGGCGGGGTCGGCGGCGCTAGAGTCCTTCCGCCTCTACATCGTTGAGCGCATCCCGCACCTGGCCGTCGCGGAGCTGGCTTCATGATCGAGCAGCGGCGCCGGCCGGAAGCCATCGAGCCCGGCATGCACGTCCGCTGGATGGGTCGCGAGTGGCACGTCGACCGCATCTACAACCACCCCCGTTGGGGCCACTACTTCGCCTGCACAGCTGAGGACGACGGCTCCTACGAGCTGATCAACCTCAACGGCAACGACGGCGGCATCGAGGTCCTCGCCGCTTGAGCCACCGCATCGAATCGCTCTACGTGTTCCTGGTCACCAACGACCAGGGCGATGAGGGCGTCGCCGCGTTTTTCAACCCGACCCGCAACCGCCTCGAGCCGCTGGTCGCGTCGAGCGAGGAAAAGCTCGACGAGATGACCCCGCTCGCGCAGGGCATGGTCGAGCTCAACAACCAACCCATGCGCGTCGTGCAGTTCACGTCGCGCGAGGACGTCGCGGAAATCCTGCCGGCGCCGGCGGACCAGGTGGAAGAGCAGTGATGCGCCGGCACTTTGACGACGCGCTCGCGGTGGTCCTCGCCGTCCTGACCATCGTCTTTGTCGTGCTGACGATCCAGCACGTGTGGGGCTGGTGACTATGGCGCTTAACTCAGGTGCTCGACGCTATTACTACCGCGGCAAGGACCACACCGGCGCGGGCATCATGGGCTGGCTGACCCTCACGCCGGACCAGCTGACGCAGTGGGTCCGGCGGCGCTTCCGTCGCGGCTGGGTGTGGCTCGAGGTCCATTACAACGAGCACCTGGTCGGTGCGGTCGACGATGGCGGCCTGCTCGGCAAGCGCACCTGGTGGACGGAATGAAGTTCATCAGCCTAAAGGGCGGCGGCAAGGTGCACATCGTTCAGACCTACAACTCCGACCAGCGAGCGATCGCAGCTCAGGGAGCACGGCAACTTGGCTAATCAGACAAAGCCGCACCGCTACCTGGTCGTCGTCGACATCGAGAGCCCGCTGGCCCTCGACGAACGAGACCTGGCTGATGCCTTCACCGAGCAGCACTGGAGCTTGCCCCAGCTGCCGTGCGAGATCGTGGCCATCGGGACAGTCGTGTCCAGCACAAACTCGCCGGCGCGGAGGCTGCCCCTTGGATAACGAGGTAAAGCCGCGGTGACGCGGACCTTCACGGTGTACTGGAACGAGGACGACGTGCGCAGCCTAGAGAAGGAGCTGGCACGCCTCGAGGAAGATTTCGGGGAGCGCCGAGCCTACATGTCCGGGCGAACCATCACGGCGTCGCGTCAGCGTCTTGATCTGCTCCGGGCAGCGATCGCGCTACTCACTGAGGAGGTCCCGGAGTGACCGCCGCTAACAGGTCATACCCGCAGGGCGACTTCCTGAGTGGCTTCGGCGGCTCATACGAGGCCGGCTGTCAGGCCCTCGTGCTAGGTGGCCTGGACTGGCTGGACGAGCACCCCGACGCTGACCCTCAGTTCGGTGGGTTCCGCAACGTTTTCGGCATCGTCCAGGAAGAGAACGCTGATGCCAAAGCGCTGACCAAGGCGATGATCGCCGCAGCTGACAAGGTAGATGCGAACGGCGGCGTCACCGGCGCGATGCACCACCAGGCCGTGCTCCACATCCTGCACGTCCGCATGGTCGGCTGGGACACCTACCTCGAGGAACTCATCATGGTTAAGGGGAACAAGCCGCAGTGAACCCATCGCGTTCAAACGTCGCCGGCGTTTCATCTCCGCTGGCGTCCATATCAACCGGGGGAGACGCGTGGTGGCTATCAGCTCCCCGGTTCTTTCGCCCTTCTCCTTGGGACTCGCGTCGTCGGGATCACGACCGTCGCAGCTTACGCTCCGCACCCCACAGTCTCACCCCACGTCTCACAGCAACGTCCATGCCGATCCCGGCGCCGAGTCCCACTTGTCGCCTCTAGCAACCTCACGCGCCTCAAGGCGCAGCGCGTCCGAGGTTCACCGGTGATCACCGCGTTGACGCTGCGCACCGAACGCGGCTTGTTTCAGTCCGTCGACGCCGCCGTGCGGTTGTGGGCCAAGGTCGCAGGTCCTTGGAACACGCCCGAGGTCGGTGAGGACGACTGCTGGTACTTCGGCGGCCGCGCGCGAAATCGCTGGGGTTACCCACGCTTTCACTGGCCGGAGCTGGGGCCAGGTCTCAACGTCGGCGCCCACATCGCCGCCTACGTCCTGACCTATGGTCCAGTCCCCGCCGGCCAGGTCGTGGCTCACAGCTGCAACCACAAGTGCTGCTGCAATCCGCGCCACCTCTCAGCCGAGTCGCAGAGCGAGAACATGCGGCACTGGCACCGCAGCCGGCGGCGGGCCGCGTGAGCCAGCAGGCATCCGGCGCGGCGGACCTCCGCGACGCGTCGCGCGGTGATCACCGGTGATCGGTGCTTTCGTCCTCGACAAGGACCAGGCGCGCCTGCAGCAGCTCGAGCAGTCGATCCGCTACTTCTGCCGCACCAACAAGCAAGCACCGGGCATGGTGTGGCTGTCGTCGCGGACGCTGACGCGCGACCGCCTCTACCGCGGCACCACGGAGACGCTGCGCCTGGCGCGGCAGCTCGCCGCCGCCGGCCACGTCGGGCGTGTCACCGCACGCGGTCGCGGCCGCGGCAAGGGTCGCACGCTCTATTTCCTGCCGAGCGCCAAGAAGTGGCAGGTGCTCCTCGAGCTGCGACGGGAGGACATGCCCCACGCCGCGATCGTGCAGGCCCTCGGTTTCTTCCTCCGCCGCGAGCGCATCGCTTCTGGGGAAAATGTCACCGATCAGGCACAACAACGGTCTCTTCGGTCTTCGACCTTCGAGACCGAGACCGGAAAAGGTGCGCCGGCTGAGCCGGCACAACGGTCAAGAGCCCCGAGCGTGCCATCGCGCCAGGCCTCACGAGGTGTCTCACCCGCCGGCAACACCCCGCCGTCAGACCGACGGCTCGCGAAGCATGGGTCGGCGTTGGAGCGCCTGCAAACGACGCAGCTCGAGACGGCGCTCGAGCGAATGCGAGGCGTGGTGCGTCGACGCGTCGTGGATCCGGACGCGACGACGCGTCGTGCCGAGCTCGAGCCAGACGTCGCGCCATCCAGGAGCGTCCCGAAGGTCTAGGCCGTACCCTCAGCGGTCGGATGTCCCAACGCGCAGCTCGCTCCGTGGCCCTGTATTCGTTTGTGCGCGGTTGTCTTCAATCGTGCCCGCTGTCATCAACTGGGGCCTAGGGTGCGGTGGGGACGCCAATACTCGACAAGCCCGAGGACCGGCGCCCCCGCAACAAGCTTATGAGGACAATCACCGTCCGGGTTGACGACCAGGTCGCCGAGCAGCTGCAGGACATCGCAGCCGCCGAGCGCGAAACCACGTCCACCATCATCCGGCGCTTCGTCCTGCGCGGCCTGTCCGCCGCCGGCCGAGATGTCCCAAGCCTCGCGCGCGCGCGCGAGGGCACTGGACGCGTCCGGTGATCTCAGAGAAGGCCGCAGAAACCGGGACACGGACATCCGAAGTGTCCGCGTCCGGACGTCCGCTCTCGGACAACCCGGACGCGGTGCGCAAGCGCGCAGCCCGCGGCGGCGCGTCCAGCCGGACATCCTCGAGCGTGGGCGGCCGCGGCGGCGCGGAGTCCCACTCCAAGGGCAACGCGCTGTCGCGGGACAGTCTGTTCGCGAAGGCGGGCGAGCCGCTCTCACCCGGTGAGGCCGAGTCCCAGCTCTTCTGGGGACACGTCGGCCTGGCCAAGGCCGTCCGCTCCGAGATCGACATGGAGGAGCTGCGGCCCGAGTTCCACGTCGCCGGCGAGAACTACGCCTACGTCGCGAACAACATCTGGACGCCGCTGCGCGTGGTCATCCGCTTCATCGCGCCGCTCGTGCTGGTCGCGGTCCTGGTCGTGATCTGGGGTCGCATCATCGCCGAGACGCCGTGGATTCACTCGATCCGCAACTGGTGGTCGAACCGCGGCGAGCAGGAGCAGCCGGCCGCGCCGCCGAGCCCGCCCGCGCGTGATGTCGTGGGCAACAACGGACAGCCACCGGCCGAGCCGGCCGCGGCCCCTGTCCAGGCGCCCCCGATCCCGCGCCGGCCGTCCGTCGTCCGCAATTTGAGGGGGTTACATCGCTGATGGACACACACGAAGAAATCAACCAGGTCCTCGCGCAGATGGGCGAGCCACCGCTCGGCGGGCGCGACGTCGTGCAGACGAGCCCGCCCGAGCACGCCGACGTCGCCGCGGCGACCGCTGAGCTCAACGGTGAGCGAAAGATCGAGCGCATCGAGCCGCCGGGCTTCAAGCGCTGCAGCCTGATTTTTGCCAACGGCCGCGAGGTCTTCCTGGACATGCAGCTCGATGAGCTGGTCGCCGCGGTGCGCGCTTTCAACGCCGCGCGGCGCTCGCGCCCCTGGTGGGCTTTCTGGCGCGCCGGCTGGTCAGCTGACAAAGACTTTCTCCAGCTGCCTTACATCCAGCTCGTCGGCGGCGACCAGCAGGGCAACGGCGGCGTGTGCGTGCAGACGCCGATCCATTTCTCGCATCGCGCGATCGAGCTCCTGCAGTCGATGGGCGAGCTCTGGCTGAAGCGCGTGCCCGGCCAGGTCAGCAGCAATGGCAAGGTCGCGGTCGTCAGCGGTGGCGACGCCAAGAACGTGATCCTCGAGATGAACCGCCGGCAGAAGCGCGACGCGAGGCGCAACGGACGTGGGTAAGAAGCTCGAGCGCTTCATGGAGCACCTCGGGCGCGAGCTCGAGGGCAAGGCGCCCGAGCGCGCGGACGCGATCCGTTCGTCGATCGACGCGCGACGTCAGAAAGTGCGCGAGCTCGCAGTCACCCCGCCGGCGCCGCCGGCGGCAGAGGGTGTCCAGCCATGAGCGATAACGAGAGCACCCCGCCGCCCCCCGCGCCCGATCCGTCGCCGCCAGCTGAGAGGCCGGCCGCTGATGCAGGGATTCGCGGCGAGCTCGACGCGCTACGCAGCGACGTCGACGACGCGCTCGCGCTCGCGCACTCAGCCGTGCAGATGCAGCTCGAGGACGACGACGAGGCCGCGCCGCCCGAAGAGACAACCGTCGAGCCTCGCGGCGGTGAAGCACCGCCCGCCGCCGCACCGGCCGCGACCGCGAGCGGCGATAAACATTCGGGGTTGTTCATCTGATGCACAACCTCGAGCTCGCCGGCGCCGTCGTGCTAGTACTCGCCGGCGTGATCATGCTCGTCGCCGAGATGGTCCCCAAGCCGCTCGTGCCGGGCCAGCCGATCGCCGCCGGCCAGGTCATCGGCTACATCTGGTCGTCGCATGAGCTCGGGCTCTTGCATCGCCTGGGCGCGCGCCTGATGGTCTCGCGCTATGCCGTGTCGGATGCGGAGTTTGAAGACGCTGAGCAGCTGATGGCGCGGGCCTGGTTGGATGACCTGTACGTCTATCGCGCTGCCGTCAGCCGCGGCGAGGTCCTCCGCCCGCTGCTGCAGGTCGAGGAGCTGGTCGAGCGGTTGGAATCATTCAGCGCGCGCGTGCGTCGCTGGCGACCAGGACGTGCGCATGGTCAGGGATAGCGCGTGCGACTCATCCCGCCCGACGAGCAGGAGCGATTACTTCTCGTCGGAAAAAACGGAACCGGCAAATCCGAAATCACCTTCGCGCTCGAGGCTGCCGGCAAATACCGATGCATCTACTTCGACTGGAAAGGCGACTGCAATCCCCATCGACTCGACGCCGCCGGCCAACCTTTCAAGGTCGTCACTAAAGGTGATGACGCCTGGGGCTTTCGCAATCGTCGCGTCGTCTATCGACCACCGCACGGCAGCTACTGGCGCACCGATCCAGCGTGCGCGCAGGTCCTCCGACGGATCGTCGCCGAAGCGCAGCGCGACTACAACCCGAAGACCAAACGCTCGCGCCGGCCGCGGCTCATCATCATCCCCGAAATCCTGCTTTTCGGACCCCTCGCGCAGGCCGTCATGGCAGAGATCGCAAGTGGAGCTCGAGCCTTCGAGCTCGGCCTTTGGGTTGAGACGCAGAGGCCGCGGCGCCTCCCCATCGTCATCCGCTCCGAGGCCTGGCGCCTCTACATCCTCCCGCTCGGTTACTACGATGACGAGCTCGAGGTCCTCAAGTACGCGAAGGGCAAGCTCCAGCTCGAGCAGCTGCGCGAGCTCGACCGCGCCAGCGAAGAGACGCCGCCGCGGCATCCCTTCATCGAAGTCATTTTGCGCAGCAAGAACGGAGGGCCGATTCGCGTCGAGCTCTGCCCCCCGCTCAACTTGGCCGCGTGAGCGGTCTCACTCCGAAGGTCCTCGGGCTGTTGACACAGGAGTGTTCATGCGATGCGTTTCGTCCCCGGTGATCCACTAGCCCGACACCGCGAGTTTCTTCAGCGGCCGCCGGCGACGCTTGCGCTGCAGTCCAACGCGCAGCCGGCTGGCGGCACGACCGCGACCCAGCCGGTAGCCCCGCCGATGACCACGGCCGACATCGAGGCCCTGGTCGAGCAGCTGACGCCGGTGGTGGCCAAGTTCCGCGAGCAGGCCTCGCCGCTCAAGGTCGGCCTCGACCCACAGGTGCTCAACCTCGGCGACTCGAAAGCGATCCGGATCGCGTCGGTCGGCCTCGGCGTGCGTGTCATCACGCACCACTCCGTGGTCTACAACTTCATCAACGCACTCGCCGGCGCGCAGGTCATCAACGTCTCCAACGTCTGGCCCTTCAACCACCTCCGGCAGACTCAGATCCAGATCAACGGTGGCGCCACGATCTACGCCGCCGACGGCCTGGCCACCTTCGCCGTGATGACGCGCAACAAACCGGGGACCTGGGAACCCACGACCGGCGGCGGCTTCGGCCTCTCGCTGCAAAAATCCCTGGTCAAAGTCACAGTCGGCGCCAACGTCACACCGACCAACGCGACCGGCGCCGGCAACTTCTCGGGCATCGCCTCGATCTCCATCGCGGCGTCGCTTACCGGAGTGCTCACGGTCGATTTCTGGACGGTCGAAAAGCTCGCGCTCGACCGCCAGTCGCTGCTCGGCATGCTGCCGCTGCAGAACAACAGCACCTATGCGACGATGCTGCGGCAGACGGTCAACTCGGCGATCGGCGCCGGCCCGAACAACCACGCCGTGCCCTTCTTCACCGCCGGCGCGGTCCCGGGCACGCTGACCCACACAGCGGTCGACAACGTGACGGCGACCTACGACTTCTGGTCGGTGCCAGGGGACCCCGGCCTGTACCAGGAGATGGTGCAGAACTCCTACCAGGTCCAGCAGCAGCAATCGCTCGCGGTGGCCGTCACCGGGCCGGCTGCTCTGACCTACAACATCCCGCAAAACCAGTACATGGTCGCGGCCCACATCTGGAGCTTCGATAGCCAGGGCAACCTTCTGCCGGCCGACGTCGGCGGCATCTCGCTGCTCCAGCTGCTCTACAACGCCGGCAGCGTGCGCCCGGTCCAGCACTTCGCCGACCGCGAGCGCGCGGCTCAGTTCCTCGATTACGGCGACGACCGCCAGTTCGTCGGCGGCTACCGCTTTTGGGACGGTGAGGACACGACCGAGATGGTGCAGTCCGCCGACCAGGCGGGCTGGATCGACACCTACGCCGCGGCCACGCCGCAGCTGGTCGGCGACATCGCTGCCGGCCTGCTCGTCCCGCTGACGCTCTCGATCACCCGCGAATCGGTTGTAGCGGGCGCCGTGCAGGTGGTGGGGGGCTAGAAGCCATGTACGGCTCTGCCAAGACCACAGGGACCAAGACCAGCCAGGTCGCACCCACGCCGACGTCGGCCGTGCGTGCGCCCTCTGGCGCGCGCTCGCGGGATTCGGAAGCGGCGACGTTTTCGATGTTCCCGTGGGTGCTCATCGTCGCGGTCGCTCTGTACTTCATCTACGCGCTGCTCGAGCAGCACGAGAAGTTCAAGGCGGCCATCCAGCCCAAGGCGATCGGCATCAACTTCCGCAACATCGCGCTGATCATGGTGACCGTCGTTCTCGGACTCAACCTCTTCAAGGTCGGGGCGATCAAGCTCTCGGCTTTCCTGGGCCAGATCACGGGCGGTCGGATCCGCGCGCGCTGGCTCGTCTACCTCGCGGGCGGCGCGTAAGCCGATGCGCTTTGTGGGTCTCGTGCTGGTCCTCGGTGCGGTGGCGACGATTTACTTCGTCGGCTACCGCGGCATGACCGTCGACCAGGCGCGAGCTCGCCTGGCGCAGCTGCTCAACCTGCCCGGCCTTCAAACCCCTTCCAGGTCCGCCGGCAGCGCGCCGGCGGCCGGAATGGC
>WNFI01580303.1_pt1 | contig 10029 bp, 5 predicted proteins | sample 5400471 | NCBI WGS metagenome assembly WNFI01 (sample SAMN13153348, study PRJNA577476) | soil metagenome | isolation source: 100 cm saprolite on Douglas fir-dominated hillslope | place: USA:California | collected 2013-09-17
GTCTGTTTTCTGTTGAAAACAGGAGGGATGGCTGATTCCCCGCCCGGGGTCCTTCGTTGGGCCTAGAGATGCTTTATGGAACCATGACGGAAACGGAGATAGCCAGTGAACTACACATCCAGATCTGCCAACTTTGGCCGGCACTCCTGCATAGGACCAGCGGAGAGCCGCCCGCGCCTTTCTGGCGCACGGCGCAAGAACTTACGCCCAACTTTGCTTTCTTCGGCCAGCTGTCAATCCCCCACGATTGTGGAAGCTCTGCAGGAGATGTTTCTAGCCTCACGCCCAAGATTCGTGGGAATGGCGTACTCCATCTTGCGAAATAAGCAAGACGCCGAAGACGCGGTTCAAGATGCTGTCCTCTCGGCCTATCTCCACTTGCGCAATTTTGAAGGCCGGTCTGCTTTCACGACCTGGTTCACCCGCATCGTGCTGAACGCCGCCCTAATGATTCTGCGAAAACGGACAAACTCGCGGATCGACTGCCTTCCACCACTCTGCACCGCGGATGAGATTCCTTGGACCGAAAGGATTCCCGCCTCGCAACCCGATCCGGAAATGGTATGTGCAGAGGAAGAGACTTTGCATTTGATTGATGTTCTACTCGGGAAAATGAGTCCTGTGCTCCGGCAGGCTTTTACGCTGAGTTACTACGACGAAATGCCCAGCGTGGAGGCGGGCGCCTTACTAGGTGTTACGACCGGAACTTTCAAGTCGCGGCTCTATCGGGCCAAACAACATCTCAGGAGTCAAGCGCAACGTTCGCTGGTTGCTTCTGTCCGCAGAGCAACCCATATGCCATTTTCTTTCAGCAAAGATAGCTTTCGGAACCTGGCCGCAAGGCCTGCGGAGATCTCGTCTACAGAAATGGCGTTCTCATGACAGAGACGACGCTACCCCTCTCCTGTGTTCGGGGCGCCAAATGTCGGTGACCACCAGCGATTCAATCGAGATGGAAGAGCCTGAATGGCTCACTCGCATGGAGACTGTACTGGAAGTGCTCAACGAGGGAGTCACTAGGGGGATTTATTCAATGATAATTATCAAAGCGAGTTAAAAAATTTTGACTCATGCAGAGGTCCTGAACCTTACTGGAATTTGAGCCGAGCACCTGCACAATTTCGTGAAGCGCCATCGCTTGGGCTTCATCGCACGTGTCGCCGAGACGGCTGGAATCCAGGCCGATCAGTGGTTATTCACGCCATGGGATTTGACGGTCCTGGTGGCATTGTTCCCTCGCAACTTTCAACCATTTGCCGGTAAACCCTGACAAAGGCTCACTAACTATTGCTGCCAGCCGCCGCCGAGCACCCTGTAAAGTTGAACAAGACTTTGGTACTCGGTGCCGCGCGCCTGGGCGAGTGTGAGTTCTGCGGAAAAGAGCGATCGTTGGCCGTCCAGGACTTCGAGATACGTAGTGGTGCCGCCCGTGTAGCGCAGATTGGACAGCCGAACGGACTCCTGCAGGTCCGCGACGGTATCCTCCTGTCGAACGCGTACTTGATGGAATTTCTGATAGCCAATCAGCGCATCGGATACATCGCCGAATGCGCGCTGGATGGTTTGTCGGTACGCAATCAAAGCTTGTTTATGCTGCGACTCTGCCAACCGCAGATTTCCGCGAAGGGCTCCCCCGGTGAAGATAGGCTGGCTTACTTGGGCGCCGTACGACCAGATTCCGAGTTGCGAGCTCATCAAGCTGGAGAACGCGCTGCTCCGTCCGAAGGCGCCCCCGCCGGAGCCTGTCAGGGAGATTTGCGGAAAGAACTGCGCCTTGGCGACTCCGATTTCGGCGTTCGCCGCGACCAGGATTTGTTCAGACTCACGAATGTCAGGCCGCCGCTCGATGAGCGAGGAAGGCAAGCCCGGCGGCACTTCGGGAGGAAGTGGCTGCTCCACCAGCGTGCGTCCGCGTGGCACGGCCTGAGGGTAGTTGCCCAGGAGAATGCTGATGGCATTTTCTTCCTGCGCGATCTGCCGCTCCAAATCAGGGATTGTAGCATTCGCCGAATCGAGTACCTGCTGCGCCTGCAAAACATCGAGCTTTGTGGCCACGCCGTGGTCGACACGAACTTTGGTGAGCTTCACCGAGTCTTCCTGCGTCTTGACGGTCTCGTGCGTGATTTGGAGCTGAAGATCGAGTTGCAGGAGCGTGAAATAGTCGCTCGCAACGTCGCTCACGAGCGTCAATATGACCGTTTGCCGCGCATCTTCTGTTGCAAGGAGCTGCGCCCGTGACGCCTCGGTCGCGCGACGCAGCTTACCGAAGAAATCCAACTGGAACGCCGCGTCGGCAGTAAGGGTCAGAAAATTTGATTTAGTTTGGAAGTTATGTTCTTTCCCACCGCTGAAGTCGCCGTTCCCTTGGACCTGCGGGAATAGATTGGAACGCGTTATGGCAACTTGCGCGCGTCCTGCGTTGATGCGCTCCGTCGCCAGTTGCAAGTCATAGTTTTGTTTTAGCGCTATGCGGATGAGTTCTTGTAATTGCGGGTCCTGGAAGACTTGCCACCAGGGAAGATCTGCATAGGACGCCGCCTGAGCCTGGACCTGTGGAGATTCGCTCAGATCACGGTAGGCCGTTGGGGGTTGAACGACAGGCCGATGGTAGTTCGGACCGACCTTACATCCGGCGACGATACCGGAGGCCAACACCGCGACCGTCAATGACACCAGTTTCTTCATACGTTGCTCCACCGTTCTTCCTGCGCGCCGTTCTCGCGGTAGTCCATTTCAGTCCGCCTCCGCTGGAGCGGGCGCCGCCCGCGACGGTCCGGGAGCGGGCACGGCGCCGGACCACTTCTCCACCAGAGTGAAGAGTGCTGGAACCAGGAGGATGTCGACGCTGCTCGCTAGCAGCATGCCGCCGATTACGGTCGTGCCCATGATTTGGCGCGCCACTGAACCGGCGCCCGAGGCCGTCCACAGCGGCACGCAACCGAGAATGAACGCAAACGAGGTCATCATAACGGGACGCAGGCGAAGCCTTGCCCCATCGAGCACCGCATCCACCAGAGGCTTCCCCCCTTTTTCGACCTGTTCCTTAGCAAATTCGCCGATCAGAATCGCGTTTTTGGCGGCCAGACCGATCAGCATCACCAAGCCGATTTGCGAGTAGACATCGTTTTCGATTTGCACCATGTAAGCCGGATAGAAGGCACTGAGCACCGTGCGGCGCAGCCACAAGACTCCAAAAGCCCCGCATACCGCCCCCGACGTTCCCAGGAGCACGCTGAACGGCAACGACCAGCTCTCGTACAGCGCGGCCAGGATCAGGAAGACGAACAACAAGGAGAGTGCGAAGATCGCCGATGCGGGCACCCCTTCGCGTGCTTTCTGCTCCTGAAACGACATGCCAGAGTAGTCAAAACCCATTTCGCGCGGCATAGTCTGTTTGAAAACTTCTTCAAGCGCTGCGGTGGCCTGGTCGGAGCTATATCCGGGCGCTGCGCTGCCGTTGAGTTGCGCCGAACGGTACTCGTTGAAACGCATCGTAAACTCCGGCCCGAGCCGCGGCTTTACGCTAGTTAGCGTGGACAGCGGGACGTTCTCCCCGTTGCTGTTCCGAACGTAGAACTGGCCGACGTTTTCGGCGTTGGCCCGGTCTTCGCCTTCGGCCTCGATGTACACCTGCCACTGGCGGCCGAAGCGGTTGAAATAGTTGATGAAATAGCCGCCCATGAAGGCCTGGACGGTTTTGTACACGTCGGTGAGAGCCACACCTTGCTTGAGCACTTTGTCGCGGTCCACCTGGACAAATTTCTGGGGAACACTGGGCAGAAAGGTGGTGCTTAAGCCGGCGATCTCCGGGCGCTTGCGTGCGGCATCAAGAAAAGTGCCAAGGTTTTTGGCGAGGAACTGAACATCGCCACCGGAGCGATCCTCGAGGATAAAAGTGAAGCCTCCGGAGGTGCCCACGCCGGGAATGGCCGGGGGCGAAAAGCTGAAGGCAAAGGCGGCAGGCAGCCGGCTCAATGCCCCGTTGATATGGGCCTTGATGGCTTGAAATTGCACGGCTCGGGACTTGCGCTCGTCCCAGGGCTTGAGGGTGACAAAAAAGAAGGCGTTGTAGCTCGTGCGAACAAGGCTGAGCAGGCTGAAGCCGATGACGCTTGTCGTGTATTGGACGCCAGGCGTATTGGCGAGGATTTGCTCAACCTGCGTCGCCACTGCGCTCGTGCGCTCCAGCGAAGCCGCATTCGGAAGTTGCATGTTGATGAAGGCATAGCCCTGGTCTTCATCGGGCAGGAAGCTCGAGGGCAGACGGCTGCCAAAGAAAGCTGCGCCCAGGCCGAAGGCCACAATCACCACCAAAGCCAGCGCACCCTTGCGAAGAACCCCAGCACAGATCTTGACATAGATCTCGGTGCCGCGCCCGAACATGCGATTGAACCCGTCAAAGAACCTGCGGAGCAGCCCGTGGCTCTCCTCCTTTGGCCGGAGCAGCAGCGCGGAAAGCGCCGGGCTCAGCGTGAGAGCGTTAAAGGCGGAGAGGGTCACCGAGATGGCGATGGTGAGGGCAAATTGCTGGTAGAGCCTTCCGGTGATGCCCGGGATAAAAGCTGTCGGTACAAACACCGTGGAGAGAACCAGGGCAATCGCCACGACGGGACCGGAGAGTTCCTCCATCGCTTTTATAGCCGCGTCCTTGGGACTCAAGCCCTCCTCGATGTGGCGCTCGACGCCTTCGACCACGACGATGGCGTCGTCCACGACGAGGCCAATGGCCAGCACCAGACCAAACAGAGAAAGGGTGTTGACGGAAAAACCGAACAGGGGGAAAAGCATAAAGGTGCCCACAAGCGAGACCGGGATTGCCAGCAGCGGAATCAAGGTGGCGCGCCAGCCTTGGAGGAAGACGTAGACGACGAAAATCACCAGGGCCAGGGCGATCACCAGGGTCAAAATAATCTCCTTGATGCCTTCCGAGACGGCGCGAGTGGTATCGAGCCCGATGGCATAGTCCATGTCTTGCGGAAAGCGCAGCTTCGCCTCGGCCATCAGCTTCCTGACGCCCGCGGCTGCCTCCACGGCGTTGGAACCGGGCAATTGGTAGACAGAGACAATCGCGCTCGGTTGCCCGTTGAAGCGGCCTTTCCAACTGTAGTCCTGGGCACCCAGCTCGATTCGGGCCACGTCGCGGACACGAACGATGCCGCCGTCGGGCGTCTCGCGCACCACGATCTCTCCGAATTGTTCCGGGGACACGAGACGGCCTTGCGCGAGGACGGTGTAAGTGAATTGCTGGCCTTTGGGGGCGGGCTCGCCCCCTGCCCTGCCGGCGGGATTTATGGTGTTCTGGGCCTGAATGGCGCTGATGATTTCCGGGACGGTAATGCCGAGCTTTGCCAGCTGGTCGGGTTTTACCCACATGCGCATGGCGTATTGGCCGGTGCCGAACACCTGGACGTTGCCGATGCCCGGCGCACGGAGGAGGGGATCGACGAGATTGATGTACGCGTAGTTGCCCAGAAACGTGGCATCGTAGGTTCCATGCGGCGAGTAAAGGGGAAAGAGCATCAGTGGGGCGGATACCGACTTGCGCACGGTAATGCCGTAGTTGGTGACGTCCACCGGGAGTTGTGAGGCGGCCTGGGTCTCGCGGGATTGCGTGAGAATGAAATCGGTGTTCGGATCCGTTTTCAGGTCGAAGTTCACAATCAGGGTGGTGGACGAGTTGGCGGTGGCATTCAGGGAATACATGTAATTCATGTTGTCCACGCCGCTCATCTGCTGTTCGATGGGAGCGGCCACGGACTGCTCGAGGCTTTGCGCATCGGCGCCCACATAGGTGGCTAGGATTTGAATTTCCGGCGGAGCGATGTTGGGGAACTGTGCGACAGGGAGAGCGAGGATGGTGAGCGCGCCCACAATCACCATGACGATGGAAATCACCATGGCGACGATGGGACGATTGATGAAAAACTTTGACATCGGGCTACCTTTCTTTGCTTTCCGCGGCGAACGCCTTAGGGTTCACTTGCATGCCGGCACGCACCTTCTGCACGCCTTCTGCAACGACGCGTTCGCCTTGCTTCAGTCCGTCATCGATAATCCAATTGGTGCCCACACGGTCGCCGACCTTAACCGTGCGGACGCTCACTTTGTTCTCGCCACCCACTACTGCTACTTGATAGCCGCCTTGCAGCTCCGACACGGCGCGCTGAGGGACAAGGAGCGCGTCTTTCTGGACGCGTTTAACCGTCCGAATTCTGCCGTAGCCGCCGGGGCGCAGAATATTTCCAGGATTTGGAAATAGTCCGGCGATCCGAATTGCGCCGGTGCCCACATTGACCTGGCGGTCCGCAAAATAGACTGTGCCCTCGTGCGTGTAAGTGGTTCCGTCGGCCAGGATCAGTTCGAGGCGCAGACTCTTCCTCGCCGCCTCCCGGGTGGTCTCCGTCGGAAACCGTTTGTTCCAATCGAGATATTCGCTTTCGCTCACGGTAAAATAAACCTTGATAGGGTCCACCGTGGACACCGAGGTCACAGGCCCGCTGCTTGGATTGACCAAGGCGCCCACCTGGAGCTGAGCTTGCCCTGCGATGCCGTCGATGGGCGCAACCAGGCGGGTAAAATCGAGGTTGATCCTGGCCGTTTCGACGGCCGCCTCGTCGGTCTTGATTTGCGCTTCGGCTGTCGCCACTGTGGCCTTAGCGGCCAAGTTATTCTGAACAGCATTGTCGAGATCCTGTTGGCTTGCTGCCTGTTCCTTGGCCAGCGGGGTGTAGCGCTCTACATCAAGCTGAGTTCTGCCTTGCACTGCCCGGGCGTTGGCAAGCAAGGCGTTGGCCTGCGCCAACTGTCCTTCGGCTTGGTCGAGCGCTGCCTGGAAGGGCCGCCTGTCAATCTCGAAGAGCAACTGGCCCTTCTTGACGAATGCGCCTTCCTTGTAGCCCTGCCTCATTAAGTAGCCTGTGACCTGTGCCCTGACGTCGGCATTGGTAAATCCGTCGAGCGTGCCGATCCACTCGCCAAAAATCGGAACATCCTTCTGCTCAACCTGCACTACCTCAACGTCCGGCGAAGCACCCGGCGCTCCCGATACGCGCTTTGGACGCATCGCTCCAACAATCAGGCCGACGACGACAAGGCAAAAAGCTCCGCCTATCCAGAGCTTGTATTTAGAAAGTATGTTCATCTTCTCCCCCCGTAGCATGCTCTTACGACTTGGTTAACTTAGTCTGCTCGGTAGCTTTCAAGTCGCGTAATCTCATTCATCCTGCTTGCTCCCGTCGCAGGTCCAAGAAGGTCGGGACATAACTAGCAGATTGTTGAGACAACCACAAGAGCAACAATTCGCGAGCCGTTGGTGTTTCCGGATCTCACCCGACTTTCCTAACTACTGGTTTATCTGTTCCGCCGAAGGAATTCCGACGGTGATCGGTTTCTCTTGGTCGCATACAAAAAACGCGATCAACTTGTGTGCTTTGGTCCCGGAGGAGGGGGTCGAACCCACACGGTACTAAGTACCACTGGATTTTGAGTCCAGCGCGTCTGCCAGTTCCGCCACTCCGGGTCAACAATTCAAAATAACACGAGCCTCCGTTGCGCTCAAGTCGCGCTCGCTCTTTACGCCCGTTCCACTTTTCCACAGGTCAGGTGGCTGGACGCTGGCTTTCCCGCGAGGTAGCATACGGTGCCTTCGACAGGGGTCCCTTCCCGGGACATTCGAAGGTGCTCGAACTGGATTTTCAAGATGGCTACTGTCGCACCCTTTTCCTCCGGCGGCGAACCGGAGCAGCGCGGCCTTTCCTTTTGGATGGACCGCGTCATCAAGGAGCTGGAAAACGTTCGCTCGTCTCCCGACGCGGATGCCGTCCACGATCTTCGTGTGGCCATCCGCCGGTGCCGGTCCGTCGCGGCCGTTATGGAAGAAGTGGACCCCGATCCCGCTTGGCCTGCGATGCGCAAAGTCGCGCGCAAACTCTTCCGCCAGCTGGGCGCGCTTCGCGACGCGCAAGTGATGGATGAATGGGTAAAGAAGCTCGCTCCGGAAGCCGACCCCGTTCGCACGCATCTACAGGCCGCTTTCGAATCGAACGAGCCGAAGCTGCGAGAGAATGCGCTCCGCGTCGCCGCCAAATTCGATCAAAAGTCCTGGAAGCGGCTTGAGCGCACACTGCGCCAACGCGCCCGCCTGGTTCCTAATGGGTGTCTCGCCGCCGAATGCCTGGCGCTGGAACGATTCGAAAGGGCCAGGGAGCTTCACGCCAAGGCCCTGCGCACCGAAAAACCCAAGCCTTGGCACGCCTTGCGCATTGCACTGAAGCGCTTCCGCTACACGGTTGAAAGCCTCCTCCCCGAGCACCACGCAAACTGGAGCGACAATCTAAAACGTCTCCAGGACATGCTGGGTGAAATTCACGATCTCGACGTACTTGCCGATGTCAGAAAATCGGACTTCCTCGAAACCGAAGACTCTCTCAAACTGTGGCAGCAAATCATCGGGCGCGAGCGCCACGAACGCATCGAGACCTATCGCCAGCTCACTCTCGGCAGGACCAGCCTCTGGAACACCTGGCGCTCCGGACTCCCCACCAATGGCCGCGTTTATGCCGCCGCTTTGGCCCGCTTGCGCGCTACGGCCCGTGCCGTTGATCCGCACGTGCGACGCACTTCACAAGTTTCTCGCGTCGCCGTCGCCATTTTCGACGCCTTCAAGCGCGCGGACGCCACTGCCGCGTTCCGCGACTCAACTCTTCACCGGGTTTTGCTTGCTGCAGCTAGCTTGCATGGCGTTGGCGACGCGGTGGCCGGCAAATCGCCGCAAAAAGCAGCGCGCAAATTCCTTCTCGGTCTCGCAGTTCCTCCCGGATGGAGTAGCGAAGATTGGGAATTGCTCGCTGTTGCAGTCCGCTACAATCGCGGCGCCGAACCTCGTGCAAAGGACGGTCCCTTTTCCAGGCTTTCGCCGGAGCGGCAGAATGGCGTCCGCGTCCTGGCCGGCATTTTGCGCTTGGCTCGAGCGCTTCGCAAGTGCGGTGTGGCGACTGGCGCGGGGATCCGCGCCGACAAATCCGCCGAAGCCGTCTCTCGGTCCTTGCTTCCGATTGAGGTCTGCTGTCGCATGGGTCGAACTCCGCAGCAACTTGCGCGCAGTGCTTGACGTGAACGCACAACTGAAAAGAGAGACGCCCTGCAATCTCTGCCTTGCCGAATCCCTCAGCCACCGGCCAAGGCAGTCTCAGATTCACAGGCCGCGGCGCAAGGGCGGGCAACCAAATGGTGTTGTCACCCTACCTGCCGGGGTATAGGATATAGCCCCGCCCTCATCTACCCGGGTCCTGTCCCCATCCGGAATTTTCTCGGGAGGTTTGTCTATGTCGCGAAATCTCTATTGCGCGCTCGCGTTGGCGAGTTGCTTCCTCCTAGTTGCTTGCGGTGGCTCCATGAGTCCCCCTCCCATAAGCAACAGTGTTCCCATGAGCTTGACGATCGCCGATACGCCGCCCAGCGGCGTCGCCATACTCTTCTTCGAAACCCTGATTACGGGAGCAAGCCTGCAGCCTTCCGATACGAGCAAGCAGGCGGTCTCCGTGCTGTCAACGCCTGTGGAGGTCGAGTTCGGTCACTTACAAACGGATACTGCGTTCTTGAGCCTATCGAACGTTCCCCCGGACACCTATAAAAGCATTTCGCTTACGTTTGGAAACGCAACGTTGACGATCGTGAATCATTCGGGCGCGGCTATCGGCTCCTGCGCGAATAATTCGGTTTGCGAGCTCACTCCAAACTTCAATCCGTCGATGGCCACGCTCTCGAGCGCTCCATTTCCGATTACGATCACCCAGAACTCGGTGGTCGGCATTCGATTGGACTTCAACGTGAATTCCTCAGTGCAAAACGACCTTTCGATCAACCCCACCGTCACGATCAAGAATTTAACCCAGAGGCCGGACGACGAAGACGAGCAGGAAATGGAAAACTTTGACGAGGTCGACGGGCAGGTGACTGCCGTGGGCAACAACCAGTTCACCCTGATGAACGAGAAGAGCGGGCAATCGTTCACCATCAATGTTGACAGCA
>WNFI01043754.1_pt1 | contig 10028 bp, 8 predicted proteins | sample 5400471 | NCBI WGS metagenome assembly WNFI01 (sample SAMN13153348, study PRJNA577476) | soil metagenome | isolation source: 100 cm saprolite on Douglas fir-dominated hillslope | place: USA:California | collected 2013-09-17
CCCGAGTACAAGGTGACCGCCGTGCAGGCCGTCCGTGTGAGCCAGCCCTCCGAGTGGCAGAAGCGCTTCCGCGAGTTCAGCGAGACCCAGGAAACGCTGTTGAAGAGCGCCGATGTCATGTTCGTCGCCAAGTAGGATGGATGGTCCCATGAGCAAAGATGCGGTCGCCGGCAAAGATGCAGCCGGCGCCGAACACGGCAGCGAAGGACACGGCACGTCGGAGCACCTGGTGAAGATGGCGAACGACATCGGCCACTTCTTTGGCGCGGAGCCCGAGCGCGAGGACGCAATCGCCGGCATCGCCAATCACATCTCAAAATTCTGGACCAAGCGCATGCGCGATAAGCTCACCGCACATCTCAAACGCGACGGGGATGCCGGCCTCGATGACTTGCCGCGTGAGGCGCTGCGGCGTTTGGCTGCGCAACAGGCGGCGCCGCCAAGCACCGTTCAATCGGCTGCCACCAAACAGGCCGCTCATTAGCCCCAACGCTCCCAAATAAGGCGTCCGTTAGCCGCCAGGCGGCGGCTTCGGCTTATCTTTGCGGGATGAGGCTGCCGCTAACCGGCCGCCCGGGTCGTCGGTGTTATCCTACAAGGACGGCGGAGGGTCACTGATGAAGGGGGGCGGGATACGCTCTGTATAGTGGTTTTCATCCAAAGACCTTTGCCGATCACGGCGGTCTCCCACGCTCGAATCCGGAGCATTAAAATGCTACTCAAAACCTGGAGCCGGTTCATATTGCCGACGTTGCTTTTGCTGGCATTGCCCGCTCTCTCCATGGCGCAGGTGTCAGTGAATATTTCAGTCGGCATTCCACCGCCCGAACTGCCGGTCTACGACCAACCCCCGATTCCCGACTACGGTTACATTTGGACCCCGGGTTATTGGGCTTGGAGCGACGATGACCAAGACTACTACTGGGTGCCGGGCACGTGGGCGCTCGCCCCGCAGCCGGGGTTCCTGTGGACACCCGGCTATTGGGGTGCGGAAGGCGCCGTATTTATCTGGCATCTCGGCTACTGGGGCCCGCACGTTGGGTTCTACGGCGGGGTCAATTACGGCTACGGTTACATTGGCAGGGGCTACGAAGGCGGCTACTGGGAGGGCGGCCGTCTGTACTACAACCGCACAGTGAACAATATAACCACCACGAACATCACCAATGTCTACAACAAGACCGTGATCAATAACGTCACCGTGAACCGAGTCAGTTACAACGGCGGTAACGGCGGCGTTCAAGTGCGGCCGACCCCGGCGGAAGAGGCGGCGACCCGTGAGCGCGACGCCACGGCCCGGCGCATTCTCCGGCCCTGGGGTGGTGCCGGCAAAGGGAGGCACCATGAGCGTGGTTCACTCCCAACCTCAGCCGCGAAACGAGACTCAGCCCCGAGGCGCGCAGTCGGAGACTCGCACGCCTCAACCGGCGCCGCGTGCGGCGGCTCCCGAGACGCAACGAGCGCCGCAGCGTCCCCCCGTCCAGCAGCAGTATCGGCCCCCGGTCGAGCAGCAGCGTCCCCCCGTCCAGCAGCAGTATCGGCCCCCGGTCGAGCAGCAGCGTCCCCCTGTCCAGCAGCAGTATCGGCCTCCGGTGGAGCAGCAGCGTCCCCCTGTCCAGCAGCAGTATCGGCCTCCTGTCGAGCAGCCACGTCCCCCGGTTGAACAGCGGCGTCCGTCGGAGCAAGCTCAACCGCCGCGGCCGAGCGCGCCACCAAGCGCGCCGCCGCGGCCCGAACCCAGGCCGGCACCGCGGCCCGCAGAGCATCCTCCGGAGCATTGAGCGATCATGAGCACCATTAACCACGACACAGGCGCACACCGGTTCACCACGGAAGTGGACGGGAGTCACGCCGAGCTCGACTACACCCTGGCCGACGGGGTCATGACCATTACCCACACGCGAGTTCCGCCGGAAATCGGCGGCCGGGGCATCGCGGCGCAATTGATGGAAGCGGCTCTGAGCGCGGCGCGCGTCGCGGGTTGGTCGGTGAATCCGGCCTGCTCGTACGCCAAAGCGTATTTGGAGAAGCACCCGCAAGGGTCGACGCAGCGCCTAGGGTCCGACAAGCAGCATGTCGACGAACTATTGGACGAAGCGCTCGAAGAATCCTTTCCCGCCAGCGACTCGCCGGCGGTGGGCGGGAGCAGCTAGCCGGGGAGCATGGGGCGCCCTTCGTGCGCCACCGGCACTGACAAAGCTCCATCGAGTCCGGCGACCAGCGGTCCCAGTTTCGGCGGATCCGCTTCGAACGAGGGCGTGACCCCGTGTTCCCGCAGCGCCCGCGAGCACACCGGACCGATGGACGCGACGACCAAGCGATTCAGTTGGTTTGCGAGTTCCGAAGCCCGGCCGGTTTTCTCCGCGACCGCGTATAGATTGTAGATCTGCACTGCGCTGGTGAATACCACGGCGTCGACGCGCGAGCCCGCCAGTGCCTCCAGAAGCCGGTTGAGCGGCTGGATGTCCGCCGGCAATGCCCACCGGTACGTCGCAATCTCCTGCACGCTGGCGCCGCGCTTTTCCAAGGCCTCGCGCAGCAGCTGATTCGCCGCACCATAACGCTGCACCAGCACTCGCTCGGCGTGCACGGGTAGCTCCGACATTGCCGCCAAAACCATTTCCGTGGTGAACGGTGTAACGGCCCGTATGTCGATGCGCACTTGGCGCGCGTTCAGTTCTCCGACGGGTTTCGGTCCGCGGACCACCACCACGGAGGATTTCAAGTGCTGCAGCAGTTCACCCGTGAGACCCGCGGCATCGGTGGCTTGAAACAAGGCCCGCGTACCCACGCCGGTCTGAAAGATGACGATCTTGAAGGGATCGGTTCGCCATTGCGCCAGCAGCAAGGCCACGGCTTGGCCGTCGACGTCCGGCACCTCTTCGAGCGCGGGTGCCAGCATGGGTATCCAGCCTCGGCGCGCGATCATTTCCCCCAAATGCGCTCCGGTGCGCGTCTCGAGAATCGCGACGACTTTGGATTTCATACACCCGGTATTCAACCACGTGGGCGCACGGAATGCAGTGCGAATCGCACCGCTCGCCGCCAGCCCCTAAAATGCACCGATGTTGATCCACTCAAAATGGCTGCCGGCCCTGTCACTCCCCCTGCTCTGCGTGCAATTCAGTTCGGCCGCCGCCGGCCCATCGGCCACCGCCGCCGATCCGAACAGCGCCCGTCAGGAATTCGTCGCGGCCATGCAACGCATTCGCCTGAACCTGCCGGAAACGCCGGATTCTCCCGCGCTCGAGGCCTACGCGATCCACGACTATCTCGTTGCGGCCAGATTCCGGCGCGATCTGATCAAAAAGCCCGACGAGGGCCTGGACAAGGCCATCGATCAGTTCATGCAAGCCCATGCGGGGCAACCGGTCGCGCGCGGGCTGCGCCACGATTGGTTGGCGAGCCTTGCTCAGCGCCGCCGCTGGGACTGGTTTCTGCCGCGCTCTGCCGATGTCGCCGATCCTCCGCTGGTCTGCGAACGGCTCGAGGGACGGCTCGCCACCGGCGACACCGAAGGCCTTGGCATCGCGGTGCTCGCGCGCTGGAGCCTGCCGCAGAAGCAGCCGGCCGAATGCAACGATGTGTTTGCGTGGCTTCGGCAGCAGAATCTGGTGACGCCGACGCTGGCGGAGAATCGGGTGCGCGCCGCGCTCGCGGCCGACAACCCACGCCTGGCGCGCGAATTGGTGGCCGACGTCCCCATCGCGCGGGCCGCCGCACTGCTCCAATGGTCGGACCTGCTGGAGGCGCCCAAGACGGCGCTGACGGTGTTGGCCACCCACTCCACCCTGTCCGTGGAACCCGACGCGCTCGCGGCCGGCTTCGAGAAGCTTGCTCACACCGATTCCGCCGGTGCGTTGAACCTGCTGCCCATGCTTCTCGCCCGCGATGGGTTGACGCCCGCATTGCAAGCCCGGCTCAAGCGCGCAGCCGCGCTCGGCGCAGCCTACGACCACGATCCCAGGGCCATCGCCGCATTCGATGGTTTGACTCCGGACGCCGTCGACAGCCAAGTTGAGGAATGGCACGCGCGCGCGGCGTTGTGGATGGGCGACTACGAGAGGGCACTCAGACAGATCGAGCACATGCCCGCAAGTCTCGCGACGCAGCCCCGCTGGCGCTACTGGCGCGCGCGCGCAATGGCTGCCGCCGTCGGTGCCGATGCCGCGGTGCCGCTGTTCGACGAAATCGCGGGCCTCCGGGACTACTACGGCTACCTCGCGGCGGACCGCCTGCATCGCCGCTACAGCTTGAATGTTAGGCCGTCCCCGGACGACATCAAGACGCAGACCGCCATCGCAGCCGAACCCGGCCTGATCCGAGCTCACGAACTATTCGACTGCGACATGACGGATGAAGCCGCCCTCGAGTGGACGACCGTGCTGGGCGGAGCCGAACCTGCCGCCAAGGTTCAGGCCGCGCATCTGGCCGCGCGCTGGGGTTGGTATGCCGAGTCCATCACCACCCTCGCACAGGCCGGCGAATGGGACGATGTCCCGCTGCGTTATCCGCGGCCCTATCCGAACGACGTCGCCGCGGCCAGCGAGCTTGCGGGCGTACCCGCCGACTGGATATTGGGCGTCATGCGCCAGGAGAGCCTGTATCGCAAGGACGCGGTGTCGCGCGCGGATGCGCGCGGCCTCATGCAAATGCTTCCGGCCACCGCCGCGGCCGTCGCGCGGCGGTGGCACCTGCCCCCGCCCCGCAAGGATGCCTTGTTCGATCCGTCCGTGGCGGTGCCGCTCGGCGCGGCATACCTCCACGAACTGCTCAACCGTTATGGCGGCCGCCTCGATGTAAGCCTCGCCGCCTACAATGCCGGCGCGGCGACGGTCGCACGCTGGCTGCCGGCCAAATCGATGGATGCCGACATCTGGATCGAGAATATCCCCTACGCCGAGACTCGCGGCTACGTGCAGCACATCTTTGAGCACATCGTCGCGCTCGCTCATGTAAGCGGCGCCGAGCCGCCGCATCTTGACGCGCTGATGCCGGCCGTCGAGCCTGCGGCACCGGGTGCGTGGTAGTTTCGCCGAGTTTCAATTTCCGCCGATCAGTCCCGCGGTGACGTTGATCGCAAACCCGAGAATCGACGCGTTGAAGAAAAATGAAACCAGCGTGTGGGCAATGACGACCTTGCGAATAGAGCGCCGGGTGGTGGACACGTCCGCCGTTTGGCATGCCGCCGCAATGGTGAAGGAAAAGTAGGCGAAGTCCCAAAATACGGGCATGGGCGTTTTGGGAAACAGCAGCGGGCGATCACTTTCCGGAGCGCTGTAGAACATGTCGGCGTAGCAGGTCGTGAACATGGTCGGAACCAAGAGCCAGGAGTTGATCAACGTCACGGCCGCAAGCGAGAAGTGCGCAACCCGCGCGGCGCCCGATACTTGCCTGATGGTGGCCAGCGGCTCGACGATGGCCACCACGCTCAACAATGCGGCGAGGGTGACGACGGCGAGAATGAACGGGGCGGTCTCATCTTCTTCTATGTACCGCGAGCAAATCTGCTCGGCGTTCAAGCTCTTCATCCACAAGTAGATCAAGATCAGAAACAGATCGACGCCGCAATTCCAGGCGACGAGCAACCGGCTGATGGTCGACGCCTGAATCGGAAACAGGAAAAAAACCGCGGCGCCGGCTGCCGCGGAGATCCAGATTCTAGGGTGGTAGAGCAATAGCTTGTTCATGGTACGGCATGCGCGCGACGCGGCGCCGTCGACGGCTCCGGCCCTACTTGGTCTCCTTCGCGACCAACCATTTCACGAGCTCGACCAGCTGGTCGTTCCCGCCGGCGGATTCCGTCTGCAATCGATACTTGCCGTTCACGACGATGGTCGGCGTTCGATCGACGCGATACCTCTGAATCAAATCCTCGGCGGCGCGTACTTTGTTGTCCACCGCGAAACTCTTCGCGGTCTCGAGAAATTTGTCGGTGGGCACGCCGGCCTTTGCTTTGTAGAACTTTGCGGCATCTTCGATGGTCGGCAGCCGGCTCTTGATGCCCCGGGTCGCAGGATCGGTGACGGCGAGCTCGCCGCTTTGCCAGACCGCATTGAACATCGCATCGTGGGTCTGGTCCGCGACACCGAGCGTCTGAGCGGTCAGGTAAGCGAGCTGAAACATGGGCCAGTCCTCGCTTGGATTGAAGGACGCCGGCAGGAAATCGAACACCGTATTCGGCGGCAGACTCGCCTTCAATTTGTGCATGGTAGGCACGAATAAATTGCACGCCGGACAGGCGTACGAAAACACCTCGGTGACCTCGACCTTGCCGGCAGGCATCGACGTCGGCCGCGCCGGCTGGATCAAGAAATAGTTGACACCCTCGACCCACGTGGGCGCGCTTCGCACCGGCGCGCAAATACTCAACGCAAGCACGGCCGCCAGCGCGGCGCAATTCAATAGTTTCATCGAAGCTCCTTAACCAGTACCCCATCCGCGTCCCGAGCCTCATTCTGGCACGGGTACGGGCCGCCAAGCGACCCCACCGCGGCGAGGACGACCTTGCGTGTCAATGTCTTTACATTTCGTAACAATCGCGATGAGAAACCGACAATCGCGCGTGCGAAACTGCCGAGGGTGGTACCCCTCCGTGTAATCTAGATATAGTCTCTGAATCGCCCGTACGTACTGGATTGGACCGGGCGTTGGTTCAAGCATGCGGTGAATTAGTGATACAAGACGAAGACGATGTTACGACTCCGGCACCCGAGCGCGGACCCATGGCGTTCATCCGCCGGCACTGGGTGGCCTTGCTGGTCGTGACCGTCGCCTTGCTACTGTTGATCGCGCTAGCCAGATTTATCCAGCACAAGCAACCGGTGCCGGCGGCGGGAGGTCCCGGGCGCGGCGGGCAGAGCGGGCCGGTAGCCGTGTCGGTGGCGACGGTCACATCCGGCGATATCCAGCTGCGCATTCCCGCGTTGGGCACGGTCACGCCGCTGGCCACCGTGACCGTCAGGACGCAAATCAGCGGGATCATGCAAAAGATCTTGTTCACCGAGGGCCAGATCGTGCGCCAGGGCGATCCCCTGGCACAGATCGATCCCCGCCCTTACGAAGCAGCCCTTCAGCAAATGGAGGGAAATTTACGCCGCGACCAGGCGTTGCTGGCGGATGCGAAGTTGGATCTGAAACGCTATGAAGGTCTGGTCAAGGAGGACTCGATCGCCCAACAGCAGCTCGACACCCAGCGGGCATTGGTAGACCAATACACCGGCACGATCGAATCGGACGAGGGACAGGTGAAAACCGCGCGCGTCAATCTGCTGTACACGCACATCGTCGCGCCGGTCACCGGCCGCGTCGGATTGCGCCAGGTCGATCAAGGCAATTACGTCACGCCGGGCGATACGAACGGCATCGTCGTGATCAACCAGCTGCAACCGATCACCGTCATCTTTTCCATCCCCGAAGACTATGTATCGGCGCTGATGCTGCGTTTGCGTAGCGGCGCCCCGATGACCGTGGAAGCCTACGATCGCACCAACAGCGCCAAACTCGCGGCCGGGAAGCTGCTCACCGTGGACAATGAAATTGACGTCACGACCGGCACGGTCAAGCTGCGCGCGCAATTCGAGAATGCCGACGGCCTGCTGTTTCCGAACCAGTTCGTCAACATTCAGCTGCTCCAAGAGCTGCTGCGGAATCAAATCGTCATACCCAACTCGGCGGTGCGCCGCGGTGCGCGAAGTCGTGGTGACGGAAGGCGGCGACCGCCTGCGGGATGGCGCGGAAGTGCAGCTGCCGAGCGCGGCGGCACCTGCGGCCACCGCGCAGCCGCCCGGCAATGCGCAGCCCGGCAGTCCGGGCTCACCCGGCCCTCACCCGCGAAACCGCCCAAAGCCATCGTCATGATGCCGATCGCGGACGCGCTCACCGCCCACGCCGCACTTGCCGCCGCTTCCGCGCCCGCATGAACCCGTCGCGCATATTCATCCTGCGTCCGGTCGCAACCACGCTGCTGATGGTTGCGATATTGATCGTCGGCGCGATCGCCTACCTGCAGTTGCCCTTGTCGGCGCTTCCCGAAGTGGCCTACCCGACGATCCAGGTGCAGACGTTCTACCCCGGCGCCAGCCCCGAGGTCATCACGTCGGCCATCACCGCACCGCTGGAGAAGCAATTCGGTCAGATGCCGGGCCTGAGTCAAATGTCCTCGACAAGTTCGGCCGGCGCGTCGGTGATCACCCTGCAGTTCAATCTGTCCCTCGCCATCGACGTCGCTGAACAACAGGTGCAGGCGGCCATCAGCGCCGCGCAAAACCTGCTGCCGCAGGATCTGCCCGCGCCGCCGATCTACGCCAAGGTCAATCCCGCCGACGCGCCGGTGCTGATCCTGGGGCCGGTGCTGATCCTGGGGCTCACCTCGAAAGTGATGCCGCTCACCGAAGTGGAGGATCTGGCGGACACGCGCATCGCGCAAAAGATCTCGCAGATCAAGGGGGTCGGCGTCGTCAGCATCAGCGGCGGCCAGCGGCCGGCGGTCCGCGTGGTGGCGAACCCGCGCGCCATGGCGGCCTACGGATTGAATCTCGACGATCTGCGCACCACCATCAACAACGCCAACCAGAACGGTCCGAAGGGCACGCTGGACGGCCCCAGCGTCGCCTACACGGTCAATACCAACGATCAGATCCGCAACGCGGAGGACTACGGCAGCGTCGTGGTGGCCTACAAGAACGGCGCCCCGGTCAGGCTCAAGGATGTGGCCGAATTGGTCTCGGGCGCGGAGAACGCCAAGCTCGGCGGCTGGATGAACAGGGTCCCGGCCTTGATCCTCAACGTGCAGCGCCAGCCGGGCGCCAACGTCGTCGACGTCGTCAACCGAATCCACGATCTCTTGCCTTCGCTGCAGGCCGCGCTGCCCGCGGGAGTCGATCTCGCCATCCTCACCGATCGAACGACGACCATCAGAGCCTCGGTCGCCGACGTCGAATTCGAACTCGTGCTCGCCGTCGTGCTGGTCGTGCTGGTGATCTACGTGTTCCTGCGCAATGTTCCGGCCACCATCATCCCCAGCCTTTCGGTGCCGCTGTCGCTCATCGGCACCTTTGCGGTGATGTATCTGGCGAATTTCAGCCTCAATAATCTATCGTTGATGGCGTTGACCATCGCGACGGGTTTCGTCGTCGACGACGCCATCGTGATGATCGAAAACATCTCGCGCTACATCGAGCTCGGGGAGACGCCGCTCGAAGCGGCGCTGAAGGGTGCCGGACAGATCGGCTTCACCATCATATCGCTGACGGTGTCGCTGATCGCGGTGCTCATTCCGCTGCTCTTCATGCAGGATGTGGTCGGGCGTTTGTTCCGCGAATTCGCGGTTACACTCGCCGTCACGATTCTCATTTCGGCCGTGGTGTCCCTGACCCTCGTGCCGATGATGTGCGCCAAGCTCCTGAAACAACGGCCGCCGGGCGAACACGCGCAGCTCGAGTCGGGACGGTGGTTCAGCGCCGTGGTCGAGTGGTACGGCCGGAGGCTCACCTGGGTGCTCGATCATCAGCGGTTGACCCTGTATGTCGCGATGGCCACCCTGGCGCTGACTGCGATTCTCTATATTCTGATTCCGAAGGGCTTCTTTCCCGCACAGGACACCGGATTGATTCAGGGCGTCTCCGAGGCGACCGAGTCGATTTCCTACGCCGCCATGGCCGATCGGCAACAAGCGCTCGCGGCCGCGATACTCGAGGATCCGGATGTGCTCAGCCTGTCCTCCTTCATCGGTGTCGACGGCAACAATGTCACCCTGAACAGCGGCCGCTTCCTGATCAATTTGAAGCCGCGGGGCGAACGCAGCACGAACGTCGCCGATGCCATCCGCCGGCTGCGGGCCGAAACGGCCGACATCGCGGGCATCACGCTGTACATGCAACCGGTGCAGGATCTTACCCTCGACAACACGGTGAGCCGCACCCAATACCAATTCACGCTGGAAAGCGCGGACGCCGCGGTGTTGTCCACGTGGACTCCCCAGCTGCTGGCGGCGCTTCGTCAGCAGCCCGAGCTCGCGGACGTCGTCA
>WNFI01274304.1_pt1 | contig 10028 bp, 6 predicted proteins | sample 5400471 | NCBI WGS metagenome assembly WNFI01 (sample SAMN13153348, study PRJNA577476) | soil metagenome | isolation source: 100 cm saprolite on Douglas fir-dominated hillslope | place: USA:California | collected 2013-09-17
GTCCTTCGCCACAAATCTCGGCGTGAAGACGGTTATGAGTCGTTGATAGAACGTCTCGGTGTCATCCGCATGCCGACGCTCTGCAAGCTTATAGGCTGCGATTGAGACTGCTTGCTGGGAACAATTGGCAACCGTCGCAACGGCTCCCGCCAGTTGATCACGCGAGCACTTCATGATGAAGAAGGCCCGCTCATCAAATCCAATGCCTGCATGCTCCGCGATTGCTCGAGCGTTTCGGCTGTAAGTGCCCGAGGCGCCCATCATGTCGGCTTCGTCGTACCCCATACCGTAGTCAGACACGAAGAAGTCTAGAGCCCCCCCGCTAATGCGAATCACGACCGACGAGCCGCTTGGATACATGAGCGGTGTTCGAACGAAGGAAAAGCCGCTCCTATGTTCTGCCGCAACGAGTTCACGTGCGGCAGTCTCGACGATCTCCTGAAAGGCTTTCGTGTCGTTCCGGATCATGGCTTTGCCTAGAGCAATGCTCTCTCCCAAGGAGGTGCCGGAAGCACTAGATTATTGATATTAAAGCATTCTCCAGCGAATTCAAGGAGGGCACCGAAGTCTTTGATTTCCAGTGCGATCGGAGCGGCGATGGGCAGGTTTTCTTGCCTCAATCGATTCTCCGCGGCGATCCAATTCAAATCAAACGAATGCCGGTGAGAGATCCCGGCTTTGATCATCATGTGCCGCAATTCTTGCGGTCCTTTTCCTCGATTGTTGTGAGTATGCAAGGGGCGCCAATCTATGCGATCCATCGCGCGATCGCGCCTAATGGGGTCCGAACATTCCAATAGAAGCGTCACTTCTTCGTTCGGCAGATCCTTTATCGCGCGACCACGTAGCTGCAATCCTTCGATTGTTGCTCCGTCTATGTCGAGCGGGACTGCCAACCAGAGCTTTCCATTTTCCGCCTCAACCCATTCCACCGCTCGGGCGAGCGTCTTTATGGCTCTAAGGTATGTCGGCAGGTCTCGTGCCATGCCGATGATTTAACCAAGCGCCTCCGTCACAATCGACTCGAATGGGCGATTGTTGATCAATCTCGACACGCTGTCGTTGTAACGGTGACGCTCGCCGTTTCTGAACGAGAGCGGCAATGGCTTAGCCGCGCCGCTCGCTCCGCATGAACACGTAGAGGAGCGCGATGAGGCCGAGCCCGACCAAGGTGCCGGCGGGCACATCCTGGGCGAATTGGATGGCGTTGGTGGCGACCGCGGTGACGAAGGAGCCGCCGCTTGGCCCTAGGATGATGTGCAGCAGCACGCAGAACACCACCGCCATGAGCGCGAGCTCGACGGCGCGCCAACCCCAGAGGCGAATTCGCTCGAACATGAGTTCAATCGGCCGATGACAGACGGGGCGGCGCCGCCAACGATGTTGCCGACGACGCTGCCGAAGAACGGCAAGGAGCCGCCGACCAAAAGGGCTGCCACGATGGCGAGGGCCAATAACATGAGCCCGATCTCGGTGAGACCGGCAATCCAAGTCTTGATTCGTGACAACGCGTCCATTTGTTTTCCTCCACCTCTTGCTCGGTTTGGTCTGAAAGCCAAACCTAGGGATAGATTTTTATCATGAGACTGCCACAATCCCTAGCACCGTGATTAAAATAGAGGCAGGGTGACTAAACTACGGTAATCCGAGGCGATCGCCTCAATTCGAACGCCCGAAGAAATATCTCTGCAGTAATAATAGCTTAGTGACACAGTCCGGCTAGCCGGACGAGCCATCCAGGCCCATCTGCCAAAACGCCGCTTCGAGGCGGGGGGCGCGCCCGAAAGTCTCCTGCAGTTGGCCGAGGCGACCGCCGCCGGCACGGGCCTGCCACAGCCGGTCGAGCTCGGCCTCCGCCGTCGCGGCGACGGCTTGGTACTCGGCCCCGGCATACATCTCGATCCAGGCGCGGTAGGGGTTGGTCGCCAGGCGGGGGCCGGACTCGGCCTGAAGGCGCTTGCCGATCTCGGCATAGCCGATGGTGCAGGGGGCGAGCGCGACTTCGAGATCCAAGAGGTCGCCGGCCAACCCGCATTCGAGCACGAAGCGGGTATAGGCCATGGTGGCGTCGGCCTCCGGCAGCGCTGCCATCTCGGCCTCGGTCATTCCCCAGCCGCGGCAGAACTCCACATGCAGCCCCATCTCGACCTCGAGGATGCCCTTGAGGCTGGCGAGCGCACGGCGCATCTCGGCCAGATCGACGCTCTTGTAGATCGCGAGCGCCCAGGCGCGGGCGAACTGGATGAGAAAGAGATAGTCCTGGCCGAGATAGCGACGGAAGGCGGGCTCGGGCAAGGTGCCGCGGCCAAGCTCGGCGACGAAGCGATGCTCCACATAGCGCCGCCAATCAGGCTCGACCGCTTGGCGCAGCGTTGGGAAAAGACCGGCGCTCATCCGGCCGAAGCCTCCGGCACCGCCAGATGGCGGAACTCCGCCACCACGCGCTCATAGAGCGGACGCTTGAAGGCGATGGCGAGGTCGATCAGCTCGCCCACCTCGGCCCAGCGCCAGGATGAGAATTCCGGCGGGTGATGGCGGTTCACATCGATGTCGCTGTCCTCGCCTTGAAAGCGGAGCAGGAACCATTTCTGCCGCTGCCCGCGCCACTTGCCGCCCCAGGCGCGCTTCAACAGCCGCGGCGGTAGATCATAGGTGAGCCAGTCCCTGCTTTCGGCAATGATCCGCGCCTTGCCGGTGCCGACTTCCTCCTCGAGCTCGCGCAAGGCGGCGGCTTCCGGGCTTTCGCCCTGATCGATGCCGCCCTGGGGCATCTGCCAGGCGCCGGGCGCGTCGCCGCGTTCGCCGACCCAGATGCGCCCCTCGCGGTCGAGCAGCATGAGGCCGACGCCGGGTCGATAGGGCAGTTCCGCGGCCGGCCCCGGGGCCGGCGGATCGGCGGCGCTCACCAGCTCACTGCCCGCGCTTTTCGCCGACCAGCGCCGAAACCGGCGCCAAGGTGAAGCCGCGCTCGGCCAGCGACTCGGCCCAACTTCCGACCCGCTCGAGCGTCACCGGATAGGCGCCGCCGACGCCGATCGCCTCGCCCTGCTCGCGCGCCATCTTCTCGAGCTCGGCCAGGCGCTGATCGATGGCGCCGCGCGAGGCCTCCAGATCGATCTGACGGTCGCCAAGCGCGTGCGGCACGCCCAGAGCCGAAGCCAGCTGCACCGATACCGTGCGCGCGCTGGTCCAGCCGTCGAGGAACATGAGGCCGCGGCGCTTCAGCATGGCCAGCACCGGCTGCAGCGCCTCTTCGGAGGAGGCAAAGCGCGTGCCGCCATAGTTGAGCACGCCGACATAGCCGGCGGTGCGGCTCAACACCCAGTCGAGCCGATCCAGATTCTCATTGGAGCTGAGCGAGGTCAGCAAGGTGTAGGGGCCGGGGTCGTTGGTGGGGAAGTTGCTCGGCTCCATCGGCAGCATCATCAAGACCTCGTGCCCGGCGGCGCGCGCCGAGCCCAGCCACTCCTCCAGCCTGGGCGCGTAGGGCGCAAAGGCGAGCGTGACCGCGCCCGGCAGGTTTTGGATTGCCGCCTCGGTCGCAGCACTGGAGAGCCCGAGCTCGGCAATGACGATGCCGATGCGCGGCTTCGTATCGGCGGCATCGAAGGGCCGCGCATAGAAGCGCCAGGCTTGCCGCCCGTCCTCGGCCACGATCGGAAGCGGGCCGCGCGGCCCCTGCTCGGTCAAGGCCGGCTCCGGTGCCTTGCGGAGCACGACCGGCGGGCCGATCTCGTGTGGCCGAGAGGCCATTTGCGTGCCGGCGCCGGCGCCTGCGGCGGCTCCGGCTCCGGGCTGTGCGCCATGCGCCGCCGGTGCGGCTGCGGGGGGCGCGGCGGCGTGTGCGGGCTCCTGTTGCTTGGGCGCCGGCGCGGCCAGCTTCGGCGGCTCGATGACCGGAAGCTGCGGCGCGCCATGCGCCGCCGCCCCGGCCTTGGGCGGTTCCGACTTCGCCGGCTCCGTCTTGGCGGTTTCGGGCTTGGCCGGCTCCGGCTTCGCCGGCTCGACTTTGGCCGGATCGGCCTTCGCCGGCTCTTCGTTGGTGGATTCGGCAGCGGCTTCCGGGACGGCCTCGGCCGATGCCGCCGGCGTCTCGGCTTCGGCGACCAGCGGCAGCGCCACCCGGGGGGTGTCCAGGATCCGCCGGCTCACCGTGTCGTCGGCATTGGCGACGAGCCAAACGACCAAGCCGGCGAGCCCGGCGACGAGCACCAGGCCGCCCAGCATGGGCAGGAGTACGGCGGCGCCGGTCGTCGCCTCTCGCTCGCCTCTCCCTCGCGCAGCTCTACCCGCGCCCCGGCCGCGCCCGCCCCGCGAACGGGGCGGCGGCGGCTCAGGAACCGGGTCGCCCGGATCCGCTTCGGGCTTCTTGGTCTTCCAGCGAAGCGGCCAGAGCCTCAATTCACCACGCGCTGCTGGAAGAGCGCGATGCCGCGCAGGAGGTCGAGCGCTCGCGACAGCTGATAATCCTCTTGGCTGATCTGCAGCTGGCCCTCTTGGGTCGGCGGCTGATTCGCCGGAGTCTGGGCGGGAGGATTCGCCGGTGCGGTCGTCGGCGCGGGGCGCGGCTGGCCGCCCTGCTGGGCCGGACGCTGCGCTTGCGGATTGGCGAGCGCGCCCTTGAGGTCGGCCTCACGCCGCCGCTGTCCCTCGGCCACGGTCTCCAGGCGCTGCGCCTCGACCACGATGTCGGGCTCGATGCCCTTGGCCTGGATCGAGCGGCCGGACGGCGTGTAGTAGCGCGCCGTGGTCAGTCGCATGGCGCCATGGCCGGGCAGCGGAATGATGGTCTGCACCGAGCCTTTGCCGAACGACCTGGTGCCAAGGAGAATGGCGCGGCGGTGGTCCTGCAGCGCCCCGGCGACGATCTCCGAGGCCGAGGCCGAGCCGGAATTGATCAAGACCACCATGGGCGCGCCGTTGGTGAGGTCGTGACCCTTGGCATTGTAGCGCTGGCCCTCTTCGGAGCGCCGGCCGCGGGTCGACACGATCTCGCCCTTGTCCAGGAAGGCGTCGGAGATGGAGATCGCCTGATCCAAGAGGCCGCCGGGATTGTTTCTGAGGTCGAGCACGTAGCCTTGCAGCTTGTCGCCGAGCTCGGCCTTGATCTGCTCGATCGCCTTCTTCATGCCGGCGTCGCTCTGCTCGTTGAAGGTGGTGATGCGGATATAGCCGACATTGCCTTCGATGTGCGAGCGCACCGACTGGATGCGCACCACGTCGCGCTTGATCGAGACGTCGAACGGGTCCTTGCCCTCGCGCTTGATGGTGAGCTTGATCGCGGTGTTGACCGGACCGCGCATCTTCTCCACCGCATCGTTGAGGGTGAGGCCCATGATCGGCTCGCCGTCGAGATGGGTGATGAAGTCGCCCGGCTGCACGCCCGCGCGCGCCGCCGGCGTGTCATCGATCGGCGAGACCACCTTGATCAGGCCGTTCTCCATAGTGACCTCGATGCCGAGGCCGCCGAACTCGCCGCGGGTCTGCACCTGCATGTCGCGGTACGACTTGGCGTTCATGTAGCCCGAATGCGGGTCGAGCGCGGTCAACATGCCGTTGATCGCCGCCTCGATCAGTTCCTCGTCGCCGATCTTGTCGACGAAGTCGGCGCGCACCCGCTCGAACACCTCGCCGAAGAGAACTCTACCATTGTTGGCCGCCCACCAGGGCAGCGGGTTTATCGGCTGGCCGTTACGCCTGAGCTCGACATAGAGCTTGGGGTTGCCTTGCTCCGCCGGCGCCATCACACCGACCGGCTCCCCGCCGAGGAGCCACTGACCGACCCCGCTATCGATCCGTCCCAAGCCGGACAGGAGCGAATGATATCCTTCGCCGTGATCGATGATCAAGATTTGGCCATAGCCCCGGAACGGCCCGGCGAAGACCACGCGGCCGTCGAAGGGCGCCACCACCGGCGCCTCGGAGCGGGTCTGGATGGTGATGCCCTTGGCGTTCAGCCCGCCCTCGTCGGCGTCGCCATAGTTCACGATCACGCGACCGACGACGGGGACGGCGAGGTTGCCGCGGGCCTGGCTGATCGGCCGACCGAGCTCGCCGGGCGGCGGCAAGGGGATGACGACCGGCGTCGGCGTCCCGGGCGGCAGCGAGGCCTGCTGACCCATCGGCGGCGCCGAAATAGGGGGCGGGGCGGCGATCGCCGGCGCCGCCGGCAGCGGGGTCGGTTTCGGCAGCGGCTTGACCGCGAGCGCAAGCCGCTTCAGCTCGGCTTCACGCGCCTGGCGATCGGCCTCCAAGCGCTCCATGAGCTCGCGCAGATCCCGGGCCGAGGCGGCGAGCTCGGCGGCGCGCTTGGCCATCTGCAGGGCCTCGCTCTCGGCGCGACGCTGCTGCTGGCTGCGGCGCTTCAAGAGCTCGTCCAAGCGATCGCGTTCTTGCCCCAGCGCCACGGTCACCGACTGGACGCGCTGGCGCTGGCCGGCGATCTCGGAGCGCACCCTGACCAGGGCCTGCGTCTCCGCCGCCAGCGCCTCCGCCGCTTGCTTCACCGGCGGCAGCGCCGCACCCATGAGAATGCCGCTATGCACCGCGTCCAAGGGCGACAGCGGCGAGACGATCAGCGTCTCCGGCGGCAGGCGCGACAGGCGCGCCAAGGCTTGGGTGAGCAGCGCCAACTCCTGGCGTCGGCGCGCGAGATCGGCTTCCTTCGCCTTCGCCTCCGCCTCGAGTGCGCCGAGCGCGGTCTCCAGGGCCGAGAGCGCCGCCTCGTTTTCCTGGGTGCGGCGGGCCGCCTGGATCAGCTCGGCGCGAACCACCGCCACCTCGCGCGCCAGCGCTTCGGCGCGGCGGGCGGCCTGGGCCTGACGGTCGCGCTCGGTCTCGAGCGCGCGCTCGACCTCGCCCAAGCGGCGCTGCGGCTCGCTCTCGCTGGCCAAGGATGGACCCGCGAAGGCGGCAAGCGCGAATAGCAGCAGCGCGAGCGGACGGAGACTAAGACTAGGCCGATGCACGTTGCTTCTGGGAGGTGCGCGAGGCCGGCCGGATGAGCGAGCTGCCGGTCATCTCCGCGGGTTGCGGCAGCCGCATCAAGGCGAGCACGGTCGGCGCCACATCGGCCAACCGTCCATTGGCGAGAGTCATCTCGCCGGCGCCGAGAAGGATGAACGGCACCGGATTGGTGGTATGCGCGGTATGCGGCTCGCCGGTCTCCCGATCCAGCATCTGCTCGGCATTGCCGTGATCGGCGGTGATCAAGAGCGCGCCGCCCGCCCGCGCGACCGCAGCCGCGAGCCGGCCCATGCAGGCGTCGACCGCTTCCACCGCCTTCACCGCCGCCGCCATGTCGCCGGTGTGGCCGACCATGTCGGTATTGGCGTAGTTGACCACGATGAAGTCGGTCCTCGCCCTTGAACTCGCGCTCCTCGCCGCCGTTGAAGAAGAAGGTGACGTGGGCGTACTTCTCGGTCTCGGCGATCCGGAGCTGGCGCGGGCCCGCCTCGGCCACGAGCTCGCCCAAGGTGTGGGTGAGCTCCGCCGGCAGGAACAAGGTCGCCATCCGCTTGGCCAGCTCCGTCGAATACGCGCTGACGCCCAGCGCGGCGGCGAAGCCGACGACGCGGCCGCGCCGGAATCCCGCGAAGCCGGGATCGACCAAGGCGGTCAGGATCTCGCGCACGCGGTCGGCGCGGAAATTCGCCATCAGGATGCCGTCGCCGTCGGCCATGCCGGCATAGTCGCCGATCGCCACCGGCGAAACGAATTCGTCGGTCTCGCCCTTGGCATAGGCGGCGGCGATCGCCGCCTCGGCGCTGGGCGCGCGGCCGCCTTCGGCCTGGACCAGGGCGGCATAAGCCTCCGCTACCCGCTCCCAGCGCTGGTCGCGGTCCATGGCGAAGAAGCGTCCGGCGAGCGTGGCGATCCCGACCGACTGCAAGCCGGCGATCGCCTGCTGGAACTGTGCGAGATAGGTCTTGGCGCTGGAGGGCGGGGTATCGCGGCCGTCGAGGAAGGCATGCACCTTGACCGGAATGCCGGCGGCGGCGAGGGCGCGGGCGAGGGCCGCGATGTGGTTCTGATGGCTGTGCACGCCACCCGGCGACAACAGCCCCATGAGGTGGCAGGCACCCTTGGCGGCGCGGAGCTTGGCGATGAAGTCCGCCAGCGCCGGCAGGCCAGCGATGGAGCCGTCCTCGACCGCCGCGTCGATGCGCGGCAGCTCCTGCATGACCACCCGGCCGGCGCCGAGATTCATGTGGCCGACCTCGGAATTGCCCATCTGCCCGGCCGGCAAGCCGACCGCGCCGGCGGAGGCATCGAGATAGGCGAGTGCTGCCCGCTGGGTGATGCGCTCAAGGTTGGGGGTGCGGGCAGCCCGGATGGCGTCGTCGGCGGCGGGCTCAGGCCGATGCCCCCAGCCATCGAGCACGCACAACACCACGGGCCGCGGGCGTCGCTTTGCCATCGCCTCTATATAGGGGAAAACCAAGGCGCCGATAAGGCGGAAGGCGGGAAAACGGGCAATTCCAACCTATGGCCGATGCGTGGCCTCCTCAGGCGCCACCAGGTAGATTCGCGCGGTCCCCGGCGCGAGAACCTCGCGAGCCAAGGCGTTCAGCTCCTCCAGCGTGCTTTCGCCGACGACATAGGGAGCTCGCTCGAAGTGGGCCATGGCGGAACTCGGATCGGCGACTGCACGGATCGCGCCCAGCCGACTGTCATCGTCGCCGAGCCGCTCGCGGAATTGATTGAGCGCCGGCGCCTTGGCGCGCGACAGTTCCTCGGCTGTGAACGGCACCGTGGCGATTTCACCGGCTATGGCGACGATCCGGCGCGCGATGTCGCCGGCGGTGTCGGGCTTGGCATCGACTTGGGCGCGCATCCAGCTCGGACGGACGTTCTCTCCGCCGAGCTGGCGGACCATCGATGCTGCCCGCGGCAATCGTGGGCAGCTCCACCTCCGGGATCCAGCCGCTTGGCACCGGCTGGCGCGTCGGCAAGGCGCCGATCGTCTCGGCAATGTGCTTCAACGCCGCATCGCGGTCGATCGGCCCGACCACGGTCACGACCAAGGGCGCGTCCTTGAGCGCGGGGCCGAGCCAAGCCTTCACCTCCTCCCAGCGCCGCTGCTTCAGGACCGCCAGGTCCGGCATGCCGCACCGCCAGTCGCCGGCGCAGCGCCGACCGGGGAGGTAATTGGCAATCACCCCTTGCGAGGAAGCAGCCGTCCGGGCGACGACCCTGTCGAGGTCCGCTTGCGCGCGGGCGAAGGCTTGTTCGCGAAATCCGGGAGCGTCGAGATACGCCGTGACGACGCGCAATGCGAAATCCAGCTCGTCGACGGGAGCGTTGATGGTGAACTGAAACTGCGTCTGAGATACTTGAAAGTTCAGACGTATGTTGCGGCCGTCGAGCAGCCGCCCGATCTCCTCGATCGGGTGCGCGAGGAGACCGCCATCGAGCAGCCGCGAGCCGGCGAGAAAGGCTAGCCCGGGCTGGCCAGGCGGTTGTCGAACCTCGCCGCCCGCAAACAGATCGACCGCGACGTGCGCGCGCTGCGAGGAGCTCCGGCTCGCAAAGAGCACCGCTCGAGCGCCGTTGGCGAAGGTGGCGGTCGACAAGGATCCCAGTGTCTCCTCCCGCGCCACGATCCGGCCGGGCTCGCCGCCGGGCGAATAGGCGAAGGCGAGTTCCTGCTTGGCCTCGGGGGGCGCCAGAACGACGGCCTCGCTTGCCTGGAGCGTGCTCTCGACGGCCGTCTCGTCAATCTCATCATTGAGGGGTCCGCGAATGAGCCAGCGTCGGTCCGCCCCGGACCAGAGCGTTGCCAGGCTCGCTTGCAGGTCGCGCCCATCGAGCGATTCGACCAACTGCTCCATGTGATCGACGACTGGCGCCACATCGTTGGACACGACGTCGTAGCGGACGGCGAAGAGCAGCTGATCGGCGGCAGCAGGGGGCTTGGTGGCGGCTTGATTGGCGCGCGTCTGCTGCAAACTCTTGCGCACGCTGGCTTTGGCCTCTGCGACCTCGTTGGCGGTGAAGCCATGGGCGAGGGCGCGTCGAAGCTCTTG
>WNFI01431081.1_pt1 | contig 10028 bp, 11 predicted proteins | sample 5400471 | NCBI WGS metagenome assembly WNFI01 (sample SAMN13153348, study PRJNA577476) | soil metagenome | isolation source: 100 cm saprolite on Douglas fir-dominated hillslope | place: USA:California | collected 2013-09-17
ACTGTAATTAATGAGATATGAATTCGCGAATATTTTTATACGAAAACTTACTTTTATGATAAAAATCAAACAGAAGATTATTTTTAATAAAAGCATCTAAAATGAAGCCTCCATTTGCGGAGGTTTTTTTATGTAAATTTTCTTGGATAAATTTCTGAAAAGCTGTTTGTTTGCAAACAATTATTTTTCTTTTAATTATTCAAAGTGATCATATAGCTCATCGCGCATTAACAAAAGACTTATAGAGAAAAAAATAATATGGCTATAGGGATGCCGGGCATGAAGAGAATACGTTTGCCTTCATCTCCGGAGTCCTTGTAGTGCATTTTTATATAGTTAGCTGAAAGAGAGGTGCAAAAGAAAATCATTTACGTTGTTTACACAGTAGTAAAGGAGCATACATATGATCCTTAATAAGGACGAACTGCGCAAGGAAATATGGGAAAAACTTCTTCTGGAGGCCATAAGGCACCCATACTTTGGATATAACTTTGCAGAAGTCATTCCTATATTTTCGTAAATCGGAGGAAGCTGTTGATAGAATTTGTACTCTAGCTGAGTGGAAATCCAGTCAGATGATGTTTTTGACACCTGACGAGATTTGGTTACTCAGAATGCGTGCATTCAGAGATCTCAAGAGCTTTGTAATAACTCCGTATGGCATCAGAGACGAGTTTCGTTTTGTAAATCCTACAGAGATACCTGTCGCTGCAAGTCACAGATTTCTGGCCACTCTTGATGGAATTGAGGGTTTTCCTAAAGTTTCTATGGCTAGAATCCAACAGCTTGCAAAAATTGATGTTTTAGTCACGGGTGCTTTTGCTGTCAGCAGTACCAACGGCGTCCGCTGGGGAAAGGGACATGGATACTTCGACTTGGAATGGGCCATGCTCTCAGAAATGAACTGTCTGTCAGAAAATCCCGTTGTCATTTGTATTGTTGCAGATTGTCAGGTCGTTGACTCTGATCTTCCTGGAACGGAATATGATACGCGCGTTGATCTTATCGTAACGCCAACTCGCACAATTTCTGTTCCTCATGGGCAAGGTCACCGGCCAGGGAAACTGCATCACGACCTTCTTACACCGTTAATGATTGAGACTATACCACCTCTTCAAGAGGTATTGGCGTACTTACAAGCAAAGGAGATGAGTATATGAGTGCTACACCACAACGTGATGAAACTTTTCATGTCGAACAACGTGGTACCGAGTTGATACCCGAAGCTCAGCGCCATGGAAGGCCGTGGGATCTTTTCCCGTTCTGGTTTGGGCTGAACGCAAATGTGTTCTTTCCGATTACCGGTTTTTACTTGATTGCGGGCTTGAAATTGAGTTTTATACAGGCGATACCCACAATTTTAGTAGGTAACCTGCTGGGATACCTCCTAACGGGTTTAGGTAGTATTCAGGGGCCATCAACCGGCGCGCGCGCTTTTGTGATAAGCCGCTCAAGTTTTGGATTCAACGGTAACCGGGGAGTCTCCTTTCTAAACTGGTTGCAGTTTATCGGCTTTGAAGCGTCTGGTGTTGTTTTAGCTGTCTTTGCAGTGCAGGCAATTTTCCAATCCTTCGGGATAACACAAACCGGAACAGTTGTTTTTGTTGTCATTGCAACGATTGCAATAGCGGCAATTCAAATCGTGGTTCCGCTTTTCGGACACGCGACGATATTGTCGGTCACGAAATGGTTAGCCTGGCTTTTCGCCGGTTTTTTCCTGTTGATTACCGTATTCTCAGTTGCTTCCGGAAAAACACAGCTCACAGGGGGCAATGGGACATTGTTTGAAATTACTGTGGGACTCGCAGCGGTCATGGTTGCTGGCGGAATGGGCTGGGTGAGTGCTGCGAATGATTATTCGTGCTACCTTCCTCGAGCAGCAAATAAGCGAAGTATCGTATTCGCGGTTGCACTCGGTGGATTTCTATCCGCGGCACTTCTCGAGGTACTAGGAGCAGCAGTAGGATCGAGCGCTTCAGACCCAATAAATGGCTTGTCGACGCTCTTGCCGAGCGTACTGCTTGTACCATTTATGCTGATTTTGATTCTCAACTTAGTTGCCGTGAATAATGTTGACCTTTATAGTTCAGGTCTAAACCTGTTGGCAATGGGAGTAAAACTTCGACGTGTTTATGCCACGCTTGTGGACATGGTGATTTGCTTTCCGCTGGTTTTGTTGGCAGCATTATCGACTGGCTTTAACTCCTTCTACGGTCAGTTTCTGTCTTTGCTTGTGGTATTCTATGCACCATGGACTGCCATCTTCCTAGCAGATTGCCTGTTGCGACGCAATCGCTATGACGCTAACAAGCTGGTTGAAAAACCTGTAGGATCTTGGTATAAAGTCGGATTCAATAGGAATGGCTTGATTTCGCTTGCATTGGGAATGATAGCGTCTCTTACGTGGATTAATTCACCACTCATACAGGGGCCGCTTTCCCACCTGTTCGGCAATTCCGATTTGAGTGCCTTTACCGGTTTCATTGTTGGTGGTGGACTCTATATCCTCCTTTCGTTTACAAGAGTGAAACCGCACACTCAATTGCAAGCCGTTCCCGAGGTACTCGCGGATTAAACCGTAAGTCTTTGACTATTGTACTGGCTACTTGGGACATCCGCTCGTAGAAAACGAGGATTTTGCGAACGGATGTCCCAAGTAGCCAGTACAGGTGGTTACGCAAGCTTGACAACGCTCTCAGCCGCCTTCTACAATCTCTCTATTGCTCAACACTGCCGTTGAATCACTCTTCAGCAAGATGCTGCCTTATTTATATGCTCGTCCGTTTGATCGAAAAGGAGAACACACCATGCTCACACGCACAGAAGCAATGGAACAGATTTTAGCAGCAAAACAGCAAAAGGGACTGACCTTCGCGCAAATTGCGCAAGCCGTGGGACGCAGCAAGGAATGGACAACTGCCGCGATTATGGGACAGGCTACGATGTCCGAGCAGGAAGCGCACACCTTGACAGCATTGCTCGGCGTCTCGACAGAGGTTGCGGAGGCATTGCAGATGATTCCCATGAAAGGCTCACTTGACCAGACCGTCCCAACCGACCCGCTGATCTACCGCTTCCACGAGATCACGCAGGTCTACGGCACGACCATTAAGGCCCTCATTCACGAGATGTTTGGTGACGGTATCATGAGCGCAATCGACTTTGAACTAGATATCCAGCGCGAAGAAGACCCCAAAGGTGATCGCGTCATTGTTACAATGAACGGGAAATTTTTGCCTTACCGCAAGTGGTAACTCTTCAGGACTTCTCGCCGCCGTAGGCGGCGAGAAGCGTAGGTGTAGCGCCTAGTGCAGCCTGCACATCTTCCCCTGACAGGGAGTGACTAAGAGCCTGTAAAAAAAGAGAAGCTTGAACTCCATGGTGTGTGAAACGAGGCACTTTAGGATGGTGCTAGCACTTCCGAAGCCTCGCTTCTCCTCATCCAGATGTTCCCTCAGTTGGATGTATCCGCCGCTCTGTACTGGAAAGAATCGCTTGACAAGCTTTGTTCAAGAAGGACAAGAATCTGTTCGCGTGGGATGTCTCGATGCTCGAGCCATTGGAGACACACCTCCTGAAAAAAGCTGATCCAGCTCTCAAGAGCAAGCCGTACCAGAGGATCTGCCTCATTGCTGCCGACACTCTGACAGAATAACGTAAATTGGCTGTTGTACTGGCTACTTAGAATATCCGTTCGCGGATTCATCGTTAGTTGCGAACGGATATTTTAAGGGCCCTTCACCAGTTTAAGTTAGCCTGCTTGCTACAAACAATTGAGAAGACAGGATAAGCCATACGTGATTTAATTGATGAAGGGCCTTTCCCAGTAGCCTGTAGAAATGAGGAAAGAGCAATTGTGGTTATCACATTGCTACCACTCGGGTTTTCTCCTGACTCCTCACGGCCTTCGACAGTTCCCAACGGGAGAACAAAACCCCCAAGTGCCAAATTGCTCACTCGCTCTCACAAACTGGCACTCCTCTTGCAGGGGGCATTCATGGCAGAGCGGATTTCTGGCACGACAGACAAGCGCTCCGAGATCAAGAACGGCCCAATTGGCAGACAGGCAGCGCTCACCGCGCACCAAGTGAAATGCAAGCGTATACAGGGAAGCACTACGAACGCTCGAAGCACAGGCCTGGATGCCGAAAAAGCGGCTTGGGACACGAGCCATGTTCACGTCGACGAATGGCTCGTCAAGCCCGAAGATCGCCACCATCACCACGCTAGCCGTGTACGGACCTACGCCGGGCAGGCGCTCCAGGTCATGGCGTGAGCAGGGCAGTTCACCTCCACGCTTCTCGACATCACTGGTCAGATCGAGAAGTGCCTGAGCTTTCTGCCGCCAAAGGCCGAGAGGTCACAGCGATGCCTGGAGATCCTCAAGAGAGGTCCTTGCCATGGCCTCCCAAGTTGGATAACGGGCGATGAAACACGGGAAAGCACGTGCGGCCCCGGCCGCTGTTGTGCGTTGGAGCAGGATCTCAGCGATGGCAAGCTCATAAGGTGACCTGCCCGGCTCCCGCCAGGGAATGGACCGCCCGTGCTGCTCGAACCAGCAGAGCAACCGCTCCCGCAGCCAAACAACGCGTTGGGGCATTTTCTGGGACAGTTGGCCATGTTGCACCGTGAATACCTCCTTCGCCCCGATTCTGGCGAGCAGTACTATGCCTTTGCTCATCCGTTAGCAAATCAATTGTATATTTTCTCATCACTTGATGAATTTGTGAACGGATATTCTCAGTAGCCAGCACAAGGAGAGAAAGCAAAGTCGATGAGCCAGGCCTGAAAGAGTTGTAACGCCTTCACGGCCCACGCCGTTACACGTCATTCGATAGGGCATTACTTTTTTCGCCATGGCTCTACCTGTGCCCGGAACCACTGCACCACTCGCGGCCAGTCCTGATCAGGAATATCAGCATACTTGGGAACCCCAAATGCGGTTTTGAGACCATCGTAAATAGTACCATATGGTTTACCAGTGAGCTCGTGCATTTGCTGGACATACTTTTGTACTGTGCGCTGATGGTCAGGGGTCAGTGTTTGTGGACCCAGACGCTCCAGTATTTCAGGGATGAGATTAGTCACTTCCTCCAGGCCCTCTAACCGAGATTCGACGCTCCCACGCCAGGCTTCGATATCATGCTGCCAGTCAATCCAGAGTACCATCTGCCGATAGTATTCACGCCAAGCGCCAAGATCGGCATCCTCAGCTGGTGGACTCGGCTTGCTGATTTGTTCGGCAGGAACCAGACTCGTCGGAGCAGCGAGCGCTTTGGGCGATTGGGCCCACTCATAGAGCGCATCAACGGCGTTGCGTTGGTAGTTGAGTATTTCTAACCGCCGAGGATCTTCTTTTTCCATCCTGCGGATGTCGATGGTCGCGAGCCAGTACGGAGCCGCGTGAAGGATGAGCGTAGGCATGATTTGCGGCCCTCCGTCGGTCTGAACGCGCACGTAGACCAGATCATCGGCGATGACTTCGGTTCGTTTGATGCGTTCCACCTGTGCGGCTGGGCTGATATGCAGGTTTTCGCAGATCCAACGGAGAACGACGCCTGGCTGACCATCTGGTAAGCGAACGACCACCAGGGGACGGCCATTGAACATAACAGTGTCTTGTACAAGCGGAATCAACGCTTGTGATTCCTGCTCCTCCTTATCACTCAACATTCACCTCCCAAAGGGGTCCGTACTGTGCGAACCCCTTGCTCATCCGTTTACACACGCTGCATCAACTGAGCAAGCATCTCATGCAACGCTTCAAGCTCCTCTTCCTAGGCAAATTTCCTCGTTTTGCAGTCGTGCCCTGCTGCATAAATCGCAGTCTTGCGATCGTGCGCCACTTGCTTTAAAAAGGCCACGCTCTTCACAGCATATCCTTCCCTTCTTAATTACCGTCGAGCCGCCCTGAGAGCTGAAACCAGGTGTCTCGGCAGCGATGCTCGCATCTTACGAATGGTGCCTCTTTTTCCGTTTCTTTTTCCCCCGCCGCTGCGTGTAAGATGTGCCAGGCGCACTGTACCCGAACGGGCCACCCGGCGGTGTGAGGCCGACCTCTTCGGCCGTCACGACGTCGCCGTTGAGCACATCCAGCAACTGCCTAAGCCATTCCTGCGCCCCCATGTTGCGAATCTGCATGACGTTGACCTCGACCCACATGTCCCGCCCGATGAGCGGGGGATGCGCGGCGGCGAACAGTGGGTCGATGTTGACAGCCTCGGATGGATCGGCTGGCCCATCCGGAGCGTCGGACTTGCCCTCCAGCACGTCCAGCAGTTGCCGGAGCCACCGCTCGGCTCCCATTTCCCCCATCAGCAAGGCATTGACCCGCACCCACTCAGCCTCGCTCATAGCTGGCTCATGCTCTTGGGTCAATTGCGGGGCAACGGTGATGGCGTAGAACGGATTGATCATGATCCGCTGCACATTGTCTTCCGTGAAGTGTGGCACGCCTGACTCCTTCCTTTTTAGGAATGCCGTTTAACGCTCCAATCTGCCGTAACACTATTCTCGAGCAACGAGCGAAAAAGGGAAACGGAGTAGCCGCCGTACCCTCTACGACAATGATAGCAGACAGAACTCAGCGCAGGTTCACCTCTATTCACGGGCCGCTCACGAACATTCACGGTCGGATCGAGAAGGCAAGAAAGGGGGATTAGGGTCAGCCGACCACGCGCTGCGACTAAAAGTGAAGTTTTTCTGCAAAACCATGCTTCCCCATCAAAGCAGCAAATGACACGAAGAACCAAAAAGGCGGGGAGTTCGCTTTTCCCTCAGAATTCCAGCGTAACTCCGAAATGAAATAAGATTCCATGCTAACTCCGAAAAAAGTAAGTATTCAGCTTCCAATAATTTCCACTGCAATCTCGAAAACCCGTGCAAAATCTGATGGGCTTAGGATGAGAATAAATGGAAGCTACAAGTAAATTTGTTTGCTGTGGATCTCTGCTGCCGCCTGGCATTCATTTGTGGTGACTCTATTGGATATGCTTCGCTATAGCCTTGCGGTACTCATCAGCAACCTGATCCAGTATTGCTTTTACGCGGAGGTATCTTTGCAGGCCCGGAATGGACATTTTAACAATTTTACTGATGCCCTTCTGGGTAACTAATTCTCCGCTGCTTTTAAGCGTTTCAATCGCTTCTTGCACTTGTTCTACCAGGGTATTTTCTCGCAAAACAAATTTTAAATGTCGGTTGGAATAAGCTTCTTCAGCAATATGTTTCAAAACATTCTTAACTTTCGGATAGTACTTTAAACCGTCGGGCGTTATACCTACAATATCCCCTATCGCCTGCTGAGTTATCTGTTTCCCACTACTTTGCAAGTACTCTATCGCTTGCATAACTTGCTCTAATAATGCATCCTCACGATCCTGGCTTTGCCCTACGCGGTTTAGCCGATATTCCACTTCGACCTGACTCAAGAAATCTTTGACTTTAGGATAGCGCTTCAAATGCTGAACCATCTTTCCCAAAGCTGCGCCTATCGCAGAAGGAGTGACAGGAGAGCCTTTAGCTTCCAGCGATTCAGCAGCAAGCCGTGCCTGTTCTAGCAACTCGTCCCCTCGCAGTTCAAAGCGTTTTGCCAGATTTACTTGGCGCTCCGCTCCTACCTTGTCTAAAAGCAATTTGACAGGAGGATATCGCCTTAGCCTTGTGAGCGGTATCCCAAGTTCCTTACTGATAGACCACCGTGTGACAGGTTCACTTAAAGCGTTCCTTTGCTCTATAATAGTCGCTACCTGTCGAGCTAAATCTTCCTGGTACTGTTTTGAGCGCTCCAGGCGACTTTGATTGCAGTCTTGCACAAAACTTTCTAAGATTACGCGGACACGAGGATAGTACATTAAATTTGATACCGACACACCAACATGCATGCTAATTGCGCGCTGAGTCACTTGCTTTTGCTCTTCCGCTAAACTCTTCGCGGCCTGCAAGACTTGCTCGACCAAGAAGTCTTCGCGCTCTTGCGTTTGTTGTACACTATCACAATACACAAGGTCAGCGATTTGGCTCAGCAGAGCCCTGGCCTGAGGATAATCAAGCATTACTTTCACAGACGTCCCAACAAGCTGGGAGACACTCTTCTGAGTAATAGGTTGCCCCTGGCTCCTCAACCGTATCATAGCTTGCTGGGCTTTCTCAACGAGTTCACAATCCCGCTTTTGCCGCCAAAGTACTTGTTCCTCACTATACCCTCTTACGAATTGCTCTAAAATCATTCTGGCTCGTGGATGTTTCTTCACTTCTCGCAGAGATAACTGGAGTTCTCCACAAATAGCTTGCTGGGTGACCTGCACGCCGAGAGATGACAATCGCTGTACAATAGTTTGTATTCGCCCAACGAGATCATCTTCCTTTCGTGGTGCAACCTGTTTCCGCATCTCTCTACGTTCGACAGAAGCCCTCTCTACTTCTTCATTTAAGTCCGCAACTGCGAAGGCGAAGAGGTCAGCCCAGGAGATATCAACGTATTCGGCATACTTCAAGTATGTTAAAAACTTGCCACCGTTCCCATTAACGTCACCGCGCTCAATCCCCGCAATCTCCGTCGACGAAACTTGCATGTGTTGAGCTAGGTCTGAGCATTCCACTGTATCTCCGAAATGAAATGAGCGTAAATTGACAAAAATCACTTCGAAAACTCCGAAATATTCCACGCTAACTCCGAAAAAAGTAAGCGATTCCATACTAACTCCGAAAAAAGTAGGTGTTCGTTTAGTGCGCTAATACAGCTATTTCATGGTTGCTCAATTGATAACATTCTGACAGAAATGAGCAAAGATTGGCGTATTTTGGTCATGTGCTGACCACGTTGGACCACCTCCAGCCTGGGAAATACAGCGGGCTGGTCGACAATTTGCAAGGCGAGGCCCACCCTTCTCCACACCATGTGACGTCGGCTTGCCTCGACAGTCCTTCGGAGCAGCAGGAGCAAGGGCTCTGGCTGCTGGGTGACTAGCACCTGCTGCCCGTGGAACATGCTGATCTACCTACTCCCAGATGCTCTTGAGATATTCACCAAACGCCATAAATTCATCCTGGTAAGCCTTTAGTGTCTCTTGATCTGAGAGCAAACCGACAATAACCCCTTGATTTACTAAGGTATAGCTGCCTAAACCGTTTGCTTGGATCACCAGGCGACAGGGCAAGGGCGTTTGCCTTTCCTCATAAAAGCCCGTTAGGAGGCCCAAAAGGCGTTGGCCTAATTCCGACATTGCATGAACAAAAGTGTTCTTCACGGTAAGGGCCTCTTGTGATAAGGGCTGAGTTTCCATCATGCTCACGTATCGGGGAACCAAACCAGCTACTGCTCTTTGGGGTATGATCGTGATGTAAGGGAAAGCCGCTAAACCATCCAGGTGCCCGCTACAACTAAACAGCGTACCTATACCCACCAGGTTTAGCGCGAGCTCACAGTTGAACATCTCACGATCATAATGCTCTCGGCCTTGATCTTGATCTACGTCTCTAAAATGTTCCTCTGCTTGTGCCCATGAGTTGAGTTCAATGTGCAATCTCATGCTTGCTTGCTCCTTTCCTTCCAAAGATGGTGTCGTAAATGGTTCTCACTACCGCGTCACCATAGCGCATTCGGCGAAAGCCCGGGTGATGGGAGGGTCTCATGCTTCTCCCGCCTTGCCAACCTCGGAGGATGGCAGCGCGGCGTGCAGCAGCTGTTCCAGCGCCGCGGCACGCGTCGGCGAGATACCGGGAACCGTCGAAAGTTGGGCGGCGTCAGCGCTCAGCAGGTCGTGCAGGCTGCGGAATCGCGCACAGACAGCGCGTGCGGTGACGGGGCCGATGCCTGGCAGGGACAACACGATCTGCATCTGCCGCTCGCGCAGCGAGGCCCCGCGCCGACCTGCCGCGGGGCCGGGAGACGCGTGCCCGACCTGGCACTGTTTGGCTGCAGCATAGACCAGGTGCGCAGACTCTGCCGGGCCGCTGCTGGGCAGGATCGGCACGCGCAGGATAGCGGAGATGTAGGTCAGCGCCCCGCGGATGCTTTCAGGGTGCAT
>WNFI01431192.1_pt1 | contig 10028 bp, 5 predicted proteins | sample 5400471 | NCBI WGS metagenome assembly WNFI01 (sample SAMN13153348, study PRJNA577476) | soil metagenome | isolation source: 100 cm saprolite on Douglas fir-dominated hillslope | place: USA:California | collected 2013-09-17
AATCGTCGCGACGAGCGGCGTCTCGCGATACGCCGAGAGCCCGTCGCACTCGTAGGGCTTGAGGTCCTCCCTCTCGACCAGCACCGCGCCCGGATCGAGGACGTGGCGCAGCTCCGAGGCTACGCGCGCGCGTCGCTCCGGCTGGGAACCGGAAAAGGCTTCGAGTGCGCTGTTCATGTCGAGATAATCGGGGTTGGCCGCCGACCCCGATTATCCCCTAACTAGGTGCTAAGCCGCCGGACGCAATGACCCCTCTTCGCCGCCGAGCGACGCGAATTACGTAAGGGCGTCGACTAGTTGGCCCTCTTCTCGAGGACCGCGACCTGTTTTCCGGAGAGATAGACGTACTCCTTCAGGTTGACGCCCGGCGTCTGCTCCCAAAGAAGGCTGCCGCTCATTCCGTAGACGTAGAACGTCGGAATCCCGGCCTTGGCCGAGCGCACCCGCATGTTGGCGCCGTCGTAGTCGTAGTCGATCTCTCCCGCAAGGCCGCACTTTGCACAGCGCATGTTCGGGACGTCGTCGTAGGCGAAGGTGTTGGTGCCGTTGCCGGTCACGTTGCCGTGCGCATCGTAGGTGAACGTGTAGGGGCGCGTTCCGGAGATCGACGCGAGCTGGTTGTTCGGCGCGTACGTGTAGGTGAGGTTGAGCGTCCCCAGCGCCTGCTGCGTGATGTTGCCGTGCCCGTCGTAGTGGAAGACACCGCTTCCCCATGCGCCGCTGGCGGTCGTGAGCCGATCCACGCCGTCATAGTCGAAAAGACGGTTGTATGAGGAGTCGACCGCGTCGGCGATCTGCGTCACGTTGCCGATGTCGTCGTAGGCGTATCCCGTATTGAAGATGTTGCCCGAAGCGTTCGAGACGATGAGCGAGTTCGGCCACTTGCGTTCGTTCAAGGCGATCAGGGTCGTGACACCATTGGCATACGTGATCGAGGCGACCTGACCCGTGGGATGGTGCGTGACGGTGCTCAGGTAAGGCGCCGCCATGGTCGGCCGGCCGAAGCCGTCGGGTGAATAAGTCACGATTCTTCCCGAACCATACGTGATCGTGTTGAGCGCATCGTTGCCGTCGTACGCGTATTGCGTGATGAACGAAGGTTGTCCGAAGCCCGTGAGCGACTCCTGCGTGAGGTTCTTGTTCGGGTCGAAGGTGTACTGACGCAGCGCGATGCCGTTGTCGACCGTCTTGACCTTGTCGTCGCGGTAGTAGGTCTTCGTCACGCTTGGCGTGCCGCCTGCGTAAGTGATGCTGAAGGGGCGATTGCGCCCGTCGTAGGAGATGTTCACGCTACCCGCGGCCCCGCCCGAGCGCGAGGTCATGTTCCCAACCGCGTCGCGCCCGAAGGTCGTCTGCCCGACCTCCGGATCGGTCATGCTGGTCATGAAGAATCGCGGATCGTAGCCGTAGCTCCGGCTGACGCCATCCTGGACGACCTGCGTGAGCTGGCCGAGGCCGTTCCGAGTCATGGCCACACCCGTGCCCGGCTCGGGCGATGCGATCGCCATCAGGTCGCGATGCTCCGGGTCGCCATAGGCGCGATAGGTGTAGTTGAAGACCTTGCCGCGCTCGTTGGTTACCTGAACCTGATTGGCGTTGTAGAAGAAGCCGCGACCGCTCTCGCCCGTCGTCGCCGTGGAGTCCGACACGTGGATGATGACCGTGGTCTGGCCGATCATGTCGTACTGGAAGCCCGTGCCGAACACGTCGTTGGGATAGGACGCGAAGATGCGCCGGCCCAGCTTGTCGTAGCCGTAGTTCTGCGTGATGACCTGTCCGGAGGTCGAGTCCGTGTGCTGCACCTGGTTTTGGCGGCCGAACGCATCGAACGTGACCGTCTCGCGGTAAGGCCCGCGGGTGACCGTTCGGCTGTTGGGCAGCCAAGCGACCGAGACGGAGTTGCCCAACAGGTGGCCGATGTTCGTGAGCCGATTGAGCCCGTCGTATTGATACGTGGTCGTTGCGCCTTCCCCGTCGGTTTGCGACACCACGTTGCCGTCGTTGCTGACGATCCGGCTAATGGTGACTCCCTCCAGTTGAGTTTCCGTCTGCGGAATGCCGCGCAGATAGACGCCATAGCCGATGGAGTTGCTGCGCGCGTCAGTCTTCTGCGAAATGTCGCCTTCACCCGTGTAGGCGTAGCTGGTCGCGACACCGTAGCGCGATTCCGTGCTGAGGTTGAAGTTCGCGTCGAACAGGCGCGTGATGGTGCCGATGGTGTCGGTGGTCTCGTCCTTCTTGAGGTGGATGACCCAACGGTCGGGGTCGGTGACGTAGGAGACGGTCGTGGCGCGCGTATCGGTCCCGGACTCGGTGATGAGCTGGGGATTGCCGAAGCTGTCGAAATTATCGAGCTGAGTGACGTAGTTCTGGCCGTTGCGATTGACCGACTTCTTGAACAGGGTCGGCGCAAACGTGCCCGAGTCGAAGATGAAATTCCCCCCGGGGCGCTGATTGGTCTGGCCGGAGATCTGCTGACCCTGCCATGAGTACGCCTCGTTCTGGACGCCAACGTACCCCTTGCCCATGAGGCTGCCGATGAGATAGACGATGCCGGAGACGGCGCTCGTATAGCCGACATGAAAATAGACCGTCGTGCCTTCGGGGCCCACGACGGTGGTCTTGTCGACCGTGATCGGATCCGACGTGGGATCGATCTCGACCTGCCCGTTTGCCGGAAGGCTCTGCGTCGCCGGGCGATAAGCGTAAGTCCAGGTCGCGCCATCCGCCGCCTTCTGCGCGACCACCGTGCTGGGCGGCAGGAAGGGCGCTGGGTTGAACGTGACGAAGCCATAGGTGTAGCTGACCGTCCCGCCGGTCGGATAAGTCACCTTCTTCAGCGAGAAGCCGCCGGGCGTACCCGTGCCCGGAAAGTTGGAACCGGTAGCGTTGTACTCGTACGCCCATTGCGTACTGTCGGGGCGCGTGACGGCGCTCAGGAAGAACTGACCTGGAAAGCCCGCCACCGGCGTGAAGGCATACCCCCACGTCCGAGAACCGCTCGTGACCGAGAAGAGGACTCCGTTCTGATAATTGAAGGTCACCGTGCGGCCATCGCTGGTCGTGACGCCCGTGACGCCGTAAGCAGAGCCAATATTGGCGTAGGTGAAGTTCATCGTGTTGCCGTTGCGGTCCACCATCCGGGTCGTATACCAAGCCGCCGACTGCTTGATAGCGGTGCTCCCAACGTTGAGACCCTGCGTGGTCATCTCGTAGCGCGTGCCGTCGGGCGAGAAGACGTTGAGCCCGCCCGACTGCGTGTTGCAGGTCGCCTTCCAGCGGGCGGTCGAGATGAATGACACCTGATCGAGCGCCACGTAGAGAATCTGGCGGCTACCGTCCGGAAGCTCCAACACGGGGGCGACTGACGGCCCCTGAGTCACGTCGCAGATCGACACCGAGGCGTGCCGCAGCACGCGCCCGAAGTGCATCGTCCAACCCACGCCGAACGCCGACATCTCGCCCAGCTGTTCGTTCAGGCTCGAGTACGAACGCTGGACTTTGAGATCAAGACCGCCATTGCCGGGAATGAACAGGTCTACGAAGTGCCACTGAAGCTTTCCACTGAAGGGGTCGATGTGCTCGTTTGCGTGCTGGTTCACATAATCGCGGTTGGGCGAAAGGCCGGGCTCTTGATAGAACGTCGGTGCGGGTTCATCAATTCCGTCTGCTCTACATGGGGTGGATGTGTTTAGAACGCCCCATGCAGTCAGGGCAGCGATGACCAGATTCATCGTACGCTTCGTGTCCATCATTTTTCCTCTGTCATCTCACGTCACCATCGGTTCGACTCTACTTGCGCTTGCTTTCCCGCAGATACGCGCTGATCGGCTTGACAACAGCACCAGCGGGTTCAGTGTCGGCGACAACCACGTCCCGACGTTTCAACTCAACGAATGCCAGATACACGGTGGTGTCAGAGCTCACGTCGTATTTGTAGAGCGTGGTCCCGACAGGCAAAGTTCCGATCTGCGCAGGTGTTACCTGAAGTTCCAGCTCTTGGGTTATTCGATAGCGGTCTCCGGCTAGCAGTCGATTCTCCATCCAGACCTCGCCCCCAAAGAAAGCAATCAATAAACCTGCGGCGAAGAGACATCCCAAGAGGACAGTGTTCATTCTTGACATGGCATCGAGGGAGGCTTGCTTATCGCCGCAAATGCGGCAAGAGGCCAACTAGCAGATTTGCTTCTCGGACGTGTCCCATTGCTTGCCTCTCGCTTACAGACCTGTCTAGCCTTTACTTGGACGTTGACTGATGTGGTCGGTAATCCTCGAACTCCCATGCCCCAAGTTTGCTCAACTTTTGCGTGATCTCAGCCCAGTTGGCACCCGAGCACCGCTGGACTGCATTCCTGACCTCTGCCTCAATGGCATCCAAATCGTAGGTGGCGACAACCAACATATGGCGTCCCCACATCGCCCTTGGCTCGGCCACGAGCTCGTCTCTGAGCCAATCGGGGGTGCATAGCAAAACGTCGAATGCTTCTGATCCCGGCTCATTCTCTGGTCCCACCATTAGGCGAATCCAGGTTCCAAACTTGGTCGGATCAGCTGGGCTGTAGGCGCGCGGGTGATCCTCCGCTTCAAGCGATCTCAGTTGCTTCAGTACGGCTCTCACGGCTCAATGTCCAAGTGTCCGTTGGATATTGGGCGGCCACCACTGCTCTGGTTCTGCTCAAGATTGGCCTGCACAGGATTCGTCCGATCCTTCAGTTCCGCTCACTTTTGATTGAGCTCACATCCCCTGGCTTCCCCACGATTGAAAGTACCGTTCCTGTTGCAATTATCTTTCGCTCCCACAATGTCACTGCCTTACCGATACCCAGACTTGCAAGCGCGAGGTCAGGACGAAGAAATTTGATAGCAACATCGTAGGTCTGCCCGAGTTCCAAAGTCTTTCCCCTGAGGTCAAGACGACAGTCGAATGCTTCCCCGTCAACCATGAGAGGACAGGAGAAGTACTCACCCGAAACCGCGCTCTTCCTGCCGCCCTCCTTGGTCAACTTGAATCGAAGTCGAATCGTTGCGTCTTCAATCATGGCGAAGGAATCGGCATAGTTTCCCAGACCCGCGGCGAACTTAGCCGCGAGAGAGATTCTGTGGGAAGCGCGACCGACGAAATCCCCCTATCAACCGTCACTCGCATCTCGTCCTTTATCACAGCACTCGAAATCTTGGTCTCGACGATAGTGTAAGGTCCATCCCCGAACGCTCTAGACGCTTGTTTTGCGAAGGATGCCGCTCCCTCTGCGCTCGTCGAAAAGTATTTGGACTCGATGCCATTCGGATTCCTAAATGCGTTAGTGGCTTGGACGTCAGCCAATTCGCTCTGTCGTACTGCCCTGAAGAGGCTTGTAGCTTCACCGGACGCGACCGTAGTTCCAGCCGCGCGCGCGCCAGCTCCGGCAATCTGAGTTGTCCCAAGCGTCCCAACCGCAAGCAACTGCTCGCCAACCATAACGGTCGCCCAAACCGCCGCTGATCCGTATTCACCGTTCGCCCAGGACGATCGCGCCGTATCCCAGGCGACTTGTCCTGGGACGATGGCGCGCAAAAGATTGGAGCTCCTAACCTCGACACCCTCAAGACCGTCGGGATCAAAATACCGAAGTGGGTTGTTGCTTCCGTAGGCATAGCGATTGAAGCTATTGAGATTCCTGTCCCTGAATCCCACTGCGTCCACTCCCATAAACCTTCCCACTACCGGGTCGTAATACCGCGCCCCGAAGTAGGAAAGCCCCGTCTCCTGGTCCTGCGCCTTGCCCCCGAACCATTGGCGATTGCCTGACGCCGCCTGTTGGTTGTTGATGCGATCGCCGTAGGGTTTGAAGGTCTCCTTCCAAACGAGCTGCCCGTTGACGTCGGTCGCCGCGATGGGGTTGCCGGCAAAGTCGTTGTGGAGGTAGGTGATCGTCTCGGTGGGATCGGCGATGACGGAGAACGAAACGATCGCGCTGCCTGTGGCGCCATCATTGTCCGTCGCTGTTGCAGTAACCGAGTGCGGGCCCAGCGCCGAGACGCTCGCATTCGCCGTGTATGGCGGTGCGGTGACGGTCTTGAGCGGGCTTCCATCAAGCTGGAAATCAACCTTCGTCACCACGCCGTCCGGGTCGAACGCAGTGGCCTGGATCGTGAAGGTTGCGGGCGTGATGAACTGCGTATTGGCGATCGGGTTTTGGATGGCGACCTGCGGGGGCGCGTTTGCCGCAAAGGTCACGTCGATCGTGTTGTCGGAGGCGGCAGTGCTTCCGTTTGTATCGGTGGCCGTCGCCGAGAGCGTGTACAGGCCGGGCGTGGGCGGACTGAACAGTGCGCTGTAGGGCAACACGTTCGTAGTGCCGAACTGCGAGCCATTCGCAAGGAACCTGACCAGCGAGATCGTCGCCCCTGCCGACGCTGTGGCGTTCGCACTCGCAGTCACCGAGGTGCCGATTCTGAAGGTTCCACTACTGGGCCCGGTCATGTGCACGGTGGGAGCGGCACCTATGACCACGTTGAGCGGCAGGGACGTTGTCGTGGTATTGGCGACATTCGTGGCGACCGCAGTGATCGCGTAGTTGCCGCCCGCGCTTGGGGTCCAGGACACCGTATAAGGCGGTGTCGGTGCACTTCCGACCGGCAAGGCATTGGCGAGGAAATCAACGCGTTGGACGCCGCCATTGGCGTCTGCCGCGCTAGCGGTGAGCGCTATCGCCGACCCGAAGGGAATGAGCGAGCAGTTGGCGGGTGCGGTCAAGACCACGAGAGGTGCGTTGCCCGGCACCGGCTGCGGCGGGCTGCCTCCGGTGCAAACGGATTGGTTGACGGCCTGATATAGCGGAGGTGACGAGCCACCGTCCCCGTTGTTGTTGTAGACCGCCGTGAAGCGATGGATGCCGACAGCGAGGCTCGAAAGCCCGAGCGATGCGATGCCGTTCGCCAACGCCGGCGTCCCCAGCGTCGCTCCACCCTCGCGGAAAGTGACGGTCCCGGTCGGCGGTGTCGAGCTGCCCGACTGGGCTACGGTGGCCGTCAAGGTCACTATCTGCCCCGACACGACGTTGTTGCCGTTCGTGGAGAGCGCGACATTGAAGACCGGCGACGAGAGCTTGGCGACGAACGCGTCCTGGGGAGGAACTGGGGTTTTCCTCGCGTCGAACATGATCGACGTCTGGAATGCGCCGCTCGTCACCGGGAAGTTCTGCGAATCGGTGCTGCCCGTGAGGTAAACGCCGCCGTTTGCGTCGACCGCAACCGCCTCACCGACATCACCGCTCTCGGAAAGGCTCGATTGCCCGCTGCCGCCCACCAGCACCGTGTAGAACCGGTAGCCGTCGGGCCCGACTTTGGTCACGTACGCATTGCGCGTACCCAATCGCAAATCGGCTCCCAGCGGATAGAGCACCGGGAATGACGCGGAGGTCGCAAAGCCAGTGTAATAGGCGTTTCCGGCGCCATCGACCGCAACCCCGAGTCCCTGGTCGCCGTCGTTCGGCACGCACGCTGGGTTCACGAACGTGCAGCCCGCCCCGCCCAGATACGACGAATAGACGAGCGCGTTGCCGGCGGCATTGAGCTTGGCGACGAACGCGTTCGGAATCGAGTTGTTGTTCCCCAGAGTCGGCTGGAAGGCGTTGACGACCGGGAAGTTCAGGGAGGACGTAAACCCGGTCACATGCGCTTCGCCCTGCGCGTTGACCGTGATCGCATTGCCCTGGTCGCCGCCGCTTCCGCCGAGGAACGTGGAGTACACCAGCGCGCTTCCGCTGGCCGCGAGCTTGGTGACGAATGCCGTCTCCGTCGCCCCCTTCGACTGGATCGAGTGAAGGACTGGGAAGTCGTTCGATTGCGCGAAGCCGGTGATATACGCGTTGCCAGACCCATCGACCGCGATCCCTTCCGCTTCGTCGCGCGAGGAACCTCCGAGGTATGTGCCGTAGGCGAGCGCCGTGCCGCCCGAGTTCAGCTTCGCGACGAACGCATTTCCGGGGACGGCGGCACCTACGTTGTGGTTCGTGGCTTGAAAGGCGCCGGCTGTGGCGACGAAACCGGTGGTTCCAAGACCCGTGACGTACGCATTGCCGGCCGAATCGATTGCAATGCCGCGGGCGATCGTGCCGTTGATGTACGTCGAATAGACCAGCGCGCTTCCGGTCGCGTTGAGCTTGGTTACGAACGAGAAGAACGTGACTCCGGTGTGGAGCGTGGTCTCGTAGGCGCCGCTGGTGGTCGGAAAGCCCGGGCCCGTGGTCGTGCCAGTCACATACGCGTTGGCGGCAGCATCGACCACGATCCCCGTTCCCGATTCGTTTCCCTTGCTTCCTCCGATGTAGGTTGAATAGGCGACCGCGGTGCCTGTCGAATTGAGCTTCACGACGAATGCATCGGCGTCGTTGTGGCCAAGACGGGTATCGGCTCCGTTCAGGCCCGGGAAGCGAGTCGATTGGGTCTGACCCGTGACATAGGCATTACCAGCCGAGTCCACGGCGATCGCAAAGCCCTGATCCGTGCTCAGGCCGCCCAGGTAGGTCCCGTACGAGATCACGGGATCGATGACCAGGGGCCGGGACTTGTCGTACGCGGCGACCTTGATGCTTACGAGGTTCCCGCGAACGACGTAGCCACCGGCAACGCTGCGCCGCTCGCCGCCGAGGTCCTGGTGGATTGCGGGCTTGTACTGGATGAGGTCGCCGGCCGCCGTGCGGAGTAGCAGGTTTCCGCTCTTGTCGAGTCGCGGACGGGCTGCGCCTTCGAAGGAAAGGCGAATCGCGCGAGGATCGGCCCCGGGAGCGACTACGAGATCGTATTCGAGCTGCCTGGCATTGCCGTAGAAGACGGCGTCGATGCCGCGATAGATGCCCTGGCGTCGCACCGTAGCGAAGTTCGGCACGTTGACGACATGGAGGGCGGGGTCCGAGCCGATGAAGTAGTTGCTCTTCGAGGCGAGCTCGTGCTCGCCGGCAAGCGATCCGGCGGACCGCGCTCCCGCAAAGCGCATGACGACGGCGCTCGTCGTCGATTCCGTCGCGGATTTCCCGCGGCGAAGCTGGATGAGCGTCGCGTCGTCGGTCAGCAACAGCTGATAGCCGGCCCCGCGTGCGGCAAAGCGGACACTGCCTTCGAATTGCCCGAGATTGGCTTCGAATGCGAGCGGCAAGCGACCGTAATTCGCGACGAGCCTTGGATCGGGTGGATCGGCGCCTTGTGCGGCCCAGGCAGCGCCAGCCAGAAGGAAGCCGACCAGGGTACGAACAGCCGTCCGCGTCACACCGCGGCAGATCGCAAGGTTCATGAGAGGTCGCCCTTCCTTCTTGTTCTTCAGAGAATTCGGCCGTTCCGCCGTGGCTGACATTTCCGTCAGCCGCGTTGCAGGGCCGTTACTCGGCGCGCGCTTGGCGCTCGACAACGAAGGGGCCGACAGTATCTGATTCTCGAACGAGAATCAACATATGTTGTTTCGCGTCCCGTGGACCTTCGATCAGTCTCGGACGCCTGGCGATCTTGCCTGCCTCTAGGACATCACCGAGAGCTGCTGATTGGCCTTCTCGAGGCGCGCGACGAGCGTGTTGAGGAAACGCTCGTCGAAGAGGCGCCGGCATGAAAGCGAGGCGGCCTTGAGGTCCTCGGCGCGGATCTTCAGCACGATGACATCCGAGTTGGTGGTCACCGTCGCGGAACGGTGCGGGGAGTCCTGGTGCGCGAGGTAGGACATCTCGCCGAAGCAATCGCCCGCGGTGAGCACGCTCAGTGTCTTCTTGGCGATGGTCACGCGCACGTAGCCGCCGGCGAGGACGTAGAAGGAATCGCCGTGGTCGCCCTCCTTGATGAGCGCGGTCTCGGGTTTGAACTTGGCCCACTTGGTGAGGCGCAGCACTTCCCAGAGCTCGTTCTCGGGGAAGTCCTTGAAGAACGGCAGCGTGCGCATGACGCTGAAGCGCTCGGTGTCGGATTCGTCGCGCTTCTCCTCGGCCTTGTGCTCCGCCTTCCAGATCTCGGCGAGCGCGGCGCCGAACTCGTCCCAGGTCGCGAAGCGCTTCGCCGGATCCTTG
>WNFI01101482.1_pt1 | contig 10027 bp, 9 predicted proteins | sample 5400471 | NCBI WGS metagenome assembly WNFI01 (sample SAMN13153348, study PRJNA577476) | soil metagenome | isolation source: 100 cm saprolite on Douglas fir-dominated hillslope | place: USA:California | collected 2013-09-17
GCCGTCGACAAGGACGGCAACATCGCATCGCTCATACAGAGCCTGTACGACGCATTCGGTTCCGGAGTTGCGGTAAAGGGCAGGGGATTCATGTTGCACGACCGTGGCGGATTGTTTCTGCTCGATCCCAGCAATCCCAATGCGCTGGCGCCCCGCAAGCGGCCGTTTCATACCATTATTCCGGCTTTCATGGAGCAGGGAGATACGCATATCGGATTCGGTATTATGGGCGGAGCCAACCAGCCGCTGGCGCACGCACAGTTTGTTTCGAATATCGTGGACTACGCCATGAACATTCAGGCTGCGCTCTCCGAGCCGCGTTTCACCGTGCAGCCCGTGGAACAGGAAATCGGATGCAACATTCTGATTGAATCGAGGGTGCCGCAGCAGACTCTGAAAGAGCTGGAGGAAAAGGGGCACAACTTCAAGGTCAGGAAAGAATATTCGACGGCCATGGGTCGAGGGCAGGCGGTGCTGCACAATTCGAAAAGCAATGTGAACTTTGCCGCTTCAGATCCCAGGGCAGATGGCTCGGCGGAACCGGAGCCTGTGCCAGAGCATTAGCGACGTCGCACTTCTTATTACTTCGAGGTTGTAATATATCCTGTGCGCGATTCCTGGGCCGTGGCGGACCGTAGTTCCCGGACGGTTTGCGACACGCCTCGCCGGTTCCGCCGACGGCGAATACAAGGTCCCTCGACTTGGCCTTACCGTGCAAGCGCGGCTCGGCTCGGCGCTCGGGATGACATGTTGGTTTAGAAATCTCCAAAAATATGAATAACGGCAAAAAGGCTCCTCTCCGCTCCACCCACTGGTTTGGCCTGCAAGATAAAGATGGGTTCATTCATCGCTCGTGGATGAAGAACCAGGGCTTTCCCTCCAATCTGTTCGATGGCCGGCCGGTGATCGGAATCTGCAATACGTGGTCCGAACTGGTCCCCTGCAACGCTCACTTCCGGATGATTGCAGACCGGGTCAAGCGCGGCGTGTATGAGGCCGGCGGCTTTCCCTTGGAGTTTCCCGTGATGTCGCTGGGCGAGACCAACCTGCGGCCGACCGCCATGCTCTTCCGCAACCTGGTCAGCATGGACGTGGAGGAATCGATTCGGGGCAATCCGATTGATGGAGTTGTTCTGCTGTGTGGGTGCGACAAGACCACGCCTTCGCTGCTGATGGGCGCGGCGAGTTGCGATCTACCGGCGCTGGTGGTTTCGGGCGGCGCCATGCTCAATGGACACTTCCGCGGCGAGACTATCGGGTCGGGGACCAGCGTGTGGACGATGAGTGAAGACGTGCGGGCCGGCAAAATGAGCTGTGCCGACTTCATGGATGCCGAATCCTGCATGTCCCGTTCGGCTGGCCACTGCATGACCATGGGAACAGCTTCGACGATGGCTTGCATGGTCGAAGCCCTGGGCATGGGGATGCCGCAGAATGCGACGATCCCAGCCGTCGATTCCCGGCGCTACGTGCTGGCACAGGAGGCGGGGAGGCGCATTGTCGAGATGGTTCGTGACGATGTAAAGATGTCACAAATCCTGACGCGCAAGGCTTTCGAAAACGCCATCCGGGTGAATGCGGCAATCGGCGGGTCAACCAATGCGGTATTGCATCTGCTCGCCCTGGCGGGCCGCGTGGGGGTCAAGCTGGAACTCGACGATTTTGATCGCCTTGGCCACGCACTCCCGCTCTTGGTGAACCTGATGCCTTCCGGCACTTTCCTCATGGAAGACTTCTACTATGCCGGCGGGGTTCCTGCCGTGGTCCGCGCTCTCGGCGACCTCATTAATCGGGACGCGCTGACCGTGAACGGCAAGACCATGGGCGAGAACACTGCCGAGGCGCCCTGCTGGAATGCGGAAGTGATTCATAGCCGGGAGAAGCCGATCAAGGAGCGGGCCGGTATTGCCGTCCTTCGTGGCAACCTGGCGCCAGGAGGCGCGGTGGTCAAGCCTTCCGCCGCGAGTCCGCACTTGCTGAAGCATCGTGGACGGGCGGTGGTTTTCAGCGATATCGAAGATTTCAAGAAGCGGGTGGATGATCCTGCGCTTGATGTAAATGAAAACTCGGTGATGGTCCTTCAGGGTGCCGGGCCCAAGGGTTATCCGGGCATGCCCGAAGTAGGGAACATGCCGATACCGAAAAAACTGCTGGAACGTGGAATCACCGATGTGGTCCGCGTCTCCGATGCGCGCATGAGTGGGACGGCGTATGGGACCGTGGTGCTGCACGTGACTCCGGAATCGGCCGCCGGCGGCCCCTTGGCTCTGGTACGTGACGGCGATGAAATTGAGCTCGACGTCGAGGCGCGCAAGCTGGAACTGTGCGTGGCGCCTGAAGAACTGGAAAAGAGACGCGCGGCGTGGACGCCGCCGCCGGCACTGGCAAACGGCGGGTATCAGAAGCTGTACATCGACCACGTCCTACAGGCGGACCGGGGTGCGGATCTCGATTTTCTGGTGGGCTCCCGTGGCGCCGGTATACCGAGAGAGAGTCATTGAGGGCACCTTCTAGCTCCTGGCTTCTAGCCAGAAGCCAGAAGCTAGAAGCCAGAAGCCAGAAGCTAAGAGAGCGAGAGGTTTGCATGAAAGAGTTTGAGGGAAAGGTCGCGATCGTCACTGGGACCACCGGCATCGGGCGCGCCATCGCCAAGCGTTTTGCCGCGGGCGGGGCCAGCGTTCTGGCTTGTGGCATCGAAGTGGCCGCGAATCAGGAACTGGCGCGCGAAGCCCAGGCGGGCGGGTTGAGTCTGCGTGTGGAACCGTGCGATGTCACTCAAGCGGATGCGGTGCAGGCAGCGGTGGCGAAAGTTGTGAGAGAATTTGGCGGACTCGACATCATCGTGAACGCTGCCGCGTTTCATCCCTTTGGCACTGCAGTCGAAACTGACCTCGAAACCTGGAACCGCTGCCTGATGGTAAACGTCGGCAGCATTTATCTTCTGGCGCACTACGGGGTTCCGGAGATGAAAAAACGTGGCGCTGGAGCGATCATCAACCTGGCGTCGGTACAGGGGCACGCGTGCCAGCGTGGGGTCGTGGCGTATGCGACGTCCAAAGGCGCCGTGCACAGCCTGACACGCGCACTGGCGCTCGACCACGCGCCCGACAACATACGAGTGAATTCGATCAGCCCGGGTTCGATACGCACCCCGATGCTCGAGCGTTCGGCGGGAAACTTCGCACCCGGAGTTCCACTCGCCGAAGTGTTCGAACGTTGGGGCCAGGCTCATCCGCTGGGACGCATCGGGACGCCGGAAGAAGTGGCCGAGCTGGCCGCATTCCTGGTCTCGGACCGAGCCTCGTTTTGCACCGGCGGCGATTACCTTGTGGACGGTGGCCTGCTGGCCGGCATCGGAGTGCAGTAATTTCGCGACCCATCACATCGCAACCAGTTTGCGTGGCGCCGACCGGCGACCGCTGCGGCGAAGGTGTGGTCTGGCATGCGGCGCATGCCGCGGTTTACTGGACCGACATCAATCGCTTCCTGATTCATCGCCTCACATTGGCGGACCAATGCGTCCGCACCTGGTTTTTCGATGAGCCCGTAACCGCGATCACGTTGACCGACCGCGATGACGTGCTGGCGGTGGTCCTTGGCTCCGGCGTGATTTTGTGGGAGCCCGCCTCGGATCTTTGCCACGAACCCGTTTACAACCTGGAGGGATGGCCTGCCGTCCGCTTCAATGACGCGCGCGTCGATCCGCGTGGTTCGCTGTGGGTGGGCTCGATGCGCAACAACGTGAACCCGGACGGATCGTCGGGGGAAGCCGGCGGAAAGGATGGAATCCTTTGTCGGATCGATCCCGACGCACGCGTGACCATATCCCGGCGAGAGGTTGGCATCTCCAACACGCTGGCCTGGAGCCCGGACCGGCGGCGTTTCTATTTCGGAGATTCGCTGGTGAATACGATTTGGGCGTACGACTATGATCGCGCCACCGGGGCGATTGCGAATGAGCGTGTCTTCTTCGCGAACTTCGAACGTGGAATGCCGGACGGGTCGGCCATGGATGCCGAAGGCTATCTGTGGAACTGCCGGTATTATGGCGGATGTATCGTTCGAGTCGCTCCGGATGGCAAGATTGATCGCGTGATCGACATGCCGGTGAAAAATATCACGACGTGCACCTTCGGAGGGGCCGATCTCAAGACGCTTTTTGTCACGACTGCGTCCGCCGATGCGCCGCCCGGCGACCGACTGGCCGGTGGGCTGTATGCGATCAAGTGCGAGGTCCGGGGCCAGGCGGAAAACAGATTTCGCATATTTGGCGACGATTAGAATCAATCCGCGCGGGAATTTCATATCAGAGCGATCGTAACCGCCTGTGATACTGATCACGCGGGCCCGTGATTGCGGCCACCGCATCCACGAGCCATTGCTGCCATCCTCATTGTTGTCAGCTGAGGTGGCACATGACCCATGATGACCAGGACCTGCTGGATCTTCTAACATTCGAGCTGAAGTTTCTGGAGGACGGAGGCTACGGCCGCTCTCCTCACACACCGTGGCGTCGCCAGCGTGTCTTCGAAGACTCGCTGACCTGCCCCAACTTCGGCGACCCTGCCCGGCCACATCCCTGCGGCGAGTGTCTTCTGTTGCGGTTTGTTCCCATCGAGCTTCGGGACCAGCAGTCGCCTTGCCGGCTCATTCCGCTCACTCCCAAAGGTGAGACGATCGATTACTTCTATCGCTGTGGCACGCAGATTGAGCTCGAAGAGGCACTCGCCGGTTGGTTGCGCAAGGAAATCAGCAACCTCCAGGAAGGCCCCGAGGACGAGAAAAACTCGAACGTGCTCGAGCAAATTCGCCGACAGCAGTGGCTGGTGCTTGCGGAAAACTTGTACTTCCTCGCCAATTTTCCACCGCGAGAACGAGAACTACCTGGTGGTGCACGCACTGTACGGCCGGGCTCTCACGGTAGCAGAGAAAGTCCCGACTCCCGGAGATAGCGGACTTGCTCTTGTTGCCCGAATCCGGCAAGACCGGCAGGACGTGTTTGAGGTACTGCACGGCAAGTCCGGGAGCGTACAGCAGGCCTCGCCAGTCGAAGTCAAGAGAGCGGCTGTGGTTCTTCACAACCAGCGCGAAAATGCCCGCGACCTTGGCCGCTAGTTCCGACCGCCGCTGCGTTCGCTCTCCGGCTTACCGGCCTCTGCGCACGGTCGCATTTTGTCGCGTCATGGTTCGTTCCCTTTTGCCTGGTTGCTCGCGCCCGGACTGGGCTGTTCTCCGAGGCTTTTCAAATACGCGATGATTTGCCAGCGCGACGGTTCTGGCAGCGAACTCCAGGAGGGCATCCCACGACGCAGGTTGCCGTTCCTCAGGAACCAGAAGATCTGGCCGTCGGTGGCTTGCTGCACTTCTTTACTGCGCAAGCTGGGTCTCTTCCCGCGGCCCAGAGCGTCAGCCCCGTGACACTTTGCGCAATGATCGGCAAACAGCCTTGCTCCGCCGGAAACAGCATCCGCTTGTCCCGCGAAGGGATTCGTCCGGCTGCGATCTGCTTCTGGAACCTTTTCGATCCACGAATTGTCGATCGCATCGATGAACAGGACCGCGCAAAACAGCATTCCCACAACGAGCCCCGCCGACCGGCCTCTCATCGCGCACTCCGGCGGAACCAATTCGAGATTTGTTGAAACTCATAGGAGACCTTAATGCGGTAAATCACTCCCACGCTGTTGGCTCCGCCATAGAGTTCGGCTCCGGCAAAGAAATTCTCGCGGCAGAAGACACAAGCCTTGGCGCTCGCCGCCAGCGCCAGAGGGCGGTTCACCCCAAGTGCGTACCCGAATTCCCAGGGCTCACCTGCGTTCAAATTCTTCTCGGTGATGAAATTCTCGGACATATTCCAGCCCTTCGCGTTGCTGGAGAGAATCAGCTTCATTTCCAACTCGCGTTCGGTATCGGACCGGCCCTGGGCGTTCGAAAGCCGGAGATCGGAGATGCTGTCGTGGCCCACCACTTCGAGCAGGCTGCGGTCGGCGTGGTTCAGATTTTCATATTCGAAATAGAGCACGGGATTGATGAAGTGGTCGTGTAGCAGTGGGCGGAATCGGTTCTCCCATCTAAATCCCGTGAAAACCGTGCTGTCGTTCGACGTGTGCTGGCCGCTCAAATAGACTTCGGTAGTCCACCAACCCCTGGCTCCGTATTCCAGTTCCAGCGTTGCCCCGGCGAAGGAGTTGCCAAACTTCGGCGTGCCCTGCGTGGTCTTTATAGCTATTTCGAGGTTGTCGGGCTCCTCCAGATCGTGGGAGTAAGTCACGAAATAGGGCCATTCCTGAGCACGGCAGGAACCTGCCCCCAAGCAGAAGACGACGAAAAGGAAAATTGCCGAGATCTTCATGATTTGTATGTGGGAATAGAAGATGCAACTTAGTTGCATATAAAAACGAACATGAGTGATGCTACCGGGGAAACACTCGAACGGTCAAGGTAACGTGCACGCTTTTCGTGTCAACATTCTTGCAACCAGATGCAATGCAACGGGTGGGACAACGTGCGAGCAGTGCCAGGTTGACTGGGGATCTCTCTTGCGGCGAAAACGGCGAAACCAGAGGCTCCTTATATGTTACCGAGTTGCAAATATGGCGGCGTCGCTTTTTATGCCCGAACCTCGCTCGTCCAAACAAGGTGGTGGCGCGCTCGTCAAATCAATGCGATTGAGGAAAGAGGAATCGGTTCGTACTACGAATGCAGGCGGCGGAATGTCTCCAGGCATTTCCTGGCTGTATCGAACTCGGAGAATCTGCTGCCTTCCTGTTCGACCAGATAGTATTCGACGCCGCCAATGCTCTCGGCTGTGGCGAAGATGCCCTTCCAGTTGGCAACGCCTTCCCCGAACAGGACCGTGTAGCCTTTGTCCGGGCCGGGCGCCCAGTCCTTGCAATGAATGGATTTAATTCGTCCCGGGTTAGCGCGGATCCATGCCACCGGGTCGGAGCCGGCTTTTAGGCACGTTCCTATGTCGAATTGCAGCGCGATCGACGGCTTCGTATTTTTCGCCAGTATTTCGATGGGGCGCTTGCCATCGACCGGAGTAAATTCCAGTTCGTGATTGTGGTAGCCCGTCTTGAGGCCCGCCGGCGCGAGTTGGTCAGCGGCGGCATTCAGGGTGTCGGCGACTTCCTTCCATCCGTCCAATCCTGGCTTGGGTTGCGAGCTCGACATGATCACATACTTGCTTCCGAGGGTTAGATTCATATCGCCGGCGCGCTTGAGATTTTCCGGAGTGAAGTACGAACTGTTGTTGTGCGTCGAGAAGCAGCGGATACCCAGATCGTCCAGAAGTTTTCTCATCTCTTTGGTCTGGGGCTCGGTCCAATCGAAATAGGGCGCATAGAATTCGACGCACTGGTATCCCACTTGCGCGACGGTGCGCACCGTGCCGGTAAGATCGTCCTTCAAGGCGTTGCGGACTGAATAGAGTTCGAGGCCGACCAGAATCGAGGTCGCGGCAAATGCACGCAGCGACAGCGGCAGCATGGCGGACAATGCGAGGAAGGAACGTCGGGAGAGAGAGGGCGTCGACATAGAGCGCATCCTAACTCAGGATCTGGCGAACTTCATAGTGATTTGAGTGGACAGTTGTGCGTTGAACAGCGCTTTGCCGCTCCATTAAAGCGGTATTAAAGCGACTTCAGCCGCTGAGGTCCTCTCAAGGCTAAAGCTCCACGCGCCACGGCAACCTGTCTGCAGCCGGAAGGCCTGCTCCACCCTTTGAAGGTCCATCGGTCTCCAAACAAAAACCTAGCTGATCCCCAGCTTCTTCTGCATCTCTTCCAGAGACAAGCCCTTGGTAAACCAGTGTGAGAAACTCCCCAGGCTCTGCCCCTGGGCGCGGACCGAGTTAGGGAAAACTTCTGAAAGGTAGACCCAGATGACCGCGCCCTGAGAGAAAGCGAAAAACGCGATGTAGCCCACCAGGAGCCAGACTAGAAGGCTCTGGTGCTGGCCGGTGAAGAAAATCACCGACACTCCGGCCAGACATGCGGCGGTCCCGACCGAACCGACCAGCAGAAGTGTCTTGCGGCCGAGGCGGTCGATCACCGACATCGCAATCATGGTGAAAAGCAGGTTAGTAGCGCCGATGGCGACCGCCTGCAGATTTCCTGAAACCTTGCTGAATCCGGCGTGCCCGAAAATGTCATTCAGGTAGTAGAGAATCGCGTTGATGCCGGAAAGCTGGTTAAACATTCCGATACTGACTGCGAGAAAAATTGGAAATGCGAACTTTCGTGAGAAAAGTTTCTCGGTTGCCTGACTTTGCTCGATGCCGATGGAGGCGACGATTTCCTGCAGGTCATGCGCGTAGTTCTCGTCTCCCGTAGCCTGGAGGACTTCACGGGCTTCGGCAACTCGTCCCTTTTTGACCAGCCAGCGCGGGCTGCGCGGAATGGTGAATAACATCACGAAGAACAGGGCGGCGGGAATTGCGGTCACGCCCAGCTCCCAGCGCCATTCCGTCGCACCAAAGTGTTGCAGGCTGATGACGTAGTTCGAGAAGTACGCCACCAGAATGCCGAACACGACGTTGAACTGAAACACGCCCACCAGGCGGCCGCGCAATTTTGCCGGCGCAATTTCCGCAATATACATAGGTCCGAGCACCGAGGAGCCACCCACCCCCAACCCGCCGATGAAACGAAAGACGACCAGGGCATACCAGTTCCAGGCAAGAGCACAGCCCAGGCCCGAGATCAGATACAGGACCGCCATCACCCGCAGGCTGTCGCGTCGTCCGAAGCGTTCACCGGGAAAACCAGCGAGCATCGCGCCCAAAACCGTTCCGAAGAGCGCGCTGAAGACGGTTACCCCCAAAAGAAATGGCGTGAGGCTGTAGGTCTGGGTCAGGGCACTGGTGGTGCCGGAGATGACCGCCGTGTCGAATCCGAACAGAAGACCGCCCAGAGCGGCCACCACTGTACTCTTCATCAAGGTTGCGTTCAGCTTCATGCCGACTCCAGCCCTTCAGGAATGTGGCCCGGTGAACTTCTACGACAGCGCAAGCCGCCCACAAGTTATCACAGAGCAAACTTCAATTCATTGGACTCAATGCTGGGGACCGGGAGAATATGAATCAGGAGGCTGAATGGATCGCTCAAATCCCTCGAAGATAAAAGCCGTGATCCTGGACTACGGCGAGGTTCTCTGCTATCCGCCCACCGCGCAGGAAATGCGACGCATGGGGGCCCCGTTTGGGATGGACCCAGTCCCGTTCCGCAAGCTTTGGGACCGCGACCGGCTCCGCTATGACCGCGGCGATCTTTCTCCCGAGGCCTATTGGTCCGCCCTGGCAAAAGACACGGGCACGCAATTAACCCCCGTGCAGGTCGCCCAACTCCGCCAATGGGATCTTGAAATGTGGGGCCACGACAATCCGGCCATGGTGGCCTGGCTGAGGCAGCTTCATTCGACGGGAGTGAAGACCGGACTGCTCTCCAATATGCCTCACGAAATGGTTCGGTATGTGCGGCAGCAGTTCACCTGGCTGGACCAGTTCGACCACCTGACATTCTCGGCCGAGGTGAGCCTGATCAAGCCCGACGCAGCCATCTATGAGTACAGTCTGCGCGGGGTTGGAGTGGCAGCGTCAGAAGCGCTTTTTATTGATGATAAGGAGCCGAATGTTCAAGGGGCGCGCGCGGTGGGAATTCGCGCGATTCGCTTCCAATCGATCGAGCAGCTGAGACGCGAGCTGAGAGAATTGGGGTTTCCGTTTCTTCCCGCTGATCAGTAGCGTCGGCGTCCCGCCGCCGGATTTTGCGAAGCGACCGTTCGGTGAGGCGCTCGTTGTATGACAGGCGTCAGGGGTGCTGAGGGCGAGACGCCGGCGCTAAGTTTCAGCAGGGTGACGTGCAGTCCAGAAACGGGTAATGTCTTCCAGCGTGCGTCCCTTGGTCTCCGGCACAAGCCAGAGTACGCACAACAGATTCAACAGTGCGGCTGCGCTGAAGCACCAGAAGGTGCCATCGCTTCCCAGGTGTTTCTGCATGAGCGGAAAGAGCTGATTGCCTAAATA
>WNFI01130715.1_pt1 | contig 10027 bp, 9 predicted proteins | sample 5400471 | NCBI WGS metagenome assembly WNFI01 (sample SAMN13153348, study PRJNA577476) | soil metagenome | isolation source: 100 cm saprolite on Douglas fir-dominated hillslope | place: USA:California | collected 2013-09-17
GAGCCGATGCATTCCGCATGGCGGACATCAGATGTCGCTCAATATCGCGGCCGGTCTCGGCCTCGGCGGCAATGAGAGCTATCCCGATCTGTTCCAGCCCTATGGCGGTTTCCCCGACGGCGTTCGCGTCGAGAACGGTCACATCACCATGCCGGATTTGCCGGGCATCGGTTTTGAGGGAAAATCCGATCTGTACGCGGAGATGAAGGCGCTGGCGGCGTAGTGCCAACGCGCATGCTCTTTCTTCACCTCTCCCATGGGGAGAGGTCGAAGCCGAGCATAGCGAAGGCTTCGGGTGAGGGGTTACACCCTCTCGATAGACCGTAATCCCTCACCCCAACCCTCTCGCAAGGGAGAGGAGCTCACTTCCGTTGCAGTGAGACTTTGTCGGACCACGCGTGGGTTCACGACAACCGCATGTCCAATAACCGCCGGCCTTCGTTCTTCAGCAATTTCTTCACAGCGCTGGAAGCGGCGATCTCGCCCTGGTTGGCGTAGGCTTCGTGGTTCTTTTCGATATCCTCGAGCCGATAGGCGTAGTTGACCATGATCCCAGCTGATTCGCGTAAGCCCTTCGGCGAAAGATCGCCTAGCCAGTCGATCCGCTCCAGCCGCGCGCCGTTGCCGAGATGGAATCGCGCCACCGAATCGATCAGCCGGCCTTTTGGCGTGCGCGCTTTGAGAAAATAATAGGCGGCGAGGGGCTCGAGCACCGAGCGCGATTGCGCTGCCAGTTCGGCATTCCTGAACCAGTCGGGTTTGTCGAGGTGATCGAGCAACACCCGGTCCTCGTCCGATATCGGCACATCGCTCGCTTGCTTCAGCCATTGCATGAAGCCCGGCACCGGCGACAGCGTCACGAAATTCTCCAGCTTCGGTAATTCGCGCCGTAATTCCTCGACCACTTGCTTGATCAGGAAGCTGCCGAACGAAATTCCGCCGAGACCGCGCTGGGTGTTGGAGATCGAATAGAACACCGCGGTGCGGGCGCGCTCGATCGGCACCGGCCGGCGGTCCTCGGCGAGCAGCGGTGCGATCGCGCCCGGAATCGATTCCGTCAGCGCCACCTCGACGAAAATCAGGGGCTCGTCGACCAAGGCGGGATGGAAGAATGCGTAACAGCGGCGGTCGACCGGGTCGATGCGTCGGCGCAGATCATTCCAGTCGCGGATTTCGTGCACCGCCTCGTAGCGGATGATTTTTTCCAGAATGTTCGCGGGCGTCGACCAGTCTATCCTGCGCAGCACGAGAAATCCCCTGTTAAACCATGAGGCCAGCAAATGCGCCACGTCGCGGTCGAGCGCGGCAAGGTCCTTGTGGCCGTTCATGAGGTCGAGCAGATCAGCGCGCATCGCCACCAGCTCGCCGGTGCCACCCGGCGCGCGGTTCAAACGGCGGAATAGTTCCTGCCGCCGCGGTTCGGAAGCAAAGTGCAGGTCGCTGGCGTCCTCGTCGGTCGGTTGCGTGCGCCAGCTCTCGATCGCCTGCGCAAGCCTTTGCCGGTCCGGACCATAGTTGCGCACCAGGGTTTCGAAAAACGACCGCCGGCTGCCATCGTCGAGATGATGGTAGCGATCGAGAACCTCCCGCGCCATCGCGGTGCCGGAGGCTTCCCCTCGGCCTGACAACAACGCCTCGCATAATTCGATCAGGTCGGAGGTGTCCTGTTTTCCGTTGGACGATCCGGCACGGCGCAGCAACGTGCGGCCGCGCTCGGAAATCGAGGCCAGCAGGTCCGAGAAAAAGGCGTTGTTCATGGCGGACAGGTCGAATCCAAACCGGGCGGAATTGTTACATGGATTTAAGGTGGGGCGGATCACAATCAAGCGGGCGTAAGGCGCAAAAAATCGTCATGCCTTTGCAGAACAAAACTGTCATGCCCCGCCGACGGGTCGGCACGAGCGCCGCCCGATGACAGGCTCCAGCGGGCATCCAGCAATCGCCGGCTTTTACTGGATTATCCGCTTTCGCGGGTAATGACGGTCTCCTCTGGAGTGGCCGCCCCGTCGTCATGGCCGAATCGGCCTTATTTCGTTTGCGAAAACTCCATCGGCGTCTTGCCGGTGACCTGCCGGAACGCGTATTCCAAGCCATTACAGGAATAGTCCATGAACAGCCGCGCCCGGGTGATCGGTTTCGTCAACGCCGCCCACTTTATCGACCATTATTCGATGCTGATCTTCGCCGCCGCCGTCATCGTGATGGGGCCGGCGCTCGGCATGGCCTATTCCGAGTTACTGCCTTACGCCACGCCAGGTTTTGTCGCGTTCGGCGCGGGATCGCTGCTCACCGGCTGGCTCGGCGACCGCTGGAGCCGCCGCCACATGATGGTGATCTTCTTTGTCGGCATCGGCGCGTCGATGATCGCGGTCGGGCTGGTGCAGACGCCGCTTCAACTCGGCTCGGCGCTGCTCTCGATCGGTCTGTTCGCCTCGATCTATCATCCCGTCGGTACCGCCATGATCGTGTCTTACGCCGACAAGCTCGGCCGCGAGATGGGACTGAACGGCGTCTGGGGCAATCTCGGCGTGGCGTCGTCGGCGCTGGTTACCGGCTTGATCGGCCAATACCTCGGCTGGCGCTGGGCTTTTGTCATCCCCGGGATCGTTACGGTTCTGATCGGGCTGGCCTTCGCGCAAACCGTGGTTCACGAAAATCGCCTTGGCCAAAGGCAGGCGGCGGCGCAGGTGCGGGTGGCAAAAGACGACATGTGGCGGGTGATCGTGGCGTTATTGATCGTGGTGATCGCGGTATCGACCACCTTCAACGCGGTGACGGTGGCGCTGCCGAAACTGTTCGCGGAACGCTTGGCCGACCTCACCAAAAGCCCGGCGCTGTTAGGTGTGATCGCGGCCTGCGTCTATGTGTTCGGCGCGATAACGCAATACACCATCGGCAAGCTGATCGACCGCTATTCGCTGAAGGCCGTCTCTTTGCCGCTGTCGTTGCTGCTGGCGCCGTTTTTGTATCTGGCGGCGACGCTGTCCAACCTGCCGCTGATTCTGGCCGCGATCGGGATCGTGATGGGAGCGTTCGGCCAGGTGACGGTCAACGACGCGATGGTCGGCAAATACACCGGCGAGCAATGGCGCTCGCGCGCCTATGCGGTGCGATATTTCGTGGGCTTCACCGCGGCGGGCGCCTCGGTCGGCCTGGTAGCGTGGCTGTACGAGCAGGGCGGTTTTGTCACGATGCTGCATGCCTTCGCGGGCCTGTGTCTGCTGGTGGTCGCGGCGGCGATCATTTTACCGCGGGAGATCAAGGTGCCGGCGACGGAAGCAAACTAGTTGCATCGTGTTGAGTGCGAGGCGCGAGCGCCTGTCAGCGCGGGGCGCTTTGGTTCACGGCGGCAAAGATCGACGAAGAGAATGGCCATTCGCTGGATACGAGCTTGCCGGCGACCACGATCAGCGTCGCGGCCAGCAACAGCCGCAGCGCCGTTTCCGGCACGCGGGTCGCGAAGTAGCTGCCGATAACGATGCCGGGGAGCGAGCCGGTCAGCAGCACTCCCATGAGGGGCCAATCCACTGCTCCCATCGCCCAGTGTCCGATCCCGGCGATCAGCGTCAACGGCACCGCGTGCGCGATGTCGGAGCCGACGATGCGCGCCATCGGCAGCTGCGGGTAAAGCAGCAATAGCGCAGTCACGCCCACTGCCCCTGCTCCCACCGATGAGATCGAGACCAGCACGCCAAGTGCCGCTCCCACCATCACGGTCGCCCACAGGCTCGTCTCGGCGTCGAGCTGCTGCAGGCGCCAACGGAACGACTCCATGATGGCCCTGCGGAATATCAGGGATGCCGCCGTGAGCAGCAGCGCGAAGCAGAGCACCACGTTGACGAGGCTGCGCGCGGTTGCGCCGTCGAGATGGAGTTGCCACAGAACAACCAGCGTCACGATACTGGCCGGAATACTGCCGCTGCCGAGCCGGATCACCGCCGGCCAATGGATGCTGCGCGCCCACCCGTGCACGGCACTGCCCCCGGCCTTGGTGGCAGCAGCGTAGAGGAGATCCGTGCCGACCGCCGTAGCCGGGTGGACGCCAAACAACAGGATCAGCAACGGCGTCATAAGCGAGCCGCCGCCTACACCCGTCATGCCGACCAGCAGGCCGACGCCGAAACCCGAAGTAACGTAGAGGGGATCTATCACGGATTTGGACCGAGTCTCAGCTACCGTGCACGATCAGCCGGCCACGATGGACTCCGGCGTTGGACATCGTACAGGTTCCTTCGTTGTTGGGCGGGGGCTCTACCGACCATTCACTTTAGTCAGCTAAGCTAGTCACTCCGAGGACGGCAATAGCGCGTATGAAAAAAGAATGTTCCTAGCGTTGATCGGAATTCGGTGGTGTTTTCTTCCCACCCTGCTGGCACCTGCGAAACCGGCGCCCTCAGCCTTCTCGGTCTGCGATGGCCGGCATGCACTTTTTTCAAATGCGACGAGCAAATTTTCGTTCGGAATCTTTCCGCGAGCGGGAGAGGCGAAAAGAGAACAGCTCACGAATTGACGTGCACGAAATCCCGAAGCAGCGGATAGATTTCGTTGTTCCAGCGCTTGCCGCTGAACACGCCGTAATGGCCGACGCCGGCCTGCATATGGTGCACCTTGCGGTAGGCGCGCACGCCGGTGCAGAGATCCTGCGCGGCCAGCGTCTGGCCGATCGAGCAGATGTCGTCCTTCTCGCCTTCGACCGTCATCAGGCCCATCCGTTTGATCGAGGCAGGATTCACCGGCCGGCCATGATAGGTCAGCTTGCCCTGCGGCAGCAGGTGCTCCTGAAACACGTCGCGGACGGTCTCGATATAAAATTCCGCCGGCAGGTCCATGACCGCGAAATATTCGTCATAAAAGGTCTTGATGATTTCGGCCTTTTGAAACGGCACGTAATTGATCAGGTTCTCTTCAAACCAATTGAGCGGCTTGCTCTTGGCGAACTGGTTGACCTTGGTCGGCTGGATTCGGGTGTCGATCGGTCCGGCCATCAGGATCAGGGTTGCGGGGCGTGCGGGGTGATTGTCCTCCGACATGATCGCGGCGGCCGCCAGCGCGGACACCGATGGCTGGCAGATCGCCACCATGTGCGAGCGCGGACCCATCTGGTCGAGAAAGGTGATGAGGTGCTCGGTATATTCGTCGAGGCCGAATTTGCCCTGATCGAGCGGAATGTCGCGGGGATTGTGCCAGTCGGTGATGTAGACGTCGTGATCCTGCAGCAGCGTTTTCACGGTGCCGCGCAGCAGCGTCGCAAAATGGCCGGACATCGGCGCCACCAGCAGCATGCGCGGCTGTTCCGGCGAATTCTCCTTCTTGAAATGTAACAGCGAACCGAACGGCGTCGCGTAGGTGACTTCCTCGGTCACCTCCAATTCCCGGTTGCCTACCAGCACCTTGTCGATGCCGTAGGGCGGGCGCGCATAAGTAAGCGACGTGCGTGAGATCAGCTCGAGCGCGGCGGCGAGCCGTCCGAACAGCCGGTCGGAGATGCCTTGCGGGACGAGGTTGAGATATTCCAGCGCCGAGGCGGCCCCGTTCCGCCATGGAACCGTCAGGTCCATGTGGTTCTGATAGGCCTGATACATCATCGACATCATCCGAGAACGCCCCGCCTCTATTGCCATGCAATATCGAAGCCAAAGCGGAGTCAAATAGCCTTGCAAACTGGCACGTCGCTTGCTGCATTGGATGAGTGAAAGCACCAGCAATGGGCACTTTACGGCGGGACGTTTTTGGCGTGAAGCTGTGCCCGTTCGGTCCCAGCGGGCGTTCAGCAGGCGGTTAAGGGAAAAACCATATGGCGAAAGTGACGCTCACCATCAGCAGCAAGAATTATTCGTCGTGGTCGCTGCGCGGCTGGCTGCTAACCAGGTTTTCCGGGCTGGAATTCGACGAAATCATCACCGCGCCGGACGATGCGTCCGCGCGGGCCGAAATCCTGCTGCTGTCGTCCTCGATCCTGGTGCCGTGTCTGCGGCACGAGGGAGCAACCGTTTGGGATACGCTGGCGATTGCGGAATATCTCAACGAGATCATGCCGGACGCCCGCCTGCTGCCGGCGGATCGCATTTCGCGGGCGCATTGCCGTTCGATTTGCGGTGAAATCCATTCGGGATTCACCACTCTGCGTGCGTCTCTGCCGGTCAATCTGAAGGGGCATTTTCCCGGCTTCAAGATCTGGTCGCGCGCGCAGGCCGACATCGATCGGGTCTGCACGATCTGGCGCGAATGCCTGGCCAAGTCGGGCGGGCCGTTCCTGTTCGGCGAGCGCACCATGGCGGACGCCATGTATGCCCCGGTCGTGACCCGCTTCCTGACCTATGACGTGAAGCTCGAGCCGGGGCTTATGGGCTATGCCAGCATGATTATGGCGCTGCCCGAAATGCAGGAATGGATCGAGGCCGCCAAAGCCGAGCCCGCTGATATCGAAGAGCTCGAGGTCGAATATTAGGCAACGCCCGCGTCCCGTTGCCCGTTTGAGGGGCTTAAGCATCGGGCACGCTTTGCTCAACTTCGTGCCATCCAGGACGCTTGCACGATCGGCTCCGCCGCGCCGGCGCTGACGCCAACAAAATCGCTCAACTCGGATTTCGGCATCCGCCCAGCAGCTTCGGCGTGTTCGCGATAGCGGGGGTCGAAATCGCCGCGCTGCAGCACGGCTGGCGCGATTTTCGCATAGCACAATGAAGCTGTGAACGCGAAATGCCGCGCTGCCAAAAGATTGGACGCTCGAGCAATTATCGCGATCGCATCAACGAGAACGGTGGAGGCTTCGGATGAATCAGCACGCGGCCGTCGGCAAATTTTCCCACGTCAAACCGGGCGATACCGAATTCACGGGCGGGGGCTTGCGCGACTTCTTCCTGTATCGCGATCTCGGCATCGCGGACGCTACCGGCGGCCAGGTGATCTGCCATCTGGTCAAGGCCAATCCTGAGTTGCCGCCGGTAGACGGGACCGGCTGGCATCGCCACGAATGCGATTTCCAGATCGTCATCATGACCAAAGGCTGGGCGCGCTTCATGTATGAAGACAAGCCGACCCTGGTGCAGGCCGGCGACGTCGTGCACCAGCGGCCGGGGATCGTGCATTATCTCTACGATTACTCGCAGGACATGGAGTATCTCGAAATCGTCAGCCCGGCGGACTTCAAGACCGTCGACATGCCGCCGGCGACCGACAAGGTGCCGCCGGTGACGCCCTGGAAATAGCGCTCGAGTATGATGAGATCACGATCCGCTTCAATCTGATCGGATCGTGATTTAACTGTCGTCAGCAGAACAATTAACGTTTGTCCTCGGCCGCTCGCTGCGGTCGTTTTTGGCAATGCCGGATGTGGTGCATCACATGGTATTCAGGCCGATATCTAGCCGTGAACACGGCGGTACCGGCTTCGACCGCCCGATTCGGGCCCGGTTCGTTCTGTCCGCGTTCTGCACCTTAAAATCCGGCCAATCCCCGTCACATTTTGACACAGCGGGTGGCGCAGGCGCGGCCTCGAGTCAGGGGCGGTGCAGGCGCCAGCCGACCACCGTCGCCTCGACGGTGCTGCCGGACTCATGATTGCGCCATTCACCATCGATGAAGCGGCACGCGAACGGCAGTTGATAGGTACCGCTTTGGTCCTCGCATAGCACCTGCACCGGCAGGTTCGGCGGCGGTTCTCCTTCCCCGTTGAATTCGGCCAGACGTCGTTCGCGCGTTGCCATTCCATGTTACTCCGTAATTGAGGCGGGCGGGCGCCTCGCTGCGTTCCGCGCGCCTTCAGTCCCGTCCCTTGCTTTAGCTCGGGTGTTTATCGCAAAACCTCAACGCGCGAATGAGTTTTCATTGTGGTATCTTTCACGTCCCGCGGAGCCTCCGCGCAATTTGGCGTGATGAGCGATACCTGAACGAGGATTTCCATGATCGGCCGGCTCGCTCTCGTCGTCTCGGTTGGCTTGGCGCCCTCGCTGCTGACACCCGCTGATGCGTCGGCGCAGGACGTCCCGGGCATCGAAATCTGCACCGTCGAAAAGACCATGGAGCGGCGGACCAGTTGCCTGCAGAGCAATATCGATTTCCTGCAGAAAACGATCACGAAACTCGCCGCCGATCATCAACAGAAGCTCGATGCCGCGAACCGGCAGATCGAGACCTTGAAAAGCACCGTTGCATCTTTGCAGAAGACCATGGACGAGCTGCAAACAGCCCAGAAGAAGGCAACCGAGGACCAGAAGAAGGCCGCCGCACCGCCGGCGAAGGATAGTGTGCCGGCGGCGAAGGATGGCGCGAAATGAAATGGTGCTGGGTAGCCGCCGAGATCGTCATTGCGAGGCAACGGGTCGGCGCAAAGCGCCGCCCGATGACAGGCTCCGCGAAGCAATCCAGAGCCTGGTCAAACTGGATTGCTTCGTCGCTTTGCTCCTCGCAATGACGAGAAGAAGGGTCAGTCCGCTCAGTCGTACGTTTCGCGGAGCGCGCTCCGGTTCCGGTTTCGCGGAGCGCGCGACGAGAGCAAGGACTGTCAAATGAGGCGCGCGGCAAGAGATCATAATGCGCGGGCTTCGAATGAAGGCTGTGGTCCATGAATCCTGCCCAGAAGGCGCTCTGGTATATCGAAAGCCATCTCGCTGACGAGTTGACCCTCGATCAGATCGCTGGCGTCGGTGGAATCTCGCGTTTCCACATGGTGCGGGCGTTCGCCGCTGCGACCGGGCTGTCGGTCATGCGCTACGTGCGTGCGCGACGCCTCAGCGAGGCGGCGCGGGCGCTCGCCGGCGGCGCGCCCGATATCCTCACGCTGGCGCTGGACGCGGACTATGGCTCCCACGAAGCATTCACCCGCGCGTTCCGCGACCATTTTGGGATGACGCCCGAAGCGGTCCGCAACTCAACGTGCCTCGACAACCTCAGACTACAGGAGCCGATCGTGATGGACTCAACTGTTATCGACAATCTTCAAGCCCCGCGTTTCCAGACCGGCAAGGCATTTCTCGTCGCCGGTATCGGCGAGCGTTATACCTGGGAGAGCGGCGGCCCCGCCATTCCTGGCCAGTGGCAGCGCTTTCATCAATCGGTGGAGGACATCCCCGGCCGGGTCGGCAAGGTCGCGTACGGTGTCTGCTGCAACGGCGACGATGCCGGAAACTTCGATTACATTACCGGCGTCGAAGTGTCGGATTTCTCCGGTCTGCCGCGCGAATTCTCCAGGGTTCGCATTCCCGAACAGAGATACGCGGTGTTCACCCACCGCGATCACATCTCGACCATTCGCCGCACCATCAACACGATCTGGAATCACTGGCTGCCGGCTTCGGGACTGAAAGCGGCCGACGCGCCGAACTTCGAGCGTTATGACGAGAATTTCGATCCGCTCACCGGCAATGGCGGCCTCGAAATCTGGATACCGGTTAAGGAATAAGCCCGCACGCGGGGCTGCCTTGCGCAGTCTCGTATCGGTGATTGCTTGGCAAGCGATATCGACTTTGTCATAACATCGCGCAACGAAATTGTTGCGCGTGCGGACTGAGCTTGGAATCCGCCGGCAGCCAAGAAGAGCCGGGAGGATTTCATGTCCAATGTTCGGGTGCTCGCCACCGATCTCGAATTTCCGGAAGGGCCGGTGGTGATGCCGGACGGATCGGTGGTGCTGGTCGAAATCCGCGGGCGGCGGCTGACGCGGGTTTGGCCCGACGGACGCAAGCAGGTGGTTGCGGAAATTCCGGGCGGCCCCAATGGTGCTGCGATCGGACCCGACGGCAAATGCTATATCTGCAACAATGGCGGGTTCAGCTGGATCCCGTCGCGCGGAACCATGATGCCGGGCGCGCCCGAGCCGCATGAATATATCGGCGGCTCGATCCAGCGCGTCGATCTCGCGACCGGCAGGGTCGAAACCCTGTTCGACAAATGCGGCGAGCATCCGCTGAAGGGGCCGAACGATCTGGTATTCGACCGGCACGGCGGTCTCTGGTTCACCGATCTCGGCAAGCGCCGGGCGCGCGACATGGATGTCGGCGCGTTCTACTATATCAAGCCCGGGATGAAG
>WNFI01688641.1_pt2 | contig 10027 bp, 8 predicted proteins | sample 5400471 | NCBI WGS metagenome assembly WNFI01 (sample SAMN13153348, study PRJNA577476) | soil metagenome | isolation source: 100 cm saprolite on Douglas fir-dominated hillslope | place: USA:California | collected 2013-09-17
CGCTATATCGACGCTTTCCACATCATGCATTGAGCAAACATGACGACCACCGATCCATCCGTCGAATCCCAGCCCTTCCAGGCCGAGGTTTCCCAGCTGCTGCACCTGATGGTGCATTCGGTCTATTCGGAGACCGACATTTTCCTGCGCGAATTGATCTCGAACGCATCCGACGCCTGCGACAGACTGCGCTATGAGGCGATCGCCAGGCCAGAACTGATCGCGGACGGCGAGCCGCCGAAAATTGCGATCGTGCCGAACAAGCAAGACAACAGGCTTGTTGTGGCCGACAGCGGCATAGGCATGGACCGGCAGGAGCTGATCGACAATCTCGGCACCATCGCGCGCTCCGGCACCAAGGCGTTTGTGTCGCGTCTTGCCGAGGCCAAGGACGGCGCCGGTCTGATCGGCCAGTTCGGCGTCGGGTTTTATTCCGCTTTCATGGTGGCCGAGCGCATCGTCGTCTCCAGCCGCCGCGCCGGAAGCGATGGAGTCTGGACCTGGTCGTCGTCGGGCGGGGATGGCTTTGGGATCGCGCCGGCAGCTGAGGAAATCGTAAAACGCATCGCGCGGGGCACCGAGATCGTGCTCCACCTGAAGCCCGAGGCAAAGAAATACCTCGAGACTTACGAGATCGAACGCATCGTCGGCGCCTATTCCGACAACATCCAGTTTCCGATTCTGCTTGTGCCGGAAGAGGGCGAGCCGCGGCAGATCAATTCGGCCAGCGCGCTGTGGCAGCGGCCGAAATCGGAACTGACGCCGGAAGATTACAAACAGGCCTATAAGTCGATCGCGAACGCCTTCGACGAGCCGGCGATGACGCTGCACTACCGCGCCGAAGGGCGCTATTCCTACGCGGTGCTGTTGTTCGCCCCCTCGACAAAACCGTTCGACCTGTTCGAGCCGGCGCGCAAGGGCAAGGTAAAGCTCTACGTCCGGCGCGTGTTCATCACCGACGATGCCGACCTGCTGTCGGCTTATTTGCGCTTTATCCGCGGCGTGGTCGACAGCGAAGACCTGCCGCTCAACATCTCGCGCGAGATGCTGCAGAACAATCCGCAGCTGGTGCAGATCCGCAAAGCGGTGACCGGCCGCGTGATCGGCGAACTGGAATCGCTTGCCGACAAGCAGCCGGAAAGCTTTGCGAAGATCTGGGATGCCTTCGGTCCGGTGATCAAGGAAGGCATCTACGAGGATTTTGAGCGGCGCGAGAAACTGCTGGCGCTGTCACGGTTCACCACGACCGTGGGCGAGAACCGGTCGCTGAAGCAATATATCGCGGACCTGAAACCCAACCAGACCGAGGTCTACTTTCTGGCCGGCGACAGCATCGAGCGGCTGAAGTCAAATCCCAGGCTGGAATCGGCGGCGGCGCGCGGCATTGAAGTTCTGCTGCTGACCGATCCGGTCGACGCGTTCTGGACCTCGGCGCGGCTCGATTTCGAAGGCAAGCCGCTGAAGTCGCTCAGCCAGGGCGATGTCAACTTCGACCTGATCCCGCTGCTCGATGAGAGTGCAAAGGACAAGCCTGAGCCCGCTGCCGACGAAGCCACGACGATCGCAATCATCAAGTCCAGCCTCGGCGAGCGCGTCAGCGATGTGCGGGCCTCGACGCGGCTGACCACCAGCGCATCCTGTCTCGTCGCCGGCAGTCATGGACCTGACCGCGAACTGGAGCGGCTGTTGTCGCAGCACAATCGCGGCATGAAGACCAAGCCGATCCTGGAGATCAATCTGCGGCATCCATTGGTGGCCGCCATCGCCAGGGCCGAAGCAGGATCGGCGACAACGGACGACCTGGCGCTATTGTTGCTGGAGCAGGCGCAAATCCTCGATGGCGAATTGCCCGAGGACCCGGCCGCATTCGCCGCGCGGCTCAATCGCCTCGTCTTGCAGGGGATGGTGTAAAGCCTCGGTATTATGGCGCAAACGCCACCGGGGTCCGATCATGATCCGGGGGCGGTTATTCCCCGCATGATTCCGCAAACCAAAGAAACGGCATCAGTTTGAATTTTCAGCATCCAGCGCCTGTTGGCGCTCGGCCTCTCGATCCATCTCCATTTGCCTCATGACCCGCGCCCTCTGTTCGCGCTCGTTTTGCAGCCGGAGATTCTCGTCGTCGGGGAGCCATCCAGGCGCGGCGGGATCGGCGCTATACATATGTTCGCCGTAGGGGGTGATGATCCTGATCCCCCGCTGCGGTTGCTGGGCATAAGCTGGGAAGGTCATAGCAACCGCAGCCGCAATCAAAGTGGTTTTGAGCAACACGGCGGCCTCCTTACAAATCGAGGAAGGAAAGGCCCCAGCCATGGGAGCTGGGGCCGAAGGTACGGGAGGAGTGCCGCATATCGGCACAACCCCGATGTAGCTTCGCAATCGCGCCGATCCCATTAAATTCGGTTTTAGCCAGTAAGCCTCCACCGCGCTGGCGCGCCCCCGTTGGTCCGCTCGATACCCTCGCCCTTGTGGTTCCGCAGCGTGATTCCGCAGGGACCAATTGATGGTCCCGATCAGGTCCGAACCACGGGTTAGGCTGGCGACGCTTCACGGCGATGCGCCGCAAGTTGAATGTCGGGTCTAACATCTTAATAACGGCCTCGACGTGGCGCATTTGGCCCGCCAGGTTTTCGTGCTCCTGCTTGTTCTCAAGTCTCTTTCCGCCCAGCTCGGCATGTAGCCGCTCTAATGTCTGTATCGCGGGTCTGGCGTAGGGGTCGCGCGTCGGGCGTCGCATGGTTGTCTCCGTTGTTGGCGGAGACATGGGGCGAGCCGGTCAAATTACTTGTGGCGTTTGCGCCATAATACCGTAAAGCCTGCTATTACAAGGGCGGATCAGGCCATGAGTCCCGCCTCGCGCGGACCTCGTTGGCTGACTAGCCTACTCAGGCTTACCACCGCCCAAACTTGCCACCGCCGCCGGATCGACCTTGCGATTGAAACGCAGGTGCATGAAACTGCGTCGACGCCATGCGAAGGTTGTTGCCACCATTCGTGACACCCGGCTCCTGCCGGAATTTTGGCGGCGTAGCGATGTTGGAGCGCGAGATCCCGCCCGGCTGCTGATTAACGTGAATTGGCGAAAACGATTTCGCAGGCCGATCGTCAAGGCGGGTTAGCTCTCCGCCAAACTTCGAATTCTGCTGCGCGCCTGCCTTGTTCAAGCCACCGCGCGGCAGATCGATGATCTTGCCGGAGCCGGCGCTGTTATTCCCGGAAGATGCGGTTGTGCCGGGAGAATGCAACGTGACGATCTGACCGCCATTGCCGAGCTTGTCCGCACCTGTCTTGCCGACGCCGTGCAGAACATCTCCTTGCTGCGGAGCATGGCCCTGCAACAAGCCCTGCGCGCCAGGATTGAGGCCGGGACGATCCTTGGAAATACCGAGACCGCCACCGAGCTTGATCGAGGGCGGCGCGATGATATGCGTCGGCTGCGAAAGCGGAACGAGTTTCGGTTGCTCCGCCAGTTTCAGGGCGCTCTGTGCGTAGGGGCTGTTGGAGAATTTGTCATAGAACGATTTATAGGCGATCGGAGAATTCGCCAGCACCGCATGATGCCAGGCATTCGCCTGCAGCAGGCTGCCCAGTAGCGCGCGGATGCGGTCGCACAGCGGGTCCTGAGGGTAGACCCGGATGAACTCCTGATAGTTCTCGACGGAATTCTCAGTCAATACGTAGTCATAGGCCTGGCGCGCGGAACGCGACGGAAGATTGTCGGCCACATAGGCGGTTTTCGCCTGTGCCGGCGCTCTCGTTGCCGCAACCGCGGTATCGCCGAAGAAATAGAAATCGCTTGTCAGCGACGAGCTTTCCCAAGGGGTCTGTTGCCCCTCGGTCGAATTGTTCACGTCAAGACGGACACGCTTGAACAATTGCTCGATCGGCAGGTTTTTCTCATGCGCCTCTCGCAGGAGTGCAGCGGTATACGGACTATGATTGCCGGCGCCGTCGAGCGCTTCGGTGCCTGGTGCAGTCGAATAACCCACGATCGAGCCGTTCGGCGCATCGACGATCGCAAGTCCGCGTCCCGCATCGTTGAGCGAGGGGAATGGATTGTTTCGGCAGGCGTCGAGGATGACGATCCGCATCCGGCTCGGGATCGCCTCCAGCGTCGCCATCACGTCGACCAGCCGGACCGAACCGTCGATCAGATCAGGCTCGGAGGAAATCCTTGCATCAACCGGAACGAGATAATTTTCGCCCGCGAGCTGCACGCCGTGGCCGGCATAATAAACCATTGCCACCGTGTTCGGCCCGCGGCCGGCAATCTTGGCGGAGAAGTCCTGCATGACCTCGATCATTTGATTGTGACTGAGATCGGTGGCCGAAATGACTTCAAAGCCCGCGGCATTGAGCAGCTGCGCGACGGCCTTGGCGTCGTTGGCGGGATTTGGCAGCTGGGCCACGTTTTGATAGTTCGAATTGCCGATCACCAGCGCGACGCGCTGTTCCGGGCCGCTCAAGCCCACGGGATTGCCGACGTTGGCCGGCCTCTCCATCGCTTCGGCATCAGCCCTTGTCGGCCCGATGGCCAGCAGGCTGGTGAGAAGAAAAGCGCCCAATAAGGTTGGTTTGAAAAAGCTCATGACGTTCTCCCACAACAAATCTCGGCGTGAGATTGGTTGCAGGCACGCTAATCGCGGTTCATGCGGGGATATGTGATGTGAGTCACGATTGGGTTTTCAGGCCGCGCAACGGCCGAGAACTTTGTTTTCGGGGCCTTTATTCAATAACGCTGTTCAATATGCGCTTCGATACGCTGACCGCGAACCCGAATTTCAAAACCAGCGTATCTGTTAGAGGGTTTCGGAACGGGTGACTCGATAGCCATGACCACGGCCAACGGCAGCGATACCTTCTACAGCGGCATTCCGGTCTTTCGCGGCTTCGGCAAGCTGATGGACCCGGCGCTGTATTCGCCGTTGCCCGACGACTGGATCATCGGGGTCGCCGATATCGTGGAATCGACCAAGGCGATCGCGGAGGCGCGCTACAAGGCGGTTAACATGGCCGGCGCCGCGGTTATTGCGGCGGTGACCAACGCGCTGGAGGGACGCGAATTTCCGTTCGTGTTCGGCGGCGACGGCGCGAGCTTTGCGGTGTCGCCCGACGACCGCGAGCGTGCCCGCGATGCGCTGGCGGCGACCGCCATTTGGGTCAAGGACGATCTCAACCTGGTGATGCGGGTGGCGCTGGTGCCGGTCGCGGCGGTGCGTGCGCGGGGCCTCGACGTCCGCGTCGCCCGGTTCGGGCCGTCGCCTAATCTGTCTTATGCGATGTTTTCCGGCGGCGGGCTCGGCTGGGCCGAAGCCGCCATGAAGCGCGGCGAGTTCGCGGTGCCGGTGGCTGCCTCCGGCACCCAGCCCGATCTCACCGGGCTTTCGTGCCGGTTCGAGGAAATGCCCTCGGTCCGCGGTGTCATCCTCTCGGTGCTGGTGGTGCCGGCCCGTGGCGCCGATCCAGCGGCGTTTCGCAAGCTGATCGAAGACATCATCGCGCTGGTCGAACGCAGTCCGGAGGCGGGGCGGCCGGTGCCCCCGGGCGGCCCGTCGCTGCGATGGCCGCCGGCCGGTGTCGAATTCGAGGCCCGCGCGGCGCGCGGCGGGCCGCTGTTCAAGCGCCGCGCTTTTGCGCTCGCCAACACCCTGTTTGTCTATCTGGTGATGCGCTTCGGCATCAGCGTCGGCGGCTTCGTGCCGAAAACCTACGTGCAGCAGGTGGTGGAGAATTCCGACTTCCGCAAATACGACGACGGATTGCGCATGATCCTCGATTGCACGCCGGAACTGGAGAATGCGCTGACGCAGCGCCTCGCCCAGGCCGCTTCCGCAGGCATCGGGCGATATGGCCTGCACCGGCAGGATGCGGCGATGATGACCTGCTTTACGCCTTCGGCGCTGCGCAGCGATCACGTGCATTTCATCGACGGTGCACGGGGCGGCTACGCCTCGGCGGCCACCGCGCTGAAAGCGACGTTGGCGTGATGCTGATTCCTCATGGTGAGGAGGCGCACTTGCGCCGTCTCGAACCATGACGAAACATAAAGCGCCATCCTTCGAGACGCGGCGAAGACGCCGCTCCTCAGGATGAGGAGAAATCGCGTGTGATCTCAACGCGCGGATCGCGTCCAGTTTTCGCCGCCGCAGAGCATGCCAACGCAGCCTTCGACCCTCAGGGTATCCGGACCCGCCACCGAAACGTTGCTGACATAGCTCTGGCCGTCATCGGCGTTGTAGATCTGGCCCGACCATCTATTCGGGCCCGAGGGCCGCATACTGCTGAACAGCGGAAGCCCGATCATCGGACGTGTTGCCAGGGCCGGGTTGGGATTCTTGTCATCGACTTGAGGCTTGCCGGTGGCGGCATTGATGGGCTCTCTCAGCCAGACCACGACCCCGCAAATTCCTCCGCCGCATTTGCTGACGCGCACTTTTGCGTCGCCCGCCTGCGTCAGCCAGATGCCGCTCGCCTCTCCACCGGTCTGCGCGTTCGCCGGCGCTGCCGCAAACAATGCCGTCACGATCGCAATCATGAAGCCGAATCTGCAATCCATAGAGCCCCCAAAAAAGCACGCCTGCATAGCAGCAAATCAGATTCGTGCAATGCTATATTCGGGTTGCAATGGTCACCAGGGCAGCCCGCATAGGTCGATGACGCCTTGCCGCGGAGCCCGCCTGATATCGTGCACGTAAGGCGCGATGGCGTCGAAACGAATGCGCCCCGCAGGCTGTTCGGCGTAGATCTCGCCCTCGAACGGCTTCCAGCCGCGGCCGACATAAAACGGCGCGTTGTGCGGTTCGCAAAACAGCAGCGCGAAATCGGCCGAGCCTTCGTCCTTCAATGTTTGAATCGCCGCATTGAGCGCAATGCTGGCATATCCGCGGCGCCTTTTGTCCTCGCGGGTCAGGACGCCGCCGATGCCCCCGGCCCTGATCTTGCGCCCGTTCCATCTGACCTCGCGGCGATAGATGCCCACATGGCAGACGACACCCTCCGCTTCAGCCTGAACCAGCACCCGCAGTTCGGCATGGGCAAAGACGATGCCGGCCCAGGGCAGCTTTTCGACGGCGTCGGGCGGCCAGACCGCCTTGAACAGCGGTTCCACCATTGGCCACGACGCGCCTCCATTCAGAACGTCGATCTCGATGCTCATTCAATTCGGCTCCATCGGTGACTCCGATCACAGATCAGCGCCGCCCGCCTTGCTGTCATAATGCCAAATGCTATGGTTGTCCTGATCGGGACTCGGAAACGTCGATGCGCCGGCTGGCCGCCTTTGTATTTGCCGTTCTGGCAATTTGCTTCGCCGACCAATCCGCTCTTGCGGAGAAGCGCGTGGCGTTTGTTGTCGGCAATTCCACCTACCAAAATGTCACCGCGCTCACCAATCCGGCCAATGATGCGGCTGACATCACTGAGATGTTCAGGAAGGCCGCATTTGATGTCGTGGAATCCCGGCGCGATCTGAACAACACCGAGATGCGGCGGGCGTTGCGCGACTTCACCGAGAAGGCGCGCGATGCGGACATCGCGGTGATCTATTACGCGGGGCACGGCATTGAGGTAGATGGAACCAACTACCTCATTCCAGTGGACGCCGTGCTCGAGCGCGACACCGACGCCTATGATGAGGCGATAGCTCTGGACAGGATTCTTCAGGCGATCGAGCCAGCCAAGCAATTGCGCCTGGTCATTCTCGATGCCTGCCGCGACAATCCCTTCGCCAAGAAGATGAAGCGGACGGTGGCGTCCCGCGCGCTCGGCCGCGGCCTTGTGGGCGTCGAGCCGGCGAGGCCGAATACTTTGGTTGCGTTCGCGGCGAAGGGCGGATCGACCGCCGCCGACGGCGACAGCAAGAACAGTCCCTTCACCACGGCGCTGCTGAAATATCTCACCAGGCCCGGTCTCGAGCTCGGCAAGGCTTTCCGGCTGGTGCGCGATGACGTGATGAACGCCACCGGCAACAGGCAGGAGCCGTTTGTCTATGGTTCGCTCGGAGGCAACGACGTGGCGCTGGTGCCGGCTCCAGCCTCGCCGCCGGCCGCGAGCGTAAGCGCCAACGCCGAAATCCGCCGCGATTACGAGCTGGCTGAACGCGTCGGCACCAAGGAAGCCTGGGACTCCTTTGTGGCGGCTAATCCAACAGGCTTCTACACCGACCTCGCCAAGGCCCAGCGCAACAAGCTCGCCGCCGAAGCCGCGCGGGTCGCGGCGACCGACAAAGCCCGCGCCGCCGCGGAAGAACAGGCACGATTGGCGGCCGAAGGCGCCAAGGCCAGCGAACAAGCCAAGGCCGCCGCGCAGTCGAAGGCTGCCGAGGAGGCCAGGCTAGCCGCCGAGAAGAAAAAGCGGATCGAAGAGGAGAGACTGGAGGCCGCGGAAAGAACCAAGGCCGCGGCTCAGGCCAAAGCCGCGGAAGACGAGCGCCTGACTTTCGAACGAGCCCGTGTCGCGGCGGAGAAGAAAAAGCAGACGGATGAAGCGAAGCTCGCGGCAGCAGAGCAGGCAAAGGCCGAGCAGGCAAGGATCGCCGAGCAGGAACGGCTCGCCGTCGAGAAGGCGAAAAAAATTCAAGAGACAAAAATCGCCGCGGGCGAGCAGGCAAAACCGAAAGACGAAAAGCCGAAAGCTGAGAAGCCTGCGGATCAGGGAGTTGCGTCGCTCGCGCCCGGTCCGGCCAATCCGGACGCCGCGAAATCCGATCAGCCGCCGCTGCAAGACATACCTCGGCTTTTGCAGGCCGAGTTACGGCGGGTCGGGTGCAAGACCGGCGAAGCCGGCGGCAAATGGGACGCGTCGTCCCGCCGGGCGCTTGCGGCATTCAACGACAACGCCGGAACCAGGCTCGACATCAAGCTCGCCAGTATCGATGCGCTCGATGCGGTGAAAGCCAAAACCGGGCGGGTCTGTCCGCTCGATTGCGAGCGCGGATACCGCTCCAATGGCGATCGTTGTGTGAAGATCACCTGCGACGATGGCTATGTCGTGGGATCGAACGGTAGCTGCCAGAAGCGCCCGGAGCGCACGCCAAAGGTCGCGCAGCAACGTCGGGCGTCCCCGGGTGCCGCGCGTCGCGGCGGCAAGTGCTTTGTCTACAACGGTACTTCATTTTGCGAATAGAACCCGCGCATACAGTCCTGCGCGGCTGCTTTATTCCCGCTGTCGCGCGCTTAGTAAGCCTCACATTGGGTCCGCGTGATTTGCGGGTGAGAGCAATATGCGATGGCGCCGGATCCGCTATAGAAAGTGTATACGCGCTTGCCGGGCTTCAGTCGATCTTCGATCGTCATGCTGCAGTTGTTTCCGCGGACCGTCATCGTCACAATGGTGATGTTGTTCGGGTAGTCCCGAACGGCGCGAAGGGTGTGCCTTCCCACCACATTGAGAGTGGTAGAGCCGCCAGGCGCCTCGGTTCTGCGACCGAGGACCGCATTCAAATTGGTTCGTCCGGTTGTGCTCGAGTTCACGTCTAGACTTGCCGTGCGATCGGCTGATAGCATCGCCGTGCCTTCAGCATGAAAACGAAAGTTCTGTATCGGCGGCTGCTGACAATTGGCGATACCGTCATAACTGAAGCGGCCGCGGATAACGGGGCTTGCCGCTTCGCTCGTGGATGCCATGCATGCCACGACCGCAAGCGCTGTAACTACGTACCCCGACTTGAAATTCATGGTTTCACCCCCTTAAGCAATTCATCGCCAACAATATCTGGGATTAAATTCCATGGAATGATGTTTTGCAATTGCCGTCGCTCGCAGCGGCGACGTTTTCGCAAATTGCTGGCCCAATACCGGTGGAACCTTCTATAACGGTCCCCGTTAAGCCACGTCTCCCACCATTTTCGGACATCACGCCATGACCTTCACGCTTCCCGCCCTTCCTTACGCCTATGATGCGCTTCAGCCCCATATGTCCAAGGAAACACTGGAATATCATCACGACAAGCATCATCAGGCCTACGTGACCAACGGCAACAATCTGCTGAAAGGCACCGAATTCGAGGGCAAGTCCCTCGAAGAGATCG
>WNFI01392764.1_pt1 | contig 10025 bp, 9 predicted proteins | sample 5400471 | NCBI WGS metagenome assembly WNFI01 (sample SAMN13153348, study PRJNA577476) | soil metagenome | isolation source: 100 cm saprolite on Douglas fir-dominated hillslope | place: USA:California | collected 2013-09-17
GCGGATATCCACAACCTGGTCCTCCAACTCGGGGGAGACGTTCGCATCATTCCGGCCACTGTCAAAGCAGTCGACGCCTAAGAGAAGGCTCGCGCGCTCACTAGGGGCGCAGCCTGTTCCCTTGGAACTCGCGGCTGTCGCCCTGAAATTGCGGGCGCCTTCCGTTTCCACGTGGATTAGGAGCATTAAGTTTTGCGGCATCGGCGAAAAACGCCGAGCAGCCCAAGGCGGCTTGTCGCGTCGCGGACCACGATCTTGAGCGACCGGGGTTGCTCAAGTGCGAGAGCGGTGCACTCTTCGCCAGGCGTTGAGCCGTGCGGGTTCGTCATGTGGTGCTCGTCCGAGCCTCCCCTTCTCAACGGCGGTTCGTGGAACTCGCCATACCTTGCCTCTCTTGTAGGCCCCAGTGAGGCGTCCGGAATAAAGCCAGTCACGGATGGTGGACTCCGGTCGGTTTAGCGACGCGGCGACTTGCCCAACCGTCAGGTCGTCGCCGCTCCCAAGCTCCGACATCAACGCTTGCAACTCGGAGTCGAGCCAGTCGCGGGGGACGATCACCGCACCTCCCACGGGCACTACCTCAGCCAGCTTGCGGAGCCGATCTAGCAACGCAGTCACTCGCTACCCTCTCCCCGCGTCCCGCCTCCGGTGTGAAACATTAAGCCTCGCAGCGACGTAACTCGCTGCGAGGCTTAATGTTTCACAAGACAGGCCCGGCAGGAATCGAACCTGCAACCCCCGGTTTTGGAGACCGGTGCTCTACCAATTGAGCTACGGACCTACAGGGTGGCTGACGGGAATTGAACCCGCAACCTCTGGAGCCACAGTCCAGCGCTCTAACCGATTGAGCTACAGCCACCACGGGCGGTGGCAAATCTAATGGGTCGCGCGGGTGGCCAGAAGCGGTCCGCCGACCCGGCGGGGGGAAGCCCGTGTGCACGCGTCCGCTTGCTCTGCGTCGCAGCGCCGGAACAGGGCGGCAAAATGCGCGGCGAAGGGGTCGCGCAGCATGCTGTCGTTGTCGCATCCGGGAGGCCCGACGTACTCGTCGGTATACCGCGCCTGCGATGCCCACCGCGGCGTCGCGGAGGGCAGCCACTGCTGGTACGGCAGGAACAGGCTCAGGCGGCCCGGGAACGGCGCGGGCCGATAACGACGTACCGCCGCAATCGTGGCGCACTCGACCCGGGCGCGTCGCACTAGCACGGGATCGACCGCGGCCGCGTGTGCGGCATCACGCCGCTCCTTGCGCTGCCGCATCCGCTCGGCCATGTAGCGGCCGAGCTCCACCGCCGGGAGCGACCAGACCGCCCGGAGGTGCCCGGCAACCCGCGTCATCTGCTGGCGCAGGCGCCACCTGAGCTGCGACGGGAGGCGGTACCAAGTGGGATCCGGGCAGCCGAACAGCGCCACGAAACGCACGCTCGCTCCGCCCTGTAGCAGTTGCCGCGCCAGCTCGAACGCCACGGTGCCGCCGGCGCAGAAGCCGGCCAGGATGTACGGGCCGTCCGGCTGGAACGCGCGGACCTGCTCCGCGAAGTACGCCGCGAGGTCCTCGACGCGCGTGAGCGGCTCGCTCCGACCGTCGAGCCCGGGCGGCTCGAGCCCGAAGAACGGCTGGTCGTCGCCCAGCTGCTGTGACAGGGCGCGGTAGCAGAACACGTCGCCGTTGTGCCCGGCCACCGCGAACACGGGCGTGCGCGTTCCGCGTCCCTCGAGCGGCACGATCGCGCGCGGCCGCTGCGCCAGCTCCTCGGCCGAGCGCAGGAATTCCAGGATCTCGCCCTTGCGTCGCTGCAGCTCACCACGCAGCTCCGGTGTGAGCGTACCGGCCGGCGCCGTGCACCGCAGGTGCTCGCCCTCGGCCCAGACCTGGACATCACGGCCGCGCAGCTCCGCCAGAAACGCCGTCACGCTCACAGCTCGACCACCTCACGATCGCGACTGTCTTCGACCGGCTGACCCCGGCCCCCCGCCGACCACGCCAGCGCCTCCAACGCGCCGGCCAGCGCGGCCACACTCGGGTGCTCGAATAGAATACGGAGCGGCAGGTCGACTCCCGACGCGGCGCGCAGCTGCGACATGAGTCGCGCCGCCATCAGGGAGTGGCCGCCCAGATCGAAAAAGGTCTCGCCCACACCGAAATCCGTCCGCTCCAGGACGCCCTGGAACACGCCCATCACCATCTCCTCCGTCGGCGTGCGAGGCGCCACCGCGGCCGCGCGCGGCGCAACCCCCGCTTCGGAGTCCGGTGCCGGCAGCGCCTTGCGGTCGAGTTTGCCGTTCGCGGTGCGCGGCAGGACGTCGAGGCGGACGAAGTGAGCGGGCACCATGTATTCCGGGCACGCGCCGCGGATCAGCGCGCGCAGCTGGTCGACCAAGGACGACCACGACTTCGCGCACCGCCGGATGTCGTGCGATGTTCGCCTCGATCTCCCCGGGCTCGATTCGGAATCCCCGTACTTTGACCTGGTGATCGATCCGCCCCAGGCACTCGAGCCGCCCATCCGGGAGCCAGCGCGCCAAGTCCCCGGTGCGGTACAGGCGAGACCCCGGCTCCCCCGAGAGCGGGTCCGGCACAAACTTCTCCGCCGTCAAATCGGGACGCTCCCAGTAGCCTCGCGCGACCCCGGCGCCCCCGATACACAGCTCGCCCGGCACCCCCACGGGCATCGGTTGGAGCCTGGCATCCACCACCCACATCTGCGTATTCGCAATCGGACGTCCGATCGAGATTACACCCTCGCCCGGCTCCACCAGCCACGCCGACGACCACACCGTGGTCTCCGTCGGCCCGTACATGTTCCACACCGCGGCGGTGCGCCGCAGCAGCTCGTCGGCCAGGTCCCGCGACAGCGCCTCTCCCCCACACAGCACCTTCAGGCCCGCGTTTCCTTTCCAACCCGACTCCAGCAACAGGCGCCATGTCGCCGGCGTCGCCTGCATCACGGTCGCTCCCGACGACGACAGCCGTTGTATCAACTGATTCCCGTCCAGAGCCTCGTCCCGGGTCGCAAGGACGACTCGGGCGCCCTTGATCAAGGGGAGGTACAGCTCCAGCGCCGCGATGTCGAACGAGAGCGTCGTGACCGACAACAGCACGTCCGTCTCGGTCAAGCCAGGCTCACGCCCCATCGACTCGAGCAGGTTCACCAGCGAACGGTGGGTGACGGCAACGCCTTTCGGGCGCCCGGTCGACCCCGAGGTGAAGATCACGTATGCCAGGTGCTCCGAGCGTACATCAGTCTCTAGATCACCGCCATCATGCCGAGCGATCTCGTGCGCCATACCGTCCATGCTGACGACCAAGGACTCGTGCGGCGGCAGACCACGCCTCAGGTGATCCTGCGTCACTAACACCCGCACGGCGGCGTCCTTGATCATTCCGCCCAAGCGGTCTCTGGGATAGGCGGGATCTAACGGCACGTAGGCGCCGCCGCAGGTGCTGCTGCGCGACGACCACGGCCACGCGGTCGGGCGTGCGCGCCGCCTGCGCTTCGATCAACTGGTGGAGACAGCGATCCTGTCCCGGATATGCCACGGCGGTGTTATTCCAATCCACTTCGAGCTGCTGACGCTCGGCGCCGGTGAGCAGGGGCAACGCGGCAATACTCTGGTCCGGCTGGCGGACGATCCCTTCCAACAGCGTCCGGTAATGCCCGCACAGCCGCTGTATCGTCGAGGCGTCGAACAGATCGGTGCTGTACTCCACCACTCCTTCGAGGCCCTGCTCGGTCTCGGAGAGGAACAGGGTCAGATCAAATTTGGATGTGCCAGTCCCCAGTACCTCCTGGGCGGCCAGGTTCGATACCTGAGACACCCCCTCGGCGTTATGCAGCACGAACATCACCTGGAACAGGGGGGTCCGGCTCGGGTCCCGCTCCGGCGCTAGTTCGGCCACGAGATGCTCGAAGGGCAGGTCCGGGTGCGCATAGGCCCCCAGGGCCTGCTCCCGCACCTGCTGGAGCAGCGCGTTGAACGTCAGACGCTCGCTAAACCGCGCGCGCAGCACCACGACGTTGATGAAGTTCCCGACCAGCGGCTCCGTTTCGCGCTGCGTGCGGCCGGTAATGGGCGTCCCCACCAGGATGTCGTCCTGCCCCGTATAGCGGTGCAGCAAGGCCGCAAAACTGGCCTCGAGGATCATGAACAGCGTGGCTTGGTCCTGGCGCCCCAGCGCTTTCAGCCGCTCCACCAACGGAGCTGGCAGCGCAAAGAACTCCGTGGCACCACGAAAGCTCTGCACGGCCGGCCGCGGCTTGTCGGTGGGCAGGTCCAGCACCGCGGGCGCCCCCGTCAACGCCTCCCGCCAGTATGCCAGCTGCCGCTGCAGCACGTCGCCTTGTAGCCACTCCCGCTGCCAGCAGGCAAAATCCGCATACTGGTCGGCAAGGCCGGCAGCGGCGACGGCCGGCCGTGCGCCAACGCCTCGTACAACTGGCGGATTTCCCGTTGCAACAGCTCCATCGACCACTCGTCCGCGATGATGTGGTGGATGGTCAGCAACAGCCGGTGCTCGTGGGCGGACCAGTGCACCATGGTCGCGCGCAGCAGCGGGGCGCGCGCCAAGTCGAACGGTTGGCGCCCCTGCGCCTGCACCACCTGGTGCCATTCGCGTTCCCGTTCGGGCTCGGGCAACCCACTCACATCGTGTTCCCCCAGCACCAGCTCGACCGTCGGCTCGACGCTCTGCATCGGGTGGCCGTGCCGCTGCGTAAACGCGGTGCGCAAGACTTCATGGCGCCGCACCACCTCCTGCAACGTCCGCCGCAACGCCGCCGCCGCGTACCGCCCCTCGAGGCGCACCACATCCACGATGTGGTAGACCGGACTGCCGGGGGCCAGCTGGTCGAGGAACCAGAGCTGTTCCTGCGCGAACGACAGCGCCCAGGGGCCCGCCGCCGGGCGCGGCCCGATCCGCGGCCGCTCGCCCCCCCCCCCCCCCCCCCCCCCCCCCCCGTCGGATGCTCGAACACCGTGCGCGTCTGACATTCCACGGCGAATACATCCCGGATCCGCGACACCATCTGGATCGCCAACAAGGAATGCCCGCCCAGGTCGAAGAAGTCGTCGGTGATACCGATCTTCTCCAGCTGCAGCAATTCCGTCCAAATGGCGGCGAGCGCCTTCTCGGTTTCGGTGAGCGGCCGAACGAACTCCGGAGCGGGCTGTCGCTGTTCGTCCGAGACGGTCGGCAGCGCCTGGCGATCGATTTTCCCGTTCGCCGTCAGCGGAAGCGCTTCCATCAGCACGAATGCCGCCGGGATCATGTACGGTGGCAACCGATCCCTGAGGTGCTTGCGTAGCGTCGCGGGCGTCACAATTGCTTCGTCCACCGGCGGTAGCGAACGGACATGCGCGTCCGGAGCTTGTTGCCGTACGAGGCGGGACCCCGTGGGCGACGGCCGAATCGCGTACACGTAACACAGGTCGGTCTTGCGCAGCAGCGGGTCCTGCTCGACGAGGACTTCAAAGCCGTGCCCCTCGAGCAGGGTCGTAATCGGCTCCAGGTTTTCCCGCTGATCCACCTCGATGACCATTTGTCGAATTCTTGGCCAATCCCCGGACGCGAGCCCCCGCAGGACATCGAGCTCACTCTTCTCGACATTGATCTTCAGCAGGTCGATACGGTCGATGCCCTCTTCGGCGATGACGCTGGAGAGGGTTCGCAATTGGGCCGATACCGTCCGGGCGCGCAGGCGGTCATCGATCAAGTCGCCGATTTCCGCCGCCAGCCGCTCGTCGTTCGGTGACGCAGCTTGCTGGTTGAATACATAGCTCTTGACCACCTCGCGCTCCGTCTCCGCGTCGGCGTAGAACCCGGACAGGAGCGATAACCCCTCGAAGAAGGTGAGCTCCGCCGATCCGCTCTCGTGGGAGAGACCGAGCGGCAGACACTTTACCGCCGTACCCCATGCGGCCGCGTTCGCCGCCAGGCAGGCAAATGCTGCAGGATTGGGCTCAAAGGAAACGATCCGGAGGTTCCGGGCCAGCCGACTGGCGAACACGGTGAACAGTCCGATGTTGGCGCCCGCATCCACGATGCAGTCGCCGTCGTCGATCGTGATTCCGTGCCGCAGGTACGCCTGCAGAACGAAGATCTCGTTGTAGATATAGTCCGTCTCGTTCTTGTTCAGGTGTGCCACCGGCGCGCCATCGGGCAAGAGATGGAGTGCCTTGCCGCTCCAAAGCGGTTGCTGCGCCCGTTTCGGCACCACATACGCTCGATTTCACCGGGCTCGATCCGGTAGCCGTGGATCTTGACCTGGTCGTCAATCCGGCCGCAAAACTCGATATCCCCGTCCGGCAGGACACGGGCGACGTCGCCGCTGCGATACAGTCGTCCACCCGCCTCCGGAAAGAATGGATCGGGTACGAATCGCTCGGCGGTCTGGTCAGGGCGGTTGAGATAGCCCCGCGCCACGCCCGGGCCGCCGACGCACAGCTCTCCTTTATCGCCGATTGGCACGGGCTGGCCACCGCCGTCGAGGAGATAGATGTGGCTGTTGGGCAGCGGTCTACCCAGCGGGAGCGTACCGGACGGCGTGCGGGGGACCTGCGGGCCGACGTGATACGTCAATACTCCGACGGTGGTCTCTGTGGGACCGTAGTGGTTGTAGATCTCGCAGCTCGGCGACGAGGCGCGGAGGCGCTCAATCCAGTCCAGCCGCGAGGCCTCGCCACCCAGAATCAAGCGACGCCGGGGCATGACCCGTTCCGGATTCTTCCCGGTCTGCAGCGCAGCCAGGTGTGACGGCACGATCTTGAGAACGTCGATCTGCTCACGGCTGAAGTACTCAGACAAGAGCGCCTGGTTCTCGGCTCGCTCCCGCGAGATGACGTGCAGGCAGCCGCCGGTGGCCAGCGCCGGGAAAATCACGGTGTTGCCGAGGTCGGCGGCGATCGTCGACACCGTGGCGTGATTCATCCCGGGCTCGAATTGCAAACGTTCGGCCACGCCCAGTACGTAGTTGACGATGCTGCGATGCTCGATGCAGACCCCCTTGGGACGGCCCGTTGAGCCACTCGTGTAGATCACATAGGCGAGGTTCCCCGCCTGGACCCCGGACCCGTCCTGTCGCGGCGCTGCAGAGTCGGACCAGTCGAAGGCGTCCAGACAAACCGCTTCCGCGACGCCGGTCGGCAGACTTGCAACCAGGCTGCGCTGCGTGAGCAGCACGCTGACGTTCGCATCCGCCAGCATGAATGCGATCCGCTCGGGTGGATACGTGGCATCGATGGGCACGTACGCCGCTCCCGCTTTCAGGATGCCGAGTATGCCCACCACCATCTCCAGCGAGCGCTCGACGAACAGCCCCACGAGCTGGTCGGGCCCAACGCCCAGCCTCCGCAGGCGATGCGCGAGGGTGTCGGCGCGACGGTCGAGCTCACCGTAGGTCAACCGCTCCTGCTCGAACACCACAGCCACCTGACCAGGAGTGCGCCAGGCCTGCGCCTCGATCAGCTGGTGCAAGCAGCGATCCGGCGCGGGATCGGCCGCGGCGGCGTCCTTCGAATTCACCGGTCGTTGCTCAGGGGCGTCTACAGGGACCACGCGATCAGCTCCTTCATGATTTCATTCGCGCCGGCATAGATGCGCTGCACCCGGCTGTCGGCCCACATGCGAGCGATCGGATACTCCGTCATGTAGCCGTATCCGCCGTGCAACTGAACGCACTCGTCGACGATGCGGCACTGGGACTCGCTCAGCCAGTATTTCGCCATCGCGGCGGTGATTTCGTCGCCCTGGCCCGCGATGAAACGCTCGATGCAGTGGTCGAGGAACACCCGGCCGATATGAGCTTCCGTCTTGCACTCCGCCAACTTGAAGCGCGTATTCTGCAAATCCATCAGCGGTTTGCCGAACGCAGTGCGCTCTTTCACATACTTGGTCGTGATCGCCACCGCCTGCTCCGCCGTCGCGACCGCGACCACGCCCACGCCCAGGCGCTCATAGGGTAGGCGCTCCATCATCTGATAGAATCCCTTGCCTTCCGCATCCCCGAGCAAATTGGCCGTCGGGACTTGGCACTCGTCGAAGAACAGCTCGCAGGTATCCTGGCCGTGCATGCCGATCTTGTCGAGCGAGCCGCCGACCCGGTATCCGCCAAGGCCCTTCGTCTCCACCAGGATGAGGGAGATGCCCTTGACCCCGGAGGCGCGCGGATCCGTCTTCACCGCCAGGCACACGAGGCCGGCGAGTGCGCCGTTGGTGATGAACGTCTTGGAGCCATTGATGACGTACTGGTCGCCGTCGCGTCGGGCCGTGGTCTGGATGCTCCGCAGGTCGGAGCCGGCCCCGGGCTCGCTCATGGCGATGGCCGCCACCAGCTCGCCCTGCGCCATGCGGGGGAGCCAGCCGCATTTCTGCTCCTCGCTGCCGTAGGCCAGGAGGTAGTGTGCCACGATGCTCTGGATACCGCAGCCGAAATGCACACCGGCGTGCGCCAGCTCTTCCAGCACGACGGCGGCGTGGGCGAAGGTGCCGCCGCCGCCGCCGTACGCCTCGGGCAGGTCGGGGAGCAGCACGCCGGCCCTCCCGGCCTGCGTCCAGGCTTCCGCATCGGGACGCTGCTGCTCGCGCCAGCGGGCTTGATGTGGCACGAACGCCTTTTGAACGAACTGACGAACCGTCGTGCGAAACATCTCCACCTCGTCGTTCGCCCACGGGGATTGGTAGGGAGCCGAAGACATTATTCCCTGTCACCCATCACGACGGCCGCCACAAACCCGGGAGCCGGGGACCAACTCTCTAGGCGCCATCCGCAGCGGTCTCCCGGCGTGTCCTCGACCCGGAGGATCTGCGCCGGCTCCCCCGGCGTAAGCGACACGTCGAAGCGATCGAGCGGATAGGAAAGACCGTCGCCCAGCGCCTTGATGAAGGCTTCCTTGCGCGTCCAGCACTGGAAGAAGCCCAGGGGCCGGTCGCTGGGTTCGAGGGCTCGATACGCCCGGTTCTCGCGCTGAGAGAAAAAGCGGGCGGCGATGTCGTCCGCGTCGCCTATCGGACGGACGGCCTCGACGTCGATGCCGATCTCGCGTCCGCACGAGAAGGCGTACAACGTGAGATCATCGCAATGTGAAACGTTGAAGCGCAGGCCCGTGTCCGCGTACCCAGGGGCCAGCGCGGGTTTCCCGTGTGCTCCGTACACCAGCTCGACCGAGTCCGGCGGCGTGCCTAGTCGCGCCGCAAGCAGCTGTCGCAAGCATGCACGCGCCCCGATGAATCGGTCGCGATCGCGATCGAAGACGAAACGACGTGCTCGGTCTCGCTCCTCGTCCGTGAGCACAGCCGCTCCGGCACGAAGCGCTTCAGACCGCACGTCAAGGCGCGTCACGATGACTTCGACAGCCTCTTCCACCGGACTTACCCTCCGAGTGACGCGGCAGTCTCGCAGGTCCCGGGCCAGAGGCCGTTCCGATATGGTGTACCGTCCCAAGGCCGTTCCTGTGTCGTATCTCCTTACATGGCAATGGAATGACGACGGTTTCGGGGGATGGTACGGACCGCTGGTCTGCGGCGACACTTCCTAGCGCGCGCACGGGTGCTGCGCGGACGCATCACGGCTCCTGCTGCGGGCGTGCCACGCGCGTGGCTGCCAATGCAGCGGTTCGCGTTCGCTAGGTCAAGCGTCGGGCCAGAAGCGGCGGGCAAGCTCGGCGGTACGAGAGTCGGCGGGGACCGATACCCCATCGAGCGATGCAATCGGCACGACGCCGCGCACCGCATTCGTCAGGAACAGGCTCTTGCCCGCGAGCGCCTGCTTGCGGTATCGGCCCTGATCCGGCTTCACGAGCTCGAGCACGCGCGTCCGACCGACCCCCGGCAGAATCCCCAGGTCGAGCGCCGGGGTGCGCAACGCATCCCCATCCCACCAGAACACGGTCCACACGGTGCCTTCCGCCACCCACCCCTCCGGAGTGAGGAGCAGCGCGTCATCGGCCTCCGCCACCTCGGCCTCTCGGCCCGCATCGGTGAAGCAATCCCGCTCGGTGGTCTTGTGGGGATACGATTGATGCGGCTC
>WNFI01274947.1_pt1 | contig 10024 bp, 16 predicted proteins | sample 5400471 | NCBI WGS metagenome assembly WNFI01 (sample SAMN13153348, study PRJNA577476) | soil metagenome | isolation source: 100 cm saprolite on Douglas fir-dominated hillslope | place: USA:California | collected 2013-09-17
CTATTGCTGGGCATCCCCCACATGGTCAGAGTGAGAGTATTGCTCTCGGGTCATAATAACGGTGCTTTTCCTTTTCCCCTTCCATTCACGTGCTCCTACCTTCCCCCGTCTTCACAACGCTTTCCCTCGTACCGCTGCCGTTCGATCCCATTCCATTCTGCATGCTATACAACAGCCAACAGCTGTGCTCACGACTATTGATGACTTTGTTACGACCTTTCACGATACCTAACGATGGGACACGTCTTGTTTATCTCATTGCTGTCTTTATTTTTATGCTCTCTCGCGACACCCTTTGCTATCTTTGATTGTGTATCATACCCTTGCTTTCTGCTCTGAATGTGCCAAATTGGTGAATTGTTTCGCAGGTAATCAAGACCTTCCACTACTTCATTTATTTTTAATTGCATCTTGATCCTACTCAGCGAAATACTCCTCACCTACTGTTTACATCTCGACCATCGTACTTTATTTATTCGTTGTCTATTATTGTCCCCCGTTGCACGAGGAATCGAAGGTAATAGACGAGAAAATCAGTTCATTCTGAATAAGTCTACATGATAGGCATAATACACCGCCTTACTTTCACTCCCTCGCTGGCTTACAATACGCGTGCAAGTTCTCTCCGCAAAAGAGTGGAACAAAGTGCTCCTTGATCTTCAAACTTGCGGGCCTGGCCAAACCGGAATTAGTTCTCAGTAAAGTGTCACATCTGCAAAACAACGTTCGCCAGACGCACCTTGCCTCGTCCAGTTTAAGCTCGAATCTCCGAAAAACGTTCGCTAAACCCATATGTATCTCGGCGTACGCCAAGTTGACCCCAAAACAACTACGGGGCCCCTTGGAGAAAACACTCAATGCTGTTTCACACGCCTTAGCATTTGGGCCTAGCCATCGATCGGGTATAAATTCTTCCGGGCGCTCATAAACGAGCGGGGACCGGTGCACATACGTGAAACTCTGGCCCACGATCGTCTATAAACGTAAGGACACGTCAACGAGGAGAATCCAACATGAACATAGGACAAGGGAGTGGGGGTAAGGGTAGAGGAGAGAAGAAGTCGAAGCTTACACCACCTGGAATAAACTTGCCGGATATCACGGCACCTTCACGCGGGACGACGCGCGGGTGAGCAATAACGCCTGGGAACATGCGGAGACCTTCTTTTGTCACCGCGGCCTGTATATTATTCACAGGGGAATCTTATTTAGTATATTGGGTGGGAAGGGACCTTTTCCCTGGACAGCGGGAACGCACCAGATAAGGCAATTTCTCCAGGACCTCGTATCGAGGGATCTCATCTAATACCGGCCACGCCTCGCGTAACTCTGCCTCAAGTCGTTCGCGTACCAGGGGATTTTGTAGTACATAATGTGCCGCGACCATTAGGGTAACGCCCGTGGAATCTGCGCCGGCGCCAAGAAGAATGCCAGCTTCGTCCAAGAGGCTCCGACGTGATGGCAGTGGACGACCCTTATTGGCCTCGGGTGAGAGGAGCCCATGATAGATGATTGGATGGGGGGTGAGCGTTAGTTCGGCGGGGTCCCGCAAAATGGTATCGACTTGGGCAATTAGAAGCTATATGGGCAATGCAAAATGAGCAGATCAGCGCCTCCGGGGACCAGTGTGAAATGACACGCCACTGAGGGCGGCGTATTGAGAAGAAAGTAAACGGACCACCCGTTATGACCGCGTTTTACCAAATACGTGAGTTCCGTTTACTTTCTTCTCCTTGTTATAGCAGAAGAGAGTGAGTACATCCGTCGCAAAGCAGCGGAAGCCAAGGTAAAGGTTGCTGGATTTGCCTGCCGCATATTGCTCTGTAAGGGCATCGCAGAGCACGTTGACCTGACAAGTGTAACGTCAACGGGGTGTGGCGCAGATCAGATGCTGGATAAAGCTAACCCGTTCCTGTATCAGACCTTGCATCTTGAGAATCGACGATCGGGAGAACATCGGGGTGAGCACATCTCGCCGGGGCTTCGCATCTGCGTATTTGATGTAACACGCCGAAGACAGATCCGCGTCGAATGCCCCATAGACGACAGGGTCCTTATCCCACTTGTTCTTCAAATTGTAGATCTCGTTATATGCATGGGGATTCGCAAAGTGCAGCTATCGATCTGCGTATCAAAACCAAAATACCACCGGGCATGACTAATGAACATCAACGTACCAAATTAGGTTGCACTCGAATAATGTCACCTGCGATCGAACGTGCCATCAGTATTGATGGCGCCGTGGCATGTTGATAAGGTGGCGAGGAGTGGCGCCGGATGGGAAACGGAGCGCACCGTACTGGGCGTGGAGCTCATCTCGCACGTCAGAGAGGGAGACTCCCTTTACGAACTCCTGATAAAATAACCAGTATTTTGACGCCGCGGCCAACTTTGGCCCAGGAAAGCGTGCCAGGGGATGGAAGTAGACGTTGTAGAAAGCTGAACAGCATGACCAGGTCAGCGCGGCAACAATGAGGGCGAGCAGGATGTTCTGGACAGAGGCGGTTGGATCATGATACAGGGAGGGGATGAACTTGAAAACAGCGTCGTGCATTATCGAAAGGGGCAGGGAAAGGGAGTTGTCTTCATGAGCCCGCCTTTATGGTCTCGACTGCTCAGTGACCCCTGAATGTGCAATTCTAACTAGAAATACGGGGACTAGAAATACGGGATGTGAATTTCGGTAAGATTTGATATAAATCTTACACTTTCGTGAGATACCCAGAGGTTCCAGGGACTCACGTAAGGCGAAGTTGGAAAGACATGTCAACTGACCCCGCAGGAATAAATAGCGCCATTCTGGCATGGCACTGAGAGTAATGGAAAAGCAACATATTTGGTACAGCCCACTGGTAACTGCAACCCCGGACCAGTCCAGTGCAACCCGGCTGATTCGGAGAAATCGTGATATTGTATATGATGGAGCTATGATGGATGGAGCTATATGGAGCTTCTTGGTCGCTTGACGTCCTCGGCGCTATTCCCGGGCCGGCGATCATCGATCATCGATCACACAGTATATTTTACCGTCAAATTATTTTCTGGCTTTCCTGACTTTTTGACTTTATAAAGGGACTTCCTAAAGTAAAAAGTGCGTAAACACTGCTGTATAATGACTACCCATACCGTAACTTTTCTGGGAGGGGGGTCTATCTAATGCCTTTTCACTTTTCAACTTTTTTGACTTCATAGTGAATAAAGTCCAAAAGATATATGCCGATTTTCTGATGACCCCCGAATCCCCAGTCAAGAAACGTGGACAAGGCTTGCCGCTCTGTAGGATTTCTCGAGTCTGCAAATACTTTTTCTATAAATTTATTGGGATCTACGCCTTCGGCCAGCTACGCCATTCTCACATGCCGATTTGATTTGAAATTACGCTCGGCTTCGGCTTCGGTGGTCCCGTTTTGGTCAGCTACGATAATTGTATTGCACGACACGCAATGAATGCGCCAGCTGCCCCAGATATCTTTTTTGGCACCCTTCCCAGGATGTCACCTGTCATTCTTGGTTCTGCTGCTGCGCCCTACCTTTTTTCGCCCTTGAATTACCAATGCTCTCGGTCGCCGAACTCGTGCAGAAAGGTACATCCTCCACCAAGATATTCACCTAGCCAAATGGCATCCTTTCATCATGATCTAGCGATGTCAGGAAGGCACGCAAGGAAGTCATGGGGCGTCTCGGAAAACTTGGTTTCCGACATAGCTTCGAACAAATGATGATATAGGCTTAGATAAGGAGTTAGCGGCTAGAAGCGAACAGGATAGCTCACTGGCAAGTACTGGGGGTAGTAGTATTCATAGACTCATCTCCTGTGTCAGCGGACCTCTCCCTCGGTGTCATCATGAGAGTGACAAAATGGACCGCTCCAAGTCAACAAAGTCCTGTCGCTCCTCATTCAGAACGTCAGTGGTCTTGAAGTCCTTCCATAAGCACAATTGCGTGATCTACTTGCCAATGTCAGGTGCTGCCGCAACTCGGCTCCAAGCCCGCTTGAGTTGCGCTTGAGTGTTGCGCTTGAGTGTCGAAGCCGGCGGCTTACTAGTCTGTTTGTATATGTTACACTTTGCCTTTCTTGTTTTTCCGGGTGCCCAACTGCCCAGCTTCGTGACTAGCCACTTCTGCAAGGCTTTAAATCTGTCGAACCTCTGACAGGGCATTACTTGGCAGGCGTGAGACACTCAACTTCTAGGGAAAATACATGGAATGTGTTGAGACATGGGCACTGGACATCTTAATCGTATAAATTTTTGTGGCAATTGTGTGAGCTTGGTGGCCGAACTGAGTCCTGGCTGAAGGTGTGAGTGCCGCGGGCCATAACTTAAAGGCTTGACTGTTCGTAAGCACTGAAGACAGTATGAATTGAAATTAAGGCTGCCAAGTCGTTACAGTACCAAGCCTGTAACGCTGGCGGCGGCTCTCGTTCGTACTTCGCATACAATTTTTTTTTTCTGCCTCGCTTCTCTCCCCCATCTCCTCCCAAGGGACACCAACACGTCTTGAGATCTAGTTTGTTCGAGCTTGGTCCTAACTGTGGGCTGACTGCGACTGCCAGTGGTCCAGCCGGAAGGAAACGTATCCCTCGACTGCGTTCAAAGTTCCTTCTTTAGTGGCGTTGTGGGCTCAGAAGGTACAACTGATCTGAATGCCTGACAGACCTACATATACATTGACTGGCCTGGATGCATACTAATTGTAGTAGCATCAGTCGGACCGACTTGAGATGCACCCACTGTCTGTCCAAATACTTTCCACTTCATTGTCAACGCACACCGCCATCCGTAGTGTTTAGTTTGTGGAACAGATATTGATGTTATATTAGACATCGCGTTAACTTAATGGTCGTGAATCTAAGAGAGTTCACTGGCACGGAAAAAACATTCGGATTTATGGGAATATAGACTCCTTTCCGAGCTTCTACACCTAGATAGTTGGTATTGAAGCAGAGGTAGTGTGCAAAGAGAAGACCGTTCATTGTTGCACCACATACTTCAGAGGCCACGGGGAGAATCTACGCAGCTTCTGTACACGAGAGTGCAGAAAGTTCAAACCAACGAAAACTGTACACACGTCACCTGAGGACATCACTGTATGACAAAAAGTTACAAGGTTAAAGGCAGCATCGCAGAGAACTGGAATAATCCGAATCCCCGCTCTCCTTACATAATAGTCGCGTCGCGTCTTTTCGCGCATTTCCTGCAGTTACGGTAGACAAAGATGTCTGTAATGTACGGAAAAGAGAAAGACGATGAGACAGGTGCTCGTGCTCTTGTTTTCTCGTCATCGCGTTCCGCTACTTATTGAATAAGCAGACTCCTTTGACCCGGGTTTCATTTCCTTCTTTAACAAGCTACCCCCTAAGTCCCCAGATTCCAATGGCACCATTCGACTTTTCTTCAGGAAAGCCAGCAATGAAGACTTTTATAGTGCGCATGGACCAGATGCGCTCTATATCGCCCAGCACGTATATCACACCAAGTCTGTGCTCAAATATCTCGGCGCTGGTGGCAAGGCGGCGGGCCTGCCGAGTGTCACGCTCAGGCCGACAGTTGCTACCTCCTTCTTAAGAGAGGCGCTGACCAGCAGGCAGCTTAGAGTGGAGATATGGATACCTGAAGCCGGCCATGGCAAAAAGGTTTCAAAATTTAAATTAGACAAAGAAGTAAGNNATCTTCCTACTTCAGCTTAAAGGTTTTTTCAGGCGTCACCCGGTAACCTCCAAGCTGTAGAGGATCTTCTCTTTGTAAACAATGACATCTTGTCTCCACCGGTCATCATGGCAGTGAAACTGGCGACTTCACCCACTGTTCCTGGTTTGGCTGGTAAAGCGAAGACCAAGACTGTTGGTATTGCATTTGCGGACACCAGCTTGCGACAGTTCGGCGTAGCAGACTTTGTGGATAATGATGCGTTTTCAAACATTGAGGTGTGACGTTGTGCCTCTGACTTACCTAGAGACTAACTTCCCGTGTTCTCCAGACTCTTGCCATTCAGTTGGGAATCAAGGAAGCCATTGTCCCAACTGGCACCGCCTCGGGCGCAACTGACCGTGATTTTGACCTCAAAAAGCTCAAAGACGTCCTCGATAGATGTGGCATCGTCATCACTGAACGGAAACCTAGTGCGTCTTGTCGCACTCATGGCCCCCACAACAACCCACATGACTCCTTTAGGCGAATTTGTGGCGAAGACGGTTGAGGAAGATCTCACTCGTTTATTGGCACCCCCAGCGGTAGGATCCGGCATCACAGAGGGATCCACCATGATCCTCCGTAGGCAACACTGCAGCTTATTATGTTAAAGCTAACACAATTCTCTTAACAGCACAACTTAGCTTACCCACAGCTCCCTCTGCTGTCGCCGCGCTGATAACTTATCTCAGTCTTCTATCTGATTCATCTAGTCATGGCGCGTGGACTATCCGCACCCACGACCTGGGCCAATATATGCGCTTGGACGCCAGTGCTCTACGCGCCTTGAACCTTATGGACAGCGGAAACGTAAGTTTGAGTTTTTACAAAAAGACAGTCGTAATTCATATAATCCCTTTAAAGAGTTCTGGAGCGAAAAACACGACGCTCCTCGGACTTCTAAATAAATGCAAGACTGCTCAAGGGACTCGAATGCTGGGAAGCTGGCTGAAACAGCCACTTGTCAACCTCCATGAGATCCGTGTGTATTCGTGCTGGGCACATCTATACGCATATTGATGTCTACGCCTATTAAGTGAAACGACAAGACCTGGTTGAAACTTTTGTGGAAGACTCGGACGCACGTAGGATTCTCCAGGTGAGTTAGAATCATCTAGTTGATACAATGACACTGAATGTTAGTACTAGGACGATTTTATGAAACTTATGCCCGACATGAACCGTATAAGCAAACGATTTCAAAAGTCAGTCGCTTCCCTTGAGGATGTCGTGCGGGTGTATCAGGCAGTTTTGAAGGTAAATGTCTTTGAATCTCGTGTAGCGTCTAGCTTGTGACGAGATAATACTTCCCAGTTATCTGGACTTATCGAAGCCTTAAAGCACGTTGATGCGAAGACAGAACGCGGTCGTGAGCTTATCAAAGAAACCTATTTGAACCACTTTGAAGAGTACGCTGCCAATCTCGATAAGTATGCAGAGATGGTGGAACAAACACTCGATCTCTCCGAGCTTGAGAGGCACAACTATGTCATCAAGCCAGACTACGATCCACGTCTACGCAAGCTGGCGGATCGGATCAGCGCAGCACGAGACGGACTGGACGAGGAGCATCGTGATGTAGCAAACGACCTCAATCTTGAGCTTGACAAGAAGCTACACTTAGAAAATTCAGCGACCTATGGCTATTGCTTCCGGCTGACAAAAAATGTATGTGGATCGATCACACCCCTAGTGCACCCCGAATTACTCAATGGTCACCAGGACGCACGAGCCATTAGCAATAAGCGTAAATACATCGAGCTCGGGACCATCAAATCCGGAGTTTACTTCACAACGACCAAGTTGAAAAACTTTGCGATGGAATATCAAGAGGCAACCGAAGCTTATTCGCGTACCCAGAGTGGACTCGTGAAGGAGGTTGTATCAATTGCGTGTTGGTATTCCACTTTTTTCACGCTGTCCAAGTACCGAAGTTTCTGCAGCGACATATACTCCAGTGCTGGAGTCACTGAATGGCGTCTTGGCACATCTAGATGTGATTCTGAGGTCGGTCTGCTTTATCTTGGTCGACAATGCGAGCACTCAGCCATCATAGCTTCGCCCACGCTGCTGTTAATGCCCCCGAAGCATATGTCAAACCGACCGTCATTGAAAAAGGTTTGTAGTTGATCGTCTGTAAAATTGTCGGTCACAGAAGTTTATTTACATCCAGGCACTGGTGACCTTGTCCTCAAAGATGCGCGACACCCTTGCCTCGAAGTTCAAGACGATATCAGCTTCATCCCGAACGACGTCGAGATGGTCAAAGGTATGTTCTCTAGCTGTCTGTCTCGAAAAGTGATTCATCTCTACCGTGACAGATAAATCCGAATTTCAGATCATCAGTTCGTCTTCGATTGTTGCACAATGCCCTACTCTGACTTGTGACAATTAGCTGGTCCAAATATGGGTGGAAAGAGCACTTACATTCGTCAGGTACGTTGGGTACTCGTCTCCTACTATCTTCGCAAAGCTCATAGCTTAGTACAGATCGGGGTAATCGCTCTCATGGCACAGATCGGTTCATTCGTACCTTGCTCGATGGCCCAGCTACCTATCTTCGACTCGATTTTATGTCGCGTAGGTGCCGGTGACAGTCAGCTGAAGGGTATCTCGACCTTCATGGCTGAGATGTTAGAAACTGCGACAATTCTCAAGGTCGGTTTGTTCATCCTTGGAAAATTAACATGGCTCATATTATATTTAATACTAGTCTGCCACGAAAGACTCACTCATTATCATTGATGAGCTTGGAAGGGGTTCGTTGAAGTTGACACGGCAACGTAATGTCTCCGCTTACCTCTAGACGTTCAGGTACATCTACCTATGACGGATTCGGGCTGGCGTGGTCCATATCTGAGTATGGCTATTTCCCTTACCGCGCGTTTTTGCTAGCACTGATCGCCTACAGAAAGATCGCATCAGAGATTCACGCGTTCTGTTTGTTTGCCACGCATTTTCACGAACTTACAGCGCTTGATCAAGAGCTAAACCATGTCAAAAATCTGCACGTTGTTGCTCACGTTTCAGACTCGGACACGCAGGCTAAGGAACGCGACATCACATTACTCTACAAAGTAGAGCCTGGTGTGTGCCTTAGACCAACCGATACGCCTGTCCACGTTGATGAGATCCACAGGTGTCGCCGACCAAAGCTTTGGCATCCATGTCGCTAAAATGGCAAACTTTCCTGAGCCTGTCGTTCGGGTATGGTTGCCTTTGTAGGTATATGATTTATTATCTGACTGAGTCATAGCTGGCCAAACGCAAGGCAGAAGAACTTGAGGATTTCGGCAATGGTGGGTGTGGTGGCAACCCTGGGGTGGTTTCAGGGTTCATTTTCTTTCAGAACAAACACCTCCGCAAGAATCACAGTTTTCCCCAGAAGACATCGAAAATGGGGTTCAGATTGTCGAAGAATTGTTGAAGACCTGGGCGTCACGTACGCCGTCTGCTGATGAAGACGTCGTCATGTCAGACGATCTATCCCCAGAAGCCCAATTAGCTGAGCTCAAGAACTGTTTCTCTGCCTACCAAGAAAGGATAGATAACAACCCATGGGTGCAAAGTCTGCTGGCATCTCTATAATTCCACTCGCAATACCAGTGAGGCACCTCAGAGTGGCTCGATATCGGGATGGTGAATCCCTTGTGTACCATACCATCTTTATTAAAGGCTCTCTGTACCATGAATATTCCTGACGTTCCAGCTTTTGCGTTTAGAACGCTTAGCATGATTCTACAGCTCCTACAATACATTCAGCCCTACAGTATCGAGGGAGGTGTCGTGGAGCTCCCCATGGAACAATGAAACAATCAGCCACGGTTAATAAAATATCGTTCCCCGATCACGGTGTACTGTAAGTACGAAAGTAGAGAGAAAGGCGTTGTTGCCACTCATACTTCTCTTTCACCGATGCTCGGGACGCCGTATCTTTTCATGACCCAAGGATTGACAACACATTGACAATGTGAGAAAAGTATGAGCACAACCCAGGCCTCCAGTCAGTCGCATCACAACGCGGAATTCTGCGATTCCACTTGCAACACGTACGGGATGTTCCATCAGAAAATTTCGATCGGATATCCACTAATTACTCACATAAATTGTATAGCAGAAATAATCAAAAAAACGGCCAAAGGGCCCGAGAACCGGTAGAAGACTGTAGTAAGTTTAGCTACAACAAGTCCTAGGCGTCGCTGAGAAACCCTCACCCCCAGAGCCAAAACACCTTCTTGCACGAGCAGAAGCCCCCGAGTCCGTGCTCATCTTGCTACGTGTGGTAGATTAGATGGCACATTCGTCCGAGTCACTGTCTTTCTTTTGTGTCTATC
>WNFI01656000.1_pt1 | contig 10024 bp, 7 predicted proteins | sample 5400471 | NCBI WGS metagenome assembly WNFI01 (sample SAMN13153348, study PRJNA577476) | soil metagenome | isolation source: 100 cm saprolite on Douglas fir-dominated hillslope | place: USA:California | collected 2013-09-17
ATCCCGATTGCGTGATCCCGACGCCTTACGTGAACGGCGGCTGCCTGTAAGCGGAACCAGTCAACCATCGGCCCCCTTGGGGCGCGTGCTTCCAAGACAGCCAGAATCGCGTCGCGCTGGGCCTGTGTAGCCGAGCCTGAAAGCAATGTGCCGAAGGTCAAAGCGTAGCGCGACGTAGGATAATCTGTGCGGATGACGCTTGCGATCCTGTAGTTGTCGTATGGCTGTTTCGCACCCAGACCTCCCCATCCCTTCCCACCCGAGGCATCCAGGATCAGCTTCCAAACATCCCCATCGACGCCGCTCGCGGCACTCAGCCTCAGTCTTGCCTCGTTCGAGACGAGCAGCGGAGAAAAGCCAGATGGAAGGTCAGAGAAGCCGGCAGCCGTGGGAGGGAACGCGTCCAAGTGTGCAGGGAACGCGATCGATACGCCGTAGCTGCCAGGCGCGTTCAGTCTAGTATCCATAATGGGCGACCAGACACTCTGAGTAACCGGGACATAAAAGGAAGCACGCTGGTTCGCGCCGATGATGAGGTCGCTGTCAGCGTAGTCCTGCGGAAGGTGATTGTAGGTCGCGCCCTGGGAACCTGTCAAAAACATACCGTTTGCGGTGCTGATCTGCACCAAAAAGGATCGAGGCAGCGTCGCTGTAACAGCAGACTCATTCGCGACTTCGATTCGCATCGCGGTTGGTTCGCCGAGCATCACCTCCGCAGGATCGAGCGTTAGTGAGATGCGGAGCGCTGGCGCTGGCTGTTGAGCTACCCCTGCCGCTGCGAATGCGTAGGTCAAGATCAGAATCAGAAATTTCTTTTTCATGTAACACTCCCCATCAATAACAGGTTTGCGTCCCGGTCCACCAGTCCGCGAAGCCGACGGGCAGCTCCGTTGGAATTGGTTCGCAGCGTGAACGAATCCAAAGATACTCGCTGTCGGCGTGAGGTGTTCCCACGTAGTGGAAGGCCACCCGATTGTCCGTGAATTCTGGCAACGGGCCGGACTGGCCTTCAGTGAAGGTCCAGTACATCAAACAATGCTTGAATGGATCGTCATAATAACGAAAGTCGTCGTGTCCACCATTGGATGTGTCGGCGGTAGGAGTCGGGAGCGCGACAGTAGCGATAGCCATGGTGACATGTGAAAGTACAGTGATCGGTGTTTTCATAGCGCATCTTCTTCTCACTTGGTTACTGCTGCGGCAGCGCCTATGCCCGCTCGCGAATGGTCTACGGCTTAGTCCTGCACAACAGCCTTCAAGGCTCCTAGCAACATTGGATGTCGTCCTTGCGCGGCGGCGTGACCGTCGTCCCGTCGAGCGTCCAAGCGACCGGTTGGTTCATCCCCTGCTTTTACCTCGAGAACATCTTCGTGGCGACGCGGGCTAAGGTCGGCACCGGTCGTGATCCTATGCCTAGTGTCGTGTCAAGGCTGAAAGCGTGGGTGCCTTCTGCTTCGTTGCCGCTCCTCAACGATGTCACCGCATCGCCTGCGTCGCGGCGCCTCGCATCCGGCCCACCGGCGCACGCAAACCACCCACGCTTTCAGCCTTGACACGACACTAGTTGTCGCCCTCATCGCAGAGCTTCAAGGTTCCAGGCCCATCGAGCGAAAAGGTCGCCGAAGAGCCTGTCAATACCCAGGTAAGGCTTCGTTCGCCCGGCAGAAAACCTACACTAATGGCCTTTTTGTGAGTCCCAGGCGAAAAGTCGACCGGTTGGCCGCGATCCGAAGGCTCTGGATCGAAATGGTTTTGCGGTCCAACCTTAATTCGCTCGCTGTCGTTCTTGGCCACGTACCCAAAGCGGATGCGACTGTCACTCTCGCGGCACTGCACAGTTGGCTTGACCGGCTGGTCAGGTTTGACCGTTTGATGAGATCGTTTGGTCGCGACCTCGGCGGCAGTGCCCTGTAACTCCGCCCGCAGATCGAGAGCTTTCTCGCGGGTGTAGTCGGTCGCCGCTAGATCAATCATCGCTTTGAGAAACGTTGCAGCCTCGTCCAGCGCGGCTTGCGCAGTTTGGAAATCACCGCTGTTCGCGGCAGCACGCGCTTCGGCTTCCAGGCTGTATGCGACCTGCCCACGAAATTCGTCGGCGATGGGGCCGGACACTCCGGCAGCCAGTGCTTGCTTTACCACGGCGATAATGTCCTTCGGCTCTTCAGACGGGAAGCGATAGAATGCGAGTAGCTGATAGTAGGTCGAATCCTGGTACTTCGCGAGTAACGGCGCGCCGGTGTTCATCCACGTCGCAAGATTCAAGCCGTCATCTCCGGAAGCCGCTGCCGCGGCCTTCAAGAACGCGAGGTCGCTGCCCTGAGGCTGTTCTACAGTTAGTCGAGCGCTGTTGGTCTTCACATTGTCAGCCTGGCCGACGACTAACTGGAGATCATAGGTTCCAGGCACGCAGAGCCGTGAATCGTAGAAGGCGCTGTTTTCCATCAGCTCGACTCCAACCGGCATATAGAACGTGGCTTTGCCGCCGCTCGGAATCATGGTCACGTGCGAGCTATTGTTACCCACCCTGCTGGTTGTGAGGAGACCGCCGTCGTTCCTTCCGCCCCATCGCACGCCGAAGGTATTGCCTCCGGCGTCGGTAGCTGTCAATCTGGCGTATTCGTACAACTCAACTGGCTGTGCCCCTGAGTTGGTGACAGTGACAACAAAAACGACCGGAATGCCAGGTAACGCATGGTTCGGCACAAGATCAAGGTGCGCTGTCAACGGCATCGCAGCCAGAGCCCCAGGCACGATCAGAATCGTCAAGAAGGTCAGCATGATAGTTTCAAGTTTTGCATGCTCATCGTACCGAACCCGTCAGACGCGCTCAGCCGGCATCACCGGACTGTTGGCCTACTGAGTGTCTTCACAGCGACCGATGCCGTTGTCTGCCATGGCCGTGGCAGGGTGACCATCTAGCGACCACACGAGCTTCGTACCAACAGGCACGTTTACGCTGAAAACGCGCCGGCGGTCTCCGGGCAAGAAAGCTGTCGGCTGACCGCCTTCGGCTGGTGAGGCCCCCAATGTGTTTCGCGGCCCAATAGGAATTGCCAATACAGCGTCGTTAGGATTGACATAACCAAACCAGGCCGTGAAGGTTCCGTCGTTGCTTAGCGAAACGCAGTTTACGCGTGACTCGATCGATTTCAGCTTCGGTTGGTTTAGTCGATTGAATTGGTCGCCATACTTCTTGAGATCATCGCGCGTCCAATTTGGCCACGCGAGCATGATATCAGCTGCTCCGCTCGCATATGAGTTCGTCCCAACCTGCAACGCCTGCAAGATCGATCGCCCCTGCGCCGCGGCAGCGACAGCTGCGTCGAGCAGGCCCGCATCAGCCGACGCCTGGGCTTGATGGCGATACACCGAAGCGAGTGTCACCTTAAGATCGACTTCCGCGGACTCCGGGACACCGTTCGCAAGATAGCCAAGAATCAGCCCAACTTCGTCGCGGGGGCCTCCGTCTGCGGCCAAGTCACGCCAGAATGCCCAGGCGCGGCTGTACGTCGAGCGGGGGTGAGCCTTCATCAAAGCCAGCATGTCGTCGCGAAGAAAGGTCTCGTTGCCCGGAAAGTCTGACTCACTCACCGCTTTGAGTAGACCTTTCCAGACGATCTGATCCTCGCCGGCCGGTTCGTCGACGGCGTAACTTACCGAGTTCGAGGGCTGCTCGCCGAACGCTGAACGCATTCGGAGCGCATAGCGGCCCGGTTGCAACATGCGCGCATCAAGGAAAAAAGGACTGTTCACCATGCCGATCAGAAACGAACGCGAACCTTTTGCCTTGACAGTAAATGTGCCGTGCCTGGCTGGTGTCTCGAACCAAGCGCTCTGGTAGTCACCGCAAGGGCTGTTATCTTTGCATTCCAGCACGAAGGCACTGCCATCTTCGCGCGTAACCTCCATGCGAAATGACGCGCCGGCAAACTGGACAGGGTCTGCGGCATTATTGATCACCGTGACCTTCATCGCTGGCGAAATCCCGGGTAAACCGTGGGCTGGTGCTAGATCCATTGTGAACTCGAGACTTGGCGCTGCAGAAATCGTGAGCGACGACGCCGCAAGCAGAAGTGCCCAAAGAATCCCCAGCCGAGAGCTTGAAAGCATTGACGATCTCCTCTTAATGCACTGCAATCACTACTACTACTGCGTGACAGGCTCTGAGTGCTGACGAACTTGCGTATATTCGCTGTCAGCCCCTTGGTCCAACCAATGTAAGCCGTAGCGAGGAATGTTGAGCTGATCCCAATTTATTATATGATATGGCCACCGGCGACTCATTATGCAGAGATCGCCCGTAGTGCCGGGGGGAGTTGCGGCAGCTGCATCGCAGTGTCCGTCCATGACGCCGGGATTGGCTGGATCGAAGTGAGGATGGTTTGGGTCATGATTGACGTTCCATACATGAAGAGACTCGTGAGCCACGTCCGTATTCATGAATCCCGCGGTGCCTGACAAATGCAATTGTAATTGGAAGGTGCACGGTGGAATCGGACCTGCCGCGGTAGCTTCGATATTGCCGACATAGATATAGGAGTAGTTGGCGACGCCCACAGCCGTGTCGCCGAAGTGCGTTGTGCACGTCAGGACACTACCTGTTTGCGCATCTTGAGTAGTAGTCATGACATATTTGCCAGCGCCTATGATATGAAAGATATTGCCGTTAGTCTGACCTTGCGGCGGTAGATCGTAGAACCAGCGACGGGCGAGCAAGAGATGAAACGCCCCGCCCTGATGCTCAGGGGCGATCACATCAACGAACGGAAAATATTGAAACGGCTGATGATCGAGTTTCAGGGTGTCTACAAACATTGGGTCATATAGTGATTTCAGCGCGTTAGTACTCGGTGTGAAACCTTCGCCCTGAATTCCAATGGCATCTGCATAGTACCAACGCGCGCCGCCGCCAGTGTAACTGTGAATGAGAGGAGTGCTCAGGTGAATGAGCCATGAGCCGTCGTGGCGATCCACAATCGGGGCGATCGGAGCGCCTTGAGCGTCGGTCGGATTGGGGTCGATCACAACATCCTCAAAGTAGGAGGAGCCTCGATCACCGTGAATGAATGTGATCAGATCGCCCGGGAGGAAGGGCGGTGGCTCGCCCGGAGTCAGTTCGAGAACCGTAACCTGTTGTGCCCCACTCGAAACGGCGGCTGCCAGAAAAGTACCTCGGCGAAACATTGAGTCCACCTCAAGATAGATGCGCTTCCACGTTGTCACGATAACACTCTTCGCGCATGCATCCGTTCCACCTGAGCCTGCCGTAGCGCAGGGGAAAGTGGGGTCGAAGCTGGCCTCTAGCTGGTAGTTCTCCCCAGCGACGTGGTCCGTCGCTTCGAGGAAGATATTCGCCCGGCCTGGCACGTTGTCCGAGTTGGCGGTCATCGTCAAAACGCCGCCCGGTGTGGCGTCCGTTCGGTTGCCGCTCGTGTCCAGATAGAAGAGGGTGCCCTTCGGCCGTACGGGGTCGAGGTTGTCGTTGGCGGCTGGATGCGGAACGTAGGGAGCTGTGTCCGGCGGATCGATGACTCGAACGTAGACGACCTTGGCCGTTGCCACCCCTGCGACGGTGACCGCGCCGGGGAAACGGAATTGCGGAGGCTGGTCGAGCGGAATTGTGGTCACCTGATAGTTGGAGAAGTAACCGTTGCTGAAGGGTCCGGAGTTGTCGCTGGGGTCGTACTTGTGAAGCAGCAGCTTCTGCCCGGGGTAGTGGTCGTCGAGCTCGAAGACGAACGTCGGGGGCGGTGAAGGAGGTGGCGGCGGCGCCGGTGTGAACGTGAAGTTGTCGATGACGTGGGTCGATGGAAAGCCGTTGGTGGTCAACGTGATGTGAGAGCCAGTGCTCGGGATCACGACGTGCAGCCACTGGAACTGCGTGGCTGGGCTGAAGGGAGACGGGAAGAGCCGGGAGAACCCGTCCGTCTGCACCAGCGTCTGGAATCCCGACTGAAGATCGAACGAGATGTTCGTGGCGGGACCGGGAAGAAAGATATCGGTGGTGGGCGAACAGGGATTGCCGTTTGGGCAGAACAACGAGCCGCCAACGAAGACCTTGCCATGGGCCGCGTCGCTCGTGCTCACGAAGCCGCGATGATACGAGTCGCCGCACTTCCCGTTGGTGAAGAATGGTTCGGGACCCGCGTCGGTGATCGCTTGATTCTCGAAGTCATCGACGCACGTCGTTTGTGCGCCGAGCGGCGCGACGAACCAGAGCGACGAAAGGACCATCATGAAAACGTGCTTCTTCATGCAGCAACCTCTTCTCTCATCTGGACCCGATGTTTTCCGGATGAAACCTCTCTGCTGGGTTAGACACCGCTCGATGGAGAAAACGAAACCTGACCTAAGGTAAAAAGTTGCGGGAGTGTAGCGGCATGCCTGATGGCAGTCAATAAGGAACTGGGAAGTTCCACTCTCTGCCGGACTTCGAGTGGAGGAAAATCACGCCCGAAGGCGCGTGCACGTCGAGTTCGAGCGACGCGTCAGTCTGGTCGCGCCCTTGTGCCTGGAAAAACCCTAACGTCGTGTCGGCATACTGGACATGCTCAGGGCGAGGAAGACTTGCTGGGGCGAACCCGCCTGACCCTTCGGCCCGGCACTGGATTCAGCGCTACTCTTGTTGAAGCCAGCGCGTAGGCGGCACGTTCAGGCGTCAGATCGGTTGGATGTCGCTCGGCGGCATTGGCAAGGAGAATGTGAAGCACGATCCCCTGCCGAGGACGCTCGTGCAAGTCAACCGCCCGCCGAGGGCGTTCGCAAGGTCGTTCGCGATGGCGAGGCCATAGCCAGTCGATGCCTCGCCGTCAGTCGGTTGTGGGGTCAACCGCACACCCTGCTGGAAAAGCCTCCCCTGATCGGCGTCGCTGAGTCCGGGGCCACGGTCGCAGACGATGCAAACCACTTCATCGCCCTGGATGGCCGTGGTCACCGAGACCGCCGTCCCAGCCTCGGAGTACTTCACGGCATTCGACAAGAGGTTGTCGAGCACAGCACCGGCTGCGACTCGATCGGTCAGGACACGATCCCGCTTGGCCGGCGCCTTCCAGGCGATGCGGACACGCTTCTTCCTGGCGATGTCTCGATACGCCTGACACACGTCCTCAGCTATCTCCGCGAGACTGGCCGGCTCGAACAGCAACGGCGGCAGGAGGTCCGGTGTGGCAGTCAGGACCCCTCGCGCTGTGCTCATCATCAGGTTTGTCGCCTGCTTCAGCGAATCCAGCCACCTCTTGACCTCGCGGTCCGCCTTCGGTGATAGCCTCGTCCGAAGAAGCTGCAGCGTCGTTGAGACGATCATGAGGTAGTTATTCAAGGCGTGGACCGAATAGCTGAACCGTTGCCGGTCGTCACGAGCCAGAATCTCGAGGCGGGCGAGCGCCCGGTCGAGGTCCGCACGGGCTCGCGCGATGGCCAATACTGCCTCAGCTCGTTTGTGGGGCATCGTTTCTCAACAGTGGCCTGTGCTTGCTACCGCTGGGTGTCCGCCAGCGCAGGCTACTGGTTCCCGTTGGGATCTCGATCGACCGTGAGCCTGGCCGAAGTCGGGACTCTATGCTGTTCGTAGGTCTCCGTCAATTGACTCATTACGACCATTCATCCAGCTCGCCGGCTAGAATGAATGCTGAATGGCGTGCAAAGGCAGTTGGTGTAGCAACGATCAACCTCGTTGATCAGATTGCTCTCCAGGTCTTCGCAGTCGATGACGGGGATTTCCGGCATGAGCTTCACAAGTCGGTGACACTTAGATCAATTCCTGCTGGACCTGAGGGGCGCGTAGTTCGCACACCTGTTCAATTACGGATGGCGAGTGCGGTCAGGGACCCTGAGACTCGAACGTGGGCAACAGCACTCGCGGGCGGGCGAGTGCTCCCGACAGTGAGGATGACTTCCATCGTTGAGCACGTGCTACACGAGCTGGGCCAGCTCCGCAAGAAGCTCTTCGAGAGGGTAGGGCTTCTGGAGAAAGCCCACATTCCGGCGGCTGATCGCGGCCGCGGCGATCTTCGCGCTGCCTCCTCCTGTCGAAAAGAGAATCGGTAGCTCCGGCCACACCTTCCGGATTTGGTGGAATACCGCCATCCCATCCATGTCCGGCAACGTGATGTCAAGGAGAACAGCATCGGGTGCGAACTTCTAGATCGCTGGTACCGCATCGCCGCCGCGGGGAACCACTTCTACCGCTATACCCTCGAATTCGACGACCGCAGCCAGGCCGATCGCAACAGACTCGTCATCGTCGACGATCAGCAGTCTCCTGAACGGAATCATCACGTCCTTCCCCGTCGGCCCGGTTAGGTCCACGATCCGAAAGAAACAACCGGCATTATGGAACTAACTGGCGCCGCAGGGTAGCTTTTCCGCCTTCGCCAGATCGAATCCAAGGTTCCCAGCATCGCCCGCGAGCGGAAGGGTCCAAAACGTCACGGTGCTTCGCAGGCTGCCGTGCGAACGCGACCGGACAACCGCCCGGTTCAACCGTTCGTTGTTCGTTACCGACCATTCATCGGTCCGCGGGTTGCTGTGGCCCAGGTTGTGGTCATAATCGGCCCAATGCCGCCCCACAACGTCGCCCCGCTCGTGCATCTCGTCGGGTTCCTGACCGGCGCAGCACTCTATGCGATGCTCTTCGGCCTGATGATGCGGCGGCGCGTGCCCGTGGGCCGGGAGTCGAGCAACGATAGCCTGCCTTTGATCACTGCCGTCCTGGGTCTGATCTGGAACGTCAGCGGGCTGGCGGCCTACGGCATCCGCGATTTCGCGGGCCGCGATCCCAATCCATTCCTCATGGCAACGGCGTACACCGCGCTCGGCCTTCTGCCGGCAGTGGTCGTTCACTCGGTCCTTCGGTCGCAGGCCGATGCCCGGCCGCGCCACGTTGCAACGGCCTTCATCGGCGTCGCCTATACGATCAGCGTGTTGGCTGGATCACTCATGTTCTGGTCGGCCAGCACCGGGGTGGTCCCGTCGGCGGCGGGCATGAGGGTTCTTACCTGGTCGTATGCCACACTGACCATCCCAGTGCTGTTTCTCACGCGCCGCCGTCCGGGCTCGGCGCGTGGCTGGTCGATCGTGGCGCTCGCCGTCTTCGCCGTGTCCGCTCTGCACCTCAGCCATCAGGAGGGCACCAACGAGTCGTGGGTGGTCCAGTTGGCGGGGCATCACGCGTCGATCCCGCTCATCTTCGCCATCCTGTATCAGGACTTTCGCTTCGCCTTGGCCGACCTCTTTCTGAAGCGTGCGCTGAGCCTGTTCGCACTGTTGGCAATCGCGTCGGGGCTCTACATCGGCGTGGAAGTACCACTCCTGGCGCGGCACGACTTCCGCACCGATCCGGTGGCGGTCGGAGTCTCCGTGATTCTCTGGGCGGGAACGGCGCTGCTGTATCCGGTCCTAAGACGGAGCGCAACGTGGTTCGTCGATCATGTCGTTCTCCATCGGGTCGACTACCAGAAGCTGCGCGATGCGATCTCCAAGTCGATCGGAGAGGCGGAGGACCCGCCCACGGTCATGGAGATGGTGGCCTCCGCGCTACGTCTGCCCCTGGCGACCGATCATGTCCGCTGGATCGAGAACGGAATCGGAGCCGATTCGGAAACGGTGGTGCCGATCCCGACGACGGAGCCGCCCCGCTACACGCTGGCCATCGGACCGCTCACTGGCGGACGGCGCCTCCTCTCGGACGACCTGGAGATGGTGCAGCTCGTCGCGCTGCTGGCCGCGCGACGCATCGACGCCTTACGGCTGTCGCGCGAGCGGTACGAACAGACGCTCCGCGAACAGGAGATGAGCCGGCTGGCCACCGAGGCGGAGTTGCGTGCTCTGCGCGCGCAGGTGAACCCGCATTTCCTGTTTAACGCCCTGAACACGATCGGTTACCTGATCCAGACCTCGCCGGCGCGTGCGCATGGGACGTTGATGAAGCTGACGGCACTCCTGCGCGGCGTGCTCCGATCGGGTGGGCCGGCCGTCACGCTGGGCGACGAGATCGATCTCGTCAGTGCTTACCTGGAGATCGAGC
>WNFI01003689.1_pt1 | contig 10022 bp, 9 predicted proteins | sample 5400471 | NCBI WGS metagenome assembly WNFI01 (sample SAMN13153348, study PRJNA577476) | soil metagenome | isolation source: 100 cm saprolite on Douglas fir-dominated hillslope | place: USA:California | collected 2013-09-17
TGCCAACGTGGGCGAGTCAAAGAGTCGGGGTAAGTGAATTTGTCCTTTTAATTTTTTTTTCTGTTTGCCTGATGCATTGCAGCCAAAATGTCAAAGGCAAACCGGCTGCGAACGACGGCGCTTGCACGGGCTGCGAATTCGGCACAAACATCTGGCACCGCGTCATCGCTCGTCGTTACCCCGGTTCAAGGGTTCGAGCTGACAAATCGTGCTGCTGCCCAGCGTGTGAAGGAAGCAAACGATCGTTGGTTCGCGAATGGTACATTCTCGTTTGTAGGGCAGAAGGGCTCAACAACGTAGACATGATGTATGGCATCAGTCAGACATTGTCCTATTTCTGTATTATAATTTTGTTGTCCCCTTTCGTAAATCTTCATGTCAAAAAGAGATCATGGATTATGGACAGCCAAGAAGCAAAGAAGTTTTAACTATCCCAAATACCGTACATTATACATAGAATCATGGAATGCTACTGCACCTGGCTTCAATGCGCGGTAGTTGTAGCATCTGGACGAACACTGCTCTGTGAGACATCAATAAAACCCTTCTGCTTCGTTTCTGCCTGCTGAGGCCGCTTCGACCGATAATCTTTGATAGCAGAGCGAATGGCGTCCTCCGTATTTTTGATTTTTCCAGCCTCCTCCAGCGAAAGACCCTTCACCCGTTCGGTCATAAACGAACTGGAGGCAATTGCACTTCCACAGCCAAACGTCTTGAACTTGACATCCGAGATGATACCGTCCTCATCGACACGAATCTGCAACTTCATAACGTCGCCGCAGCTAGTTCCCATGAAAACAACGACCTCTAGTCAGCTCAATCTGCAGGAGCATAAAGGGAAGGGGTCACATACGCAGGTGCACCTACGAGCCCAGTCCCAACGTCAAAGTCGTTTTTAGGGAGCGAGCCAACCTGCGCCCAGATTATCAGATAAACGGAGGAAAACTCTAAAAAGGACATAGGAGCCAAAACCATGGATACTACATACATTCCTGGGCCGCTCATAATGCGAGATAACCTTCTCGTGATATGCTCTGGCCACTACCGGGCGAGGAGAGAGACGAGAAACGCGGGGGAGGATTGAAAGGGCAGAGCGAGCGGTAAACATGATGGGCGTTGGCGTGAGAGACAGAGAGTAAGCCGGACCTTTACCTCATTTCGATCGAAATCAAATGGCGCAAGCGGCTCCACGTTTACGTAAACCTTCCTCCCGTCCGTTGGGTTGCCGCCATGTCCCGAACCTCGACAGAGTCTCTCCCACCTGCCGCTAGAGCCATCGCCCTCCTTTTGGCTTCAACACCTACCGTCCAAGATGCACAGCCGGGCGTTTTACACCAATTGCTTGAATTCTCACATAGGTACACCGCTCAGGCACTCTCGGACGCGCTCGTCTATGCTGAGCATGCGGGACGACCGAATAAAGTCGAGATGGACGACATCACTCTTTATCGTAGCACGTCCTCTCCTTGGCAACTCAGACCAACGCACAACCCCTCCCACCCGTTCTCGAAGTTTTCGGCCTCCGTTTACCGCCTCAAAGCGAGCGCCTGACAGCCATCGACTTTGACCTCTTGCCAAATAGACCACCACCAGAAGAGAAGCAATTTGACGAAGAGATCGAGGAGATCGTCGAGTCGGCGTCCGAGGACGAAGATGAGGACATGGAACCAGCCACTATACCTCCCGCTTCTCCACTATCACATCCCCAGGTGGCGGCCATTACTGCTGCTGTTACGAACCCCGTCAATGCTGTGCATACACCTTCAGAAGACGTAGAAATGGGGGATACATCCGCTGCTGTACAAAACGAAATGGAGGAAGGCAGCGACGAGGACGATGGGCTATTTGCTGGTGGAGAGGAGAGTGGCGCGGACGAACCTATGGAAGAGGTTGCTGCCACGGAAGACCACGCGGATGGATTGAAGCGAAAACTCGTCGAGGAGGACGACTATGACTGAGGAGCGCTGCTATTTACGTGGTCGGCTGGGAAACTAGGATTTGGGGCTTGAACTTTGACCGCGCGTACACGACCAGGTCTACCCACGAGTTATCCTGTTCCACGGGTACCAGAGACTCCGTGTGTCGACTCGGGCTTTGTCATTTTACATCGCATATTAACGAGTGCTTGTACTTTGTATAGCCAAGCGTGCACTCGAATACGAGGCGCAACAAAAGCTCTGTGCACCATGTATGTAGCATACGGAAGACAACACGACATATCCGAGGATTGACGCCATGATAACATGCAAGGTAATAAGCCCGACAAATGACGGAACACAAAATAAGAGAGGATTTTATCTATACTACGGCTAGTCATGTGGGTAGTTCTGATTGGACGGATTGTTTGATTCCGTGCTATCAACGGGGATGCAGAAAAGTGAACAAAATTAAATGGTGCCACGCATCAAGCCATCAGGAGCTGATATGCAACGCCAAATAGCACGAAAAATAGGGCGAAAATTAACATGAGAGCGTAGCTCCACGATGCTAATGAAAGAAAGCAGACCGTGAGCCCGATTCGGTACAGAACGGCATGGGACCGGAGCTTACAGCTGTCGCCGAGACCATCTGGTATCGCGATGAGCCGCACTGTATTGTCGGCGCTTCCGGAGATGAGCAGTCTTGACGTCGGATTGAATTTCAACACCGTCGGAGGAAATTCATGTGATTTGAGAATGCTCAGAAGTGGCTAAAGCGGCACTGTCAGTTGATTTTGAGCAGCAAGGCAACCGGCAGCGTCCTTACGGCGAGTGTGAAAGCATCCAATAACCCAACCGAACAATCCGAAGAGCCATAGGCAATCCATTTTCCGTTATCGCTGGGTGGACCTTATTAGATACTAATATTATGGAGTCGAGGAAAAATCCCGAACCTCACGTCGAAGGCAGTTAGTCCTTTCACACCCACTTTCCTGATTCGCTCCACCTTCCATTGATCAGTATTCCAGCGTATGAGATACGCCTTTCTCTGCGTCGGTTTGGCACCGCGAGGGGGCGTTGTATTGATAACGGTGTAAAAGATACGCGATGTGTGTGGGTGGTATCTGCTCTCTGGTTGAGAATAAAAGGTAATGGCAGAGGACCCTATACCCCACCTTGCTACACGGAAAGTTCCTGTCTCACTTCCGGGCAACTTGGGTCTTTCGATGACGGTGGGATCCTCTAGTTTTAGGACCAAGCCTTCTTTCTCTTTGCCCTTCTTGCTAGCGGGGAGGTTATAGACGAGAAGATTCACGGTTGTCGCAACAACCAACTACGTCAATCAGTATTGATAAGCTGGAAACCACCTAAATGGTGCCCTTACCGTAGTTTCCGAGAACGCAGCATCATATATTTCACCCTGGTCGATATGTGCCTTGGTAGACGCAAGCTCAGGAAACGTCAAGACGGACAACTAAAGCGAGCATAACATGAGAGAATTTTGGGAAGGTATACTGAAATCACAAACCTCCTTGCCGCCCGCAACGGCCAGGTACGCACCATCAGGCGAGAACACAGTGACTCTCTGAACGCCAATCAAGATGACGATGCACAAAAAGACAGAAAACGCTCACTTGAAAGTCATCTGGGTCCTTACCCAGTGTCCCAACGGAAGAAACTAACGTTATCCTACAGACGTCAATCAGTCATCCCGAGATGGCAAGTAGCGCGGTAGACCTACTTGTCATCGTCACTGACACCAAACACGCGACAATTCAAGTTTTCGCCTTTCTCGACTTTTTCTGCGGTGCTGTTTATCCCGCATACAAATGAAGATCCCTAGACGAAGGACATGAGCACATATGCAGCCCATGAAACGGCATGACGTACCCCAGGGTGAGTGGCCATACTCATAGGCGCATCCTCGCCGGTCTCGAGTTGCAACTCATCAGCGAGCTTCAGAGTAAAATATTCATCAACATGATACAGTCTCTGCAAATACAAGACAAATATTATTGACAGGAACGTGTTCCTACGTGGGATGACGCACCAATTTATTTTTGATCCCGGTCTTGGATGCACCACCCCCACCGCCGAGAACAAGTTCGCCTGGAGAAAGAAATGCGGCAGAGTAGACAGGAAATGTTGGAGTTGAATGTGCAGTATGACGAGCACGCATAGTTGGCTGGATACGGTATTCCCGCTTGCCCGTAGCAATGAAAGCGGCCACGTGTGTACCACGACGCACGTGGTATCGCCGACGGGCCGCGCGAGCTTATCAGCGTGCCATTCCCGTCTGTCTGTAGACCTCTGTCTCTCTGTCTCCCACCGCATGTCAGGCTGCCCATAACGAACTCTCGTATCCTGCACAACTAGCCGGTCCAGACAGACATCCACGCACATACACACTCTTTTCCTGCTCGAATACCCCCATGCCATTCATGCCCCTCCACTTCACTGTGGGTCCGCGGGGCATTGGGGACATCGAGTTACCTTCCATTTCTCCCGCGATGGCTCTCGGGATCTCTTTTGCCGTCGCAGGAAATGTTCTTATTAGTTTCGCCCTCAACCTCCAGAAACTAGCTCACGCACGGCTCGAAGCGGCACGCGCGGAGCGCGCGCATGGCCTGGATGTCATAGAGCAGGAGGGAACTGCAAGCACAGATGGCGAGGCATCGGAAATAGAGGTGCAGCGTGAGCCCCTCCCACCAGAGCTGGAGAGGGAGGCACGCGTGTGGAATAGAAGTTCGTCCCAGAACACGCGTTCTGAGACGGATCCTCTCATGGCCCTCCTGGTGACGCCGAACGCGGATCAAGTACTTGCAGTCCCCACTTATGGTGCTCTGTTCCCTAACACCAATGAGAGCCACGTTCGTACGGTCGAGAGCTCACCGCTTCGACGACAACCGAAGACTGCGAAGCGGCCAGGTACAGGTACAGGGGTTGATGCTGAATACGCGAATCGGTCAACCCACCAAGGATTAGATAACGGGCCTCAAGAGTCGGAGTACCTCAAGTCAAAACTGTGGTATGCTCTCCCTATTCCCCTCCGAACTGCCCGGGTCTGAAGCGCAAATTTCGCCCAGGTGGCTCGGATTTTTACTGATGAATGTTGGCGAGACGGGAAATTTCATATCCTATGCCTTTGCCCCCGCTTCGGTTGTCGCGCCTCTGGGAACGGTAAATGAGTTCTCTATCCCATTGTGAATATGATCTTACGCTTCCGCAGTTTGCTCTGATAGCGAATTGCCTCTTTGCCCCATTGTTGCTCCACGAGCGGCTCCGCAAGGTAGGACTCCACAGACTCTCTGACGGTTGATCTAACGGCATCCAAAACAGCGTGATCTCTCTGGAGTTGTTCTTGCCATGATAGGCGCCATCACTGTTGTCCTGTCGTCAAACACTTCTGATCCACGGCTATCACCGGAAAAGTTGTTGCAAGCTGTGTCGCAACATGCCTTCCTTATTTTCTCTGCCATATATGTCGCATGTGCGTCAATTCTAATCGGCTTATCCGAAGGGAGTGTTGGCCGTCGATGGGTTTTAGTGGATGTTGAACTTTGTGCATTGTTTGGTACGTACGACTACTCAAGGGAGTGCAGAAAGGGATTGATTGCCGTTGCTTAGGTGGATTCACAGTACTCTCAACGAAAGCCGTCTCATCACTTCTTACGACCTATGGTTTCAATATGTTTAAGCAGTGGATAACTTACCCTATTCTAGCGGTGAGTAGCTGCGGTTATGAGTGTGCTCGCACGAATTCATCAATGTGATCAGGTTCTGATCGGCACTGGCATCGGCCAAATAAGATACCTTAATCGTGCTCTTATGCGTTTTGACAGTAAGGCGAGTCGACCGTGTGAGCCTACAAAGCGTATCCAGACGTGATACATAACAGGTCGTTATTCCAACACAATTTGTGCTTTTTAATCTCTCTGCAATAACTGGGTCGGCTATACTATATGGGGACTTCAAAAGGGCCAAATTCCACCAATTTGTGACATTCATGTATGGATGTGCGGCAACATTCATTGGCGTGTGGATTATCGCGTGGGTGCCTGCTCCCGAGGAACCATCCACACGACCCGACGACCGGGTTGGAGCGATCAACGATGCCGAGGCCCACGATGTATTTGTTCCTGATGGCGTATCTGTTGGCGGAATTGTAGGCCGAAAGCCAAGTGATGTGCCTGTTCTGCGATCAAGGCAGAGCACGGTTAGTTTGGTGGGAATATCCCCGGCACAGGTGCGGTCCAGTATATTTTGTTAAGAGAACCAAAAACGTTGATTTGTTTTTACAGCGCCTATTATTGGCACACACGCCACCTCGGTCTGAGGTTCAGCTCGGACAAGAACATGGAGTGGCATTGGAAGCAGAACCTAATGGACGCGGACGAGAAGGGAGCATAGGAAAGCGTCGTGCGATCAGCTGGCTAGCTGCCGATGGGAGCCCCACACCACCATCACGTCCTAGGACGAGATTAAGGAGTGTGGAGCGTCGATGGATAACTACGGATGGATCGCAGAATGGTCTAGATTAGATTGAATAATGACATCCATTTAGTCCTGTCGCGGCGATAAGATCCTCTGTGAGGTGAGGAGCGGATGAAACACAGGAGCTCCAACAAGTAATGTGACGTGATTGGCAACATGACGTCACAGGTTTTGAAGTAATCGGCGCGCATAGATATTCGATCATCCCTTTTTCCTTCCATTGTATTCCCCCCTTTTCTCTCTCGTGTAGCTCCGCATACATTCACCCGCCATGCCTCCCGGCGTCGCTGTCGTAGATGCCTTCAAAAGTTTGCCACAAATCTGCTCTTTCTACTCAGCCTTATTATCCCCCCATTCTAGACCTCATCAGACATGGCAAGAACCACATCCACGTCCGTCAAGACGACTTCCCTAATTCGCAGCCACTTGCCGCTCCCCCATCGGATGCGCGCTCACAGCCAGAGCGCCGCCAGCAGGCAGAACCCCAGCCTCAGTCCCAGCCGAAACAGCAACAAGCTCATAAGACGCAGCCCACGGCTGCCAAGCAATCGCAGCATATCACACGAGAAGTCGAAAAGATTGTTCGGGAGGAACGTGAGGCAATGGAAAAGATGCCCGCTTACATAGGTCTAGAACGTTACCAGCTCATCGAGAAGAAGGGAGAGTGCGCCCACCATCTTCACCCCCTCATCCCAGCCGACTAGCTGACAGTCTCGATATGTAGTGGTGCATTCTCCAATGTATATAAGGCTTTGGACCTCACATTAGGGACGCATGTTGCTGGCATGTCTTTTTCCCCCTTCTGCTTGCCACCCACATGAGTCACCCGTAAACTTTGTTAGTCAAAGCGGTTCGCAAATTCGAACTTACTCCGTCACAGGTTAGCGTCATTTCTTTCCCTTACATTTCACATTTCCTCTATTCCAAATGCTGATCCAGGCCTTACGCGCGGCTCCATTCCAACTCCCCACTTAGACGGGGGTGAACCACCTAAACGCCCGTTTCAAGAGGAAGCCGCGCGTAACAGAGGTATTGTTACTTACCCCTCTCTTTCTCTACTGCAATCCGTAACACGGCGCTGATAGATGAACTTGTAGCGTGCGAATATTTTGAAAGGCAAGTATATTGTATCAAGATTGTCCGTCAAACGTCGATTGATCAACCGATGCACCATTTCACCCGACAGAGGTGCAGATAATGCGCGGAATAAGTCATTCTAGCGTCATAAAGCTTCTTTCGTTCGTTGAATCACCGGACCATTACTTTTTGGTCCTTGAACGTTAGTTGGTCTCAGACATTGGCATCGTTGGCTTCATCTCACTTCTGACTAGTCATGGACGGCGGTGAACTATTTCACCAAATTGTTAAACTCACGTATTTCAGTGAAAGCCTCTCCCGCCATGTGATCCTCCAAGTTGCTCATGGGATCCGGTATCTTCATGAGGAGAGAGGAGTGGTACACCGGTAATTTTGTCACCACATATGATGGCCACGCTTACGACGCCAAACGCAGGGATATCAAACCAGAGAATCTGTTGTTTGAACCGATACCCATCATCCCCTCCAAGGACCCAGTTATACGACAGTACGATGAAGAGAAAGAAGACGAAGGAGAGTTCGTTCCTGGTGTAGGTGGCGGCGGCATTGGTCGTGTCAAGATCGCGGACTTTGGTCTTTCCAAAGTCATCTGGAATGAGGAGACGATGACACCGTGTGGCACAGTGGGCTACACTGCACCGGAGATTGTCAAAGACGAGCGATATTCCAAGAGTGTAGACATGTGGGCCCTTGGATGCGTGCTCTACACTCTCCTATGCGGCTTTCCACCATTTTACGATGAAAGTATCAATGTGCTTACGGAGAAGGTGGCACGCGGCTATTACACCTTCCTGAGCCCGTGGTGGGACGATATCAGTGCTTCAGGTCGGTGTGGCAGTCATCTCTTTAATACGAATATTGACGCCAGTACACTTAGCCAAGGATCTCATTACCCATCTTCTCTGCGTTGATCCGGCTCAACGTTACACTATCGACGAGTTCTTAACACATCCATGGTGCAACGCCGCGCCTGCCCCCCTGCCGGAACCTACCCCACGTGCAGAGGTTCGCCCATTGGATTCCCCGCTTCTACACGCTATCCGTGGTAGACGCGATGGCCGTTCACCAGGAATTGCTTCACTTAAAGAGGCATTCGACATCACTTATGCCGTGCATCTTCCCGTGCCCAGGGTCAACAGCAACAACAATTGCCTCGCGAATTGTATGACGGCCGTGCTGGGCAACGCGATATGGCAGGGCGCCACGCCAGACCGTTCGAGCTTAGCTTCGATGGAGCAACGCTACTCGGTCGAAGGCAGCTGCGTGATGCAGAAGGCAAGATACCAATAGATCTCAGTCCATTGACGAAGAATGCTAAGAAGACGGATACGATCGACGTGCCACGGAGCCCTATGCAGTATTGAAGGACTTAACATTGGCTTATGTGTACCTGTGTGCACCGGACATTATCAATGTTTCGTCATCCATCATTTTCAGCGTCGCCCTTTATTATTGTAGTGCACACCCGATTTTTACCAGCATACATATCTGGTTGTTGTAACATATATTCCGCTAGCTGTCTTAGCCTTCTCGTTGTATCCTGATTGAATGGCCGCTATCCCATACCATACAGTTTCGCTATAGCGGTACCCCAAACACCTGCCAGATGAGTAACTATATAATACACGTCGTTCAAGTTCAGCATTTGTGCTATACATTACAAACAACTCTTCTGGAAGCCCTGAGTACTTGAGTTCCCACTGCTCAGTCTGTCGAATGATGTCAGGATACGAAGAGTCAGCCTTATACACGTACTGTCGCTGTTCCCAACAAATTCCGGATGGATGACGTTGTTATAATATCCACCAAGACCAACAAGAGGCCGTGGTACTCGCTGATGCGGTCTCGGCGAGGAGTTAGCTCTCCGACTTGCTGTTTCGTAGGCATGAGATAGTTTGCAGAGTCAAATGGGGTCAAGATCTGATCTAGAAGTTGCCAAGAGGTTCGTCACGGTGAAGGGGATTCGTATTGAACATTCGACAGACCAACTAAGGTCTTACTGAGGCGGGCACTGTCACGACTACGTTAAACGTCGAGCCGTGTCAAATAGAAGTGTGTGCTCCCATTTTTGGCAGCAGTGACTACTCGTGGACAGTCTAGTAGCACAGCTACCTTATTTCCCTTCGCGCGCCCAGTTTTACCATACTGAAACCAGGCCAGGAGAATCGAGGGCAACCCAGACATGCCGCATGTTAAACATAGCCAGAGCTGCGTGAAGTCTAGACGGAGGTCACGGTCCGAGTCAATAGCAGATGGTTGGGCGCGCCTGCCCTAAAGTCATGGTCCGTGCGCCAGGCGTTGGTCACTTAAAAGGCGGAGGTCGAGAACATAACAACTCATACTTACCTTGATGGCATAGGCCCCTTCAAATACCTGGGTTTATGGGCCATGAGGGCCTCCCATAGCACGGCGACCCTGTCCCCAGGGGGAACTCGTGGTTTGTATGGGCTTCGGTTCATGCACCGTCCCAATATTTTCCTGTCCCGCTTCGGCCCTCGGGCTGGGCGGGCC
>WNFI01141502.1_pt1 | contig 10021 bp, 10 predicted proteins | sample 5400471 | NCBI WGS metagenome assembly WNFI01 (sample SAMN13153348, study PRJNA577476) | soil metagenome | isolation source: 100 cm saprolite on Douglas fir-dominated hillslope | place: USA:California | collected 2013-09-17
TTGGATAACTCCTTCCAAGGCATGTTGCGTCTCCCGCAAATGCCAGAAAGTGTTACCCATGTGCTCGGAAGAAGTGTTACCTATGTGCCCGGTAGGACACACTTGCGCGTCGTCAGTTTTGAACATCTGTGCTATTCGAAGTCTTGTGCTATTGGATCTCATCAGGATTTTGGTTGTAAGACCCTGAATTTCCAGCGCCGCTTGGATAGATGATGGCGCTTTTTCGGCCAGTCATTCTATGTGACCGACGGCAGTCCAAGCGGGCAACAATCTCGGTGGTTAGACGACGGCGCGACGCGAGTTCATTTGCTGATATCTGCGCAACCGATTATTTCGCGTTCGACTCGCAGCACATTACATCCCCGGTAGCGCGCTCGGGTTTAGGGCGCTGGGGACAATATCTCGCGTACCCAAAAGCCCGCCTCAGCAATCGCTCGAGTTCCCTGCGGCAACATCGAGTGAAATAGGGGCCAGTCATGGATCATCTCCGGCCAGACGTGCAACTGGACGCTGACTCCATGAAGCGCGGCCTTCTCTGCAAAGGCCAGCGACTCGCTCAGCAATACTTCGTCCGCCCCTACTTGGATCATGAGTGGCGGAAATCCTGAAAGGTCTCCGTTTACAGGGGAAACCCACGGGTGCCTGCTATCAAATTGGCCGAGATACAATTGCGCCGCCTCGCACATGGACTCACGAGTGAGAATCGGATCGTGCGGTCCCCGGAGATCATACGAGGCACCTGATTGTGTAAGGTCAAGCCAGGCGCTGATGAGATAAAGGCCACCTGGTGTAGGTAATCCTTCGTCACGAATCTTAAAGACAGCAGCGGCAGCCAGATTTCCCCCCGCCGAATCTCCAGCCAGTACGACTCCACTCGGAGGAAAGCCTTGTGCAAGCAGCCAGCGAAAGGCGGATAGCGCATCGTCCAAGGCCGCAGGATAGGGATGCTCCGGCGCTAGCCGGTAGTCGATGCTCACGGCGGTGACGCCTGCCGCGACCGCCAAGCGCGACACCAAATGTCGGTGCGTCTGGAGACTTCCGAAGAAAAAACCGCCACCGTGAAAATAAAGCAACGCGCGAGAGGGGGCCGCATCTCGCGGCACAATCCTCTCACCCGAAAAACCCGGCGAGTTAATCGCTTGCACGATACATCCGTCGGCCGTCGGGACCGATCGGAAAAACTCCTCAAATGACTCTCGCTGCTCCTCAATCGAAATGGGCGCGCCCCTACGATTCGCCGCGGCGAGCAGCCATTGCGCTTTGAACGATGCAATCGCAGCGGAATCTTGCGCGTTCATCGGCTCAATGCGCCTTGGTCGGGTTGCCGTTGAACCGCACCTTGAATTCGATCCCATATTGCGCCGGGGCCGCCCAGGTAAATTGATTCGTTGCCAGATTCTCATTCGCGAACATCGTCGTCACGTAGTGAGTGTCGGTCGCATTGGCGGCGAACAATCGAGCCGAATAGCGGCCGTCTGCGCTGTCCCACAGCAAGCTTAAGTTCAGAACGTGATAGCCATCCTGTGTATCTCCGGCTGTGTTGAACTCTCGGAAATAGTATTTCTCGGTCGCGTAGAGATCCGCGCGCGCCGTCAGGCGGCCGAATGCAAGCGCCGACGTTCGATATTGAAGTCCGAGATTCCCTGAGGCCTTCGGTGCGCGATTGAGATAGTGCCCGTCAAGATTCTGATTCCCGGATGCGCGATTGAGCGCATCAATATTGAAAAACCCTGCGCCATACCGGGAGTCGAGCGCCGAAACATTCGCATTCAATGCCCAGTGCTCGTCGGGAGCCCAAACTCCTTCAAATTCGGCGCCCTTCACCGACGCCGAGGGCGCATTGATGACGACGGAGGAAAAGCCCACAATCTGCTGGACTTGGAAGTCTTTGTAGTCGTAGTAGAAAGCGGTCGCGTTGAAAGTGAGTCGATTGCCGAGCCATCGGCTGCGGTAGCCCAATTCATAGTCTGTGATCTTTTCAGGATCATAAGTGTTGTCGGTGCACGCGGATTCATTCACGCCGCCGGCTCTGAAACCCCGCGAAACCGTGAAGAACGCATTTTTCTCGGCATTGAAGTCATACTGAAGGCCGCTGCGAGGCGTGAAAGAATCGAAATCAAGTTTAGTTCTTAGATCGGCGCATTCAGCGAAAAGCGGAATGGTCATCGACCCCACTAGCAGACCGAATGCATTGGTTTCGGTGACGGTTTGCGATTCTTTGGAATAGCGTGCGCCGGCGAGAAGCTTCAAGTGATCGGTCAGATGATAAGCCCCGTCCACGAATGCTGCATAGGAATTGGTCTCATACGGGCTTGCACTGATTGCTAAAAAAGCGTTGGGTGGGAGAGTGGCAAAGCCCGACGGAAAGAGAAACTGCTCGCCGAGATCCAGGTTGTCGTGCATGTAGAAGAGGCCAAACAGCCAGTCGATGGCCTCGCTCGCTCCCGACAGATCAAATTCCTGAGTAAATGTTTTTGAGCGGAATTGGTCTGTGACCGCAAAGATGTCGAGATTCGTACCATCGCCGTCATAAGCGTTGTCGTATTTGTAGCTGGCATACCCCGTCAGGGACTTGAATTTGAGTGCCCCTAGATTCCAATTAAACGCGGCGCTCGCGGTCCAGGTGTCTAAATCACTGCTGCTCGGACGGTTTGCGCTGGTCTGTAGCTCGCCGGTTGCGACAGACCCCGGAACAGATCCGGATAAAAGATAGTCCCTCGCACCGCTGCCGTGCGCTCCGTCCATGGCGAGATCCAGCGTTGCCGAATCCGAGAGATCGGCGGAGATTTTCAGGCGCGCAGTTAATGTCTTCTGATCTGCGACGTCGGGACTTCCGGAAATAACGTTTTTGACGAACCCGTCTTGTTGATCATTCTCATCGATCATCAACCGCACGCGTAGTTTGTCGTTAATTGGCGCGTTCAGCAGCCCCTGAACATGGTACCCATCGAAGTTCGCGTAGCCGGCCAGGACTTGCGCCTCGAACTGATCGGAAGGGGATGCGGTGATGAAGTTAACTGCGCCGCCGGTCGCATTTCGCCCGTAAAGGGTTCCTTGTGGTCCACGAAGCACTTCGATTCGCTGCAGATCGATCTGATCGAGTCCGGTGGCTGCGGTGCGTGCCTGATAGATACCGTCGACATAAACGGCCACGCCAGGCTGCGTGGTGACATCAATCAGATTCATCCCCACACCACGAATGGCGATTTGACTGATACCGACGGTGTTGCCCGACTGGAAATCCGGCGTCTGGAACTGCAGGTCCTGGACATCGCGAATGCCGCGGGTCGCAATTTCCTCGGATCCAAATGCTGAGATTGCGGCTGGAACTTCTTGGATCGATTGCGCGCGCTTTTCTGCCGTAACGATGATTTCCTGCAGGCCGGACGAGCCACTATTGTCTTGGGTGGCCGGTGATGAGTTCGCTGTCTGGGCGATGCATGGGTTCGACAAAGCGAGCACCGCCCCCAAGGAGACTGAAAACACCGAAGTAAATGGCCATTTCTTCATGCGTCGCTCCCCGAAACACGTGGTGACCATGGTTAATGGCCTTTATTTTTTACGTTCCGGTTCCGATGGTTACTCAAATGAAAGTAACGTGTCAACAGAATTTTACGAATTGGTGTTAAATAGGACTCTCGCATAAACTGGGATAAACGATGGGCCAGCCGCGTCGGCAGAAGAATCGCCTCACCGGGCCGCCAGGGTCGTCGCGCCTGGATCAGATCCTGGACGGCGCGGCTAAGTCACTGAATTCAAAGGGGGTCTCTTTCACGACGCTGGGTGAGATCGCCGACCGCCGGGGCGTATCTCGCTCAGCTCTTTATTATTACGCCAAGGATCTAGAGGACCTGGTCTTCCAGACCTATCGACGGTCGTGCGAAATCATCTTGCTCCATTTGGGTCTCGCCATCGAAAGTGGCGGAGACGCTCCAAACATAGTCGCGCACTTTCTTGATCTGGCTCTTGCTGAAGACGCCCCGGAAATTGCCGCTCTCGGCGAAATCGGCATCCTTCGAAGCACGGCGCGCCAAACCGTGTTGAGTCTCTATGAAGGTGCGGTCGCGAGGCTCGCGAGTGTCATCGATGCAGGGATTTCGCGTGGTGAGATAAGACCGTGCGATGCGGAAGTGGTATCCCGTACGGTCATCAGTATTGTGTTCTGGCTGCCAGTCGCTCCTCGCTGGTCATCGGCGATTCAGCCCGTGTCGCGCGGACCACTGCTGGAGGTTGCCAAGGATCTACTACTGCACGGCTGGTCGAAGGATCGGCGCGCTGCGCCCGAGGTCGATGCGATCGATCTTGCCCCGCTGTCCACGGCCGGCTTCAGCGTGTTTGATCGGCAATCCATAGTCGAAGAAAAGCGGCGGCGGATTCTCGCAACCGCATCACGGCTGTTCAATCGCAAAGGCGTCGATTCGACATCGCTCGAGGAAATCGCCGCAGATATTGGTGCCACCAAACGCGCGCTCTACAGCCATGTTGGCGACAAACAAGCCCTACTTGCCGCCTGCTATCGACGCAGTTACGAAATCTTCCTGCATCTGCTTAAGAGCGCAAATGAGTCTCACACGTCGTGCTTGCACCGGCTGACCGCCTATCACGAAGCGGCATCAATTGTTCAACTGCGCGAAGATATCCAACCGCTCAGGCCAACGGTAGGTTACGAATCCTTGACGCAAGTAGCGAGATCGGAGGTGGACGAGCTCTCGACACGTTTGATCAGCGAATTTTCCACTCTGTTCGAGGCAGGGATTAAGGAAGGATCCCTGCGAGATCTCGATTTGGCGGCTACGATGTTGATCCTTCCGGGAGCCTCGTCCTGGCTCGTGAAGGGGGTCGTCGTGGTCGATGCGGAAGGTCAGCGCCATATAGCGCGGGAAATCTCTAATCTCTTCACGATCGGGTTATGCGCGAGCGAATGGACACCCGATCAGTCATTGACTAGGTAACTGATGTCCGCACCAGGAAGTTGTGCCCTAGGACAATTTGGCCTAAATTGACAGTATGAAACCAAGTGAATTTCGCGAACTCATCGACGGGGCGGGACTCAGCCAGTCTGAAGTCGCCCGCCAGCTTGAAATCTCTGATCGGACCGTGCGCCGCTATTTGGCAGCCCGCGCGCCGGTACCGACTCTAGTCGTTCGAGCGGTGATGCATTTGATCACGGAGCGTCAAACGCCTCTCACGCGCAACAAACCCAGATTGCAGCGGGGTCGACACAATGGCTAAGCTAGATCTCGAACGGCTGCGCCGTACGCCGGCCTACTCCTTCCGCGAGGCCGCTCATTACCTCTCGATGCCGACGGCAACGCTTCGCGCGTGGTGCGTGGGTCAGAAACAGGGCGAGAAGAAGGAGTTTGTGCGCCTAATAGATTTGGATGGATCTCCGAAGGAAGGCCTTTCATTCCTGAATCTGGTCGAAGCGCATGTGCTGGCTTCCATTCGTCGTGTCCATAACGTCTCTCTGCTCAAAGTGCGAGAGGCTCTCGACTATGTGAAGAGGGACTTCAAGATCGATCGTCCGCTGCTGTCACCCAAATTCCAAACCGACGGAGTTGATCTCTTTGTCGAGGAACTTAAAGCTCTGCTAAACGTCACGACGCACGTGTACAGCTTCGAGGAAATCATGCGCGCGTACTTAAAGCGCATTCATCGCGACGTCAAGGGTGTTCCGATCAAACTCTATCCCTTCTTACGCAACGAAGACACCGGAAAATCGGATGCTCCGGCACCGATAGAAATCGACCCAAGGGTCGCCTTCGGAAGGCCTGTGTTGATTGGACGCGCTGTTCCGACGGGCGTCTTGGCAGACCGCTTCAAGGCGGGAGACTCGATCGAGGATCTGGCCGGGGACTTCGACGTCACTCCCGCTGCCATCCAGGAGGCGATCCGTTGCGAGCTTGACCGACGAGAAGCGGCTTAATCAGGCCGTCTTCTATCTGCGGGCGCCCTGACGGAAACCTTGGAGCATCGTGAAACGCATCGATAATGAAAGTCCACGGGCGAATCGCTGTTTGGTCACTCCTTGGTCAGTTCACGGTACGTTTGACGGCGATAAATGATCCGAAACGGTCTTTCAAGAAGCTCCCGCACTTCGTCGTCCACGAAAGCCTGTAATCGCGCTCCGCTGCGGGGCGCGAGCATGAGCACCTCTGCCCGATCGAGAATTCGCTCGACCATGGCCAGCGCGCGGCTTGGAATCTTGCGCGACGTAATCGTGGATTTCCGCGAGCCGTGTCCGCGCCCGGGCGGTCCACGTGACCTTCATCGGTGTCGGCCGTATTCCCTTCGCAGATCCTCAGAGTCAGTGACGCGGCCAGCCTTCGCATCGGCGAGCCCAGCCTCCACGTCACCTCGAAGCTACGGTGCCTGTTTTGAGTGAGGGCACGCCTGCTAAGTGGTTGAAAAATAAGAACCTATAAAATTACCCTTGCGACTATGCGTCCGGCCACGAAGGAGAGTTTCTCCGGGGCCAGGTCCAAAACGCCGCCGGCTCCGCTCCTGGCGGTAGTGAAGGAAAACGAAGCGCAATTGCGCGAGCGCGCCCCGGCGACGCGCTCAATGTGCCAGAGAGCGGATGGCCTCCGACTCTGCAGCCGCGGCCGGCGCGTGGACCCGGGGCGCTTGCACAAGCGAGTCGCCTATCTGCTGCGCGATGGCGTCGATCATGGCGTACCGGCGGCGGTACTGCGCCCGCTTGCGCGAGGGGATGTCTTTCGCGGATCGCCGCGTGAGGCACGGGCTCAGCTCGAAAAACGCATCGTCCATCCGGACGCCGCCGCATTCCATCCACGCGCGATCAAAGCTCGAGAAGACTTGCTCCCCCGGACAGTGATATGAGTTGCTGCAGATGCGTTTGCTGTCCGAGATTGCCAGTATGCGCGCAACGCCAACGGAGCTACACAGCAAGCGAAATGCCGTCACGAGCAGGTCGCGCGGCCGCAATCCGTGCATGCTGTGCGTCAGGGAACGATAGATCTCGACCGCATCCGGGCTTCGAAGGCCTTGCAAGGCGCCGACATAGGCGGCGAGCTCGGCGCCGATCTGCCCCAGCGTGAAGGTCAGAGAGTAAAGACGCTGGTCGCTCTTGAACAGACTGACGGTCAGCTCGCCTTCATGCTCGAAAAGCAAAAAATTATGGAGTCGAATCTCGGTCGCCTCTCCGAGGTCGGCGAGGATCATCGAGGCGAGAGGGGGGAAGCGCAGAATGCCAAGCCGCCCGTCGAGCAGTTTGTAGTGGCCGCTGATCGCGTCCAGCTTCTGGTCGAACCGCCAATCCACGTTCAGATAAGGATGAATGACGCACGCCATCAACGAGGGCCGCAGCGCGAGAGTTTCCTGCAATGCCAGATTGGCCGGATCGCCGAACGTATCGCGAAAGGCCTCCAGATGATAGGCACACCGCGCGAACTGCGTCGTCACCCGCCGAACCGATTGTTTCACTTCACCCGGCCGCGAATAGCTCACTGCGCGCAGCATCTGCTTCAGCACGTCGAGCCGACCGGGGCGACTCTCCGATAGCGTCATCGTTGACGGATTGATCGCTTGAACAAATCTTCGAGGTACCGCGTCCAACTTTTCTCCTATTTGCGCTCGCCTGTGGCGTCACGCGGCACGAACCCTACTCATCTCATCCGCAAATATGTCGGTATGCTAGACGCTCCCGATCCATAGGTCTGTCGGTTACCGTACATACCACTGGAGGATTTGCGCATGATAGGGCGCTCTACATCCGGCAGGATAGACCGCCTATTGGGGTGCACAATCGGGTGAATCACCGATGCATGCCGTAGGAAATTATCGATGGGTGCCGTAGGAAAGCCGGATACCGCCGAAACGCTCGAAGATTTCCTCCCCCGTCTCTACCCCCGAACCTAGTAAAGGCCGGCATCGCGATTGCGGCCTGGCCCCAGAAAAAGAGCGGCCCCCGTTTGGAGGCCGTTCCCGCGTGAGTTGTGATGCAATCCCTTAAGGATCCGACCCCGGATCCGAATCCGTGGGCGGCTTGGAAAGTATGAAAACCAGATTCCCGAAGTTCGGCGTGCCCCAGCCGGTGGAGAGATCGTAGCCGGGGCTGGCCGGATACGCACAAGCGTGAGTTCTCATTCGGTCTCGGCCGGCCGCGCCGTAGGGGACACCGGGGCCGGCCGCGGCAGCGTAATGCCCTTCGTTGCCGCCACAGCCCGTAACACGTCGGGACGGTCGGAGATGATGCCATCGACGCCCATGTCAAGCAGACGGACCATGTCTTCAGGATTATTTACCGTCCAGACTATGACTGGCAGGCCGAGGCTGTGCGCCTCGGCTACCGACTGCGGATCAATGTCACTGTAGAGCGGCGACCAGATCTTGCCACCGGGGGCCTTGACGGCGCGCGGCACCGAGCCGCCGTAGTTGCGCGGATCAAACCCGGCGGTCCAAGGCGAGGGCTTATCGAGATAGATGTTCTCTTCCGGCCGTTCCTGCTGCGTCAGGTACACCGTTGAGATGGTGGGTGCTTGCTTTTGTACCAACCGCAGTGTCCGCCAGTCAAAAGACTCGATCATGACGCGATCGACAAACTTTTCCCGGCGCAAGAGATCGAGCACGGCTGAGACGAAGTGCCGCGGGTCGGGGGATTCCTCTGGATGGTTCGGATCGATCTTGGTTTCGATGTTGAGGCGCACGTGATGGTCGCCCGAGCGGCGCACCAGTGCGAACACTTCCGCAAGCGTCGGTATGCTTGCCGGAATTGAGAGCTGATCGGGAAAGCGCGCCGCATAGTCGCTGCCGGGACGGATTTGTCCGACGTCGTAAGCCTTGACTTCGGCGAGGGTCAGTTCGACATACGGGATCCCCTTCGACACATACAGGCCGTCAGGGCCGCGCGCAAGATCGGGATTTAGGCCGCGCTCGTGTGACACCACCAGCACACCGTCCTTGGTGACCCCCATGTCGAGTTCGAGCGTGTCAACGCCCATCGACAGGGCATTGGCGAACGATTGCAGCGTATTTTCGGGGCGCAACGCGCGCCCGCCGCGGTGCGCCTCGATGTCGTTGTTCAAAAAACCGGAACCACTTCCCAGTCTGCGGCGGGGTTCCGGGGTTACATTAATAGAATGCGCGGCTGTGGGCCCAGATCGTTGCAAGCGAGCCGAATTTGGCGACCCCTCGAAACAGTCGTTATGCAGCCCATTCGGGTCACATCATGAATCCATTCGACTTTGACCTCAAAGTGTCCGCGACCGCGGTTGCCGCGTTGGGTACTGTCATCGGCGCGCTGGCCCAGCTGCGCATGGCATGGCGCAAGGAGCTATCAGAGCGCGCACGGGGTGTACCGGCGACGAAGAAGTCGCGCCGCGGCCCGGTCCTCGCAGTTTTTCTGCTGCTTGGCGCGGCCATGGTGGCCGGTTTTGCGTTGTCGCAGTACTTGATGGTGCGGCAATCGGACCGCGAGTCAGCGGCATTGCGTGGCGATCTACAAGCGCAGGTGGCGCGAATCAGTGCAACCGCAGAGCGGCTGGAGCGGGTGACCGTAAGCGATCATCTCTGCGAGTGACGCTCTGCAGTAGCGTGCCCTCATCCGCGGTGGTAACGGCGACGGTTCTCTATGCTCGCCCTGAGAACTCACCGCAGCCGTGGGCCGAAAGTCGAGTCGCCCCGGGCGAGGGACTAGGACGCGCGCGATTCGCGGAAAAAACCTTCGAACGAAGCGACTCCCAGCTGACCAAGCAAGTCTGCACGGGCTTTTCCGTCTGGGACGGGGAACAGGCTTACAGCGCACGCCTAGTCGTGACCTACGGCACTTCGGCGGTGGCGCGCGAGGTCTTAAATGCGGTGGTCGCGCCGCTTGCCGACGCACAGAAGTAGCGCCAACACCTCTCATTGAATGCGGCACCCTTTCTCAGGGTGTCAATCCGACCTCTAGGGCGTCAATACGACCTTGCCGATATTTCTGCGTGCCTCGATGTAGGCTTGTGCTTCCCCCGCGCGGTCGAAGGCAAATGCCTTATCGACGTGGGGACGCACCCAGCCGTCG
>WNFI01156090.1_pt1 | contig 10021 bp, 11 predicted proteins | sample 5400471 | NCBI WGS metagenome assembly WNFI01 (sample SAMN13153348, study PRJNA577476) | soil metagenome | isolation source: 100 cm saprolite on Douglas fir-dominated hillslope | place: USA:California | collected 2013-09-17
CCGCTTCCAAGGCAGCAATCATCTCAAGCCGTCCACTGGTCGCCAGGTGGCTCGGAAAGAATCCACGGTTCCCCACAATCACGCCCAACGTCATCTGCTTTGCCATAACTCTCCTGAACTCATCCGAGCCCGCACAGCGGGTATTTAATAGGTCAATGCACGACGTTAGGCCCTCACGAAGAGAGTTGTCCGGTCGAGCACACTTCTAGAACAACTTATGCTTCGGCTTGAAGCGAATCGCGTAGAAGCCACCGAACAGCGTCATCAATACGCCCCACCAAAGGGTTGGCTGCAGCTCCGCGAGGACCGTCGGTGGCGGATTGTGAATCTCACGAATCCCTGTTACCACCAGCACCAGGCCATACGTCAGCATCAAGATCCCACAGAAGAACCAGATCGACAGCTCCGCTGTTTCCACGTCACGTTTTTCCGTCATACCCAGCTCCTACCAGAACAGTAAATTCAAGATAAAGAAGACAATGATTACGACAACCGTCCAGAAGATCGGCTTCTCCCAGATCGTCTTCGAACCATCATGCGGAATCGGCGTCACTCCATATACGAGCCCGGAGAGCTGCTCCGTAGGCACCGGCTTCGTTACCATGCTCACGAGGACGGTAACGCCCACGCAGATCAGCCAGCTCCAGAGCGCTCGGTACAGATTCTCCGCCATCGGCTTCGCGTTCGGAGACATCGCGATATACCGCAATGCACCCGGGTTCGTCTGTACCCAGATGAACATTCCGATGGAAGACGCCGTCCCCGCCAGCAGGCCCAGGAAACCGCCCCAGTGCGTAGCCCGCTTCCACAGCATCCCAAGGACGACCGTGCCAAATAGCGGCGCGATAAAGAAGCTGAACAACGCCTGAACGTAGTCCATGATACTGGCCGCATTCATCACCAGGTAAGCTGTGCCGATGCTCACCAGCATGCCGATCACAGTCGACCACCGGCCCATCAACACATAGTGCTTATCGTCGGCCTTCTTGTTGATGAACGCGCCGTAGATGTCATACGTCCATACCGTTGAAAAGGCGCTCACATTGCCGGCCATGCCGCTCATGAAGCCGGCGACCAGCGCGGTAATCCCGAGCCCCAGCAGACCCGGCCCGCAGTATCGGATCAGCATCAGTGGAAGCACTTCGTTGTAGCTATGCTGCCCCGTCGCTGCCGCAACACTCTCCGGAACCAGGTGCATCATACTGCCGTCAGGGTTCTTCAGCACTGACAACGCGAGGAGCCCCGGCACGATGACGATGAACGGGACGGCCATCTTGAAAGCGGCCCCAATTACCGGTGCCAGCTTCGCCGCGCGCAGATTGTTTGCGCTCAAGACTCGCTGCACGACCAGAAAGTCGGTCGTCCAATACCCAAAGCTGATCACGAATCCCAGCCCGAACACGATTCCTGTCCAGTGTACGCCCATGGGATTGTCCTTGAAGCTGCCCAGCGTACTCCACATATGCGTGTAGTCGCTGCTGCCCAGATTCGCGGTGATATTCGCCTTCAGGTTGTGCCATCCTCCAGCCTCGATCAATCCGAGAATCGGAATCATCGCAGCGCCGGCCCAGATCAGCACGAACTGCAGCACCTCATTGATGATCGCCGACCGCAGGCCGCCCAGCATAACGTATAGCGCCACCGTCGCCGCACCCACCCAGATGCTGAAACTGATGTTCCATCCCAGCACCGTCTTCATCACTAGCGCCATGGCGTACATGTTCACGCCGCTCATCAGAATCGTCATAAAGGCAAACGAGATCGCCGATACAGCCCGCGCTCCCTCGCCAAACCGCAGCTGCAGATAACCCGGGACCGAGTGCGTCTTCGAGATGTAATAGAACGGCATCATCACAATGCCCAGAAACAGCATCGCCGGAATCGCGCCGATCCAGTACCAGTGTGCCGCCAGAATGCCATACTGGTAAGCCGCGCCGGCCCATCCCATAAGCTCCAGCGACCCCAGGTTGGCCGAAACGAAGCTCAACCCGGCGATCCAGGCGGTCATCTCACGTCCAGCGAGGAAGAAGTCTTCGCTCGTGTTCGCCTTGCCCTTGGCGTAGAAGCCGATAAAGACGACCAGGGCGAAGTAGAGCACCAGAATCAGAATGTCAACCGGGGCCAGCCTCGTCAGCTGGGGGCTCATAAGTAGAAATGCGGCAAATCCCATTGATTAGATTCCAAAGTAAACGTTATCCGGGTGCTGATCGTCTAACGTACTATCCTCTCCATCAGATCTATTTCTATTGCTGGCGGCATTGCCCGTAAGAAGCCGGTGTTTCGTCCAGAACGCATGGAAGCGGAACTCCGGGGACGTTGCCAATATACAACAGTGAATTTCGCATTGGACAATCAGGAGTTCGCCTTCTCGGATTCAAAGCCTTTCTGGCGCCCCAATTATGACTGTTCCTTCATCATATCGACTGCCGTTGCAACGTTCCGCTCTTACCGCGAATCTATCTTAACCAGTTCCCTACACTCAGAACTGAAGGAGACAGCAAATGCAACTTCGCAAATTAGGCCTTATCATGCTCGCATCATCGCTTGCCCTGGGCCTGTCCTCGGGTATAGCGCTCGCTCAGAACGACGCCAAGCAGGACATCAAGAACGCCGGCACTGAAACCAAGAATGCAACCAAAGATGCCGGCCACGGCATAGCGAAGGGAAGCAAGAAAGCCTACCATTCCACAGCGCAGGGAACCAAGGTAGCCGCCGACAAAACCGCGGACGCCAGCAAGACCGTAGCTCACAAGACCGCTGCTGGCACCAGGAAGACTGTCGATAAAGTCGAAGGCAAGCCCAGCCCTCAGTAGCCAACCCGGAGTTCAACGCGAAGCGGCAAGATCCAGCACGCATGGCTGGGTCTTGCCGCGCACCTAGAAGCTACGCGTATACGAAGCAATGATTGTGTAATCCGAGAACGCCGCATCCCCATGCGCATGGTTGGCGTAGTCCGTCACGCTGGTCTTGCGGTTACGTTCCATGGCCCACGGGCCGCTCACGTTGACCATATTTCTTCCACGCGAGTACATGACGGCAGGCTCAATCGAAATCACATATCCCGGGCGGCGAAAGCCATTGCTCTTGCCAAAAGCATCCCGGACCGGCACACCCTCCATACGTCCGCCAAAGCTCAGCGCCAGCCCCCGCACCTTCGGCACCCCGTGCGAAAGACCGCCACGCCACAGGTACTGGTCCGTCGCCGAGATCACATTCTCTCCCGGAGCCGACCTGAACTGTGCCACCCCGGTCGTATCCTGCGGGCTGAACAGCCACGACCCGGTAAAGTATCCGACCGTGTGGAAGTATGTCTGCCGGTAAGCCTGCGTTCCCAGCGAGAATCCCCACGTCCCATCTCCCGGCTGAATCGACTCATCGAAGGGCCGCACCTGCGTCTGGCCAGTGGAAAGCAACGTAGTCCCCTTAGCGTCGTTGATTCCCGTGGGAAGCTTAAGGCTCGCAGATAACGCAATGTTGCCATGGCTCTCCGTAGGTGGCCGCCATACCCAGGCTTGCGCCCCAACGGTCACATCGCCAATCCCACCCGAGTGATACGTATTTCGGTCAGGCGATCCCTGCTGATGGCGCGACGCCGTCATCGCCGGAAGATCTGCGATCACACTCCAGCGTGGGGTCAGCTGGTAGTTCAGCGAAAGATCATATAGGTCAGCATGGTTCACAACCGCGTTGTGTTTGATTTCGCGCTGTACTTGCTCCACGGTGCCGACAAAGTGCCGAAAGGAACTGTAGGTTCGGAAGCCCACAGTAACCGTCAGCCCATGGAGTCCCCTCTGCGTCGTATTCGGGTCAAGTCCCGAAATCAACGGCTGCGGGGAGTGCGCCGCAACGCAGCCCTGCCCCAGCATCGGAGTCGCATTCCCGGCCAGAACTCCCATCATTGCCACCGCCGGCAGCATGAACAAAAACCGCTGGGTCCCCATCTGCAGCTTCACTTGCCGCGCCTTGTCACTCGTTTGCATCGGAATCCTCCTGAAGGCTAAGCCGCTTACTTTTTTTGATTTTGACTTCCGGCGGACTATAGCAAGATGGTGCAACGGCGCACATGCGTCCAGAGGTGGCTTTCCATCTCCATCTTTGGGTGGACGCGCCATCCACCCAAACCTGCGTACAATCCGTACGATGGCCAAGTCCAGCCGAATCTGTGCAGCGCTACTCCTTTGCCTCGTGGCTAGCGCCGCCGACGCTAAGCGAGTTCCAAATCTTGAACTGAAGGACCTGACCGGTCACGCGCAAAAACTGGCGTCGTTACGCGGCTCCATCTCTGTCATCAGCTTCTGGGCCACATGGTGCGCCCCCTGCCGCGAAGAGCTACCCCGGCTCTCGAAGCTCGCCCACGACTACACCGCCAATCAAGTCCGGTTTATCGCCATCTCCATCGACGAGCCCAAAGACCGCGCCAAGGTTGCCCCGTATGTGGCCCAACAAAAGCTGACGATGGATGTGTGGGTAGGCGGAGACACCGACATGCTCTCGCGGGTTGGTCTTGGCGACATCGTGCCCGGCACCATAGTCATCGATCAGCAGGGAGAGATCATCGGCCGCATCATGGGCGAGGCGCGCGAAGAAGATATCAGGACCCGCGTCGACTGGCTTCTTCACGGACGGGAAGGCGTCCCTCCGGAGCCGCTCATCAAGCGCTACTGAATCTCAATCCGCCAAGGCAGGCGATGCCGCACGAGGCCACACCACCACCGCCGCCAAGGCCACCAGCGCCACCCAATACAGATCCGCCCCTAGCAGATGCACAATCTGCATCCACACCGGAGCCAGCAACAGAACGTCCGCCAACCCAAGCACAAACTGGAACGCCAGCAACCCTACGACGAAAGCCGCAAGCCGCCCCGCGCCAGAACGCCTGGCCTGTGCTACCAGCCAGAGCACAAACACCGCAGCGATCACCGCGCTTACCGGATGCACCCCACGCAGTCGCAGAAGCCAAGGCGACCCGGCTGCGAAGTCCTGTGCGAACGCCGCCCGTAACGAAGAGGCAGGGAAGAGCGTATCGCCCAGCGCTGCCAGTGACCCACTCACCCCTACAACCAGCGTCGCCGCCAGTCCTAGAGAGGCCCAAAGCTTTCTGCCCCCCCGAACGCCAAGCTCACGCCACATCTGTCCCGTGCCCAGACCACGCGCCCCATCGACTGATTTCCGGTCACATACCCCAGCTTCACCAGCAGCGCCCCCAGCACTGCCTCATTCAACAGCAGCACCATCGAAGCCACAGCCATCACCCGAGCTGCCTGACCCTTCACCGTCGCCCGAAACGTCCAAACCAGCAGCCCAATCACAACAAACGTAGCCCCACCGGTCATGCACCGGTGGGTAAATTCGATCACCGTGTCCACGCGCGGCGACAGCGGAATCACCTGTCCATTGCATAGCGGCCAGTGGTTCCCACACCCGGCGCCAGACCCGGTAGCCCGCACCAGCGCCCCCCACAGGATCACCAGCACGTTGTACCCGACCACTCCCCACGCATACTGCACCAACGCCTTGGACGTTCGCCTTACCATCATTGCCGCAGCCGTAGCCATGCCTTCATTCTACTCAGCGAAGGCTGCCGCTTCTCAATCACGAAAACAGCAGCCTTCGCAGCTACCCGTTAGCCAGCTCCTTAGCCCGCTGCGTAGCCCGCTTCACTGCCTTGATCAGCGTCACCCGCAGCCCACCCTCTTCCAGCTCCAGAATGCCATCGACGGTGCATCCTGCCGGAGTCGTCACCGCATCCTTCAGCAGCGCCGGATGATACCCTGTCTCGAGCACCATCCTCGCCGAACCCAGCGTCGTCTGCGCTGCCAGCAGCGTGGCCACATCTCGCGGCAGCCCGACATTCACACCCGCCTCGGCAAGCGCTTCAATGATGATGTAAATAAACGCTGGTCCCGAGCCGGAGAGCCCCGTCACCGCGTCCATATGCTTCTCATCGACAATGACCGTCCGTCCGACCGTCTGGAAGATCTTTTGCGCCACAGCCATCTGCTCGGTCGAGACGAATCGCCCGGCGCAAAGCGCGGTAATGGCAGCTGCCAGCGTCGCAGGAGTGTTCGGCATGGCCCGAATCACTGCCAGCTCGCACCCTGCTCCATCCTCGATGCTCCGCGTCTTCACTGAAGCCGCAAATGACAGCACGGTCTTCCCGGGCGATAACGCTGGCTTGATCGTCTCAATCAAAGCCGGAACCTGAATCGGCTTCACTCCCAGCAGAATCACATCCGCCTGCTGCGCCGCCGCCAGGTTGTCGGTCGTCACCTCGATGCCGAACTGAGCCGAAAGCGCCTGCGCCCGCTCCGGATGGTGTACCGTCGCAAAGATCTGCTCAGCGGACACCAGATTGTTCTTCAGAAAGGCCTGCAGCAGAATGCCGCCCATCTTGCCCGTACCCAGAATCGCTACCCGCAGCCCCGGCATTACCGGAGCCGGAACCACAACCTCATAAGTCTCGTCGCTCATTCCAAAAGGCTACCAGACGAATCGACAACTCTACTTCTTCTGAGTAGCAATCCACTCGTCCACCCGCTGTTCCAGCACATCCAGCGGCAGCGCGCCCGAGTCCAGCACCACATCGTGGAACGCTTTCAGATCGAACTTCGACCCCAGCGCCGCCTGCGCCCTCTGCCTCAGCTCCAGAATCTTCAGCTGTCCCATCTTGTATCCGAGCGCCTGCCCAGGCCACGCGATGTAGCGGTCCACTTCTGCCTGGATATTCGTCTCGTCGATCGCCGAGTGATCGTGGAAGTAGTCCACCATCTGCTGCCGCGTCCAGTGCTTCGAGTGCACGCCCGTATCCACCACCAGCCGGATCGCCCGCCAGATATCCGCCTCCAGCCGCCCGTAGTCGTTGAAGGGGTCCTGGTAGAAGCCAATCTCCTTGCCCAGCCGCTCGCTGTAGAGCGCCCAGCCCTCCGTGAATGCCGTGTAGTAAGACTGCTTGCGAAACTCCGGCAGGCCCGTTAGCTCCTGCGCGATCGAGATCTGTAGATGATGCCCCGGAATCCCCTCGTGATACGAGACCGCCTCCACCGGCGCCAGCGACCTCTCTGCGAAGTTGTACGTGTTCACATTCGCTCGTCCCGGCCGCTTCCCATCCGGACTCCCCTGGTTGTAGTAAGCCGCAGCCTGATCTTTCTCGATAAATGCCGGCACAGCCACGACCTCCAACTGAGCCTTGGGCAGCGTCCCGAACAGGCCCGGCAGCTTAGGCTGCATCTGCGCGATGTAGCTTCGGTAAGCTCCCAGCAGAGCCTCCTTCGAAGCCGGATGCTCCTTTGGATTCGTCTTCAAGGCCGCGCTGAAGCTCTTCAGATCGGCGAAACCCAGCTTATGCACAATCGCCAGCATCTCCGTCTCGTCGCGCTTCACCTCATCCAGCCCAATCTGGTGAATCTCAGCGGCGGATTTTTTCAGCGTCGTGCTCTGCCGTATCCGGTACGCATAGTAGGCATCGCCATTCGGCAGAGCCCACGCTCCCGGGTCCTTGCGTCCCTTCGGCACATACTCCACCTTCAGAAACTTTGCGAATCGCTGATAGTAAGGCAGCACCTGCGTCCCAATCGTCTCCAGCAGCTCATCCGAAATTCTCTTCTGGTCCGCGGCACTTACGGTCTTTGGAAACTTCTTCAGCGGCAACGCAAACGGACTATCCGCCGGCTTCTGGTCCGCCAGCGCCTGTGTCTGCGCCACTACCTTCTCAAGCAGATACTGCGGAGGCACCCGCCCCTCGTCTATACCCAACTCCATGTTGGTCGTGATCTGCGAGAAGGCCGTCGGAACCTTTTTCAACCGAGCGATATAGTCGTCGTAGTCCTTCACCGTATCGAACTGCAGGTCGTTGACCAGCCGTGGCAGCTCCGTGTGGAAGCCGCTGAACTGGTTCACCGGCATCTCCCACTCCTTGAACTTCGCCCCCTCCTGGTCGTCGATCAGCGAGCGCAGCATCAACTCCGCCGACAGCCGCTCCTGGTCCGGCAACCCCGTCGTGTCGATCTCGCTCAGCCGCTGAATGAACCCGCGCCCGCGCGCCAGCGCCGCATTCACCTCCTGCGTCGAGTAGTCAGAGAGCTGATCGTTATACCGCTTGTCGCCAAGGAAGGAGGCAAGCTCCGGCGAGTGCTTCAACCGGTCCTCCCATATCTCCGAGAACAGCTTCGACAGGTCCTTGCTTCGTTGAGCCACCGAAGCCGTAGCCCCAGCAGTCGCCTGAACCTGAGCCGCCACCGGCACCACGTTCAAGCAACAAATCATCGACAACCCACCCACCAGCGCAAGCGAAATCTTCTTCATCAAAACTCTCAAGCCTCAGTCGCCAGTGTATCGTGCAGAGCCCGTTCCGCTGGCTGCGGAGCCATCCAGCATCCGATAGAGAGTCGACCGGCTGATCCCAAGCAGCTCCGCCGCCCGCAGCTTATTGCCCGCGCAGCTCTTCAACACCTGCAGCACATGTTGTTCGATCACATCCTGCAACCGCGCCGTCTTTCCCATGCCCGCCGCTACTCCAGCATCTGCGCCAGTCTCGGCGAATGGCGGAAGATCAAGCACTGCACCCTCACTCTCCAAAACGCCACCCCGCACAAAGTTCTCCATCTCGCGGACATTCCCAGGCCAGCTATACCCCTTCAGCCTCTCTATGGCGTCGTCCGAAATAGTGTCTACGCGCTTCTCGTAAAGCCGTGCGAACCGGCCCAGAAAGTGCATCGCCAGCTCCTCAATACCCTCCACCCGCTCCCGCAAGGGAGGCAGCGTAATTCCCACCATGGCGATCTTCTGATACAGCTCCACCCGAAAACGGCCGGTGCTGGCCAGTACCCGAAGATCCTGATTTGTCGAAGCGATAATCCGCGTACCGATCCCTTGCGGCGCGGCTAACCCCTCCTGCGCCCACTCGTATCGCCGCAGAACGCGCAGCAGTTGAGCCTGAGCCTCCAGTGGCATCTCCCCGATGCCATCCAGAAACAACGTGCCCTGTCGAGCCTTGTGCATCAGCCAGCTGATGCGATCGGAGGCCGCCGGGCTATCGTCGCCGTCCGCAGACTCAAGCGTCGCTGCATCGCAGACCACGAATGGCCCCTCCGCGCCCCGGCTCATCCTGTGCAGGGCCCTCGCCGCAAGCTCCTTCCCCGTACCCGGCTCGCCGCCCACCAGCACAGCGCGAAAGTGCGGCCCAATCCGTCGCACCTGCAATCGCAGCCGCTGCATCGCCGCCCCTTCGCCCACCATCCCCAAGTCATTTAGATCAGATGGCCGTGGAGCCTCCGTGATGCCACAGTGCGGCTCCGATGTACGAACAGGCGAAGAACAGGCTGGAGAGTATCTGGAGGTCGACATGGCTTCTCCCTACATCGGCAGAACCCGCCTTCAGGTGAGCCACAAAAAAGCGAAAGCCGGAGATGGCCGCCTTGCCGCGGTCATCTCCGGCTGAACTCGTTCTTTTCCTTACGCAGTCGTCTTGGCGCAATACGTATCGAACGCCCGCGTAAGCTCCTGGGCGATCGCCGGCGCCGTCGAGGTCTCAATCGCCGACCGTTGCATCAGGTACACCAGCTGCCCATCGCGCAGAATCGCAATCGCCGGCGAGGTTGGCGGATGTCCGCCGAAGTAGCTGCGTGCCTTCTCGGTCGCCTCGCGATCCTGCCCGGCGAACACCGTCACCGAGTGATCCGGCGTCGTGCCATGCTGCATCGCCAGCCGAACCCCGGGACGCATCTTGCCCGCCGCGCAACCGCAGATCGAGTTCACCACTACCATCGTCGTTCCCGGCTGAGCCAACGCCGCATCGACGTCGGCGCCATTGCGTGCTTCCTTCAGGCCGGCGCGAGTCAGCTCCTCGCGCATCGGAATCACCATAATCTCTGGATACATAAGCATCTCCCCCTTTGGAACTGCAAAAACTGTCCGTCAAACAGATGTCTCCTTCGATTGTACGGGGTCAACCTCCAGCACGCCACCCTCCTGTCTTTCAGGTAGTGGGGGTCAATTGGACGTGGTGACGAAGTATGATCGTCTA
>WNFI01313619.1_pt1 | contig 10021 bp, 8 predicted proteins | sample 5400471 | NCBI WGS metagenome assembly WNFI01 (sample SAMN13153348, study PRJNA577476) | soil metagenome | isolation source: 100 cm saprolite on Douglas fir-dominated hillslope | place: USA:California | collected 2013-09-17
CGGAGATCATCTCGGTGTTCAGCAAACAGGCTTCTTCGAGAAGTGCCGTGCAGGGGTCCGACCAGGGGAGATGGTTGGGCGTGACCAGCGCCACGCCTGAGAAGCGGCTGGCGGATACCGGTTGTCCATTGACCGAGACCGCGGTCAGCGTCTGTGTCGTGAGCCGGCACAACACCAATCCGTCGGAACGGAAATCGCCGTCGCCGCCGTAGCGCATCGGGTATTGCAAGGCGGAGCTCGTGAGCAGAAGCGCCGGCTCGCTCGGTTGGCGGAAGCGGGTCGCGGTCAGTGTCTTGAGCGTGAGGCCGCTGGAGAGCTGACTCTGAACCGCGGCGAGCTGTGTATCCCGCTGGTGCTTCAACGTTGCGGCGGCCTGGGACAGCGCGCTCCACTCCCCGTACGCCCGTTCGGCCACGAGAAACGCGGTGTTCTGCGTGGACTCCTCGGCCATGAAGATCCGATACCAGTCCGCAAAGAGCTGCCATTGGAACGCGGCGATGTGCGCGAGACAGGAGTCGTACTGCTCCTGATCCACGTTCAACAGGTTCAAGGCGTCCGCGAGCGGCAGCGGCAGATCGATCTGCTCGCCGGAAGAGGAGCCGTCGATGACCGGAACGATGCTGTACGTAATGCCGGCATCGAGGCCGGCGAACTGGTCGTCATGCAGCGCTTCGGCGAGTTGCGCGAGCTGATCGGGCTGTGGTTGCGAGAGATTGTTCAGCAGGCCTAGCTGGAACGCGGTCAGCAGCTCTTCGAAGAAGGGAACGTCCGGATGGTTCACGCTCCGGAAGTACGCGGCCATCGCTTCCGCCGGGGTGTTGGCGATGGCCGCCTGCGCGTTGATGGGGTTCTGCGAAGGTTGCTGGTAGACGTAGGTGATGCTCGGGTTCCAGCCGATGTTCTGGACGACGCCGCTGTAGAGGCTGAAGTCCGGCGTCGCGTCGTCACCGGAAAACGTCCAGCCTTCGTTGGACTCGAGCGCCGCGCGGCTCACTCCGCCTTGGAGAGGATCGGCGGCCGGGTCGTCATACCAGCCCGTGACGACGTACATCAGCGGTACGGGAACGTCGCCGCTGACAGGGACGTCGGTCAGCGTGTCGCAGAAACCGAAGACGCTGCGGCACTCCGGATAGTAGGCGGCGAACGTGGGAACGCCGTTGGAAACGGCGGTGAGATTGCCCCCGGTGAGCTCGCTGAATTGCGACGGCGGCGAGGCCCAGTTCGAATCGAAATCCGCCCAGGCTCCCACGTAACGGTAGTCCTGATCGCCGGATGCCGCCGTCTTGACAGGCAGGGTAATGGCTCGCTGTCCGGCCAGCGGGTGGTCGTTCAACACGTCGCTTTCCACGACCCACGACCGGGTGGCTGGCGTGGCCGCGCCACTAAGCAGGAATCGCGTCACGAGCCACCGGTTCGGCAGCGCCGGGAACGTCAGCGTTCCGTTCACCTGCGTCGTGTGCGTGAGTGCGTCGGGAATGGCCCAATGAAGATGAACTCCCTGCTCGAGCGCCTGCCATGGCGCTCCGGTAAAACCACGGGTGATGTTCGCGCCGAGGAAGGCCGGATACTGGGACGTGACCTGATCGGTATAGACGACGGTCGCTCCGGCGAAGTGTGTCGTGGCCTGCTGGGCATCGACCTGGCCGACGCAGAATGCGACGACGTTCAGGGGAACGACCAACCCCGTGGCAGCTATGTCGGGCGCTCTCACTTGTTCTGGAACTCCACTTGGACGACGCCTTTCACCATTTCGAGGGCGAACTCGGCCGAGGTGAACGTCGTGATTCCCTGATTGAAATCGGTATTGAGCTTCGTTTGGATGTTTGTGGCAGCGCTCTGGATCATCAGCGTCTGTGCGTCGCTGCGGACGGGGATCGCCGCGACGGGCAACCCGCCTTTGGGATCGCTCAGGAACTGCTGGCCGGGTTGATAACCGGATAGCGCATCCGTCACCGCGCGCAGCGTCGTCGTGAACGGCGTGAGCTCGGTTTCGATCCCGCTGTGCAGTTGTTGCGGCGGCTCGTGGATCGCCACCATCTCGACGACGCCGTCGAAGATGCAGAGCAGCACTGTGTCGCTCAGGCGGGTCATGCTGAGGATGGAAAGCTCGATCGTGCCTGCCATGTCGGCGTAGCCGTTGACGACCAGGTTCGGCCATCCCGCTACGACGAGCGAGCGAAGAAGGAAGCCGGTGGTGCTGCCCGTTTCGTTCGGAAGCGGATCGCGAACCGGTGGATTGCGACGGACCACCGCAGAATTGAAGGATCGCCGCCGCAGGACCGTGACGTGCGGCGTGTCGTTCGTGGCATCGTCGGTGTTGGCGCGTCCGATGCTGAACGCACCGTCGATCGCGGCGTCGATCCAGTTGAAGTCGTATTGGAAGAAACGCATCGACTCCGGCGGTAGCATCGTCTCGTCAGGAACGAGATATTGAAACGGCAGGCCGGCGAAGAGCTTGAGCCGGTCGATCCAGTCAGTCACGTCGTCGGGAATGTCGGGCAGGGCCGATGATCGGGCCGCGCGCAATCCGATGAAGCTCTCCAGGATCGGCAGACCCTGCAGCTTCTGCTGGATGAGGGACTGCTCTTCCGCGGCCGCCTGCGCCTTGGAGAGCGTCATTTTCCAGTTGTAGAGCGCAAGAGAGAACGCCTGACTCTGCAGCGCCATCAACTGGCCGAGCTGCCAGGCCGCGCCATAGGAAACGTCGAACATCCCCGTCTGCGGGTCGTATTGATTCAGCGCGTCCGGACACGTTGCCGGAACACTGATGGTCGTCGCGACCGGATAGGGTGTGAGAGGCCCGCGATACCACGACACGGTGTTGCCGACCTCGCGCAGCTGATGGTCGAGCGCGACGAAACCCATCGTGAATGCGTTCCGCACCAGCGCGTCGGCATCTGCGTCGGTCATCGTCCCGCTTGCCTCGTCGGCGAGCGCCTGCTGGACTTCTGCATCCGACGGCGGCGCGCCGGCGAACGGAACCTGCAGCGAGGACAACTCCGGCTGCGTTGTGTTCAGACCCTCGAGCAGAGCCTCGAAGTTCTGGCCAAGGTCATTGGTGAAGAACTTCCACACTTGCAACGCAACCAGCCGCACGAACTGAGTGCCGGACGGGATCGCGGAACTGGGCGTGCCGTCCTCGGCGGGGAGATAGGGACCAAAGTTTTCGAGCGACACCAGATAACAACTGCTGGAGCCGTTCACCTGTGGAATGCGATTGCCGATGACGACCGCGTTCTGCAGGACGTCGTCCGGCGTGTTTTCGGTGTTCGTGGTATCAACCTCGCGGATATGGCCGAGGTAGAAGAGATCGGCCGCGCTCGGAGCGATGTTGCTGAACAACGCCACCGGAACGTCGATGCAAAGACAGGCATCGGTCGGCAACTCGCCGTAGTCGAGGGTGTTGTAGCCGGGATACGACAGGAACCCGGCGGGAAGCTGGCCGACGCCGGTGACGGAGGAGCCGGCTACTGTGATCGGCTCGTTCAGCGGGACCAAGTCCGCCGCGGTGCGTTTCACGGGCACCGGCGCCTCGGCTTCGTTGAACGAAAACACCGCCAGCCAGGGCGCGGAGGGATCGGACTCGACCGAGGTCCGCTCCCACGGGAGCGTCCGCCGCGTGAACACGACATGCGGCAGGACGCCGGTGAATTCGCCGTTGGAGAGGTTCGGCGGATAAACCGACGAGATCTCGTTCGGATCGATGGAGAAACGCTCCCCTGTTACGACGAACCGGGCGCTTGTCGTGAAGGGCTCGGCCTGCAGATTGACGGTCTGTGTGACCGTTGCCATGTACGTGTCGGCTTTGAGCGGCGGCAAGTCGTACTGAATGAACGTGACCATCTTCAGGCCCGAGTCCTGGGGCACGCGGCGGCGCCGGCGGCGGCTCATTTCTGCTCTCCAAGGATCCGCAGTTCCGGCGCGGCGAGGAGGTAATTCGTTGCCGGGCTCGCCAGAACGGCGACGTCAACCGCGGCGTCGACCGCCAAACCGTTGCGGTTGATGGCGGCGAGCAATTGCGGGCGGTTGCTGAGCGTGACTCCGGCGGCAATCGTCCCGGCCACGGTTTGCGTCGAGAACGGGTCGGACGTCGTGTAGTACGGGTCGCTCCACGAGAACGACTTGATGTTCGGATCGATCGTGTACTGCAGGTATTGCAGCTCGATCGGCAGCGCATGGTGGGAATGTTGCTCAGGACGCGCACCGCGAGGAACGTGCTGCTGGATGCGGTGGTGATGGTGACGTTCTGATTCGACTGGAACGTCGAGCTGTCGGTGCCGGTCGGTCCGACGCCGAAGTCCGTATTGGGCGTCCCCGGCGGCTGCTCGTCATCGGGGGCAAGGGCGATGTTGGCGCTGAACGAGGACGTCTTGGAAGGGATGGCCGCCTGGGTGGTGAGCATGAACTGCTCGCCGTTCACGAGGTACAGAGGGCCCTCGCTGTCGCTCAAGGTCGAGACAAGGCCACTCGAGACCGTGATCTGAATGACCGCCGGCGGCGCGCCCGCCAGCCCCTTGCCGGCATTGGCTGCCGTGCTCTTCGGCAATAACTGGCCGACGAAGCTCGACCAGTCGATGGTGGTCGTGGTGTTCTGACCACTGGCCCCGAACGTGATCGTGAACGAAATGATGGAGAGATCGACGGTGGCCTGTCCGGTGAACTCGGGGCCCCAAATCTCGATGGCAACGCCGAGGTGGATGGTGATGCTGAGCGTCGTGAAGAAGAGATCGATGCTGAATGAAGCTCCGAGCTGGATGCTCGCCCCGATGTAGTAGTGGAACGGCGTGAAGACCATCAGGAAATCGGCCTGCACGTTGAACCAGGCCGAGATCGGACCGCTGCTCCAGACGGCGCTCAGGCTCCCGCCGGCCATGATCGCGGTCGACGTCAGCGCGAAATAGAGGCTTCCCGTGATCGTGAGCTCGGACGTGACCTGCCAGTTCAGACCCAGGCGCGCCACGGCCGGGTAGTAAGACGGCGGCGTATACAGCGGGCTGTAGCCGCCCAGCGTGATGACGAAATCGCCGGAGTGCGGCCCGTCGAACCAGCTATAGAACGCGAATCCGCCGGTGAGATGACAGGCCTGGGAAAGGACGTACGACTGCGGCGACAACTGGCCACTGATGGCCAGAAGCCCCTGCGCGGGATTGAACGTGGCCTCGAGCTCGAGCTGGACGAGGGCCACGGGAGGCGAGACGTCCGGCGGAAGGGAGAGCGTCGAGAGCCCCAGCAGATCGATCTCGAATCGATTGCCGAAGGTCACGATGAGAAGCGCGAACGATTGCACCAGCTCGAACGACGTGAAGCGGATTCCGGCGGCGACCCAGTCGTCTCCGATCGACGGCGCCACCACGCCGGAGGTCGAAAGCGTGGTCAGGACCTTCGCGACCTGCGCACCGATGTCGCCGTCCGGATTCGAGGACGGCGGATTCCCGGTGCCCATCGCCCACTGCACGAGCGGGAACGTGGGAATGCCCGAAAGCGGAGGGACGAGCAGCTTTCGGTTGTATCCGAAGCCGGCCGCCAAACCCGTAATGAAGAAAAACGCCGGGCCGCCGATCGGATCGTCGAGCACGGCATACGCGAACAGCGACGATTGCCCCTCGACCTGGGCGTATCCGCCAAGCGCGGCGATGGAGATCTCGGCTGCACCGATCACCAGCTCCCCGTAGAAGTTCAGCGGATCGATGGTGCCGACGAGACCGCCGCTGATCTCGATGTCACCCTGACTGAATGTGACCGCGATTCCGTCGATCGTGAACGATGGGCTGAACGTCGTCAGCGGCGACCCGACGCCGAGTCCGAGTACCGTGAGCGTCAGCCCGCCCGCGGTCAGTGAGGCGTTCATGAGCGCCCACATCACGCCGTCCTGGTAACGAATGCCGATCTTCTGGAACGACACCGGGCCTAGGGAAGCCCGTGCCCATCCCTGCGTCGGGGATGCGCGGATACGACGCGTCGATCAATCCGTTGATCGTCGTGGCCTCCGCCTGCGTGATGGCGTTGGGTCCGGATGCCTGGACGCCGATGTCCTCGAGCGCCACGGTGTCGAGGCCGCTCAGGACCTTGTCGATCAGAGGAAGGTTCGCGAGATTGACGGTCGCGCCGGTATCGAGACCGAAAAAGACTTCCCATGTGCCGCCGCTCTTCCAGGCAGCCAGCGTCGCTTTCCCATAGTTGACGGACGACGCCGCCAGGACGAACGTCGAAGACTGACTGTCATAGGTGAAAGACGCGGCGTTGAGGCCGAGGTCGAGATCGGGAGGAATCGGTGGCGCGGAAAGGCCAAGGGCCGTCGTAATGTCCGAGAACCCGAGCGTCTGCCCAGACCCCTCCGTCCAACTGGCCGTAAAGCTCGTTCCCGTGTCGGCGGCGGTGAAATCGAGAGTGAACGTTGCGCTGCCGATGACGATCGTGCCGTTGAGCGACTTCTTGAAGGAGCCGTTCGCCTGGGACAGGAGGGCGATGCCGACCTGGATGCTCAGCGTATTCGCGCCGACCGGGATCTTGCCTGTGACGCCGAAGGTGAAGTCCTTCGTGGCCGTGTCGAACGAGACGTTGAGGTTCTCGAGCGTGATGCCGGTGATGAACGGAGGCAGATCCGTGACGCCGAATGAGCTGGCGACATAGGCGATCAGCTCGCCGATGGCGATGGTCTGGCCGGTGAGTGTCTGGCCGCTGAAGTTCCACCCTCCGGTACCGCCGTTGTAGACGGCGGCGAGAACCAGATCGACGCCGGCCACTTCGAATGTGGCCACGATCGAACCGCTCGGAGCGGGCAGATAGGTTTCCAGCAGCGGCTTGAGGGAAATGGGCTCGAGCAGCTCGGCGAACATCTGCAGCTCGGGGACGTAAAAGCTGGTGGCCAGTTCCGCCCCGCCGAATTCCATCGCGCACACGAGGATTCCGGAAACGGACGCCGCCGCGGTCGGGTACGTCACAGTGAACGTGACGTCGATCGACGTGAACTCGAAGAGCTTGGGCACGACCGTCCATGCGTCGCTGAGATGAACGTCGATCGAGGCAGTGACGATCGTGGTGGCTACCGGGTCGACGACGACGCGAATCGCAGTCAGCGTCAGTGTGCTGAGGACCGGAACGCTCGACGGGATGAAATTGAAATCGACCCCTGCCGCAAACTGCGCCAATGCATTCAGATCGGCGAACGAGAGGCCCGGCTTCAGGGCGGCGCTCAGCAGGTAATCGGCGGTCGGATCCGCGGGGAGGGTTGCACTGACGGAGATCGTCTCCTTGCCCTCCGCGCCGGTGAAGGGAAAGTTCGCTCCGATGCCGGCCGCGGGCGCGGCGGGCGACCCATTGGAGGGCACAGCCGAGAGAACGAGATTCAGCGCGTCGAATCCGAAAGCCTGCAGATACTCGCCGGAGAAATTCAGAAAGGTCGTCTCGATCGTCCATCCCGGCATCGTGGCGGGGATCTGGATTCCCGCGACGACGGTGCCGGTCGAGTCGACCGGGAAGGTGACGATCGTCGCCAGTCCGGTGTAGCTCGCGATGGCAAAGGAACCGCCCACCGTCAATGCCGTCACATTCACAACTGCGCTGGTGATGGTGAGCGTCTGGTCGGGCAGATAGGTTTCGAAGAGTTGCTGGACTCCTGTAATGCCCAGGGCGTCGCCCGTCATCGTGAAGGTGCCGCCCTCCGGCGTTTGCCCGAGCAGGTCCCGAAGCTGCGACACCGTAATGGCCATCGTGTCGTCCTACCACCCCGAGAACTCGAACGTAATGGTCGTATCATCTGTCACGGTGTAATACCAGGAGCCGCCCGTTGTGATGAACGTGAGCGGCGTGGGACGGGTGAGCTCGTAGAGTGTCGAGCAAACCTCCAGTTTCGAAGGCTCGACGAGCTCGAAGTCCTTGACGGCAGGGTCGCTGTCGAATTGAACGTAGGATGAGTTCTTCGGAAGGTCGCTGTCGATCTTTGCCGTTTTCAGGACGTCCGTGAACAGAAGCTTGCTCGGCATTCCGGTACCGCTGAACGTTCGTGTGTCCGAGCTGACAAAGAGGGTGTTCGGGGTGATGGTCTCGAGCCATTCGTCGCCCGTAGAGTTATAGCTGCCGTGATGTCCGAGCTTCAATGCCGTGAAACTGTCTTTGGCGAGCAGCTTGGGAAGGTTGTTCTGCTTGGCGCTGGCTACTATGAATCCCTCGGTGTCCGTATCGGCGTCGCCCATGAGGAAAATCCGCACTCCCGCGTAAAGAACCATCAGGACGATGCTGTTCTCGTTCTTGATGAGGGCGGTCTTGTTGTCGGGGTCACCCGATGCGTTGGCCGCGAGGACGTACACCTCGACGCCTGCACGCGACAGCTTCGCGTCCGGAGCGGCACCGCCGAACGTCTTTGGCGGCGCGCCCCTGTCGGCTATGGTTCCGATCCAGTCCCTGACTGTCTTTGAGTAAAGAGACAATCCGCCGCCGTAATAGACCTGACCGACTGCGGGCGCGCCTTGCGAGAGGAAAACCGTTTGGAGCAGGTTGTAATGGTCCTGGTCGGGGTGGGTCAGGACGAGATTGTCGACGGTGTCGCTGTTAAGACCGGCATACCGGTTAATGACCTCGGCAATCTGCGACCCGACCGTGTTTCCGTTCTTGATGCTGCCGCAATCGACCAGGGTCAGCGTGTTGTCCGGATACACGATCAGCGTGCTGTCACCCTGGCCAGCATCCATAAAGACGATCTGAAGCTCCGGCATATGCCAACCGCTCCATACGTTCGCAGGTCAAAGCTCGCGCCAGCAGCTCTTACTGCGATCCAACACGTCACTTGTTAATTCCAGACCCACCCATCGGGGCGATGGGTAATTTGCTAGCCGAAATATATAGAGACGCCAGGCCGGATGTCAACAAGGAATCGCGCAAAATATCCTCTCTTCGCCCATATCCAACCACCTCTGGAAACAGGGACCACCATTCCTGGTGCGATCTCCCCGGACTGATCGACGCGCACTCGCACATCTTTCTCCACCCCTACAACGAGACGCTGTGGAACGACCAGGTGCTCCACGAGCGGTCAAGCGCGCCCTCGATGAGGGGCGCATTCCCGGTCCGTGCCTCTTCGTGGCCACCCGGGCCATCGTCGCCACGGCCAACTACGGGCCCGGGCCCGGCGGTTTCGCTCCGGAGTTCGAGCCATTGACCAAGGGCGCTCAGGAGGCGAGCGGTACGGCGGAGATCCTGCGCGCGGTGCGCGAACAGATCGGACACGGCGCCGACTAGCTAGGTAAAGATCTACGCCGACTATGCCGCGGCGGAGGCGCCGCCACGCCCACCTTCTCGCTCGAGGAGCTGAAGACGCTGGTCGACGAGGCGCACAGCGCCGGCCGCCCCGTCTCCGCGCACGCGACCACCGCGGAAGGGATGCGCCGCGCCACGCTCGCCGGCGTCGACACCATCGAGCACGGCTACGGCGGCACCGACGTTGTCAGTGCATCTTCTTCGTTGAGTGGGAGATACACATGCAAGTTACGCCGCTCGATCGCCCTCTCCCGGCCGGGCCCCGGCCGGGAGAGGGTCGGGGTGAGGGGCTGCCGGCGACATCCGATAGTTTGATTTCTTCACACCCTCTGAGCGCTGCGGACAAAGAATGTCAGACTTCGAGCTGTCTCGAGTGGGCAGGGTAGGGAACCGTCCGCGGAACGACACTCCTTGAACATGATCAAGCGCCTGATGGAGTCTCCGATCGACTGGCTGCTGGCCATCCTCATCTCCTGGTCCATCCCGCTCGAGTTCTTCGGCAATACCTCGACGTACTTCAAGAGTCTCTTCTTCTGGCTCGTGCCGGTGGTTTTGTTGTTGCCGCGGCTCTATCACGTCACCGATGCGGGCGGCCGGCGACGGCGCGCGTTCTGGTATACCGTCGCCTTCATTTTCTTCGCTGGTTGCTTCCTCGACTTTATCCTCGGGGGCTGGATTCTCGAATTTGCCGAGAGCGGCTACGTCTGGCGATTCCCGTTCGGACAGCACATCCCGCTCGAGGAAGTGCTCTTCTACCTGCTCGGCGGCA
>WNFI01126098.1_pt1 | contig 10020 bp, 10 predicted proteins | sample 5400471 | NCBI WGS metagenome assembly WNFI01 (sample SAMN13153348, study PRJNA577476) | soil metagenome | isolation source: 100 cm saprolite on Douglas fir-dominated hillslope | place: USA:California | collected 2013-09-17
AAGTGCCTGGGCCTGGAAGAGAAGATGGGCATCCACGGCAACGCCACCTGCGTGATCAGCCACGAGGAGGCGACCGGCTGGCTGATCGGCGAGGAGAACCGGGGCCTGTCGATCATGTTCGTGATGATGAACGAGGCGAGGCTCGGAGTCGGCATGCAGGGGATCGCCCAGGCGGAAGCCGCCTATCAGGCCGCCGCGACCTTTGCGAAGGAGCGCCTGCAGGGCCGCTCGCTGACCGGGCCGAAGAACCCCGACGGCCCCGCCGACCCGATCATCGTCCACCCGGACATCCGCCGGATGCTGATGGACGCCAAGGCGATCGTCGAGGGCGGTCGGGCCTTCCTGTTCTGGACCGCCCTGCACGGCGACCTGGCCGACGCGAGCCCGGACGAGGCCGTGCGCCAGAGGGGCCACGACTACATGGCGCTGATGACGCCGGTGCTGAAGGGGTTCCTCACCGACCGCGGGTTCCAGGTCTGCTCCGACGCCATGCAGGTGCACGGCGGCGCGGGCTTCACCGAGCACTTCCCGGTCAGCCAGTACCTGCGCGACTGCCGCATCGCGCTGATCTACGAGGGGACCAACGGCATCCAGGCCCTGGACCTGGTGGGCCGCAAGCTGGCCGCCGACGGCGGGCGGGGCGTGATGGGCTTCTTCGCCGAACTCGACGCGTTTGTAGAAGCAAGCGAGGCGGATGCCGCCCTGAAGCCCTTCACCGAGGGCCTGGCCAAGGGCAAGGCCGAGCTGCAGGAGGCGACCATGTGGCTGATGCAGAACGGGCTCGCCAACCCGGACAACGCCGGCGCGGCCTCGACCGACTACATGCACCTGTTCGGCCTGGTGGCCCTGGCCTACATGTGGAGCCTGATGGCCAAGACCGCGCTCGCCAAGATCGCCGGCGGCGCGACCGACCCGCTCTACCGGGAGAAGCTCACCGTGGGTCGCTACTACATCGCCCGCGTCCTGCCGGAGACCGCCGGCCGCCTGGCCAAGTTGAAGACCGGCGCGGAGACGCTGATGGCGCTGCCGGCGGAGGCTTTCTGACAAGGAGGGGCCGATGGCCACCTACCGCGCGACCTCGGAGTGGAGCCTGGAAGACGGCGGCGATTTCGCGAGCGGCCGCTACAGCCGCGGGCATTCGCTGGTGTTCGGCTCGGGCCTGGAAGTCCCCGGCACCGCCTCGCCGCACGTGGTCGGGAACAGGTGGTCGGTCCCGGGCGCCGCCGATCCGGAAGAGATGCTCGTCGGCGCCATCAACACCTGCCACATGCTGAGCTTCCTGCACATCGCCCGCGAGGCCGGCTTCCTGGTCACCCGCTACCGCGACGCGGCCGAAGGCATCATGGAGAAGAATGCCGACGGCGAGCTCTGGGTGAGCAAGGTCACCCTCCATCCGGAAATTAGATACCAAGGCCGCCAGCCGACGCCCGCCGAGCGCGAGCACCTGCACCACGCCGCCCACCAGGTCTGCTTCATCGCCAATTCGGTGAAGACCGAGATCGTGGTGGAGGAGCGGGAAGCCGCCTCCGCGAGCTGACTTCGCGTCGCGACATTCGCACCCCAGGCGACCTCGATTGCCAATAACGGCGTTCGATGCAACTGTGAGGTGTCCGGTCGGGCGTCAATTACACCGTGCATTGTGAAGCTTCCGCCGGGCGGCAAAGGGAGGCGAGGCCATGGCCGACGGCGAGCTGACGATCCACGCAATCGCGAAGTACGGCTGGGTCCCCGACCTGCCGGACGCCCGCGACCACCTCTACGCCGCGCCGATGCTGGGCGCCGCGGTGCTGCCGGTGAAGGCCGATCTGCGCCCCAACTGCCCGCCGGTCTACGACCAGGGCCAGCTCGGCAGCTGCACCGGCAATGCGATCGCCGGGGCCGTGCAGTTCGAGCGCAAGAAGCAGGGGATGGCGCCCGACTTCGCGCCGTCGCGCCTGTTCATCTACTACAACGAGCGGGTGATCGAAGGCACGGTCGGGACCGACGCCGGCGCCATGATCCGCGACGGCATCAAGGCGGTGGCGACGCTGGGCGTCTGCCCCGAGCCTGACTGGCCCTACGCCATCGCCAAGTTCACCCAGAAGCCGACCGCGAAGGCCTTCAAGGACGCCCTGCACGCCCGCGCGGTGTCCTATTCGCGGGTGACGCGCACCCTGCAGCAAATGAAGGGATGCCTGGCGTCCGGCTTCCCGTTCGTCTTCGGCTTCACGGTCTACGAGAGCTTCGAGTCGGTGGACGTCGCCAAGACCGGCGCCGTGCCGATGCCGGCGGCCAACGAGAAGATGCTGGGCGGCCACGCGGTGCTGGCGGTCGGCTACGACGACGCCCAGCAGCGGTTCTTCGTGCGCAATTCCTGGGGCGCCGGCTGGGGGATGCAGGGCTATTTCAGCATGCCCTACAGCTACCTGCTCGACCAAAATCTCTCCGACGACTTCTGGACGATCCGCCTGATCGGCGCCTGACGACCGTCAGTCCGAGGCCATGAGGTTGACCGTGAAGCTGCGGACGGCCTTGCGCGCGATCCGCCAGCGGAAGCCGGTCGTCGGCCGCTCGTCCAGGACCACGGTCACCGCCTCGCCGCGCACGAGCCGGACCGCCGAGCCATTGTCGGCTTCCGAGACGATGTGGGCGGGCGGCGGCGGTTCAGCCATCACGGCCGGGCTTCCTTTCGGCTGCAAGCAGGGCCTGGAGACGTTGGCTTAACGCGCCGGCGTCCTTGAGGTCGCATTCCCAGATCGTCTCGACGCGCCAGCCGAGCACGGCCAGCGCCTCACGGCTCGCCGCATCGCGGGCCCGGTTGCGCGCGACCTTGCCGACCCAGTAGTCGCGGTTGGCCTTGGGCACGCGGGCGCCGCGAGGGCAGTCGTGGCCATGCCAGAAGCAGCCGTGGACGAAGAGCACTAGCCGGCGCCCCGGCATGACGATGTCCGGCTTCCCCGGCAGGTCGGCGCGGTGAAGGCGATAGCGCGCGCCCAGGCGGGTCAGCGCCCGGCGCACGGTCAGTTCCGGCGTGGTGTCCCGCCCCTTGACCCGGCGCATGACCGCCGAGCGCTTCTCCTGGGAATAGACGTCGGTCATCGAGGAACCTGGGTCCCCGCTTTCGCGGGGATGAGCGGTCCCGGTCACAGCCCTTCGAAGAGCGCGGTCGAGACGTAGCGTTCGGCGAAGCTCGGGATGATGGCGACGATCAGCTTGCCCTTCATGTCGTCGCGGCCGGCGACGTCGAAGGCCGCCGTCAGCGCCGCGCCGGAGGAGATGCCCACGGGGATCCCCTCTTCCGCCGCCACGCGCCGGGCCATGGCGAAGCTGTCGTCGTTGGAGACCTGCACCACCTCGTCGATCACCCCGCGGTCGAGGATCGAGGGGACGAAGCCCGCGCCGATGCCCTGGATCTTGTGCGGGCCGGGCTGGCCGCCCGACAGCACCGGCGAGCTTGCCGGCTCGACCGCGATCATCCGCACCGAGGGCTTGCGGGCCTTCAGCACCTGGCCGACGCCGGTGATGGTGCCGCCTGTGCCCACGCCGGAAATGACGGCATCGACGCGGCCCGCGGTGTCGTTCCAGATCTCCTCGGCGGTCGAGACCCGGTGGATCAGGGGATTGGCGACATTGTCGAACTGCTGGGGCATGACCGCGCCGGGCGTCGCCTCGACGATTTCCTTGGCGCGGGCGACGGCGCCGGCCATGCCACGCTCGGCCGGGGTCAGCTCCAGCTTGGCGCCGAGGATCAGCAGCATCTTGCGCCGTTCCATCGACATGCTCTCGGGCATGACCAGGGTCAGCTTGTAGCCCTTGGCGGCGGCCACGAAGGCCAGCGCGATGCCGGTGTTGCCGCTGGTCGGCTCGACGATCATGCCGCCGGGCTTCAGGATGCCCTTGGCCTCCATATATTCGACCATGGCCACGCCGATGCGGTCCTTCACCGAGCCGATCGGGTTGAAGAACTCCAGCTTGGCGACCACCTCGCCCTTGGGCTTCAGCGCCGCGGTCAGCCGCGGCAACCGCACCAGCGGCGTATCGCCGATGGTGTCGATGATGGAATCGAAGATCTTGCCCCGGCCGGCGCGCTGATAGCGGGCGGCGTCGTAGACCTTGTCGGGGGTGGCGTCCATGAACCGGACCTTTCGCGGAGAAACTGCCCTTCGTGACCGCGAACCTAAGGCTTCCGGGAAGGATTGAAAGGGGATCTCCTCTCCCGGAGCGCAGCGACAGAGGGAGAGGTGGATGTGCTAGGATGCTGAGGACGGAGGAGACGCCATGCCGTTTCTCGACACCAACCAGCTCCCCCGGCACGAACGGCGTCCCGGCTGGCTCGGCCGCTACTTCCATTCCCCGAGCCTGACCTTCGCCCATTGGGACTTCAAAGCCGGCTCCGACATCCATGAGCACGCCCATGAGCAGGAAGAGGTCTGGGAGGTGATCGAGGGCGAGCTGGAGGTCACCATCGCCGGCGAGATGCAGGTGGCCGGACCCGGCATGGTCGCCATCGTCCCGGCCAATACGCCTCACTCGGTGGTGGCGCGCACCGACGGCAAGGCGATCGTCATCGACTACCCGCTGCGGACCGAACTCTGACAGCGTCGGCGCCGCTTAGCAGCGGTTCGAGGATTTCCTGGGCCAGCCAGCGCACCACGGGCACGGCAACGCCATCGCCGGCCACATGCAGGGCCGAGGTGGCAGCCGCCGGCAGGCTGTAGGTCTCCGGCAGGCCCATCAACCGGGCCGCTTCCCGGGGGGTGAGCAGGCGGGTCCGCGCCCGGCCGCCCTCCACCACCACGATCACCTGCCGCGACGAGCCGCCGCGCGTCAGTCCGCTCCGGGCTGTGCCAGGCCACGGCGGCGTCGGGCTCCAGCAGGGCGGCGAGATCGGTGTTGCGGGGCGCGGGGCGCGACGTGCGCCACCAGATCCAGCGATCCGCCAGCGTCTGCGGCAGGCCGGCGGCGGCGGCCTGCACTGCGCGGGTGTGGAAGGGGCTCGTCCCCACGAGGCTGGCGGGCGGCGGTTCGCGCGTGGCGATCACGAAGACCCTCGGACGCGACTGCGGCAGGAAGGCCGCGGCGTCGACTTCCAGGGCGCCGAAGCAGTAGCCCTGCGCCGCCAGCGCCTCGCCCAGGGCCGCGAAATCGCGCCCGCCGTGCGAGGTGAGCAGGCCGCCGACGTTCTCGACGACGATGGTGCGAGGCGCGCGGGCCTCCGCCGCCAGGCCCTCGATCAGCCGCCAGAACCCGAAGAAGGCCGAGGAACGGCCGCCCGCCAGGCCCGCCCGCGCGCCGGCCAGGCTGAAATCCTGGCAGGGGCTGGAGGCCCAGGCGAGATCGCCTTGGCCGGACAGGTCGGCGGGCGCGAGCTTCCAGACGTCGCCCTCGTGGAAATGCTCCGCCGCATCGGCGAAGTTGGCGCGGTAGGTGGCGGCCTTGAGGGGATCGAAGTCGTTCGCGAAGGCGCAGGCCCAGCCATCGCCCAGGCCGAGCCTGGCCATCCCCCCGCCCGCGAAGAACTCGTAGAAGGAGAAGGGCGCCCGATTCATCGCATTTAAGTCTAACCTGCGTCGCTCGATCCCCAAGGACTTGAAGCATGCGCCGGTCGATCCTGCTCGCCGCCTTCGCGCTCAGCGCCTGCGGCAAGGCCGAAGAGCCGAAGAGCCCGGGCCCGCCGGCGGACGTGGCCATGAACTTCAGCCAGCCGTTCGACGCACGGGGCTCCAACCCCAGCTGGGGCCTGACGATCCGCGGCGTGCAGCTGACGCTCACCCGCGAGGGCCAGGCCCCCATCGTCGCCACCGCGCCCGGCGCGGTCATTCAACCCAGCGAGGCCTCCTCGACGGGGACCCTGCCGGACGGCCAGGCGATGAAGGTCAATCTCTACGCCAGCCCCTGCTCTGACGGCGTCAGCGACGCGAAGTACGGCTTCTCGGTTGAGGTGGCCCTGCCGGATTCGAGCCCGCTGACCGGGTGCGGCGGCCCGCCGGCCACGGCGGCGCGCGCCAAACGCTAGCTGCGGCCGACCTCGATCTGGTCGATCTGCGACTTGGGCTCGGTCCGGCCGACATGCCCCGACAGGAGCTATGCGGTCACGGCGATGAGCGCCGCGATGGCCGCGGCCAAGGTTGCCTTGAGCGTCACGCTGGGTCCCTCAACCGATCTCACGCGAACCCATGGTCTAGCTTGTTCAGCTTAATTCGACGGGAACAAAGGTGCTGAATCCTTTGTGAGCGCCGGAGGATGCCGCTTGACCGACCCCGCCCGGTGGGCGGCAAAATGCCAGGGACAGACAGCGAACGCTGCGAGGCTCCAGGGAGCGCGTGATGGAAAAGGCCTACGACCTGGTGATCCGGGGCGGCAGCGTCGTCGACGGAACGGGCGCCGCGCCCTTCGAGGCCGGCGTCGCGGTCAAGGACGGGACCATCGCCGCGCTCGGCAGGATCGCCGGCTCCGGCGTCGAGGAGATCGACGCCCGCGGCCAGGTGGTCACGCCCGGCTTCGTCGACATCCACACCCATTACGACGGCCAGGCGACCTGGGACGAGCGGATGCAGCCGTCGTCCTGGCACGGGGTGACGACCGTGGTGATGGGCAACTGCGGCGTCGGTTTCGCGCCCTGCAAGGCCGCCGACCACGACCGGCTGATCCGGCTGATGGAAGGCGTCGAGGACATTCCCTTCCCGGTGCTGACCGGGGGCCTGCCGTGGAACTGGGAGAGCTATCCGGAATACCTGGACAGCCTGGCCAGGCGGCGCTTCGACGTCGACATCGGCAGCCAACTTCCGCACGCGGCGCTCAGGGTCTTCGTGATGGGTGAACGGGGCGTCAACCGCGAGCCCGCGACCGAGGCCGACATCCACGCCATGGCCGCGATCGCCAAGCGGGCGATGGAGGCCGGCGGCCTTGGCTTCGGCACCTCGCGCACGCTGAACCACCGGTCTTCCGACGGCTCCCCCATCGCCACCCTGACGGCCGGGGAGGACGAGCTCACCGGGATCGCCATGGGCATGGCGGCGGCTGGCAAGGGCGTATTGCAGGTGGTCTCGGACTTCAACGATCCGGCCGAGGAGTTCGCCATGCTGCGGCGGATCGTCGAGAAATCCGGCCGGCCACTGTCCTTCTCGCTGCTGCAGAGCCCGCGCGATCCCGAGCAGTGGCGCCTGATGCTGGACTGGATGTCGGAGGCCAAGGCTGCCGGCCTCTCGATCCGCGCCCAGGTGGCGACCCGGCCGGTGGGGGTGCTGTTCGGGCTGGAGCTGACCGTGAACCCGTTCAGCTCGCACCCGAGCTATCGCGCCATCAAGGATCTGTCGCTCTCCGCACGCGTGGCCCGCCTGCGCGATCCCGGGTTCCGCGCCAAGCTGCTCAGCGAAGAGGCCGAGTCCGCCCGGGCCCCCGGCCTGTCGCCGGCGCGCGCCTGGGACCGCATCTACCCGATGGGCGAGGAACCGGACTACGAGCCCACGCCCGACCACTCCATCGCCGCGATCGCCGTGGCCTGCGGCCTCGATCCCCATGCGGTGGCCCTGGACCAGATGCTGGACGGCGGCGAGGGCGGCGGACGCGGGATGCTCTACCTGCCGCTGCTCAACTACGCCCAGAACACCCTCGACCCTGCCTATCGGATGCTGCAGCACGACTGCGTCGTGCCCGGCTTGTCCGACGGCGGGGCGCACGTCGGCATGATCTGCGACGGCAGCTTCCCGACCACCAACATCGTCCACTGGACGCGCGACCGCACCCGCGGGCCGAAGCTCTCGCTCGAACACATGGTCAAGGCCCAGTGCCGCGACACCGCGGAGACCGTCGGCCTCTACGACCGCGGCCTGATCGCGCCCGGCTACCGCGCCGACCTGAACGTCATCGACTACGCCCGGCTGAGGCTGAAGGCGCCCAGCGTCGCCCACGACCTGCCGACCGGCGGGCGGCGGCTGATCCAGCGGGCCGAGGGCTATGTGGCGACCATCGTGGCCGGCCAGGTCACTTACCGCGACGGCGAACCCACCGACGCCCTGCCGGGCCGGCTGCTGCGTGGGGCCCAGGCCGCGCCGGCGGCGATGGCGGCCGAATAGGAGGGGGACGCATGAACGACATCGCCCAATTCGCGCCGCAAGTCCTGGAGACCGCCTGCGAGTGGACGGCCAGGGACGTGGCCGATCCGGCGCAATGGACCGAGCGCCTCTCCGCCGCCGAGATCGACGAGTTGGAGGCCGCTGTCGCGCACGCCTTCTCGATCTCCGACGACTTCCTGCAAATTGGCAAGGCGCAGTTCCCGCTGCCGGCCCTCGGCGCGCGCCTGAAGGCGATCGAGCGCGAGTTGATGGACGGGCGCGGCTTCGTGCTGATCCGCGGACTGCCGCGCGACCGCTGGTCGAACGACGAGATGAGCATGGCCTACTGGGGGATCGGCGCGCACCTGGGTAAACCCTGGCCGCAGAACGCCAAGGGCCACCTGCTGGGTGACGTCACCGACCACGGCAAGACGCCGGGCGACCCCACCTCGCGCGGCAACGAGATCGGCCTGGTGGGGTTGGACTTCCACTGCGACGGCTCGGACCTCGTGGGCCTGATGTGCCTGCAGACCGGCGTTTCCGGCGGGCTCTCTGCGGTTTGCAATTCGGTCGCGCTGCATAACCGCCTGGTGCGCGAGCGGCCGGACCTGGCGGCCGAGCTCTACAGGCCGCAGCCGTTCGACTACCGGGGCGAGCAGGCGCCCGGGAAACCCGGCTGGTACCCGATGCCGGTCTTCACCCGCCATGGCGAGCGGCTCTTCATCCGGCTGATCCGCCCCTACATCCTGGCCTCGCAGCGCCATTCCGACGCGCCGCGCCTGACGGACAAGGCCATCGAGGCGCTGGCCTGGATGCAGGACCAGGCCGAGGGCCGCGGCTATTCGGTGATCATGGATTTCCAGCCCGGCGACATGCAGTTCATCAACAACTACCACGTCTTGCACGGCCGCAGCGCCTATGTGGACGACCGCGCGGCCGGCAAGGTTCGCCACCTGAAGCACCTGTGGCTGGAGACCGAGCTCCTGGCCGACCGGCCCTCGATCTTCACCAACAGGATGGGTTCGCACTGGGCGAAGAAGGCCAGCATCAGCCGGATGGATGCGGCTCAATAACACCGCTCATCCCCGCGAAAGCGGGGACCCAGGCTTTTTTCGTAGCCGCGCTAGTTCAGGCGGCGCCTCGCCAGTTGAAACTCCGAAACACAAAACACCTGGGTCCCCGCTTTCGCGGGGATGAGCGGTGTTGAGGGATTTCGGCCAGCACACCGCATCGTAATCCGCGCGATTCGCCCCCATAAGACGCTGATGCACTCTGCTGTCGCCGAACCCGCCGCCGACCCGCTGTCCGAAGCCCGCGAGATCCTGCGCAGGACCTTTGGCCATGCCGAATTCCGCGGGATGCAGGGCGACGTCATCGCCGAGGTGCTGGCCGGACGCAGCGCCATGGCGGTGCTGCCGACCGGGGGTGGCAAGAGCGTCTGTTACCAGATTCCGGCCCTGATCCGGCCGGGCCTCGGGTTGGTGGTCTCGCCGCTGATCGCGCTGATGGCCGACCAGGTGGCGGGGTTGCAGCAGTCGGGGGTCGCGGCGGCGCGGCTCGATTCCAACATCGACCCGGAGGAGAAGGCCCAGACCTGGCGGCGGATCGAGGCCGGCGAACTCGATATCCTCTACACTTCGCCCGAAGGGCTGATGCAGCCCTGGATGCTGGAGCGGCTGTCGCGCATCCCGCTGGCGCTGATCGCCATCGACGAGGCCCACTGCGTCAGCCAGTGGGGCCACGATTTCCGGCCCGAGTACCGGATGCTGGGCCGTCTCGCCGACCTCTTCCCCAATATCCCGCGGCTGGCGGTGACCGCCACCGCCGACGCCCGCACCCGCGACGACATCCGCGCGGAGCTGCGGCTGGAGGACTCGCCGGAATTCGTCGCCAGCTTCGCCCGGCCGGAGCTGGTGCTCTCGGCCGAGCGCAAGCGGGGCCAGGCGCACAAGCGAGTGGTGGAGCTGGTCACCGCCCGGCCCGACCG
>WNFI01559854.1_pt1 | contig 10020 bp, 10 predicted proteins | sample 5400471 | NCBI WGS metagenome assembly WNFI01 (sample SAMN13153348, study PRJNA577476) | soil metagenome | isolation source: 100 cm saprolite on Douglas fir-dominated hillslope | place: USA:California | collected 2013-09-17
AACTACCCGCTCGTGTTCACGTACCACTGCGTCACGTACTGGAAGCGCTCGGCCGGCTGCACCACTTTGTTCAAGTGCACGCCGTGCACCCGCGGCGACATCGCGTAGTCGTACCGCGCGGAGTACAGGAAGATGGCCGGCGCGGCGTCGGCCAGGAGCATCTGGAAGTCTGTGTACGCCGCCAGGCGCGCCTGCGGATCGACTGCCGCCCGCCCGGCCTCGAGGTCGCCGTCGATCAAGCCCCACCCTCGCTGATACGCGAAGTTCAACGTGCTCGCGTCTGCGCCCGAGTGCCACAGCGAGTACTGGTCCGGGTCCGGCCCGACATCGAACGAGGCAAGAGCCATCTGATACTTGTGCGGGAGCAGGTAGACCTGGACCAGCTGGGAAGCAGGAACCGGCTTGACATCGACCTGCACCCCGATCTCCAGGAGCTGTCGCGCAACCGCCTCAGCCACCTGCCGGTTGGGGAACGAGTCTGCGGCCACCAGCTCGACCTTGAACGTGACCTTGTTCTTGGTCCTGAGCTTCGCGCCAGTCTCGATCACCCATCCCGCTTTGTCGAACGCTTGCGCCGCGGCGAGCTGGTCGAACGGATGCAGCCCTGCCGCCGCAGCAGAGTACGCCCAGACTCCAACCGGGATGGGCGTCGGATCAGGGTCTGCCCTGCCCGCCAGGACCTCGTTCACGATTCGCTGACGGTCGATGGCCTGGACGAGCGCCAGCCGCACCTTGACGTCTCCGAAGTACTGCTTGCCGTCCCCCTCTGAATTGAGGCTCACGAACGAGTTGGTGAACATTCTCGCTTCGAGGACGGAAATGTCCGTGCGCCCCTTGAGCGCGTCCACCTCCTGCGGCTGGAGGCCGCCCACCAGGTCGGCGACGCCCTGCCCGACCGCCCTGATCGCCGACTGGGGATCTCCTGCCGGATACGTGCGCAGCACCATGTGGTCGAGGTAGGGCTGAGGGACCGCGTAGGGATTGCGGTCCATGTTGATGGCAAGCGAGCTGATGGCGGTGACCTTGAACGGACCCGTGCCGATCGCGCGCACGCCGCTGTATTGGCTCGCGGCGATCTGCGCGGGGGCCATACCGGCGAAGAGATGCTTGGCGATGATGCCGATGCGAAGCGCCAGAGGAAATGAGGCGCTCGGCGAGCGCAGCGTGAAGACGGCCTGGTTCGGACCGCCCGCACCTATCCCAACCTGCCGCCAGAACTCCGCGCCGGGCTGCTGATACTCGAGGTCCTGGAGCACGTGATACGTGAACAGCACATCCTCGACGCCGAAGGGCTGGCCATCGGCCCATTTGACTCCCTGGCGGATGTTGAACGTGTACGTGCGGTGGTCCTGCGAGACCGCCCAATCGCTCGCGAGCACACCAACGACACTTTGTTGATCGTCCACCCCGGTCAGGCCCTGGTAGATGAGGCTGTCTACATCGCGCGTGCTGTCGACTGACTCGAAGAGCGGGTTGAGCACGCCCGCAGCACCGACCAGCGCCTCGACGGCCGTGCCGCCGCGAGCCGCCTTCGGCACCGTCGCGACCGGCTGGCACCCCACGAGGGCCAGAACCACCGCCGCAGCTGCGGCGGTGAACAGCCGGCTACGTGAGATGGGTTCTCATCCAGATGAGGGCCAGCGAGCAGATCAGGAAGGCGGCGGTGAGCACCCAGGTCGTCCAGTAGATCTGGCGCTCCAGCCCGCGGCGGGTGCGATAACCGCCGCCGCTCCCGTCGCCGCCTCCTCCGATCGTTCCTCCGAGGCCCGAGGCTTTTGGCGTCTGGATCAGGATGCCCGCCATCAGGAGGACCGCGAGAACGGCCTCCGTGATGATGAGCGCCTGCTGGACCTTAGCCATGGGAACTCGGAGATCTTACCGAGGCCGGCTCAGGCCCACACGGACGAGAATCGCGCGTTGATCGCGTCCCAGTTGAGGGTGTTGAACCACGCACGCCCAGCCACTGCCGAACTGGCCGAGCCCCGCCTTCTGGAGCTGCTCCTTGAACGCGTCGTAGCTGCCGAAGGTGCTCTTGATGCCATCCCCGACACGGCCGGGCGGGTTGCCGCCGCCGCCTGGTCCCATGATCGTCCAGAAGATCGAGTGGTTCGAGTGGCCGCCGGCATTGTTGCGGATGGCGGTCCGGATGTCCTCGGGTACCTCGTTGATGCCCCAAAGAAGGTCCTCCACCGACTTCGCCGCGAGTTGCGGATACTTCTCGAGCGCTGCGTTCGCGTTGGCCACGTAGGTGGCGTGATGCTTGTCGTGATGGATCTCCATCGTTTTCGCGTCGATGTGCGGCTCGAGCGCGTCGAACCCGTAAGGAAGCGAGGGAACTACAAATGCCATGGCGGGAGCCCTCCGTTTATCTGATGCTGTTTGTTTGCTTGTGAACCAGTCTAAGAGGTTGCGTGTTCCGAGCCGGTAGCCTGTGCCCGGACCGCCGCCGCGCGCTTCTTGATCTCCTCCGGGTCACCGAGATAGCGCCACGACACGGGCTTGAGGTCCGGTGCGAGCTCGTAGACGCGAGGCGCCCCGGTGGGAATGTCTAGATCGACGACCTCCTGCTCTGACAGTCCGTCGAGATGCTTGACCAGCGCGCGCAAGCTGTTGCCGTGCGCCGCCACCAGCACGCACGAGTACCTGAGAAGGTCCGGCACGATGGCGTCATACCAATAGGGGAGCATCCGCTCGACGACGTCCTTCAGGCATTCGGCGCTCGGCAGCACCTCGGGCGGCAGGTCCGCGTAGCGGCGGTCGTGAATGGGATGCCGCTCGTCCGACGTCTCGATGGCCGGAGGCCTCACGTCGTAGCTCCGCCGCCATAGCTTTACCTTCGCCTCTCCGTACTGCGCCGACGTCTGAGCCTTGTTCAATCCCTGCAGCGCGCCGTAGTGCCGCTCGTTCAGGCGCCAGCTGCGCCGCACCGGTATCCAAGAGAGCCCGAGCTCGGCAAGCGCGAGGTCAGCGGTTTCAATAGCGCGCAGGAGCAGCGACGTGTGCACCACATCTGGCAGAAGACCCGCTTCCTTGATCAGCCGACCGGCGTCGATCGCTTCGGTGTCTCCGTGCTCGCTCAGCGGGACGTCGTGCCAGCCCGTGAAGAGGTTCTCGAGGTTCCACGTGCTCTGCCCATGCCTGAGCAGAATGAGCGTGCCCGGCCGCGGTCTCTCAGCGATGCCCATAAACCTCCGCCGTGATCTTCACGATCTGCGCGAACTCCGCGGCGTCCAGGCTCGCGCCGCCCACGAGGCACCCGTCACACAGCGGCAGCTCGACGTACGACTCCACGTTCTTCGAGTTGACGCTTCCGCCGTACACGATCCGGACCTTCTTCGCCGCCCCGGCCCCGATGAGGTCTCCCACCACCTTGCGGATCAGCCTCATCGTCTTGTACGCGTGCTCCGGGTCCGCGTTCTTCCCCGAGCCGATCGCCCACACCGGCTCGTACGCGACGACCAGGCGGGCGGAATCGTCGGCCGAGCAGTTGGCCAGGCCCGCCTTGACCTGGGCCTCGACGACCTGGTCCGACGTGCCGGCGTCGTAGTGCTCGCCAAGCTCCCCGACACACATGACCACGTTGAGCTCGCACGCGAGGGCCGCGGCCGTCTTCTTGGCCACCATCTCGTCAGTCTCGGCGAGGTAGATGCGGCGTTCCGAGTGGCCGACGATGACCCACTCGCACCAACCCTTCAGCATCGCGGGCGAGACCTCACCCGTGTATGCCCCGGATGGCTCCCAGAAGCAATCCTGCGCGCCCAGCTTGACCCCGGATTCGGCGAGCACCTCGTAGACCGGCATCAGCCACGGGAACGGCGGGAAGATCGCGACCTCGACGCGGTTGGCGTGCCCTCGCGCGACCGACAGCACTCCGCGCACGAGGTCGAGCGCTTCGTCGGCGGTGTTGGGATTCATCTTCCAGTTGCCCGCGACCAGCGGAATCGGCGCTTCTCTACTCGACACTGTCAGGCTTCCTTGAGAATCGCGATGCCTGGCAGCTCCCTGCCTTCCAGGTACTCGAGGGTTGCGCCACCGCCTGTCGACACGTGCGAGAAGCGTCCCGTCAGACCCAGCGAATCGATGGCCGCCACAGTATCGCCGCCCCCGACCAGCGTGTAGCCGCCGGACTTCGCGATCGCCTCTCCGATGGCCTTCGTCCCGTCGCTGAAATCGCGGATCTCAAAGACCCCCATCGGCCCGTTCCACACGACAGCGCCCGCGCCACGCAATCGCTGCGTGAACAGCGCGACCGACTTGGGACCGATGTCGAGTGCCATCCAACCTGCCTCCACCGCTGACGCTTCCATGATGCGCAACGGCTGGCCGGCTTCCATCCGGCGCGCGCAGACGAGATCGACCGGCAGCAGCAGCTTGCGCCCTGCCGCCTCGGCAACTTCTCTGGCAGTGTCCAGCGCCGTTTCCTCGACCAGGCTGTTCCCGGTCGGATAGCCACGCGCTTTGAAAAAGGTGTTGGCCATCGCGCCGCCGACCACCAGTGCGTCCACCTTCTTCAGCAGGTTGCGCAGGACTCCGACCTTGGTCGAGACCTTGGCGCCGCCCACCACCGCCAGCATCGGCCGTTTTGGGTTGTCCAGGGCCTGGTGCAGAGCTGTCAGCTCTGCCTCCATCAGCTCACCGGCGAACGCCGGCAGGTGGGCGGCGACGCCCACCACCGATGCGTGCGCACGGTGGGAGCAGGCAAACGCGTCGTTCACGTAGAGCTCGCCGAGCGACGCGAGCCGGTGGGCGAAATCGGGATCGTTGGCCTCCTCCTCAGGATGGAACCGCACGTTCTCGAGCAGCAGGACCTGGCCGTTCTGGAGCTTGCCGACAGCGGTTCGCGCGGGTTCGCCAACGCAATCCTCAGCGAAATGCACCTCGCGGTCGAGGAGATGTGCCAGGTGGATGCCGATCGGTCGCAGCGAAAGCTCGGGTTCGACGCCTTTGGGTCGCCCGAGGTGCGACATGACGATCACCATCGCGCCGCGCTGAGCGAGGTGAACCAGCGTCGGCATGGCGGCACGGATCCGGGCGTCGTCGGTGATGTGACCCTTCGACATCGGCACATTGAAGTCTTCGCGCACTGGCCCATCCGCCACCGAGCTCCAGCGTCAGCGGTGCGTCGACGATCGACGAGTGCGGGTTGGTCTTGAAGTCGGAAGACACGAGCTCTTCGTGGCTGACCGCAAGGATCCCTCTCAGCTCACCGCCGGCGGCCTCCTCGAATGCGGCGTTGATGTCCTGGGCCGTCGCGGTCTTCTTGAGCTCCACCGTGAGGTCGACTACCGATACGTCGAGGATCGGGACGCGAAACGCCATACCGGCGAACTTGCCGGCCAGCTCGGGCAGCACTTCGGCGACGGCGCGGTTGGCACCGGTCGAGGTCGGGATGATGTTGTCGGCCGCGGCTCGCGCTCGGCGCAAATCTTTGTGCGGCAGGTCCTGCAATTTCTGGTCCGCGGTATACGCGTGGATTGTCGTCATCATGCCGCGCTCGATGCCAAACGAATCGTGGAGCACCTTCGCCAGCGGCACGAAACAGTTCGTCGTGCAGCTTGCGTTGGAGATGACGTTGTGCTTTTTGGAGTCGTAACCCTTGTGGTTGACGCCCATCACTACCGTGTAGTCCTGGTTGGTCGCCGGCGCCGAGATGATGACCTTCTTGGCGCCGCCCTTGTCGATGTGAACGCGCGCTTTGCCGGCGTCCGTGAAGAGTCCTGTCGACTCGACCACCACCTCCACGCCAAGGTCCTTCCACGGCAGCTCCGCCGGATCCTTGTGGCTGAGGAACCTGACCGCCTTGCCGTCCACCTTGATGCTGTCGCCGTCGGCTGAGACGGCGGGACCGAATGTGCCCAGCGCGGTGTCGTGCTTGAGGAGGTGCGCGAAGGTCTTGGCGTCGCCGATGTCGTTGACGGCGACGATCTCGAAGTCCGCCTTGAGCTCGTGGGCCGCGCGGTAGATGTTCCTGCCGATCCGTCCGAATCCGTTGATTCCAACTTTTAGTGTCACGACGCAAATGTTAGGCGGAGCGGCGCGGTCCCTTCGGCGCAACGGGCTCGTCCTTCGAGTCGGCCAGCTGCTGCAGCCGGCGCAGCCGGTGGTTGACCGCGGACTTTGAGAGCTTCATGCGTCCCGCGAGCTCGCCGAGGTTGAGCTGCGGGTTGGCGGTCCGCCAGCGAGCCATCTCACGAAGGGCGGGCGGTAGATGGTCGAGCTTGCCGGCCGCCTCGAGCCGCTCGATCGCGGCGGCCTGCCGCAGCCCGGAACCGATCGTCTTGCCGATGTTGGCGGTCTCGAAGTTGAGGCGGCGGTTCACCTCTCCGCTGACGGCACGCACAACCCTCACGTTCTCGAACTCCATGACCGCGCGGCTCGCGCCCATCAGCGACAGGAGCCGGACTATCGCGTCGCCCTCCTTGACGTAGACGACATGCTGTCCTCCGCGTTCCATGACGCCGACCTTTGCGTCAACAGAGCCTGCCATCGACACCACCGCAGCCGCCCAGTTGGTCGTCGGGACGACGAACTCCAGGTGGTAGCGCGAGCTCGGCGCATTGACCGACCCGCAGCCCAGGAACAGGCCGCGCAGCATCGCCTTCCTGTCGCACGCGGCATCGGGGACGGCGTGCATCGCGGACTGCGTGAACGCCGGCGCAACGCCCGTCGGCAGGGCGAGCTCGATGAAAAAGGACATGCGCTTGCGCGTTTTCACGGCCTGGTACTTGGCGTCCATGTGAGCGATGGCGCGGCCGAGCCGCACGACCTTTCGCGCGACTGCGTTTCGCAGCAGCGAGAAGTAGGCCGCCTGGCCGTCACCCTGCCGCTTGATCAGCCTCGCCCGGGAACCGAAATAGATCCCGAGCAGCTCGCTTAGCTGGCAGCACGGCCGGGCCGGCAGAAGCCCGGCCATCTCGTTCTTGACCTCCGCGGAGAACGAAATGCGGTGTACCTCCTGGACCTGAAAGATGCCCCCGCCCTACTCGCAGTCTACCCCGGTTCACCTCCCCTCTTTGTGGGGAGGTCGCGCATCGCGCTTTGACGCAGCACAATGTCTTCAGTGACTGAGATGAGAATGATCGAGGCAGTGCGCGCCGCCATGGGCGAGGAGATGGAGCGCGACGACCGGGTGCTCGTCATGGGCGAGGACGTCGGCCGGAAGGGCGGCGTGTTCGGGGCGACCGACGGGCTCTACGCCCGCTTCGGCGAGGCGCGCGTGCTCGACACTCCGCTGGCCGAGTCGGCCATCGTCGGCGTCGCCATCGGCGCCGCGCTGAACGGCCTGATCCCCATCGCCGAGATCCAGTTCGCCGACTTCATCCACCCCGCGTTCGACCAGATCGTCAGCGAGGCGGCCCGCACCCGCTACCGCTCCAATGGCGACTGGTCGGTCCCCATCGTCATCCGGACCCCGTTCGGTGGCGGCGTCCACGGAGGCCTCTACCACTCGCAGTCGATCGAGGCGTTCTACGCGCATGTTCCGGGACTGAAGGTCGTCGTCCCCAGCACGCCGTCCGACGCGCACGGGCTGCTCAAGTCGGCCATCCGCGACCCGGACCCTGTGCTCTTCCTCGAACACAAGAAGGTCTACCGGCTCGTCACCGAAGAAGTGCCCGACGGGGACCATCTCATCCCGATCGGCCCCGCGGTCGTGCGGCGCGAAGGCACGAAGCTCAGCTGCTTCGCGTGGGGCCTGATGACTCACTACTGCCTCGAGGCCGCTGGGCAGCTCGAGGGTGAAGGAGTGAGCGTCGAGGTCGTCGACCTTCGTTCGCTGGCGCCGCTCGACCGGGATACGATCCTGCAGTCGGTCCGCAAGACAGGCAAAGCGATGGTCGTGTACGAGGACAACCTGACCGGCGGATTTGGCGCCGAGATCGTCGCCATCATCTCGGAGCACGCGTTCGACTCGCTGGACGGCCCCGTCGTGCGCGTCGCGGCGCCGGACATCCCGGCCATGCCGTTCAACAGCCCGCAGGAGGATTTCTTCATGCCGAACCCGCGGAAGATCGCGGACGCGATGAGGAAACTCAGTGCCTACTAAGAAGCAACGGCTCCCGACTCGTGGGGAGCCGCCCGGTGAAGCCGGGCGGAGGGGAGGTGGCACGTCTCCTGCCTTCCCTTCAATCTCTCAAGACGAGTACGGCATCAGGCGGCAGGCGGTCGCGGCGGGCATGGAGGCCGCTGGCCTTGATGCGATGTGCGTCTTCTACCCGGCGCGCGTGGCTTACCTCACCGGATTCCACCACATTCCGACCGAGCGTCCCATCGCGCTGGTGCTGGGACCGAAGGGTTTCTCGGCGCTGCTGGTGCCGGCGGTGGAGAAAGAGCACGCGGAAGCATCGACGTCCCTCGAGAGGATCGACGTGTACTTCGAGTACCCCGGAAGCGAGCACCCCATGGAGCGCCTTGTCGCGATCCTCACCGAGTTCAACGCCAGACCAAGACGCACCGGGGCCGATCACGACGGCTATGTCCCCCGCTGGGGCTATCGCGGCCCGAGCCTGAGCGAGCTCACCGGCCACGCGCCTTTTGACGCCGAGCTCATCGTCGAGTCGCTGCGGCGCGTGAAGTCGGCCACCGAGATCGCGTGCATCCAGCTCAGCTGCGATTGGGCAGTGCGTGCGCATCACCGGATGCAGGCCGCGATCACGACCGGAAAGACCGAGATGGAGTGCTACTCCCCCGGCATCACCGAAACGATGGCGGAGATGCTGCGAGAGATGCCGGGTTGGCGGCCGCGCGGGTTTGAGGGCAACGGTCTGACCGCGATGTTCGTCGCTGGGCAGTCGACGGCGATGCCGCACGGTTTCGTGCGCGGGCACGGCATCCAGAGAGGTGACGTCTTGGTGAGCGGAGCGGGCGCCGACATCGACGGTTACCGGAGCGAGCTCGAGCGGACGATGGTCGTCGGCGAGCCGACCGTCGCGCAGAAGCGAGGCTTCGAAGCGATGCTCGCGCTGCAGACCCGCGCGATCGAAGCGATGGCTCCCGGGGTGCCGGTGGGCGAGGTCGAGCTGGCGACCGCGCGCCTTGCCGAAGAGCTTGGGGTGGCGGACAACCTGCGCCACCACGTCGGGCATTCGATAGGGCTCGAAGGGCATGAGGCACCTTTCCTAGACCGCGGCGACGAGGCGGTGTTGGAAACGGGGATGGTGTTCACCGTCGAACCGGGCGTCTACATCAAAGACCTCGGCGGATTCCGGCATTCGGACACCGTGGTCATCACCGAAGACGGATGCCGCGTCATGACCGATTACCCGCGCGAGCTGAAGGACCTCGTCATTACGCCGTAACCGGTTCCGGCAGCGGCCGGATCTTGCTCGTGAACATGTGCAGCACCGTCGTGCCACTGGCGCTGTGCCGCCGGACTCGGTCGACCGCCATCGGGGGCAGCATGCCCTGGTCCTCGACCGTCACCACCGTCTCCCGCGGACCTACCGTCCGCCATACCTCTCCCACCATCTCTCGCGGCAGGCTGCCCGGCATGTAGACGTAGCGGCGATTTGGCACCTGCCCGCGAGAGAGCATTTCGGCCCTGGCGAACGCGTCGTGCGCCGAGAAGTCTCTGAGGTAGGGGTCGGCCACCTCGAGCAGCTCGTGACGCTGGTTCGGATAGCGATCGCCCCGGTAAAGGAACACCGCGCCACGGCCGGCGGCGGCGCGGGTCGCCTCTGCGATTACGACTTCGGCAGCCTGCTGGTCGTGCGGAAGGATGACCAGCACGTCGCCGGCCGAGGGCCGATTGCCGAGCGCCGTGGCGATGGACTCCTTCGCCCGGTGCGGCCGGAACGGCACAGGGAAGACGCTTGGCCGTCGGCTGCGGTAATACCGGTACGTCATCAGGCCGGCGATCATCCCGGCGACCGTCAGCCCACCCCCGAACTCTGTAGCCAGGGGCTTCGCGACGAGGTTCACCAACCAGGCAAGCACGACCAGGACGGTGGTCACCACGCCGAGGACAAAGATCGCGACTGCGCCCGCGTCCCACGCGGGACGTTCCCTCCAGCGCACCACGTC
>WNFI01137970.1_pt1 | contig 10017 bp, 7 predicted proteins | sample 5400471 | NCBI WGS metagenome assembly WNFI01 (sample SAMN13153348, study PRJNA577476) | soil metagenome | isolation source: 100 cm saprolite on Douglas fir-dominated hillslope | place: USA:California | collected 2013-09-17
CACCGTGCTCGATCGCGACGCCGCCCTCAATGCTTTCCACGTCGGCAAGTACGATCTCGCGATCGAAGCCAATAGCGATGGCAGCTACACTTATTATTACGATCCCGCTCGGCCGGAGAGCGTGCTCTCCCGCGCCGAGATTGACGCCGCGCTCCAATCCGCCGCTGGACGCAAAGACGCGCTCCCGACTTCCTCCCAATCCTCCAGCGAGCCCGGCTCTCGCTACATCGACTTCCTCATCCCCGGACTGCTCGGGATGAACCTGATGAACTCCGGCATGTGGGGAGTAGGTTTCGCGCTGGTAGAAATGCGCCAGCGCAAACTGCTGAAACGCTTCGTAGCCACTCCCATGCGCCGCAGCGATTTCCTTCTAGCCTTAACCAGCAGCCGCCTGGTCCTGATGGTGATCGAAGTAGGACTCCTCCTAGGCTTCGGCGTGCTGGTCTTTCACATGCGAGTGCGGGGATCGATCCTTTCGGTCATCTTTCTAGGAATGCTAGGAGCGGTAACCTTTGGCGGCGTCGGCCTTCTAACCGCGTGTCGAGCGCAGAAAATCGAAAGCGTTTCCGGGCTCATCAACCTGGTCATGATGCCGATGTGGATCTTCTCCGGCGTCTTCTTCTCATACGACAAATTTCCGGCGATGGCGCACCCCTTCATCAAAGCGCTCCCGTTAACCGCGCTCAACGACGCGCTGCGAGCGACGATCATCGAAGGCGCTTCGCTGGGCTCGCAGTCGGGGCGATTGCTAGTGCTCGCCGTTTGGGGCGGCGTGTCGTTCGTCCTAGCGTTGCGCTGGTTTCGGTGGACGTAAGACAGCTGTCAGCAATCAGCCGTCAGCCCTCAGCAAAATAGTTCGTGGAGAGACGGGCGTCCTCGCCCGTCTGGCAGGCGCGAAGGTCGTAATCGGCAAGAATCCGGCGACGGTTATCAGCACTCTTTTTCCCGAAGAGCGGGTGCCGGGCCGAGCTGCGCTCGGCTTGGACGGGCGAGGCGCCCGTCCCCACACAACCCATCCCAACACAACGTTATCCCAACAGAAGCTGTACCAATACGAGCTACCCCTTCGACTTCTTGTATTCGTCAAACGCATCCAGGAAACGCTCAATATCCTGCTTCGACAGGTAGTAGGGCGTGGACAGCCGCAACTTGTGCGGTTCGGCTCCTCGGACTCGGATTTTCTTTTCCTTCCACAACCAGTGCTCGAGATCCATGCGGACGATGGGGGGCACGTTCACGGTTGCAATTGCGCAGCGCATCGAGGGATCGGGGGACGTCCACGACGTTGCGCCGCGTTTGACCATGGCCGCTAGAATGTAGTCGCAGAGCTGTCGGTGACGGCGTTCAATGCGGTCCATGCCAATGTCGTTGGCTAGTTTAATCGAGGCGCGGAGTCCCCAGAGGGCGGGCACGTTCGAACTGCCGATGCGCTGGAAGCGTTCGGCGCGGATCTTCACGTCGTCCCAACCTTCGGTTGCGATCGTGTTCCATAGGCGGTCAATCATTTCGTCGCGGACGTAGAGAAAACCCGAGCCTTTGGGCGCTTGTAGCCACTTGTGCGGGCTTGAGGAATACATGTCGCAGCCTAAATCGTGCAGATTCAGCCGCATCATTCCCGGGACGTGCGCTCCATCGACGGCGGAAATGATCCCTTTACTCCTTGCGAGAGCACAAAGTTCTTTGGCCGGAAGCACCACTCCGGAAAACGTGGTGATGTGGCTGAAGAACAAGACTCGGGTGCGCGCGGTTATGGCATCGCTGAACAGATTCAATGCCTGCGCAGGATTTTCTACCGGCCTTGGCAGCGTGATCTTCTTCACCATGATGCCGTAGCGCTTCGCCCGCAGATTCCACGGATGCTCGCCTCCGGGATGCTCCTGATCGGTCATCAGCACTTCGTCGCCGGGCTTCAGATCAACGCCGTTCGCGATGTAGCTGTTGGCCTCGGTGGCATTTCTTAGGAGCGCGATCTCGTCGCGGTTGCAGCCTACAAACGCGGCCAGCGGATCGCGAAACTGGTTCCACGATGCGTATCCCCAGATGGGATAGTCCTCGGGATCGGCTTCGTTGAGCTGCTCGCACTTCTCATATCCGTCAAAGACCGCGCGCAGCACGGGCGCGGGGCTCGATCCCACAGTGCCGTTATTGAGGTAGATCTCGTCCGGTGGAATCAGGAACTGTTTGCGCAGCTCGCGCCAGTAGGCGTCTTCGTTCTGGTCGAACAGGGAACGCTCGGGGAGCTTTGTCGGCAGGGATTCGAGCTGCGCCCATAGATTTCCGCGCCAGGCTAGGCCGGCGCCCACTGCCAGGGACGACGCGAATGACGACGATAGAAAGCTGCGACGGTTTAGCATGCACGGTTCCACCTTTCCAGACTCGCTTTCCAAAATCGCGCCATAGTATACCGGCAAACGGAAAACGCAAAGGGCGCTGGTCAACGACGTTAACAAGGAGCAACCACCAAGGGCACGAAGTCAGGACACGAAGTAACACGAAGGAAGACCGCAAGGGGGATTTAACTCTGCGTTGCTTTCACGATGTACCCGGGTGTACGGGGGCGAACTCCCTGGCGCGTCCTTGCCGCTGAGAAAGATGCAGGGGGCCTTCGACTCCGCAGGCGCTTGACTTCGTGAAGTCCCTGCTGCGCTCAAGATGAAACTTGTTTGGGTGGCTGACAGCACTGACTGAGCTTTCAGCCGCTAGGTTTATGAAAATAGCGGGTAACTTTCCGGCTCGAGCCTGCGTCAAACTAGGTGGGAGACTCCGTCCAGACCGACTTGCTATCGGGGGTATAATAAGTGCAGCCGACCGGGTTTCCACGGGGTGTCCAAATGTCGTTCCGCAAATCGCTGATTTCCCTGAGTTTACTAGCGCTGATGTCTCTGCCAGCGCTGGCGCAGGATCAAACTTCCCAGACTCCAAACGCACAGCCTCAAACCTCGCAGCCTCAAACAGCAAAGGATCAGACCGCGCAGCCTCAGAGCACGCAGCCCGCGCCGACTGGGACGGCGACTGGCTCAGCGCCAGTTCCTCCACAAGATCCCGCGCCGACTCCGACCCCGGACTCTACTTCGAGCAGCAACGACTCGGCGCCTAGTGGGCCGCCTCCCATCCAGGAGCCTGACGACAGCAAGGTCAAGCACAATGGCACGAAGAGCGATGTGGACGCCATCGGCAACCGCAAGGTCGGCGGGCGCGGCATGGGCAACTGGTATTCGCTCGAAACCGAAATCAGGATGGGCAAGCAGTACGCGATGCAGGTCGAGCAGGGCGTGAAGCTGGTTCAGGACCCGGTGGTTACCGAATACGTCAACCGCATTGGCCAGAATCTGGTGCGCAATTCCGACGCGCAGGTTCCGTTTACCATCAAGGTGATTGACTCGGACGAAGTGAACGCGTTCGCGCTTCCTGGTGGGTTTTTCTATGTGAACTCGGGCCTGATTCTGGCTGCGGATGAAGAGGCCGAAATGGCCGGCGTGATGGCGCATGAGATTGCGCACGTCGCCGCCCGCCACGGGACTCGTCAGATGACGCGCGCGCAGTGGGCGAACATCGGCACGATCCCTCTGATCTTCATCGGGGGCGGCATAGGCTACGGCATCTATGAAGCAGCCGGCTTGGGCTTGCCGCTGACATTCATGAAGTTCCAGCGCAATTTCGAAGCGGAGGCGGACTATCTCGGCCTGCAGTATATGTATAAGACGGGATACGATCCGCAGGCTTTCATCAGCTTCTTTGAAAAAGTTCAGGCGAAAGAGAAGAAGAAGCCGGGCACGCTCGCTAAGGCCTTCGCTTCACATCCGCAGACGCCGGACCGCATCGAGAAGTCGCAACAGGAGATCGCGACCATTCTTCCGGCGCGCGCGCAATACGTTGTTTCCACGTCGGAGTTTGACGACGTGAAATCGCGGCTTGCTACCATCGAGAACCGGCACAAGGTCATCGAAGAGAAGGATGGAAGCCGTCCCAGCCTGCGCCGGACTTCCAGCAGCGATAAGACGTCGAGTGGCTCGGACAAGAGCGACGACGATCGCCCGACGCTGAAGCGTCGCGAAGATAAGCCCGACCAGAATTAGCTCCGGCGATTCGCGGACAGGAAAAACCGGCGGACAGACCGCTGTTTTTTTTATTTGACTTGTAATGCGATGGAGAACCGGGCGTACTCGCCCGGCCACTATTGTGCCGGACGGGCGAGGCGCCCGTCACTCTACTACTGGCTTTACGATCCTGCAGCCACCGACTTCACGGCGATCGTGGTGCCGTCCACGTCTCCTGTTACTTTTGCCTTTGCTCCCGCGAGATCGTTCAGCTTATCGAGCGCCGCCTTATCCGAGGTTTCCAGCGTGTAGACTTTGTCCCCGACCACGAGGGCGTACTTCGATCCATGTTTCATGCAGGCGCGTGTGCAATCCGCGACATCTGGAGCCCAAGAAATGCAGTCGCAATTCGATTAACTTTTCCTTTAACTCTCATTATGTCTTCGTCTCCTGTGAAACGGATTGATATCGCAAAAGTGTGCACTCCATAAGATTCTCACGCAAGCTTCGGGTTACATGAAAAAATTACTGCTGCTTGAAACGGATCTCCACGGCCACGGTCTTGTCCTTCGCTTCCAGCGTTTCATGGATGCTGACGGCCCAGCGCACGCCGCGGGGAAGGATCTGTCCGGTATCGTTCACAAACTTGTTGGGGTAGTCGGCGTTGTAGGGCTGACCTTCGCGCAGAGCCCACGCCGCCTGCATGCGAGCTGTGGCCTGCGTGTCGAGTCCTAAGATCTCCAACTCGCCCATCTTATAAAGGTCGCCTTCGACGATGTTCAGAGCGTAGTGTACGGTGCTCTTCTCGTCGTCGAGCTGGGCGTCGGGCTTGATCTGAACCGTCATGTAGCCGCGGCTGCGGTAGAGCTTGCCCACGTTTTCGATGTCCCGGAGGAGACGCACGGCATCGGCGGGCTGGCCGGTTGGCAGATGGAGGAGAGGCGCGAGCTCGGCTGTGGCGATGGCAGAACTACCTTTCCAGTCGACACCGGAGGTCGAATACACTTTGCCGGGGGTTACCGGAACAATCGCGTCCACCTGAAGCTCGGCGGCAGCCTGTGCATCGCCCGGAGGGGAAGGTTGAGGCACCACGCGCGCGTCTGATGGGCCAAATGCGGCCTTCAAATATCCGCGCTGCAGGTACACCGGCAGCAGGTCGAACTTAGCGACCGCGGCCAGAGTAGCGCGTCCGTATTCTGCCCCCGTCAGGTGGCGGGCTGCGGTTGTGAGCAGAGCCGTGTGCTCGGGCGAAGCCCCGGGGAATTCGACGCCGCGAATCCGGATGCTGAGTTCCTCGACACGATAATCGATCGCGCTTACGGGGCCACCCGATTCGCCCTGGCTTTCGCGCAGATAATTTACCCGCCCTGGAAATTGCTTCTCGGTGAGGAGGGCTTGAAGCGCCTCGGAAACCCGGTCGGGAAGATTGCCTGCCACCGGCAGCAACTGCTTGAACAGCGGAACGCGCCTTTGCAGGGCGTTGCGGAGTTCGTCGTCGGTGAACCAGACGAAGTTTTCGAAGTGCGCGGGAACCAACTTGCTCTGGTCGGCATCGGCGAGCTGCATCTCGAGCCTTACGCCCGCGCCTGAAGAGGAATACGAATAGACAACGTCGCTGAACAGGCCGGAATCGCCAAGTCGCTGGGCCGCTTCCCTGAAATCGCCCTCGGCGGCGTTCTGTCCGATCTGCAGGCCGCTCGCGGCAAGAATTTCTTTATCGGTGTAGCGCGCCGTTCCCATGACTTTCAGCGCGGTGAGCTTGTTGGCGGTGACTGCGGAAACCTTGCCGCGAGTGGGTTGCCTCTGGGCTGCGGCAGCCGACAGGAGCAGGGTCGAGCAGAGCACGAAACGCGCAGCCCGATTCATTTAGATTGCTTCCCAGCCCCGGCCGCTGAAAAATTCTTTTGCTTGACCGCGATGTCCATGAAAGCCTTAGCGGCGCGGCTTAGCGATTTGTCTTTGCGGAATACGATCGCGAGGTCGCGGCGGATTTGCGCATCGGAGAACTTGACGGCAACCAGGACCTTGGCCTGGATATCCTCTTCGATATTGGAGCGCGCGATAAATCCGACGCCGACATCGGCTGCCACGAAGCGCTTCAGCAGTTCGCTCGAATCAAGTTCCATGGCAAGGTTTGGCTTTAAGTGATGATCATAGAACAGCGCATCGAGGGCATCGCGGGTGTGGCCCAGTTTTGGCACAACCAGCGGATATGTCGAGACCTCAGCCACGGTGACGCTCTTCTTCGCCGCGAGCGGATGCTGTGGGGCGGTGATCACGACCAGTTCGTCGCGATGAATCATCTGCGCCTCGAGCCGGTTGTCGTTCACGGGCAAAGAGACTACTCCAAAGTCCACTATGTTCTCGATGACCGACTCGAGAATCTTGGCGTAATCGGAACGTTTAATGCTCACGGCGACTTTCGGATAGTCGCGTTTGAATTGTGCGAAGACCTCCGGAAGAATGTGCAGGCAGGTGCCTTCATTTGCTCCGACAACAATTTCGCCGCGGGGCACGCGCTCGGTCTCGGCGATCTCGGTGAGGATCGTCTTTCGGCGCTCCAGCGTCTCCTCGGCGTATTTGAAAAACAATTTGCCGGACGCGGTGAGCGAGACGCGGCCTCCGGAGCGGTCGAGCAGACGCGCGCCGACTTCTTCTTCGAGCGCCCGGATCTGGGAGGAGATGGCGGGCTGGGTGCGAAAACGCTTCTCCGCCGCGCGGGAGAAGCTGGAGAGGCGCGCCACTTCCAGGAAGATTTCTAGCTGATCGAAGTCCATCGGGTGCTGGCCTCAGACACTATAACGAGAGTGGGGCGATGACGGAAGAGAAATCAGAGATGCGGCGCATGACCGCGCCAACCTGGCAAAGATGGTGTGGTGACGGGGCTTTGCCCGTCTTAGCGGGGCGAAGCCCCGCCACCACACGCGCCATCCGAGTCGCCTAGACGTTGATCACCGCGATGAGTTCCTTCACCGCAGCGGCGCTCTTGTCGAGGGCTGCTTTCTCTTCCGCGGTGAGCTTAATTTCGATAATCTGTTCGATTCCCTTAGCTCCGAGTTTTACCGGGACGCCGACGAAGAGTCCGTGGATGCCGTATTCTCCGTTAAGGTAGGCGGCGCAGGGGAGAATCTTTTTCTTGTCTTTGAGGATCGCCTCGACCATCTCGGTGACGGCGGCCGACGGAGCGTAATACGCGGAGCCGGTCTTGAGATGCTTTACGATCTCGGCGCCGCCGTCGCGGGTGCGCTGGACGATGCGCTCCAGAGTGGCTTTATCCATGAGTTCGGTGATCGGAATGCCGGCTACGGTGGAATAGCGCGGAAGCGGGACCATGGTATCGCCGTGTCCACCAAGGACAAAGGCGGTCACATTCTCGACGCTGACCTTGAGTTCCTGGGCGATAAAAGTGCGGAAGCGGGCGGAGTCGAGCACGCCGGCCATGCCGATGACGCGTTCACGCGGGAAGCCGCTCATCTTGTAGGCGGCCTGCGCCATGGCGTCGAGCGGATTGGAGACGATGATGAGAATGCAGTTCGGCGAGTGGTGCACGATCTTGCCGACTACGTCGTTCATGATTTTGTGGTTGGTATTCAGAAGGTCATCGCGACTCATGCCAGGCTTGCGCGGAATGCCGGCGGTGATGACGACGATGTCGGAGTTGGCGGTATCGGCGTAGTCGTTCGTACCGATAATATTGGAATCGCGCTTCTCGATCGGCATGGCCTCGAGCAGGTCGAGCCCCTTTCCTTGGGGGATGCCCTCGACGATGTCGATGAGGACGACGTCGGCTAGTTCTTTGGAGGCGATCCAGTGAGCGGCGGTGGCGCCTACGTTTCCGGAACCGACTATCGTTACTTTATGGCGCATGAAGTTCCTCTCTGATCAAAAAGAGTTAAGAGCGTTAACCACTAAGGACACTAAGGTACACGAAGGAAAGTCAAAGGCATCTCAGTCAGCGGCCACGGCCACACCCATGTTCTCGATCATGCAAGTGGCAAACTCACTAGTTTTTACTTTGGTGGCGCCTTCCATCAGGCGCTCGAAATCGTAGGTTACTTTTTTCTGCTCGATGGTGCGCTCCAGGCTTTGTTCGATCAGATCGGCGGCTTCCGTCCATCCGAGATGGCGGAACATCATGACGCCGGACAGAATGACAGAGCCGGGATTGATGACATCCTTGTCGGCATACTTGGGAGCGGTGCCGTGGGTGGCTTCGAAGATGGCATAGCCGTCGCCGATGTTCGCTCCGGGGGCGATGCCAAGGCCTCCGACCTGCGCGGCGCAGGCATCGGAGATGTAGTCGCCGTTCAGGTTGGGTGTGGCCAGAACGCTGTATTCATCGGCTCGGGTCACAACCTGCTGGAAAATGGAATCGGCGATGCGGTCGTTGATCATCAGCTTTTTCTTCCACGCCCCTTTGCCATGCGTGGCGTAGATGCAATCGAGACAGTCTTTTACTTCTTTGTAGAGATCGCGGCGGAAATCGTCGGTCGCGAACTCGAGGCCGGGCTCGATGAGATTCGCGTTCTCCTCCACAGTGAGACCGGGATTCTTGTCCTTGTTGTCGATGACCCAGCTCTCGCGCTCGGTGACGACGTGGGCGCGGAATTCTTCAGTGGCGAGTTCGTATCCCCACTTGCGGAACGCACCTTCGGTGAATTTCTGGATATTGCCTTTGTGAACGAGGGTCACTGCCTTGTTCTTGTTGTCGAGAGCATGCTGGATGGCCATGCGTACCAGGCGCTTGGTGCCAGTCACGGACATGGGTTTGATGCCGATGCCGGAATCGAGGCGGATTTGCTTCTTGCCGCCTTTCAGCATGTCCTTGTTGAGAAATTCGATCAGGCGTTTGGCATCTGACGTCCCTTCTTCCCACTCGATTCCGGCGTAAACGTCTTCTGTGTTCTCGCGGAAGATGACAATGTTCATGCGCTCGGGATGCTTCACGGGCGACGGCACTCCGGCGTAATACTTCACCGGACGCACGCAGCAGTAGAGATCGAGGATCTGGCGCAGGGCGACGTTGAGGGAGCGGATGCCGCCTCCGACGGGCGTGGTCAGCGGACCTTTAATGGCGACGCGAAATTCACGGATCGCGCTGATAGTGTCGTCGGGGAGCCAATTCTGAAAGCGAGCCTTGGCCTTTTCGCCGGCAAAAACTTCGTACCAGGTCACGGAGCGCTTTCCTTGGTAAGCCTTTTCGACAGCGGCGTCGAACACGCGGACAGAGGCTTTCCAAATATCGCGGCCAGTGCCGTCACCTTCAATGAAAGGGACGATCGGGTGATCGGGGACGCGGACGGGAACTCCGTTAAACGACGCCATTACACTTGCCTCCAGAAGGCGGGGAAGGAACTTTTCATTATAAAGAATATTCAGAATTTGCTAATTGAGCGCCGGGCCTCCCCGCCCGGCTCGCCCCTGCGCCGCGCCTAGGACGGGCGAGGACGCCCGTCGCTTCACTGAAGAGCACTAGCGCTCGATCTTTACGGACTTCACTACTACATCCTTGTTGGGACGGTCCTGGCGATTGCGGGGAGTCTTCGAGATTTTCTCCACGACATCGTATCCCTCGACTACCTCGCCGAAAATTGTGTGTTTGCCAGTAAGCCAGTCGGTGTTGCCGACGGTGATGAAAAACTGCGATCCGTTAGTGTTGGGGCCGGCATTGGCCATGGCGAGCTTCCCCGACTTGTCGAACTTGTGCTGAGAACCTTTGGTCTCGTCTTCGAACTGGTAGCCGGGGCCGCCCATGCCGGTGCCTTGCGGGTCTCCACCCTGAATCATGAAGTCGGGAATCACGCGATGAAAAATCGTTCCGTGATAAAGAGGGTCGTTGGACTTCTTGCCGGTGGAAGGGTGCTTCCATTCGCGCTTGCCCTCGGCAAGGTCGACAAAATTCGCGACGGTCTTGGGGGCATCCTTTTCGAACAGGCGGCAAACGATTTTGCCTTCGCTGGTTTCAAACACGGCATAGGTT
>WNFI01197126.1_pt1 | contig 10017 bp, 11 predicted proteins | sample 5400471 | NCBI WGS metagenome assembly WNFI01 (sample SAMN13153348, study PRJNA577476) | soil metagenome | isolation source: 100 cm saprolite on Douglas fir-dominated hillslope | place: USA:California | collected 2013-09-17
TCGCCTGGGCGCTCGAGCGCTACGAGCAGGTCGAGACCATCGGCTTCGATTACGGCCAGCGCCACCGGGTCGAGCTCGACTGCAGGCCGGGGATCCTTCGGGAATTGCGGAATGGATTTCCGCGCTGGGCGCCGCGCCTGGGCGAAGACCACCTGCTGGAGGTGGACGTGCTGCAGGACCTGGGCGCGACCGCGATGACGCACGACATCCGGATCACGATGGAAAAGTCCGGGCTGCCGAACACCTTCGTTCCCGGCCGCAACATCCTGTTCTTCACGCTCGCCGCGGCCCTCGCCTACCGCCGCGAGATCCGCACCCTGGTCGGCGGGATGTGCGAGACCGACTTCTCCGGCTATCCCGACTGCCGCGACGATACGATCAAGGCGGTGCAGGTGGCGCTGGGGCTGGGCATGGACACGCGCTTCACGCTGGAGACGCCGCTGATGCGGCTCACCAAGGCCCAGACATGGCGAATGGCGAAGGAGCTGGGCGGCGATGCGCTCGTAAATTTGATCGTCGATAAAACCCACACCTGCTATCTGGGAGAGCGCACGAAAAAGCACGCGTGGGGCTACGGCTGCGGCGAGTGCCCGGCGTGCAGGCTGCGAAAAGAAGGTTTTCAGGGATTCCCGATGTAGTCGCGCTTTCCCAGCTCGACGCCGCTGTGGCGCAGGATGTTGTAGGCGGTGGTGACGTGGAAGTAGAAGTTCGGATAGGCGTGGCCGAGCAGGTACTGCAGGCCTTTGAACTTCACGTCCTGGCCGCGCAATTTCATCGTCACCTCCCGCTCCTCGGAGCCGTCGATCTGCGAGGCCTTCAGCGACTCGACGAACGCCAGCGCCTTGGCGATGCGCGCCTTCAGCTCGGCGAACGTCTGCTCGGTGTCTTCGTGCTTCGGCGCCTCGACGCCGGCGAGGCGCGCCGTCGCGGCCTTCGCGGTATCGCAGGCGATCTGCACCTGGCGCGTGAGCGGGTACATGTCCGGGAAGAGGCGCGCCTGGGTCAGCGCCAGCGGGTCGATCTTCTTCGCCTCGGCGTGCGCCTGGGCCTTGTCGAGGATCGCCGACAGGTTGCGGAGGATGTTGGCGAAGCGCAGCGCGCTCACCTGGTGCATCGAAATGGTCATGGTTTGCGTTCCAAAGAGTGGTCTTGACGATTCTAGGGCCTTTTCTTTCGGTTAATCTCGCCAGCCAGGGCCCTGCACTATTACAACCAAAACAATTCGGTGAAGAAAATCTTCTACGGCTGGAAGATGGTGGCCGCGGCCACCGGCATGCAGTTCCTGCAGGCCGGGCTGATGATGCAGGCCTTCGGCGCCTACGTCGCGGTGCTCTCGGACGAGCGCGGCTGGAGCAAGACCGCGCTGTCGGGCGCCGCGGCGCTGCACCAGATGGAGGTCGCGATCCTCGGCCCGGTGCTCGGCTGGATGCTCGACCGCTTCGGCCCGCGCCGCTTCGTGCGCGCCGGCGTGGTGCTGTTCGGCGCCGGGCTGATGCTGTTCAGCCAGGTCGAGACGCTGCCGACCTTCTACGCCGCGTTCGTGGTCATCGCCCTCGGTGTCGGCTTCTGCGGCTTCTTCCCGCTCAACGTCGCGATCATCCACTGGTTCGAGCGCCGGCGCGCGCGCGCCATCTCCTCGATGTCGATCGGCCTCGCCTTCGGCGGCATCATCGTGCCGCTGGTCGCCTGGTCGATGGAAGTCTGGGGCTGGCGCGCCACCGCGTTTGCCTCCGGGGTGATCGTCATCGTGGTGGGCTCCTGGCTCGCCTCGAAGATCTACAACCGCCCCGAGGACAAGGGCGAAACGGTCGATGGAATCACCGAAGTGCACTTTTCACAGCAGTTTATATCTACCAGTGAAACTTCTGCTGGCCGCGATTTCACCGCGCGCGAGGCGCTGCGCACCCCGGCGTTCTGGCTGCTCTCGCTCGGCCACGGCTTCGCGCTGTTTGTGGTGCAGGCGGTAGTGGTGCACGCCATCGCGCACCTGAAGGAGGGGCTCGGCTATACGGTCGCGCAGGCGGCGCTGGTCATCACCCTCGTCACCGTTTTCCAGGTCGGCGGGGTCCTGATCGGCTGGCTGATCGGCGACCGCTACGACAAGCGCCTGATCGCGGCGACGTGCATGCTGATGCACATGAGCGGGCTGCTGCTCCTCACCTACGCCTTCAACCTGGCGATGGTGATCGGCTTCGCGGCGCTGCACGGCGTCGCCTGGGGCCTGCGCGGCCCGTTCATGCAGGCGCTGCGCGCCGACTACTTCGGCCGCAGCGCGATCGGCATGATCCTCGGGCTGTCGTTCCTCGTCATCATGGTCGGCCAGGTCGGCGGCCCGATGATCGCAGGCATCCTCGCCGACCTGACGGGAAACTACCGTCTCGGATTCACCGTGCTCGCCCTGCTCGCCGGCCTGGGCTCGGTGTTCTTTCTCGCCGCGAGGAAACCGGCGCGCCCCGCGGTCTAGAGCCACGCTCGCCTACGGGGCGGCGCGCGCAAGGTCTTGCAGGAGGGCTTTCAACTGCTCCCAGGCGGCGGCGTCCGGCGTGCCCCCCGCGCAACGCAGCTCGACGAAGGCCTCGGCCGCGCGCGCCGCCTCGCTCACGTGCGGAACTCCGAAGGTCCGGCCCGAGCCGGCGATCGAGTGCAGCCCCCTGTGCAGCTCTGCGACGCGGGCCGGGGACGCCTTGCCGCTTGCGAGCTCGCCTCGCAGCGCCTCGAGCGCCGCGATTCGCGGCGCGAGGCTCGCACGGTACTCGGAGACGGTCGCTTCCAGCTCGCGGCGCAGCTCTTCGTCCACCGCGACCGGCCTAGGGAGCCGGCTTGTCCAGCTCGGCGTCGGGCCCTGCGCCGTCGAGGCCAAGCACCGTCTTCACCGCCCGCATCAGCACTTCGACCTCGAACGGCTTGGTGATGTAGCCGTCGGCGCCGCAGTGCAGGCCCTTGAGCACCGCCTCGCGCGTCGCTTTTGCGGTGAGCATGATCACCGGAACCGACTTGAATCGCGGATGCCGGCGCATATTGACGAGGACATCGAAGCCGTCGACATCGGGCAGCACGACATCGAGCAGCACGAGGTCGACCGGATCGGGATGGCGAAGCACCGCCAGAATGGCTTCGCGATCGCCGGCCGCGCGCGGCATGAAGCCCTCGAGCCTGAGATAGGAGCCGAGCAGCTTCGCGAGATGGGGCTCATCCTCGACCACCAGCACCGACAGCTTGTCGCCTTCCTTGCGCGCCTGCTCGCCGCCTGCACGGCGCGCGATCCGGACGTAATAGCCTTGTTCCTGCAGCGACGATACTCCGGCTGCCGCCTCCTTGCTGTGGTCGGCGGACCCCGCAGGCGGCGTGGACGGCGCTTTGACCTTGAAGAAATCGCCGGCGTCGATGGCGCCGTACGGAGAGTCGCCGGCGACGCCGACCAGCCCCGCGCCATGCAGCTTGCCCACCATTTCCAGGACCGCCTCGGGCGGCTTGTTGTGCGCCGAGCGGACGATCTGCGCGACGGTCGAATAGCCGTCGACGAGCACCAGGATTTCGAGCTCCTGCGGCGAAAGCGAGGTCCCCGCGCCATGCAGCTGCGCGTTTCCCTTTGCCGTGAGGGCGAGGACGTCCTGCTCCTTGATCGCGGGTTCCTTCGCGGTTTCCCGGGAAACCATGCGAAGAATTCTAGCCGTCGCGGGCGGGCTCCGTAAGCTCGGTCTCGAGCTCCCCCTCGCCGGGCCTGCGCGGCCCCGGCCGCTTGCCGAGGCGCCTGATCAGGTCTTCCCACATCGCCGACGTGTTCTTCTGGAACACCAGCGCGGCGTCCGCTTCGGCGACATACCAGTAGCCGCTCTCGACCTCGGCGGCGAGCTCCTCGGGCATCCAGCCCACGAAACCGGCGAAGTAGCGCGCCTCGTTCGGCGTCTGCTCGATGATGCGGTCGATGCTCTTGCCGTTGCCGGTCATGAAGAGGTCGCCGAACAGGCGGATCGACGGCTCGCCGGGATCGCGGCGCAGCACCGCGAAGATCGCGTCTGAAGCCTCCGGCCCGCCGAAGTAGATCGGCTCGAGCACCTTGGCCGAAGGCGCGTGCTCCGGAAATACCTTGGCGAGCGTGGCGTCGGTGGCGCGGTTGAGGATGAAACCGATGTGCTTGTCGCCCATCGGCACCACAAGCAGCGCGGTGCGCGTGTAAGGTCCCTGCAAGCCAGGCGTCGCCACCAGCAGCATCGGCTTCGCCAGATCCTGCGCCGGCGCGCCCGATGCACCGCAGAGGAGCAGCGAAGCAGCGAAAACGCCAACTAATGCACCATTTGCGCGTTCCATGAGGGCTCCTTTCTAAGTCGGGGCACCGTCATGAAGGTTCGACGCAAAATTCGTGCAAAGGTGCCGCGCGCTATCCTCCGGCGCGGGCCGAGAGCTCGTGCACGATGACGCCTTCCATCGGATCGGCGGGCTCGTTCCAGGGCGCGCGCCCGATCATGCGCCGCGTGTCGTCGATCCCCGCCTGCCAGCGGGCCTGCATGCGCGCCGCGCTGAAGTCGATGTCCTTGAAATAATCCTCGCTGTCGAGCGTCGGCGCGAGCAGGCGCACCACGTGCATCGTCGTGTTGCAGCCGTGCAGGCCGAGCCCGCGCAGGTGAGCGTGCTCGCGCTCGGCCTCGGTGGTGTGCTTCGCCAGCTCGCGGATGATGTGGCGCAGCTTGTGGATCTGCTTCTGGCGCGCGATGTGGCTGTCGGAGCGGCTCGCGTACTGGATGTCCTTCTGCCGGCCCATCACCTGCCAGATCGATTGCGGCTCGGGCCCGGTGGGCTGCCAGACATTGACGTCGAAGATCACCAGCGCCTCCTCGCGGCTGTCGAAGTAGCGCATCGTGCCGTGCGTGACGTTGACCGCGCCGACCGTAAGGCGGGTCGACTTCGAGCCAAGGCTCGCAAAATCTATCAACGAGCCGAGCGTCTCGCGCAACGGCTCGGTAACGTAGTACGACGCCTTCTCCACGCCCACCTGCGCGCTCACTCCACCCCATGCCGGCGGCCGCGGCGCGTACATCGCCGGGATGCCGCGCACCAGCGCCGACCAGCTCGAAAACGCGTGGCCGAGGCCCGGCCACCACTGCCCGTCGAGCGGCGAATCGTTCTGCACGCGCGTCCAGAACTCGCGCAGCCGCGGCAGCCGCTCCTGCGGCGCGTTCGCCGCGATGATCGCGCCGTTGAGCGCGCCGATCGAGATGCCGATCACCCAGTCGGGCTCGATCCCCGCCTCGTGCAGCGCTTCGTACACCCCGGCCTGGTAGGCGCCCAGCGCCCCGCCGCCCTGCAGCACGAGGACCGCCTGGCCCGGCAGCTTCACGCCGCGGTCCAGCCGCCGTCGATCGACAGCACCGCGCCGGTGATCGACGCCGCCTCGTCGCTGCAGAGATACGCGGCGAGCCCCGCCACCTCGTCGACGCCGACGAACTTCTTCGTCGGCTGCGCGGCGAGCAGCACGTCGCGCTTCACCGCCTCCTCCGAGATGCCGCGCGCCTTCGCGGTGTCCGGGATCTGCTTTTGAACCAGAGGCGTCAGCACATAGCCCGGGCAGATCGCGTTCGCCGTGATCCCCTGCTGCGCGACTTCGAGCGCCACGGTCTTGGTGAAGCCGGCGATGCCGTGCTTTGCCGCGACGTAGGCCGATTTGAAAGGGCTTGCAACCAGCGCGTGGGCGGAGGCGATGTTGATGATGCGCCCCCAGCCCTTCTTCTTCATCGCCGGCAGCGCGGCGCGCGTGGTATGGAACGCCGCCGACAGGTTGATCGCGATGATCGCGTCCCACTTGTCGAGCGGGAACTCGTCCACCGGCGCCACGTGCTGGATGCCGGCATTGTTGACGAGCACGTCGACCGCGCCGAATTCGGCGATCGCCTTCTTCACCATCGCGGCGATCGATTCGGGCTTGCTCATGTCGGCGCCGTCGTAGGAGATTTTGACCTTGTACCGGCTCTTTAAATCGGAAGAAATTCTTTCGATTTCCGCGGGCTCGCCGAAACCGTTGAGGACGATGTTGGCGCCTTCGGCGGCGAGCCGGGTGGCGATGCCCAGGCCGATGCCCGAGGTCGATCCGGTCACCAGGGCAGTCTTGCCTTTCAGCATGGGGGTCTCCTGCAGGAACGGCCGATACTTACGCGAGTATTACACCACGCTAGGCGGCGCCCCAAAACAAAAAGCCCGGTCTCCCGGGCTTTCTGATCGAACGATTGAAGCTTAGATGGCCTTGATGTTCGAGGCGGCCGGGCCCTTGGGGCCTTCGACCACGTCGAACGAGACCTTCTGCGCCTCTTTCAGCGACTTGTAGCCCGCCATCTGGATCGAGCTGTGATGGGCGAACAGATCCTTGCCGCCGTCGTCCGGCGTGATGTGAACCCGAAACCCTTGGAGTCGTTGAACCACTTCACTGTACCTGTAGGCATGTCTAATTCCACTCCTGAACTGTTGCTACGAGACTATTCCGAGTCCCGTTGCCGGGCACGACATTCAAGAGAGGGAATTGACTGCCACTACAGGCGCCGCTTGTGGCGGCGGAGAGGGGACGGCGCATCCACTACTTGAGTCCTGCGCGCGGAATGTAGCACAGTTCGCCACGCCCGTCTGATCGCTTGACTGTCTCGCCTCCCCGGGAACATGCTAGGCGGCACTTCTCGAGGGGGAGGTTCATCCATGGCTTCAACTTTTGACCGGTCCGTCAGCCGCCGCCGCTTCATGCAGTTCCTCGCCGGCAGCCCGTTGCTCGCCGCGGGGGGCGCTCCCGCCTTCGCCCAGCCTTTCCTGCCCAAGCCGGAGCTGCCCGACCCGCTGCCGTGGGCGCCGCTCGACGCGAGGGAGCTGATCAAGGACCCGAAGGACGCGATCAACGTATTCGATTTCGAGCCGGTGATGCGCCAGAACGTGCCGCCGGCGCATTTCGGCTACATGGCTTCGGGGGTCGACAACGAGGTGACGCTGCGCGCCAACCGCGAGGACTTCCTCAAGCTAGCCGGCAACCATCTGCAGATCCTCTCGACGGTGACGACCAGCGCGGTCGAGGAGGTCACCGCCGCGCGCGGCGCCCCGGTCTGGTACCAGCTCTACGCCTCCAACAAATGGGAGGTCGCCAAAGCGATGGTGGCGCGCGCGGAAAAAGCGGGCTGCCCCGTCGTGGCGGTGACGGTGGATCGCAATGGCGGCCGCAACCAGGAAACCTTCACCCGGCTGCAGCGTACCGACGCGCGGCAATGCTCGGGCTGCCACGACCGCAGCAGCCTGGCGGCCGACCGCAAGCGCAGGCCCATGTACGACGGCGTCGACCTTTCAGGGCTGACCCATACCCAGTCTTCCGCAATGACCTGGGACTTCATCAAGCGGCTGCGCGACACGACCCGGATGAAGATCGTGATCAAGGGCATTCTCGCCCACGAGGACGCCAAGCTCGCCGCCGACGCCGGCATCGACGCGATCATCGTCTCCAACCACGGCGGGCGCAGCGAGGACAGCGGGCGCTCGACCATCGACGCGCTGCCGGAGATCGTCGCGGCGGTCGGCGGCCGCATGCCGGTACTCATCGACAGCGGCTTCCGCCGCGGCACCGACATCGCCAAGGCGCTGGCGCTGGGCGCGCGGGGCGTGTGCGTCGGCCGGCCCTACATTTGGGGCCTGGGAGCGTTCGGCCAGCCCGGCGTCGAGCGCGTTCTCGAATTGCTGCGCATCGAGCTGCGCGTGACCATGCAGCAGGTGGGCGCGCCCACGCTCAAGGACCTCAAGCCGTCGATGGTGCTCAGGGCCTAGTACGCGGGCAATCCGCCTAGCCGGCGGTGCGCGAGAGGACCCGCCCCGGGCGCGCGCCGGTCTTCTTTCCGCCGCGCCAGACGACGGTGCCGTTGACGATCACCGCCACCATGCCCTTCGCCGGCTCGATCGGCTTTTCGAAGCTCGCGGCTTCGTCGATCTTGCTCTCGTCGAACACGGCGATGTCCGCGGCGAATCCGGGCTTGAGCACGCCGCGGTCCGCGAGGCCGAAGGTCTTCGCCGTGAGCCCGGTCATCTTGTACACCGCGGTCTCCAGCGGAAACAGGTTCAAGTAGATGGCGCCGGCGGGAAGCAGCTGCTCCACCGTTTTTTCAACGGAAAGATTCATCTTCCGGGAAATTTCTGCGAGATCCATTCCTGAAAATTCCGGGTGCCGCTTGGACCACGTCACCAGCACCTTCGAGGCGACGCCGACGCGGCTGAACGAGAGGATGGTCGAGGAGGCGCAGTAGGGATAGCAGTCGAGGCCGATCTTCTGCGCGCTCATGGCTTTTTCGATGATCGGCAGCGTCTCGGCCGAGCGGCCGAAGTTCGGCTTGCCGACCACCTTGTGGTGCGAGATCACCACCGGCACGCCGAGCGCGCGGCCGATACGGAAGGTTTCCTCGAGCGAATCGACGACGTGGTCGCCCTCGTCGCGCATGTGCGTGCAGTACAGCGCCTGGCGCCTGGTGAGCGGCCGGCACACCTCGATCACTTCCTCGGTCGTCGCGGCGCGCGCCGGCTCGTAGTAAAGGCCGGTCGACAAGCCGATCGCGCCCGCAGCGAGCGCCTCGTCCACCATTTCCTTCATTTTTTTTATTTCACCTTGACTCGCCGGCCGGTCGAGGTCCTTCATGGTCTGCACGCGCAGCATCGTGTGCCCGACGAGCAGCGCACAGTTGGTGGCGGCCGGGCGCGCGCGCAGCTCCTCCACGTAGTTCGCGAATTTCGGGAAATGGAACCAGCCGCCCTCGCAGTCCATGAGATCGAGCGGCGGCGTCACGGGCCTGGGCATGCCGCGCGGCGCCGGCGCGAGCGACACGCCGCAGTTGCCCGCGATCACCGTGGTCACGCCCTGGCTCACCTTCGGCGCCATGTCGGGCGCCGAGAGCATGAGCCGGTCGTCGTGCGTGTGCGCGTCGATGAAGCCCGGCGCCGCGATCTTGCCCGAGGCGTCGCACTCGACGTCGCCCTTGCCCTTCAGCCTGCCGATCTCGGCGATCTTCCCGCCGCGCACCCCGATGTCCGCCTCGAAGCGCGTCGCCCGCGTGCCGTCGACGACGGTCGCGTTGCGGATCAGGAGGTCATAGCGCATGGCGCATTCTGCAGCAATGCGCCTTGCGCCGTCCTTGCAGCCTGGGGCCGCCTACTTTGCGGCGAAGCAATAAATCAGGCCGGCACCGCCCGAGGCCTTGAGCTGGTCCTGGCTGCAGCCGCGCGAGCCGTGCGAGGAGTTCCAGGACTTCATGTGCCTCGTGTCCTTCAATCCCTGCAGGTCGTGGTGGCCGACGATCGCCGAGCCCTCGCCGCTCTTGGTCCAGTTGCCGCAGGTGGTGTCGCCGCCCGCCGTCGAGAACATGCCGGCCGGGTCCGAGCCCGTCAGGATGTCGTGCTCGTTCGGCGTATCGCCGCGACCTTTGACCATCTCGCCCTTCTCGGTCAGCGCCGTTTCCTTGGTGATTTTGTTGTGGCTGGAATGCAGGTCCGCCAGGTTCTTCGCCACGACCACGCCCTTGGCGTTCTTCCACGGGCCCTTGCCGATACGGTCGCGCGCGTTCACGCCCGCCTCGCCGCCCGGAAGCCACGTGCTCAGGTACGCGTGCCAGTTCGTCGCCTTCGCGCCCGCATCCTTGGCGAGCGCCTGGCAATGCGCGTCCGCGCCCTCCAGGCCGCCGAGGTCGGCGCCGTTGCCCTTGCCGACGCTGGTCACGAAGAACGTCATGTTCGCCTGCTGGGCGTAGGCGGTCATCGCCGCACCCATTACGACCGCCGATACGAAAATTCTTGCTGCCGAAACGCCCGAGACTTTCATATTGAGCTCCTCTTTGGTGGATTTTGCGCCGACCTGCCGATAGACGAACACGCGAAAGGTACAGCTATTCCAGCGGGCTCTCCACCACTAGAATGCCCCACCTGCCATCCCCGGCGGGCAAAGGAGAGTTTATGGGAAGGCTCGTCACTGCATCGGCCAGTGCGCTCGCGTTCGTGCTTTCGGGACTGATGGTGAATGCG
>WNFI01251909.1_pt2 | contig 10016 bp, 9 predicted proteins | sample 5400471 | NCBI WGS metagenome assembly WNFI01 (sample SAMN13153348, study PRJNA577476) | soil metagenome | isolation source: 100 cm saprolite on Douglas fir-dominated hillslope | place: USA:California | collected 2013-09-17
CCGCCCGGCGGGCACTCACCGCCGCCTCGTGGGATATGCGCATCTTCGGACTGGCGATCGCGGCGATCGTGCTCGCCTTCGGGCTCGCGCTCCTCTACGTGACCCAGACGACCGCGCTCTCGGTCGCGGGCTACGAGGTCCAGAAGCTCACCGCCCAGCGCGACGAGCTCCTGCGCCAGAACGCGCTCCTCGAGGTCCAGAGCGCGCGCCTCGATTCGCCCGCGCGGATCGCGGCCGACGCGAAGCGCCTCGGGATGCTCCACGCGCGCTACGTCCCGGTGATCCCCGCGCAGCCACCGCTCATCGCCAAGCGCTAGCAGCCGACCCGCGCGCGAGGAGGAAGGGTGCAGCCGGTCAGCCCGTGGCGTCTTCGCTTGCTGTTCGCGCTCTTCGCCACCGCGGCGCTCGTCCTCTCGGGACGGCTCGCGTACTGGCAGACCTTCGGCCGGGCCGACCTCCTCGCTCGCGCCACCGATCAGGTCCGCAGCGATCTCGTCGTCGCCGCGCAACGCGGCGTCATCCGCGACCGCGGCGGCGCGATCCTCGCGACGACGGTGCCGCTGCGCTCGCTCTACGCCCTGCCGGCCCTCATCCCCGACCCGCGTCTCGCCGCGCAGCAGCTCGGCGTGCTCCTCGGCCGCGATCCAGCGCCGATCCGCGCGGCGCTGGAGTCCCGCGCGGAGTGGCTCTGGGTGCAGCGATGGCTGCCTGAGGAGACCGCGACCGCGATCGCCGCGCTCAAGATGCCGGGACTCGGCTTCCAGAACGAGCCGAAGCGCCTGTACCCGAACGACTCGATCGGTGCCGCGGTCCTCGGCTTCGTGAACGACAACGGCGACGGTGTGTACGGCATCGAGGGCTACTACGACCAGACCCTCCGTGGCACCGACGGCCGGCTCGTCGTCGAGCGCGACCACGCGAACCGCGATCTCGCGGTCGGCCTGCGCGAGGCCGTGGCGGCGCGGAACGGCGCGGACCTGACCCTCACGATCGATCTCGTCGCGCAGACCGCCGCGGAGCGCGAGCTCGGCGCGGCGATGAAGAAGGAGCACGCGACGAGCGGGTCGATCATCGTCATCGACCCGAGCGACGGCTCGGTGCGGGCCATCGCATCCGCGCCGACGTACGACCCCTCGGCCGTGCGCCTGGCCGACCCCGAGTCGCTGCGCGATCGCGCGATCGCGTGGCCCTACGAGCCGGGCTCGACGATGAAGGCGATGACGATCGCTGCCGCGCTCAACGAGCATCTCGTGCGGCCGACCGACTCCTACAACGATGTCGGCTACACGATCGTCGGCGGGCGCCGCCTGAACAACGCGCTCGGCAAGGCCTACGGACCGACCACGGTCACCCAGGTCCTCGAGAAGTCCCTCAACGCGGGCGCCGCGTGGGTCGGGCAGAAGCTCGGCGGCCAGCGCCTCTTCGACTACCTCCGGCTCTTCGGCTTCGGCCGGCCGACGGGCATCGACCTCGCGGGCGAGGTGAGCGGCACCGTGCGGCCGCTCGCCGAGTGGTACCCGGTCGACGTGGGCACGGCCTCGTTCGGGCAGGGCCTGAGCGCGACCCCGCTGCAGCTCGCGATGGCGTACGCGGCCATCGCGAACGGGGGGACGCTCTACAAGCCCTACGTGGTGGCGAGCCGGCGCGATGCGGATGGGGAGCACCGCACCGCGCCGGTGGCCGTCAGCCACGTCGTGACACCCGACACGGCCGCGACCGTCCGCGCGATGCTCACCTCGACCGTGGACAACGGCATCGCCCACAACGCGGCGATCACCGGATTCAGCGTCGCGGGCAAGACCGGGACGGCGCAGATCGCGAGTCCCGACGGCACGTACGTCGACGATCTCTATGTGAGCTCGTTCGCGGGCTTCTTCCCGGCGGACGATCCGAAATACGTCGTGCTCGTCGTCCTCGAGAAGCCCGACTCCCGCTTACTTGGCACCCTGACGGCCACCGACGCGTTCAAGGGCGTCGCGCAGGACATCCTCCGCTACGCGCGCATCCAGCCCGACCGCAGGCCGTAGGGCCTAGCATCGACGGCGTTGTTCACGCTCGAACGACTCCTCGCCGCGAGCGGTGGGCGGGTCGTCCGCGGCACGGCCGACCCCGGCTTGCGGCTCAGCGGCGGCGCATACGACTCACGACTCGTCGAGCCCGGCGAATGTTTCTTCGCGCTGCGCGATCAGCGTGACGGACACGACTTCGTCGCCGACGCGATCGTCGGCGGTGCGGCGTGCGCGGTCGTCGAGCGCGTCGTGCCCGACCTGCCGGACGGCGCGATCCTCGTCCAGGTCGCGAGCCCGCTGCGCGCGTTGCGCGCGCTCGCGGAGTCGATCCGCGCCGATCAGCCGATCCCCGCGGTCGCCATCACCGGCAGCGTCGGCAAGACGACGACCAAGGAAGCGACGGCCGCGGCGCTCGGCGCGCGGTATCGCGTCCTGCGTACGCCGGCGTCGCACAACAACGAGATCGGTGTGCCGCTCACGTTCCTGCGGCAGGAGCCGGGCCACGAGGTCGCGGTCATCGAGCTCGGCTTCTACGTCCCGGGTGAGATCGCGGACCTGTCGCGGCTCGTTCGCCAGCGGGTGGGCATCGTGACGACGATCCCGGAGATCCCGGTGCACTTCGCGCGCACGCCGGACGTCGACGCGATCGTCCACGGCAAGGCGGAGCTCGTCGAGGCGCTGCCGGCGGACGGCGTGGCGCTGCTCAACGCCGACGACCCGCGCGTGCGTGGCATGGCCTCCCGGACGTCGGCGCGCGTCGTGCTGTACGGCGAGTCCGCGGATGCGGCGGTGCGTGCGACCGACATACGCGATCTGGGGCTCGAGGGGCTCCGGTTCACCGTGACCGCCGCCGGCCAGCGGGCCGAGGCGCGGCTGCCGCTGCCAGGCCGCCATCTCCTCACCGCGGCGCTCGCGGCGCTCGGCGCCGCGGTCGCGCTCGACGTGCCGTTGGACGAAGCGGCCGTCGGGCTCGAGACGCTCGAGCGCCCCGCCCAAGTCACTCGATCGGCGCGCACGAGGCCGTCGGCGAGGACGTCGCGAAGAGCGCCGATGCCCTCGTCGCCGTGGGCGAGCTCGCCGCGACGATCGCCTCGGCGGCCGAGCGCGGCGGCATGCGCGAGGTGCACCGCGCCGCCGACGGTGGCGAGGCCCTCGTCCGGCTGCGCCAGCTCATCCAGCCGGGCGACACCGTGCTCGTGAAGGCCTCGCGATCCCTCGCGCTCGACAAGCTCGCCGACGCGCTCGTGCGGTCGGAGGCGCGCGCCTAGATGGAGATCCTCTCGCTCGGCGTGCTCCTCGCGGCGTTCCTCCTCGGGCTCCTGTTCGGCGCGCCATACATCGATCTCCTGCGGCGCCTGCGGATGGGGAAGCAGATCCGGCGCGAGGGCCCGCAGTCGCACTACGCGAAGCAGGGCACGCCGACCCTCGGCGGCCTGTTGATCATCGCGGTCGTCGCGGTCCTGTGGCTCGTCGTGTTCGCGCTGCTGGCCGAGCCGCAGCGCGGGGATTTCGTGGCGCAGACGATCGTGCCGTTCGGCGCGCTCATCGCCGTCGGCGTCCTTGGCTTCATCGACGACTACGTGAACATCGTCTACGGCTTCGGGATCCGCGGCCGCCACAAGCTCGTCTGGCAGCTCATCGTCGCGGTGGTCGGGTCGCTGTACATCCAGCGGCACTTCGCGATCACCGGCGTCTTCGTCCCCGGGATCGGCGAGGTCGAGATCGGCGCCGTCGCGTTCGTCGTGCTCGCGGTCTTCGCGATCATCTCGACGTCGAACGGCGTGAACCTCATCGACGGGCTCGATGGCCTGTCCGGCGGGACGCTCGTCTTCGCGTTCCTGTCGTTCGCGTTCATCGCGGCCGCCCGCGGCTTCCCGTGGCTCGTCGTGGTGTGCTCGATGATCGTCGGTGCGCTCCTCGCGTTCCTGTGGTTCAACGCGCACCCGGCCGAGGTGATCATGGGCGACGTCGGCTCGCTCGCCCTCGGAGCGACGCTCGCGACGGTCGCGCTCACGACCGGGTTCATCCTCCTGCTGCCGGTGGTGGGCATCCTCTACGTCGTGGAGAACCTTTCGGTCATCCTGCAGGTCGGCAGCTTCAAGCTCCGCGGCCGCCGGATCTTCCGCATGGCGCCGATCCACCACCATTTCGAGCTCATCGGCTGGCCCGAGCAGAAGGTCACGATCCGCTTCTGGCTCATCGCCGCCCTCGCTGGGATCATCGGCGCGATCCTCGCGTTCGTGACGCCGGTCAAGTGACCGTCCTCGAGGACACCTGGGTCGAGCGGGACGGGATCCTCTGGTCCCCGGCGCTCGGCGCGCTCGGGCTCGTCGCGGGCTTCACCACGCGCTCCCTCGGCAGCATGGCCGGTGGCGTGTTCCCGCTCGACGAGCAGGAGCGCAACCGCGTGCTGCTCGCCGAGCGGCTCGGCTTCGACCGGGTGGTCCGCCTGAAGCAGGTGCACGGCGACACCGTCGTCCGCGCGGACGACGCCGGTGCACCGTGGCCCGAGGCCGACGCGATGTGGACCGCTACGCCGGGTCTGCTCCTCGGCGTCGCCGCCGCGGATTGCGTGCCCGTCCTCGTCGCCGATCCCGAGGGTCCGATCGGCGCGGCGCACGCCGGGTGGCAGGGCACCAGCAAGCGCGTCGCCGTGCGTCTCGTCGAGGAGCTCGTCCGCAACGGCGCGGAGGTCTCGCGGCTCGTCGCGGCCATCGGCCCGTCCATCGGCCCGTGCTGCTACGTCATCGACGAGTCGCGCGCCGCCGTCATCCGCGAGCGGCTCGGGGCCGACGCGGCCGACGTGCTCTTCGCCGGCCCCGACGGCAGGCCGGTCTTCGACCTCTGGTCCGCCAACGCGCAGCAGCTCGAGCAGGCCGGCGTCCGGACCGTCGAGCGGTGCGACGTGTGCACGAAGAGCGGGGGCGCGGACATCTGGAGCCACCGCGGCGAACAGGGCCGCAATGGCACCGGCCTCGGGATCATCGGGCGGCCGCGCTCGTGAGCCTCCTCTTCGACGCGGAGGTGACACCCGAGAGCTTCCGCGGGAAGCGCGTCACGATCATCGGCCTCGGCAAAGGGCGCACGACCGCCGGCATCGCCCGGTTCCTCGGCGCGCAGGGCGCCCACGTGACCGTGACCGACGCGCTGCCGCGCGAGAAGCTCGGCGAGGGCATCGCCCGGCTCGCGGACACGCCGGTGGATCTGGTGCTCGGTCCCGCGACCGACGATCTCGCCCTCGCCGACCCGGCCTTCGTCTTCGTGATCCCGGGCGAGCGGCCGCGCTCGCCGACGATCCAGCGCGCGATCCAACGCGGGATCCCGGTGCTGACCGAGATCGCGCTGTTCTTCCGGCTCTGCCCCGCGCCGATCGTCGGCATCACCGGCACGAAGGGGAAGAGCACCACCACCACCTTGATCGTCGAGATCCTCCGCACCGGCTCGAGGCGCGTGGTGCTCGGCGGCAACATCGGCCTCTCGGTCATCGACGGCCTCGGCTCGATCACGCCCGACGACATCGTCGTGCTCGAGCTCTCGAGCTTCCAGCTCGAGACGCTCGGCCGCAGCCCGCATGTCGCGGTCGTGACCAACGTGCTCGAGGACCACCTCGACCACCACGGCACGCGCGAGGCGTACGTCGCGGCGAAGCGCAACATCCTCGCCGCGCAGGGTCCGCGCGACGTCGCGGTGCTCAACCTCGACGACCCGGCCACCGTCGCGCTCCACACCGGCGTCCCCTCGGAGATCCGCGGCTTCTCGCTCTCGGTGCGGCCGAAGCGCGGTGCCTGGCGCGAGGCCGATGGCACCCTCGCGCTCGTGGACGGTCCGAAGCGCGTGCCGCTCCTGAACGAGGACGAGCTGCGCGTGCCCGGCCGGCACAACGTCGCGCACGCCCTCGCGGCGGCGATCGTGGCCGATATCCACGGCATCGGCGCCGAGCGGATCGCCGAGGTGCTGCGCACGTTCGCCGGCCTGCCGCACCGGCTCGAGACCGTGATCGAGGCCGACGGGATCCTCTACGTCAACGACTCGCAGGGCACCAATCCGTATGCGACGATCGCCGCCCTGACGGCGCACCGCCGCCCCGCGGTCGTGATCCTGGGCGGCGTGTCGAAGGGGGCGGATTACGCGGAGCTCGCGCAGGCCGTGGTCCGCGATGCGCGCGGCGCGGTGCTCATCGGCCAGGCCGCCGACGAGATCGCGGCCGCCCTGGATCGCGCCGGGGCCGCGCGCAAGCCGCTGCCGATCGAGCGCGCCGCCTCGCTCCCGGAGGCGGTGGGCAAGGCCCGCGCGCTCGCCCGCAGCGGCGACGTCGTGCTGCTCTCGCCGGCCGCCGCGTCGTTCGACATGTTCTCGTCATACGAGGAGCGTGGCGAGGTGTTCCGCGCCGCCGCGCGCGAGCTCGCGGGAGCCAAGGCCTGAAGCGGCTGCGGCTGCCGACGCACACCGGCTACGACCTCGCGCTGCTGTCGGTCGTCGTCGCGCTCCTGGCGATCGGGCTCGCGATGGTCTACAGCGCGAGCGGCATCAAGGCCCTCGACGCGCTCGACGACCCGCGGTACTACCTGGTCCAGCAATCCGCGTGGGTCGCGATCGGGCTGCTCGCGCTGCTCGTCGTCGCGCGCATCGACTACCACCGGTACCGAACGATCGCGCTTCCCGCGCTCGTGATCGCGGTCCTCCTGCTCGTCATCGTCCTCATCCCGGGTCTGGGCACCCGCGTGGGCGGCGCGTCGCGATGGCTGCGGGTCTCGTCGTTCGCCGGCCTGCAGCCGGCGGAGCTGGCGAAGCTCGCGGTCATCGTCTATCTCGCGTTCTGGCTCGCCGCGAAGCGCGAGCGCATGGGCCGCTGGGCGGTCAGCGTCCCCTTCGTCGGCGTCGTCGTCCTGGTCGCCGGGCTCGTCATCCTCGAGCCCGACCTCGGGACCGCGATCGTCCTCATCGCGATCGCCCTCGCGATGTACTTCGTCGCCGGGGCACGGGTCACGGAGTTCGCGGCGCTCGCGGGCCTCACCGTCGTCGGCATCGCGGCCGTCGCCGTCGTGCAGCCGTACCGGATCGCGCGGCTCGTCACGTTCCTCGATCCCTGGAGCGATCCGCAGAACAGCGGGTTCCAGACGATCCAGGCGATCTACGGGCTCGCGCTCGGCGGCCCGCTCGGCGAGGGGCTCGGCGCGGGCAAGGAGAAGTTCGGCTTCCTGCCGGCCCCGTACACCGACTCGATCTTCGCCGTGCTCGGCGACGAGCTGGGGCTGCTCGGGACGCTCACCGTGGTGGTCTTGTTCCTGGTGATCGCGTTCAAGGGCATCCGCATCGCGCTCTCGGCCCCGGACCCCCAGGGGGCGCTGCTGGCCACCGGGATCACCGTGTGGATCGCGTTCCAGGCCTGGGTGAACATGGCGGTCGTCGCGGCGCTCGTGCCGATGACCGGCATCACCCTCCCGTTCATCTCGTACGGCGGCTCCTCGATCTGCGTCGGCCTCGTGGCCGTCGGTATCCTGCTGAACGTTGGACGGCAAGCGGTCGACCGCGCGGACCGCGCGCCGGTGCAGGGTCCTGCTCGTGGGCGGGGGGACCGCCGGTCACGTGAGCCCGCTCCTCGCGGTGGGGGAGGCGCTCGGCGAGCTCGGACCGATCGAGCTCCGGTTCGTGGGTGGTCGCCGCGGCCTCGAGGGTGACCTCGCCCGCAAGGCCGGCATCCCGTTCCACGCCACACCGCTCCCGTCGCTGCGCGACCCCGATTCGAGGATCGCGCTGCTCCTGCACGTCCTCCTGCTGCCGATCGCCGCGCTCGATGCGCTCGTCCAGCTGATCCGCTTCCGGCCGAAGGTCGCGCTCACGAGCGGAAGCTTCAGCTCGCTGCCGGTGCTGTTCGCGGCGCGGCTCCTGCGCGTCCCGATCTATCTCTGGGTCGGCGACGCGATCCCCGGCCGCGCCCTGCGGGCCGTCGCCGGATGGTCTTCGGGCATCGGCGTCACGTTCGAGCCCGCGGTCGCGCGCCTCCCGCGGGGGCGCGCGACGGTGACCGGCAATCCGGTGCGCCGCTCGCTGCTCCGGTGGACCCGGGCCGAAGGGCGCCGCGCGCTCGGGCTCCCCACGGACGTGCCCGTGGTGCTCATCACCGGCGGCAGCCAGGGATCAGAGCGCATCAATGCCGCGGTCCTCGCGGGGCTCGCGCGGCTCGCGCGCCGCGCGGCCATCGTGCATCACACCGGTCCCGCGCACCTCGCGCGGGCGGAAGCGCAGCGCGAGCTGCTATCCGCGACCGAGCGCGCGCGATACCAGCCGCACGGCTATCTGCACGACGAGATGGGCGCGGCGCTCGCCGCCGCGGATCTCGTCGTCGGTCGCGCCGGCTCGTCGTCGATCGCGGAGCCGCTCGCGTTCGGCGTGCCGCTCGTGCTCATTCCCTTCGGCGCCGCGATGAACGCGCATCAGGCCGCGAACGCGCGCGCGGCCGCGGACCTCGGCGCCGCGGTCATCGTCCCGGAGAGCGACCTCGACGGCGACCGGCTCGTGTCCATCGTCAGCGGCCTGCTGGACGACCCGGCGCGCCTCGCGCGGCTCGCGGCGAACGCGAAGTCGGGCGGTCGGCCTCAGGCGGCCGAGACGATCGCCCGCGCGGTCCTCGCCCTCGCGGGCTGTTCGTGACGGGTCGCTAGTGCGCATCCACGTCGTCGGCATCGGCGGGATGGGGATGTCGGCGGTGGCGCGGATCCTCCTCGCGCGCGGGCACGTGATCAGTGGCTCGGACACCGGCAGCTGGCCGCTCGCCGAGGCGCTCGCGCGCGATGGCGCGACCGTGCATCACGCCTTCGACGCGGCGAACGTCCGCGGCGCGGACGTCGTGCTCCGTTCGAGCGCGTACGGCGAGTCGAACCCCGAAGTGCGCGCCGCCCTGGATGCCGGTCAGCTCGTCTGGAAGCGCGAGGACGCCTGGCGCGAGCTGTCGCGCGGCGAACGCGTCGTCGCGATCGCCGGCACGCACGGCAAGACCACGACCACCGCGCTCGCGTGGACCGCGCTGCGGGCGTCGGGGATCGATGCCTCGCTCATCTGCGGCGCGCCGCTCCGCGATCTCGGGACGAACGCGTACGCCGGCCGCGACCGCGTCCTGGTCATCGAGGCCGACGAATACGACCGGACGTTCCTCGCGCTGACGCCGGACATCGGCGTCGTCACGAACGTGGATCACGATCACGTCGACATCTTCCCGACCAGGGCCGAGTACGCCGCGGCGTTCGACCGGTTCGCCGCGCAGGTGACCGGCACGCTCGTGACCTGCGCCGATGACGCCGGCAGCGCGGCGCTGCGCGCGTCGCGCACGGTGCGCTACGGCACGAGCGCCGCAGCCGATCGACGCGTGGTCGAGCGCACCGAGAGCTCGAGCGGGCAGTCGTTCCTCCTTCTCGGCCCGGACGGCCAGCGGGCCCGGGTCACGTTGAAGCTCCCCGGCGCGCACAACGCGCTGAACGCGGCCGGCGCGGTGGTCGCCGCGGTCGCCTGCGGCGCGACGCTCGACCGCGCCGCGGACGCCTTCCACAGCTTCACCGGCACCGCGCGGCGGCTCGAGGTTCTGGGCTCCGCCGGCGGCGTCACCGTCGTCGACGATTACGCGCACCACCCGGTCGAGATCCGCGCATCCATCGCCGCGATGCGTGCCCGCACCTCCGGCCGGCTCTTCGCGGTCTTCCAGCCGCACACCCCGAGCCGACTGGATGCGTTCTTCGACGACTTCACCTCCGCGCTCCGCGAGGCCGACGAGCGCACCGTCGTCGAGACGTTCACCTCGGCGCGGGAGCGTGGTGGTGGAGCTGCCGCGAAACGTCTCGCCGAGCAGGCCGGGGCGACCTACGCGGCCGACGCCGAGCAGGCCGCGCGCGATCTGGCAGGCCGCGTGCGTCCGGGTGACGTGGTGCTGATCCTCGGAGCCGGCGACGTGCGGCCGGTCGGCGAGCGGCTCCTCGCGCTCGTGCGCCAGGCGAGCCCGGCCTGAACGATCTCGGT
>WNFI01432191.1_pt1 | contig 10016 bp, 9 predicted proteins | sample 5400471 | NCBI WGS metagenome assembly WNFI01 (sample SAMN13153348, study PRJNA577476) | soil metagenome | isolation source: 100 cm saprolite on Douglas fir-dominated hillslope | place: USA:California | collected 2013-09-17
CGGGTTCAGCTCGTCGGTGGTGCCGGAAGAATGGCGCCTTCTCTATTCGATCAACCCGATGGTGGGAGTGATCGACGGCTTTCGCTGGGCAGTGCTGGGAGGCGAGACGCGTGTCTACATGCCGGGATTCCTGGTGAGCTGCGCCGTGATCGCGTTGTTCCTGTGGCTGGGCATCCGCAAGTTCCGCCGCATGGAAAAGTCCTTCGCGGATCTCATCTGATGCCGGGCGAAACCGCGATCCGCGTGTCGGATCTTTCCAAGTCGTACCTCGTGGGGCACCAATCCGCGGGACGTCATCGCTACGTGGCGCTGCGCGACGTGATCGCCCGCGGGGCGCACAATTTCGCGCGCAAGACGCGAGACATGCTGAGCGGGCGACCGGTCGTGCAGGGCGACGAGGTCGAGGAATTCTGGGCGCTTCGCGACGTGAGCTTCGAGGTCGCGCGCGGCGACGTAGTGGGCGTGATCGGGCGAAACGGCGCCGGCAAGTCCACGCTGCTCAAGGTGCTCTCGCGGATCACGGAACCGACGCGCGGCCGCATCGAGATCACCGGCCGCGTGGCGAGCCTGCTCGAGGTGGGAACCGGATTCCATCCCGAGCTCACCGGCCGCGAGAACATCTATCTCAACGGCGCGATCCTGGGCATGGCGCGAAGCGAGATCGGCTCGAAGTTCGACGACATCGTGGAATTCGCCGAGGTCGAGCGATTCCTCGACACGCCGGTCAAGCGCTATTCCTCGGGGATGTACATGCGCCTCGCGTTCGCGGTCGCGGCGCACCTGGAGCCGGAGATCCTCGTCGTCGACGAAGTGCTCGCCGTGGGCGACTCGGAATTCCAGAAGAAATGCCTCGGCAAGATGCGCGACGTCGCGGGCCTCGGAGGCCCGGTGCTGTTCGTGAGCCACAACATGGCGGCGGTGCGCGCGCTCTGCCCACGCGCGTTGCTGCTGGACAGCGGACGCCTCGTCGCGATGGGCCCGAGCGACGAGGTGATCGTGCGCTACGTGGACCAGCACGCGTCGCAATCAGACTTCTCGCGCGAGCCGCTGCGGCACGGGAAGCCGCACATCGTGCGGGCGGCCGTCAGCGAGATCGACGTGAACAAGGCGACCGGCAGGCGCTACATCCGCGTGCGGCTGGCGACTCACGCGGCCGCGGCGGCCAACGTCGAAATACTCGCGTGGATCGGCGACAACTATCGCGCGCCCGTGGGATACGCCCCGATCGGAACGCTGAACGCCGAGACGCCGGCCGAGGTGACGGAAGGCGTCACCGAATTCGATTTCACCATCGACATCTCGTGTCTCGCGCTGGGCGAATACAGCGTGAGCTTCGGCGTGCAAAAGCCGTTCGCGGAGGAGTACGACCGCCTCGATGACTGCCTCACGTTCGAGCTGGGAAGCGAGCATTTCTCGAACGTGATCCACCCCTTCCGCCAGGACTGGCAAGTCGGCAACGTGCTCTTCGACGCCACCATCGAGCCCGTCCGGCACGAGCGCCTGGCGGTCGGCGGCGTAGAGGCTGTTTCCAAGTATCGATAGGACATGCAAAGCACTTTCTTTTCCCGATGGATGTTCGTGCGGCCCAGGCTCGAGGCTGCCATTTCCGAGCTCGATCGCGATCGCCTCAAGCTGCCGATCGTCAATCCCCGGGTGATGTTCGAGGGGTTCGACGAGAACCCCGTGGTGTTGAGGCAGCTTCCCGCGGGCCCGTGGTCGTCACCTGTCGCCGACATCGTCACGCTGGCGAAGATCGCCCTGTGCGTGGCGCCGCGCCGTGTCCTGGAAGTCGGCAGCTATCGCGGCTACACGACGCGCCTGCTTGCCGAGCACACACCCGACTCGTGCCGCATCGTCGCCTTCGATCGCGATCCGCGGCACGGCGAAGCCTACCGGGGCACGGAGCTCGAGCGGAAGATCGAACGTCGCGTGGGCTCCGTCGGACCCGAGGCTTTCGCGATGGACCCGCCCGGCAGCTTCGATCTCATCTTCCTGGACGCCGACCACGTGTTAGAGGCCGTGCATCACGATACGTCAGTGCTGCTGCCGCTCGTCGCGCCCAACGGCGTCTTCGTCTGGCACGACTACGCCAATTGGGGCCGATTCAGCCGGAAGAACGGCGTGCCCGAGACGCTTCACCAGCTCGCGCAGGACCTTCCGGTCGTGGCCATATCGGGCTCGTGGCTGGCCGCGTATTCGCCCGCGTGGAATTCCCCCGAGGGCCGCAAGCGCATCGAGCAGGCGCGCCACTCGACGTCCACGATGCTGAGCGCCGACGATCCATGGACCACCAGCCAGCCGCGCGGATGAGCGACCCGAAGACACGGAGCTTTTCGGATCGCATGCGCTCCGCGGTCAAGGCGAGGCCGCGGCTCTACGGCGCGCTGCTGCCTTATGTGCGCGCGATCCGCCACGCCACGCGCGGCGAGGCCGCGCGCAACCTGGAGAAGTTCCGCGCCACATGCGAGGCGCTCTCGTCGATGGTCGACGCGCCCTTCTTCGTGAAAGTCGGCGCGAACGACGGCGTCACCGGCGATCCGTGTTCGGACCTGCTGCTCCGCGCGGACTGGAAGGGCCTCCTGATCGAGCCTGTTCCGTATTGCCTCACCAGGCTGGAAGCCAATTTTCCCGATCGCAGCCGATTCGCCTTCGCGCCGGTGGCGATCGGTTCGGCCGACGGCGAGGCGACGTTCTACTACGTTGATGAGCGCGCGAAGATCGCGCTACCCGCGCTGCCGCCCTACTTCGACCAGCTCGGCTCGTTCAACCGGGAGCACATCGTCGAGCATCTCGGAGGCGCGCTCGAGCCCTTCATCCTGGAACGGCGTGTGCAGGTGCGGCGCTTGTCGCAACTGCTCGCCGAGCTCGGCATCGGCCGGGTGCATCTCCTGCACGTGGACGTCGAAGGCTTCGACTTCGAGGTGTTGAAGAGCCTCGATTTCTCCAGGCACGCGCCGGTGGCGGCCTTCATCGAGCACAAGCACCTCACGCCGGAAGACCGCGAAGCGATGGCGGGCGTGCTGCGCGCGAACGGATATGCCGTGCGGGATTGCGGCGGCGATTTCTTCGCGCTGCATGCAGGCATGTTCGACGAGATTCGCGCGCGCGCCGCGGGACGAAGCCCCGCCTGATGAGCGCCGGCCGCCTTCGTCCACTGGACGGCGTCCGAGGCATCGCGGTTTCCCTCGTCATCCTGCATCACTACACCGAGGAAGGCTTCCTGCAGGACCTGGGAAACCTCGGCGTTCAGCTGTTCTTCGTCCTGAGCGGATTCCTGATCACCGGAATCCTGCTGGACCTGCGCGATTCGCTGGAAACCACCGACATCGAGCTTGGCGACGTCCTGTCGCGCTTCTGGCAAAGCCGCGCCGCGCGCATATTGCCGGTCGTCGTGCTCACGCTCGCCGGCGTCGCCGTCATCGGCGACAGGATCGAGCCTCGCGACAACCTCATCTGGCACGCCACGTTCACGTCGAACGTGCTGTTCTTCCTGCGCGGCGACTACCATTCGAATCTCGCGCACTTCTGGTCGCTCGCGGTGGAACAGCAGTTCTACCTCACGTGGCCCTTCATCATCCTGCTGGTGAGGCGGCGCGCGCTCGAGCCGTTCGTCATCTGTCTCATCGTGCTCGCGCCGCTTACCCGCTTCGCGCTCTTCAGCGCCGGCTACACGAACTTCGCCCAGTACAACGTCCTGCCGGTTTCCAACTTCGATTCACTGGGCGCGGGTGCGCTCCTCGCCCTGTGGGTTCGAAATGAAAGCGACACGGCGAACCGGCGCTTCCACCTGCTGGGCGTTCTTGCCACGGCGGCCGTCGTCGCCTTCGCCGCCAACCGCGCCCTCGGCCGTGTTCCCTGGAACACCGAGCAGTTCTTCACCGCGATCATGTCGGCCTGGCTGATCGGCACCATCGTGCGCTACCCGCTATCGATGCCTGCGCGCGCCCTGAAATTCAAGCCGCTGGTGGCGCTCGGCATCATCAGCTATGGCGTGTACGCGTATCACGTGTTCGCGCCGCGCGGCGTGGGTTTCGTGCTGCGCGCGTTGCATGCGCCCGAATCGCTGCAGTCCGGCGTGCCGCTCTACCTGCTGTCGTTCGTGAGCACGCTCGTCGTGGCCGCCGGCTCATGGCACCTGATGGAAAGGCCGATCAACGAGGCAAGGCGCCGGTGGCAGGAACGCTCGACGATGAAGGCCCTGACGCGGGCCGCGGAAGCCGAGCAGCTTCGAGCCACTGAATGAGCTGCCGGGCCCGGTGGGCCCACGTGTGCTCGCGGCGCACGAAATCCACCTGCTCGCGGCTCGCGGCGGCCGAGCGGTCGGTGTCGATATCCGCCAGCCTCGCGCGAATCAACGCCGCCGCCTCGTCCGCGGTATCGAAGAGCGAGATCCAGTCCGGATAGAGGCGGCACTCGGGTACGTCGGTGCTCAGGACCGGCCGGCCGCTGGCGAGGCCGTCCATGATCTTCGTCGGGCACGAAGCGAGATTGAAGATGTGATCCGTCGCGTACGGGATCCACGTGAGCGTGAACGACCAATAGTGCTCGCCCACCCTGGATTGGGGCACGGTGGGGATCTGCTTCACGTTCGGCAGCGCGAGCGCCTCATCGCGAGCGGCCTCCCAGTCGGGACGCTGTCCTCCCCCGCTCGTGACGTTCGCGTATCCGACGAACACGAAGCGCACGTCGGGCAGTCGCACCGCCACGTTCTTCACGAGGCGCCAATCCACGCGGTCGATGAGGTTGCCGACATAGCCCACCACGCCGGGATCGAATCGCTCGCCCGGATGCGGGTTGATGAACGCGGCCGGCGCCGCGAGCGGAAAGTGCCTGATGGCGCGAGCGCATGCGGGGAAACGCTTCTCGAAAGCATCCACCTGCCAGCGGGCGAGGCAAAGCACCAGCTCCGAGCGGTCCATCAGCTCGGCCTCCTGCCGGTTGATGCGCTCGGCGCGATCGGGCCGGTAGAGCTGGTAATCGTCGAGGTTGAAATAGATCGTCGGCGCATCCAGGCCCCGGAACGATTCCACGAGCCACGGATACGGAGAAACCACGAACGGCCGCGAACGATCGCCGGTTGCGCGTTGCAGCCGCCGCATCGCGCGCTTCCACCGCGAACGCAGGAGTCCGCGGAACAGTGGCTCGGCGCGGCCCATGAATCCCGGCGGATAGGCCCAGTGGTCGCGCATCAGATCCGGCGGCGCGACCGGATTGGGCCATCCGGGGCGAAACTCGAGGTACGTGCGCCAATCCCACAGCGCTATGGCGATGGTCGGGTTCTCCAGCTGCGCGAGCTGCTCCGCGAGCTCGTAGACCCAAGGGGTGTTCGCCGACGGAAAGAGAAACGAGCGGCGCCTCATCGCAGTTGCGCCAGCTCTTCGTCGAGCCGCTGGGCGGCGCGCGCCCACGTGTACCGGCGCGCCACCTGCCGCCCCACCGAGATCATTCGCTCCGCGGCGGCGGGATCTCGCAGCAACGAGTCGATCGCCTGGAGGTTGTCGTCGATCGAAGTGGGCGCGACGAGCAGCGCGGCGTCGCCCGACACTTCCGGGATCGACGACGAATTGCTCGCGACGACGGGCGTTCCGCATGCCATCGCCTCCAGCGGCGGCAACCCGAAACCTTCGTACAGCGATGGAAACCAGAGGACCGAGGCGGCGTGGTAGATCGAGCACAACAGCTCGTCGTCGATGAAGTCGGTGAGGATCACCGAGGGACCCAGGGCGCGCGCCTTGTCGACGTACTCGGGCTGGGAATGACTCGTGACCACGAGACTCAGATCCGGGTGCATGTCGCGCAGGCGGGGCCACGCCCGCAGCACCATGTCGGCGTTCTTGCGGTAGTGCAGCCCGCGTGGAAGCATCACGAACCGCCTGCCGGCGAGCCCGAGGCGGCGCAGCTGCTCCTCGCCTTCGGCGGATACCGGTTCGAAGAAGCGCCAGGGAACGGCGCTCGGGACGACGCGAAACCGGTCCCTCAGCGCGGGAAAGAAATGACCGAGCCGGTCGGCGGAGAATCTCGAGACCGTGAACACACGGTCCGCGTGGCGCGCGAGCTTGCTATAGAGGAAGCGCCACTTCACTTCCTGCTTGCGATTGGCCCAGTCCGCGGGATGCGCGTCCTTCTCGAAGAACGCGGCATCGTGCGCGGTCACCGCGAGACGCGCGCGTCGTTTCGGAACGTAGGATTCGGCTGCGCAGTAAACGACATCGACCTCGGGCCAATACGATTCGGCGGGCGGCCGGTCGAGCAATGCCCAGAGCGCCTGTTGCCGCGATGTCTCGTGCCGGATGAAACGATAAGGAAGGTCGGTCCACGGCGCTCCGACCTTTGGCACGACCGCGCGATGGTCGGCCGGGTCCGCGAGGATCGTGAGGCGGTGATGCCCGAGCTTGTGGGTCTCCTCGATCATGTTCCTGGAGAAGCGCCCAGCGCCCGTGGACGAATGGATGTTCCTCAGGTGGACATACGCGAGGACGTTCACGACGGAGTCGCGATCCAGTTCTCCAGAACCACCTGCGGCGCCTGCGCCGAGCTCGCGCTTCGCCGCGTGCCGTCGGCGTTCAACCGCGCCAGGCGGTAACCCGCTTCCTCGAGCATTCGTGCCGGCCGGGCCGGATCGAATCCGGCGCGGATCGCCATCGGCGGAGCGACCTCGAAGAGAATGACGGCAACCGCCTTGCGTGCCAGCAGATTCCTCGCGCCTTCGAAGACGGCGGTTTCGTAGCCCTCGACGTCGACCTTGAGGAAGGCGATGCGGTCGAGCGTGTTGTGCGCGGCGAAGGTTTCGAGCGTGAGGCACGGGACGTCGACTTGATGTCCGCCGGATCCGGTCGCGATGCTGGTCGTCGCCCGGTTCGTCGGGTCGGCGTTGAACTTGACGCTTCCATCGTGGTCCGCGATCGCCATCGCGTGAACGACGGCATTGGCGCAGCCGTTGAGCCTCACGTTCGTTCGCAGCGCGTCGATGGTGCGGGGATTGGCCTCGACGGAATGGACCGCCCTGTCGGCGAACTTCCGCGCCAGGATGACGGTGACGATACCCAGGTTGGCGCCCACGTCGACGATTCCGCCCGGGTCCATGGGCAGGTCGCGGAAGAACGCGGACTCGGCCGCGCCGACGAAGTTCTTGCACGAATGGTATTCGCCGAAGCCGCTGAAGCCAGTCACCTTGATGTCGCCCGGCAGCGTCCTCACCGCGCGTCCCGAATGCATCACGCGGCTTGCCGAGTAGGTCAGGTACTCGAATCCGAGCGCCGGCTCCTTCAGGACGGCGGCGATGTTCCGAAAGCGCATCGCGTTCAGCCTCCCTCGAGACGCAACGCGCGCATCCAGCCGTGATGGGCGGCGTTCATGTCGAAATTCCGGATGTAGTGCTCGCGCATCGCCGACTGGTCCACGCCTTGCGCGATCCTCGCCAATCCCGCTTCCAGGGCGTCCACGAATGCGCGCTTGTCGTCCGGCGGCACCATGATGCCGAAGTCGGAGTGGCCGTCGTAGATGTCCGGAATGCCGCCCACCGGCGACGTCACCACGAATCGCCCGGCCTGAAGAAGCTCGAGCAGCGACAGGCACGGTCCGCCTTCGTATCGCGACGGATAGATGAAGAGGTGGCACGACGCCACGATGCCCGGCAGGTCCGTTCGATGATCGTATCGGCCATGCAGCACGACCTTTCCGCCGAGGCCGGCGCGCGCCACCATCGATGCGAACTCGGCTTCATCGGGCCCGCCGCCGAAGAAATGCAGCTCGACGTCGCCGCGGCGTCGGCAAAGCTCCTGGAAAGCGTCGAGCACCATGTCGAGGTTCTTGTGGACGATCTCGATGCGGCCCATGAAGCCGATCCTGTACGGCGGGCCCGGCGGCAGCGGGACGGGGCTGCGGAACACCGGCAGGTTGTGATATCGAACGACGTGCACCTCGCCGTCGTATCCGTAGGCTCGCGAGAATTCGCCGGCGGTGCAGTTCGCCACGGAGATGACGGCGTCCGTCTCGCGAACGGCTTCGCTGAATCGATCCTGGAGGTGGACCGGCGTCCTGACGCTCAACGCCGACGGCGCGAAGATCCAGCTCGCCGCGATCCGCGCCTTGCGCGAGTGCACGAGGCGCACGAGCCACAGGTAGAGCTCCGGCATCGGCTGGCGAACGCAGAAAACCCAATCGCCGGCACGCAGCTTCGACCACAGCCAAAGCACCAGCATCCGTTTCCTGATGTGCCAACGATCTCCCGGCACCACGCGCTGCCGATACACATCCACCCCGAGGCGCAGGAGCTCGTCGACGAGAGGACACGGCTCCTGCTCGGAGACCGCCACGCGGAACGCAATGCGTTCCTCGCGAAGCTTCAGCGCCAGCGCGTGGAGATAGGTCTCGATTCCTCCTGCCCTGTACAGGACGTCGCTGTACAGGAAGATCATGGGCGGACGGGTTCGGGATCGCCGGGCTGGAAGACGATCACCTTGGATCCGTCGACGTCCACGTCCACCGGAACGGTGACCAGGCCGCCGAGCTTCGCGCGAATGGCGGCATGGCTCGCCGGGTCCGCGAGCAGCAGCATGAACCCGCCGCCTCCCGCGCCGAGGATCTTGCCGCCCCAGGCGCCGGCGCCACGCGCGCTCTCGTAGATCTGGTCGATCTGCCCGGACGAAACATCGTCGGAGAGCTCGCGCTTCAGGCGCCACCCGTCGTGCAGGAGGCTTCCGACCTGGGACAACGGCACCGACGGATCCTGCAGGATGCGCGCGCCGTGCGACGCGAGCTGCTGGAGCTCCCTCAGCTGCGGCGTGCGTTTCGGAATGTTCCTGATCTGCGACGCGGCGAAGTCCGACGAGAACCGCGTGAGCCCCGTGAACACCATCAGCACGGAGCGCATCAGCTCGCGCTGGCGATCGGCGGGCATGATGAGGGGCTTCACGGCGAAAGTTCCGGATGGATCGAAGCGGATGTGGTTCATCCCGCCGAACGCGGCCCAGACCTGGTCCTGGCATCCGACGGATTCCCTGAGCACCTCCTGTTCGACGAAGATCGCTTCGCGCGCAAGCCCGGCCGCGTCGACGAAGCGTCGCCGCAACGCGTAGAGCGCCGAGAGCAACCCGACCGTGAACGAGCTGCTCGAGCCGATGCCGGAGCGCGCCGGCAGGTCGGCGTCGTGATGGATCTCCAGTCCGTCGGCCACCTGCAGATGGCGCAGGATCCCGCGCACCGCGGGATGCTGGATCTCGTCGACGGCATTCACGCTTTCCACCTTCGACCAGATGATGCGGAAGCGATGGTCGAAGAACGGTGGAAGGTAGCGAAGCGAGATATAGCAATACTTGTTGATGGCGAAGCCGACGACCTCGCCGCCGTGGTCCCGGAACCAGCTCGGATGGTCGGTGCCGCCGCCGAAGAGCGAGATCCGGAACGGCGTTCGCGTGATGATCATCGGAACTCGCGCGGCTGCATCGGAGAGTTGGCCTCCTCCAGGCTCTCCGGCGTGCCGATGTCGAGGAAGCGGCCGTCCGTAACGAACGCCGCGATGGTGCCGGGGGCCATCCGTGCGAAGACGTCGTGCTCCAGCGAAACCGCGTCGCCCCCGGCGATTCGATCGAGCAGCCGGCGCGAGAAGATGTAGATCCCCGCGTTGATCAACGCAGGGCCCGCCGCATGGGCGCTCTTTTCCGTGAAACCCGCGACGCGTTCGTCGCGGACTTCGACGCGGCCATATCTCTTCGGATCGTCCATCCTCGTCACCACGATCGTCGCCTCGCAGTCCATGCGCAGGTGGAACGCGACGAGGTCATCGAGGTTGCATTCGACGATGCCATCGCCATTCATCACCAGCACCGGACTGGTCGTGAGCTTGGGCCGGGCGAGCCGGACGGCGCCGGCGGTTCCGAGCGGCGCGTCTTCCACGCTCAGCTCCACGTCGAGGCCCGACTTGTCCGCGTTCCCGAGGTGATCCTTCACCGCCTGCGCGCCATGGCCGAGTCCGAACACGACCCTGCGGACGCCGTAGCGCCTCAGCCATTCGATCA
>WNFI01051060.1_pt1 | contig 10015 bp, 8 predicted proteins | sample 5400471 | NCBI WGS metagenome assembly WNFI01 (sample SAMN13153348, study PRJNA577476) | soil metagenome | isolation source: 100 cm saprolite on Douglas fir-dominated hillslope | place: USA:California | collected 2013-09-17
CCCAAGCGCTTGCGAACGGAAGCAGACGAAGCTAGAATCAACTTGCCGTCTTTTATCTGGCGTGCGATCGGTTTCCCTCCTGCGCTTCAGGAAAAGTGAGAGCGTCATGGAAAGTGGAAACGCGATAGTCATCGATCAATGGAGCAGAGGTCGGTTCCGAAGAGGCGGTGCATTCGTGATCGAAAGTAAGGCAACGCACCGCCGAAACCCGAATAGGTTGGAACGCAAGTTGTACGCAAGGTCTGAACCGGGAGAATAAGTCCTTTGTTATCAAGGGCCGAGGTAGCTCAGTGGTAGAGCAGCCGATTCGTAATCGGCAGGTCGTGGGTCCGACTCCCACTCTCGGCTCCAACTTTTCTTTCAACTTCTGCGGAATCAATAAAATCAATAAGTTGACCTTCTGATTTTCCTGTAGCCGCTGAAGTCTTCGTTTTTTGGCTTTGATTTGGATCCGATTGCGATCCGCCGCCAGATCTGCTTTCCTGGCCCTTCTGCTCCGGTTTCCCAAAACTTGTGGCGGCTCAAACACGCATCAATCTGGATGAATGGCCCGGATGGATTGTAGAAAAACTCAATCGCTTTGCGGTGCGGCCAGCGTCTCGCGCCCCGGAACAACGCTGCGCACTATGACGTATAGAACGGGAATGAACACCAGGTTCAGCGTAGTTGCAGCAATCATTCCGCCAAAAACCGTGGTTCCCACGGAAACGCGGCCTGCTCGCCCTGCGCCCTGTGCCAGCACCAATGGCACCACGCCCAGGATGAACGCCAGCGAAGTCATCAAAATGGGCCGCAGCCGGATGCGCGCCGCTTCCACTGCGGCCTCGACGACCGACATGCCTTGACCGCGCAGTTGTTCCGCAAACTCGACAATCAGAATCGCATTCTTACTGGCAAGACCGATCAACATTACCAGACCGATCTGGCAGTACACGTCATTCTGCAATCCGCGCAAAGCCTGTGCGCCAATTGCCCCGAGAATCGCCACGGGCACCGCCAGCAGCACGATAAACGGAAGCACGTAACTCTCGTACTGCGCCGCCAGCGTCAGGTAAACCACCACCAGGCCCAGCGCAAATAGAATCAGCGCCTTCCCGCCAGATTCGATTTCCTCCAACGACAATCCGCTCCATTCGAAAGACATGCCATTTGGCAGGACCTTCTTGGCAAGCGTTTCCATTGCCGCGATGCCCTCGCCCGAACTGTGGCCTGGCGCGGCTGCTCCGTTGATTTCCGCGGAGCGAAAGAGATTGTAATGCGAGATGACCTGCGGATTCGCGGTTTGCTCGACAGCCACCAGATTGTCCAGCGAAATCATCTTCCCGGTATCGGAGCGCAAATAATATTGCCGGATATCTTTTGGCTGCGACCGGAATTTGCTATCCGCCTGCACATAGACGCGGTACGAGCGGTTATTGAAGTCGAAATCGTTCACATACACCGACCCCATGTAGACCTGCAAAGCGTCAGTGACTTGGCTAAGGGGCACTTGCAGGCTCTTTGCTTTTTCGCGGTCGATGCGCACCAAGTATTGCGGGTCGTTTGCCGTGAAGCTGGTGAATAGGCCAACGACGTCCTTGCTGGCATTCCCTTGCGCGGCCAGCTTATTGGCATTCTCCGCGATGCTCTGCAGGGAATTGCGTCCTAGATCTTCCAGCTCAAACTGGAATCCTCCGAACTGTCCCAGTCCGAACACCGCCGGTGGATTGAACGGAACCACAATCGCGCCCGAAACCGCGGAGAGGGAACCGCGAAGGCGCGCAATCGTTGCCGCAGCCGAGTGCACATCTCCCTTGCGGTTTTCAAAAGGCCGCAGACTGGCGTAGAGAATGGCCTGATTCGACGACGAGCCCGAGGCGCCAAACCCCACGATCGTGAAAATCCCTTCGATTTCCGGATCGCGCGAGATCACTTCTTCCGCCTTGCCGCAGATGTCGCGCGTGTAGGTCAGCGAGGCCCCTTGCGGCGCCTGCACGATGAAAATCAGGTAGCCCTGATCGTCCTCCGGGATGAAGGCGCGCGGAACGCGCTGATAGATCCAGTAAGTGCAGCCAAGCAATGTAAAAAAGAGCAGCAGCGACGCCAGCCGCCAGTCCAGGGCCCATCGGACCGTGCTTTGATAGAATTTCGCGCCGGCGCTAAAGACGTCATTGAACAATTTGAAAAAACGGCCCTTCGCACGCTCTCGATGCTTCCCCAGGAAAATAGCCGAGAGTGCTGGAGTCAGAGTTAACGCGTTGAAGGCAGAGATTGCGACTGAAAAAGCGATCGTTAGCGCGAATTGCCGGAAGAGAATTCCCGTGGTTCCTGGGAAAAGCGCTACCGGCACGAAGACCGCCACCAGCACGAGTGACGTTGCTATGACCGCTCCGGCGACTTCCTTCATCGCCACGGACGCGGCGTTGTGCGGCTCCGTGATCCCCTCGACGATGTGCCGCTCGACATTCTCAATCACCACGATGGCGTCATCCACCACTAGCCCGGTGGCCAGCGTGATTCCAAACAGCGTCAGGGTATTGATCGAGAAACCAAGCAATTCCACGAAGACGAATGCCCCAATCAACGAAACGGGGATGGTAATCGCGGGGATAAACGTGCTCCTCCAGTCCTGCAAGAACACGTAAATGACGATTATGACCAGCGCGATTGCTTGCAGCAGCGTGATGAGCACATCTCGGATGGATTCACCAATGACCGTCGTGGTATCGAAGGCCACCGCCGCCTTGAGCCCCGGAGGAAAATTCTTCGAAAGCCGCAGCAACTCCTCCTTTGCCGCCTTGTCCACATCCAGCGCATTGGCCCCGGGAAGCTGGGTAACCGCAAGGCCGACCGCGTCGTGCCCATTGAATCGCAAAAGCGTGCCGTAATTCTCCGCCCCCAGCTCCGCGTGCCCGACATCTTTCAATCGAACGAGCGTCCCGTCGGTTCCCGTCTTCAGAATGATGTTGTCGAACTCTGCTGCTTCGCTGAGGCGCCCTACGGCCCGTACGCTGATTTGGTAGGCCTGTCCCTCCGCTGACGGGGGCTGACCGATTTGTCCCGCCGCCACTTGCACGTTCTGTTCCTGAAGAGCGCTAAGCACATTGGTCGCTGTCAATCCGCGCTGTGCCAATTTCGCGGGATCGAGCCAAAGGCGCATGGCATATTTGCGCTCGCCGAAAATCTCGGCATCGCCCACTCCCTTGACGCGTTTCAGCGCGTCCTTGACGTATACGTCCATGTAGTTGCTGAGGAACAAGCTGTCGTATTGCCCCTCGGAATACACCCCAGCGCCAAAAACGAATCCGCCGATCTGCTTGGTGATGATGATTCCCGTATTCTTCACTTCATTTGGCAGCCGCCCCAGCGCTTGATTCACGCGGTTCTGCACGTCCACCGCGGCCAGGTCGACGTTTCTGGTTACGTCGAACACGACGGTGATTTGGCTCGTGCCGTCGTTGCCGCTCGTCGAGCTGATGTACTTCATGCCCTGCACGCCGTTGATGGCTTGGTGGGAATGGAGATAGCGCCCGCAAGGATGATGAATAGGGCGCAAACCGTGGCGAAAACCGGCCGCTGAATGAAGAAATCAACGAACAAGGCTGGAGTCCGCCTGCGATAGGATTCGAATGAGACCGCTCATGAATTCAAGGGTAGCTACCGGCCCGAATTGCTCTGGCCCTTACTCTGAATCTGTTCCGCGACCGGCATGCCGTCTTGCAAAAATTGCGTCCCCGAAATGATCAAGTGGTCCCCAGCCTTGAGCCCGTCGAGAACCACATAATCATTACCTGCAGTATCGCCAAGTTTTAGGGGTCTCTGCCGGGCCACTGTTCCCTTGCCTTCGTTGACGGCAACGAATGCAAAGAACTGGCCGTTAATGCGCAGTACGGCTAGCACCGGAATCACCGGGCCTTCGTGAACGCCCCAGGTAATCTGCGCGCGAACCTGTTGCGCGATGCGCCTCGCTCGGCAGGAACATAGATGTACGCCTCCAGGGCCCCCGGCTCGTCCACCGTCGTGAGCAATGTGGAAACCGTCACGCGGTCCCCTACCCGCACCGGAACATCTCCGATAATCCCGTCCCTCGGCGAGGTGACGCTGTAGTAGTGCAGTTCGACCTTTTGCTGCTTCACTTGTTCGTCGATCGCTTTCACCTGCGCGAGCGCCGCATCGTACCCCGTCTGGGCATTATCCAGCTCCTGCTTGCTGATCACCCCGGCATCAAATAATTTCTGCGCCCGCTCCAGTGAAATCTTGGCATAGCGCAGGTTTGCTTCCTGCGCTGCGCGCGATGCTTCCTGGCTGTTCACCGTGGCTTGCTGTTTGAGTGGGTCGATTTGCAGGAGCGGCGTTCCAGCCTCCACGTGGTCGCCGGACTTTACGAAAATTCGTGTAATCTGCCCTTCAACCTGAGGATTAATCACCGCAGAGTGCCGCGATTTCAGGATGGACAAATACTCGGTGGTATCCGGGATTTTCACCGCTGGCGCAATCTGCACTTGCACCGGCATGGCAGGCGCCCCAGGCGGATTGTCGGCCGCGCTTTTCTGGCAGCCGCATGCAAATACACCTGCCCCCAGCGCCAGCAGCAAAACAGCCCGCCGCGTCTCCGCGTCTCCCTTCCTGCGATTAATCAGTACAAATGGGCGCATGCCTTTTACCTGACCTCAAATCTTACGACACTGTTCGGCAGGAGCAAATAGCGAAGGTCCGTCTCCTATTGGACACAAGGGAAAGCTGTTGGTTATGTTGAAGCTTTCCGCAGTAGGTCAGTAGAAATCGCGGGAGTTGATTCTCTTTCCGGAAAGCCCGAGTTGCAGCACGTCCATCTGTTCCGGCCGGTCAAATACCTTGCCAGGAAAAAAGATCTTTGCCAGCACTCGCACACCGCCAAACGCCACGCCCAGGACCACCGCCACCACCATGAACAAGCCGGTCCCGAGAAAAATCTTGGCGATGGTTGTCAGCAAAGGCGGATCGGTGACCGTCTGGTGCGGCTCGTTCCACGTCACTTCTGTTTCGTATTTCACCGCGCCTCGCAGCGCTGCGCCATACGCCGCCGAGGATGGCCTCAGCACCAGAGATAGTAGGGAAGCCTTGCGTTCAATGGTCGTTCCCGCCTGCTTCGCCGCCGTCGAAATCGCCTGTTCCAGATGTCTCAGGTGTTGCTCCGCCAGTTGCGGCGTCGGATATTCGATCAGCAGCAGCACGGCTTCATCTTTTCCCGCTCGATAGCGCGCGAACACCGCCTCCGCGTTTAAATGGAAGCCCGCTTCACTGGCCAGATTCGTGAATTCATCTTGCTTCAACGAAGCAAGCGCACTACGGAACGCCGCCGGACCCCGCGCATACCTCTGTGTTCCGTCAATAAACTCAGGCGGCAAATAAGTACGAATCGGCGGAAGGGGCGTCTGATCGGCGTGCGCGCTCACCGCGTTCACCAGGGTAACCAAATCTTCCGTGGAAATCGCCGGCGTCGGGCGCACGTTAAGAATCGAAGCCCCCAGCAGGACAAACAGTCTGTCGCCATCCACGGCCGAAGTCCTATTCAGCGTCGATGGATGCATTTCCGGGCGGATCAGCGCCGTGTACATTTCGTAGGCGCTGCTGGGATCGCGATAGCTCTGCAGGCCGGCGTGAATCTTGGCGGCGCCAGAAAAGTAATCGCAGAATGTATTGCCGGTGAGCCCGGTTTCCGCCGACAAGTCAGAGAAGTTCGCAATCCTATCGAATTCCACGTTGTCGGCAACGGGAGTGCACGTCCAGCTGCCGAAGTGACTTGGAAGCACCTGCTGCGCAGACGAATACGGCGCGGCGACGAGCACCAGCGACAGCATTGCAATGAAATGCAGCTTTCGCATCCCGGCTTCTATTAGACACCAATCGCCTAGTTTTGGTTGCGAGATTGTTCAACCGCTGCCGCGAGGTGGCGCCCAGCGCTGGGTTTGGCCGGAAGATTCATCGTCACGCTGTTCATGCTCTGCAGGTAGCTGGCCATGCCCTGATAGAGCCCTTCGGCCACCTTCTGCCGCTGCTCGGGCTTCTTCAGCAGTTGCTCGTCCGCCGGATTGCTCAGAAACGAAATCTCCGTCAGGATCGACGGCATGTCCGCGCCGATCAGCACCACGAAGGGTGCCTTCCGCACGCCGCGGTTCTTCGCCGGTTTGCTGGTCTTCTGAATCCGCTTGGCGAGGGATTCCTGGATGTCTTCGGCAAGCTCTTTGGACTCATCAATTTTTTCCGTCCTCGCGATTCGCGCCACCAGATCCTGCAGTTCGTGCACGCCGCCCTGCGCCGTAGCGTTCTCGCGCGCCGCCACCTCCATCGCTTCCGGCGAGCCCTTCAAGTTCAGGTAATACGTCTCAATGCCGCGGGCCTCGTGATCCTTGCTCGAATTTGCATGAATCGAAATAAACAGGTCGGCCTTGGCCTGGTTCGCGATGCTCGTCCGTTCTTCCAGCGGAACAAAGGTGTCGTCCGAACGTGTATACACTACGTCGGCGCCCGGCAGCCGCTGCTCGATGATTTTCCCGAGCCGCAGCGCCACATCCAGGCACAAGTCTTTCTCCATCAACCCGGTCGGGCCAATCGTTCCCGTGTCGTGGCCGCCGTGGCCCGCGTCGATCACAATCCTGCCGACCTTCAACCCCAGCGCGCGCGTCAGCGTGGACTGCCCATCTCTCGTGGGCTGTGGCTCGCTCGCCGGCCGGACCAAATCGGGCTTCGCGCTCGTGGCTTTGACGGACTTCGTTTTGGGATTTTTCACACTCGGCAGGGAATTGCGCGCAACCGCTGAAGAATTGTTTCCCGCAGGCGCGCTGCCAATTGTGTTGTCGATGGCGCTCTTCGAATTTGCCGCCGGCTGCTCCGAGGAGAAAGGCGCATCTCGCGCCGAACCCTTTGCTGTCGCGTCTTGAATGGTGCGCGCTTCGCCGTTCCCCACAGCCGCGCTCTCATTCGCATTTTCTGTTCCGGCCTGCTGCGCGTGCTTCCCTTTGGCCGTGCGCACCGGTGTCGGCGCGGAGTTTCCGTACAGATCAATCAAAAGCTGCGGCGGGTGGTTCGTCAGCGTAGCGGTGTAATCTTTCACTCCGTTCACGTCCAGCACCACGCGCACCACACCCTCATGATTCCGCGCCACACGCACGGCGGTCAGCAGGCCGCCGTCAACGTGGATAGTCCCGTGCGCGACTTCCGGCGTCAGCCGCGCAGAGTGCAAATCAAAATAGATGCGCTCAGGATTCGCGATGCGCCCGGAAGTATATTGCACGCTGTCTTCGAGATCGATGGTCACCCGCGTCGCGTCGCCGTTGGCTGCCGCCCGAATCCGCCGCACCCGCGGAATCTCCGCCGATCCTGGCCGGCCAGCGGACTTGCCGCCGGAGTGCACCGGCGCATCCGCGCGGGTTTCCTCGGCGGCTGGTGAATCCGCGTTCACATTTGACACTACGGCGTTCGTCGCGGACGGCGCGTCACTATCCTGTAGCAGTGCTAATTCCGCCAGCGCTTCTTGCGCTTCGCGTTTCCTTGGCGAACGCGGATAGCGTTTCAGGAAATCCTCGTAAGTCTTCTTGGCCAGCGCTGCATCTCCCAATTTATCGCGCTGCAGCTTCGCCACTCGCAGGATCGCTTCCTGGCAATACCGGCTCTTCGGATACTCGTGCACCAGGAATTGGTAAGCGTCGGCGGCCGACTGGTAGTAGCTTCGGCCAAACCGGTCGCCCATCTCAGTGTAAAGTTCCGCGACGGCCAGTAGGGAATCGGGGACTTCAGGAGCTCGCGGCGTAATCAATGCGACGCGGCGGTATCCGTTGACCAATTGCTTGTAATCCGCCAGCGTGCGCTTCCCTGAGGGTTTGCTGTTCAGCGCCGCGCGTTGCTCTTCAGCTCGCGCAAATTGCGCGGAGGCGGTCTGGCGCCTCACCGCTGCCGTGGATGCAGCTTCGCCCTTCGTTTTTGCCGGTGCTGTAGCGGCAACGCACAGAACAAAACCCAGCGCCACAAAAACCAGCGAAAGACGGGCGAAGCTCACGCGCAAATTTTTTTCCGCCCCCAACATCAAACAGCATCCCCCCAAACATCGTTCAATCGTGGCCGCGACCCGCCAATCACTTCAGCAATAAATTCAAATCTCCGAGGCCCAAATTCCCGGGCTCCCGGAAAACCAAAAAATCACACTCGCAACTTACAACCTTTTCTATTCGTTAGTGAATATGATGCGGCCGTCAGTGGAAAGGTCTTTATGGATTGCGTGCGAATTGACGTAAGCGTCAGCAAGACGTCCTGAGCCCGGCCGGAAGTAGGCGTTCTGTACTCTCTGCACATAGTTCCGCGTCTCTCGATACGCGGGGACGCCGTGAACTCGGTCAACGGCACCCTCTCCAGCATTGTACGCCGCCAGGGCCAAGTCGAGGTTGCCATTGTATCGTTCTAGCAACCACTTGAGATGTTTAACCCCGGCGTCGATATTCTGTTGCGGGTCGAATACGTCGTAAGCTCCATATTTCTGTGCCGTCGTGGGAATCAACTGCATCAGGCCGCCGGCTCCCTTGTGCGAATAGGCCTTCGGATTCCAGTTCGATTCCGTTTCGATCACCGCGCGGACCAGCGCAGGATCCACGCGATGCCGGTCCGCCGCTTCTCGCACGAGTTTCTCGGCGCCGTCACGGCCCATGTCCATGGCCGGACGGCTGCGTCCCGTAAAAGATGATTCGGCGGGCAAGTAGATGTTGGTGCGTGGCTTCGAGCCAGTGAGCTTGGGGGTTCTCAGCGGTTCGGCGTTCACAAAAAAACGCCGCCCGTCATCCTCAATGACTTTGGCGATCTGGCCGCTCGCGCTTTTCGCGAACAGGCACGCCGAAAGAATCGCGCAAAGGACGAGCGTTGCTCGGAGTAGCCCTGCCGTGATTGCCATGCGTCTCATCATAGTGCCCCGGGGAAGGCCAGCAAATTTTAAACCTACTTCAGAGTGCACAGTCTTTAATATCGTTCGACCTAGTCGGAGTCAATGTCCCCTTGGTACTAAAGCCCCCTGCCGAATGGTCTACCTGTGGGAGACCGCCTGGCGGGTGCCTCGTCTGTCGACCCGGTAAGGGTCGCACTCAAATCGACTCCGCGCTCGCGGTCAGGGTGGCGACCGTCTAGCGGCCGCGGCTGAGACTGCCTCCCGCAAGACACAGTTCTGCCGCTAGACCTCATTATAGCAAGGGCTCCAGGAGGGAGGGGATACTCAATAGGGCACTTTTTAGGGCAGCTGTGTCTTTTCCGCCAGCCTCCGCCAGGTCAGGTCGTCCGCCCTTTTCCGTCCTCCGGCATGCCCAAGGCGACCACCCCGGAGCCCAGCTTCTGCCGCAAGCTGTCCACCAATTGCCTAAGTCCTTCGCGGTCAACGTTTTGCACTTCGGCAGCGATAACCTTAATCCCTTTAACAACTTGCACGCGCCCCACTAGCTCGTCGATCTGGCTGAGCGCACCCTTGCGCTTCTGCGCCTCCAGCTCCTTTTCCAGTTGTTTGGCAGTCTGGGACAGCTTCTCGACCTGCGCCAGGACGCCGTCCTCTCCCACATTGAGCTGGCTGGCCACCTGCCGCAGAATGTCTGCTTGCTTTTGAAAATGTTCCAGCGCCCCGATGCCGGTCACCGCCTCGATGCGGCGCACCCCTGCGGCCACAGATTCTTCGCTCACAATCTTCAGCACACCGATGTCGCCAACGCGGTGGACGTGCGTCCCGCCGCAAAGCTCCTTCGAGTAGAACCCCCGGGCCGCTCGCGGATCGGGAATCGTCACCACGCGGACGTTGTGCTCCGGATACTTGTCCCCGAAAAACGCCAAAGCGCCGGAAGCCAGCGCCTCTTCGAGCGAAGTGACATTCGTCTCGATCTCCGTGTTCAGCCGAATCTCCTCGTTCACCTGCTGCTCGATGTCGCGAAGCTCCTCCGCATCCACGTGCGCAAAGTGCGAAAAGTCAAAGCGCAGCCGCTCCGGCGCATTCAGCGACCCGGACTGCTTCACATGCGTCCCCAGAATGTTTCGC
>WNFI01274980.1_pt3 | contig 10015 bp, 12 predicted proteins | sample 5400471 | NCBI WGS metagenome assembly WNFI01 (sample SAMN13153348, study PRJNA577476) | soil metagenome | isolation source: 100 cm saprolite on Douglas fir-dominated hillslope | place: USA:California | collected 2013-09-17
CGCGGCATCCTGATTACGCGGCTGTGGTACATCCGCGAAGTCGATCCTTACGAGAAGATCCTCACCGGCATGACCCGCGATGGCACGTTTCTGGTGGAGGGCGGCAAAGTGAAACACGGTATCCGCAACTTTCGCTTCAACCAGAGCCTGATTGACACGCTCAATAACGTTGAAGCCACGGGCAAAGCCGTCCGCGCCAGCGGCGAAGAAGCGTTTGACATGGTTGTCCCGGCCATGAAGGTGCGCGGGTTCAATTTCACCGAGGTTACTAAATTTTAGGCCGGCAACCGAAGCGCATGTCCTTTTGGTGCCGAAAAAGACCAAAGTAATCTTTGGCGGGTTCAGGCGCGGGTGTATAAAACTAACTAGAGGTGCACTTGTGAACGATTCACGCAGTTCAGTCCGCTTCCCCCTCAAGCTGCCTCTTACGGTACGCACCGCAGATGCGCGCGAACACTTCGCCGAGACCGCGGATATCTCCGCCGGCGGCGTGCTGTTTCACACCAAAGCCGCGCTTGATGTGGGCACGGTGATCCGCTTCGGCATTGCTTTGCCCGCGGGGGTCCTGGGGACCAACACCGATGTTCTGGTCAACTGCACCGGACGCGTCGTGCGTTCTCTGGACGAGAAGGGAAACAAGTCCGTGGCCGCTGTGATCGACGAATACAGCTTTGAACGGGTATTCTCGGCGGCAAGTTAGCTGTTGTTTCCTATGCCCTGATCGTGCGTTGGCACAGGCGCGGTCTGGGCATTCTGTTTTTTCCTTTCCGGTAACCACATTATTTTTTTGGTCGCACCAGCCTTCAGCGGCAATGCGTCCGTTCGGCGCAATCACAACTTGGATTCTGAACTCGCTGCGACAGCGCAGGTCCGGTATTGATTCGCTATAATGCAAAAGAGTCAGTTGTGCGCGCCGGAGAGATGGCCGAGTGGCTGAAGGCGCACGCTTGGAAAGCGTGTTTAGGGGAAACTCTAACGTGGGTTCGAATCCCACTCTCTCCGCCATAACCCGGTAAATGCTCCAAAAGCCAGTATTAGCCCACGAGGAGCTAATATGGCAAAAGTAAGCATCTACACTCGCCAAAACCGGGCTTTTGCCCTGGCCCATCCCAAAGAGATTTACAGACCAGGCACAATCTTCATCCTGCGCTACACCCGAGGCGGAAAGCGTTGCTGGGAGACTCTGGACGTCCCCGGCTATGGCCAAGCCTTCACCGCAGCTCGTATGCGTGAGGTGGAGCTTTTTAAGGAGAAGCCCGTCCCGCTGGCCTCTTTGCATACAGCAAAGCCTGTGCCCGAGGCACCCCGGCCCCGCGTTGCAGGGGATACCCTGTAACTGGGGAACAAGTTGATGTTTCACTGGTACCTCTCGTCTTGGATTTCAGCGGGGTTAGCCCGCTCTTGAAATCCAGACTAGAGGCCGATTTCGCGCAAGCTGGTTAGGGCGAGTTTATTTTGCTTCTTGTTTTGCTATTTTTTTCTTTGCTCTAAACAACCGGTCCTTTAAACCGGAAATGCGAGCTGACTTCGTTTGCCCATCGTTGTTAAAGTCAATGGTGCCAAGTTCGTAATCGATATCGACAATGACTGGTCCTAGCTTTCTATTCTCAAAGTCGGCTAGCAGGTCTTTCTCGGTTATACTCGGATTCTTTCCGGCAGTCTCCAGAATCAATTTCTGAAGAGCATCTGTTTTGGGGGCTCTTCCCCCTTTCCGGGAAAAGGCACTCTGAAAACTCTTTGCGGCGTTTCTCTCAAAACGGACCTTGGAATCTGCCGCGATTTCTAAGGCTTTTTCAAATGATTTTTGCGAGTATGAGGACACATGCCGCGAGACTTCAGACCGAAGATCGTTCATGGCAACGCAAAAGACATCCTCATCTGCCACCCGCTGCTCCCTCAAGCCTGACTGCTCGAGCCAGAATTCTCGATTCCGCTCGTTAGCTTCCCGCAGCGCCTGAAACCTGCCGACCGGAAGGGCAATGTCGGGCCTCCCGGCATCTCTGAAAGCCGCGCCTGATGTATCCGCCATTTGACCTCCGTGGGAGTAGAGAAGATGATTACCTATCCTGATTGTAAAGAGATCTCACTGGGTATACTTCGGAATTTTGAGGTCAGCAGCCTAAAAGTTTTTAGCTAGGGCTTTCCCGCAAACTCCATCTGAACGCCCCTGAGATTTTCGGCATCACGTGCAGAAAGCTGACGGAGCCCCATGGATGTGCACCTGATTGACGGGGTTGCAACCGATCATGTCGTGGAGTCATTTCGAAACGATCTATATCCAGGATATAAGACCAGCGAGGGTGTACCTCCGGAGTTGCTCTCCCAGTTCCCCGTTCTCGAGGAAGCGCTGGAGGCCATGGGAGTGGTGGTGTGGCCCATGGTCTACTATGAGGCGGATGATGCGCTCGCTTCGGCCGCAAATGCAGCAGCGAAGGATGGCCGTGTGAGGCAGGTGCTCATTTGCACGCCGGACAAAGATCTCAGTCAGTGTGTTGTGGGCACACGAGTCGTTCAGCTGGACCGCAGGCGCGATATCTTGCGCGATGAGGCTGGCGTGGTGGCCAGGTTCGGGGTGAAGCCCCAGTCGATTCCGGACTACCTGGCCGTGGTCGGCGACAGTGCAGATGGCTTCCCAGGTTTGCCTGGATGGGGCGTAAAGGCTGCGGGCCTTACCTTATCCCAGTACCCCCACCTTGAAGACATCCCGAAGGATTGGCGAGATTGGCATCCATCAATCCGGAAGGCCCGCGTGCTGTCCGAATCGCTATTCAACGGATGGAACGACGCCCTGTTGTTTCGCATCCTTGCGACCCTGAGACTGGATGTGCCCGTTTTTGATGCGGTCGAGGAGCTTCGTTGGAAAGGACCGCGCCCGAACTTTGAGGAACATTGTCGGCGAATGAAGTCACCCGATCTGCTTCGCCGCGCTACGTCCACAGAACTGGGCATGCCCCCCGCAGGCACCGCCAGCTGAGACTGGAATCGCGTTGCTGGATTCATGGCGAAACAGAAAGAATTGTTTTTGGGTTTCTTGGTGTTCTCTATTCGTTTCGGGTGGAAACACCGGATCGATAACCGTCAATGCGTTGCACGTCAAGGGACCAAGCATTGACATTTGTCGTCGCCTCCGCTCAGTCCGGTATCACTTGTTCATGACAATCTAAGCGCAGGGCACGGTGTTTAGGCCGTGCCCTACGCTTGCCTTTGCTACATCACTTATTTCTGCCGCCGCTGGCGGGGCGGACCCATGGCGAAGTGCGGATTAGCGGGGGCGGTCGATGACTTCTAACGGCGGACAGGATCGCAGAAAAGCGGGTTCCGCTATCCAACGAATGGACGGTTTCGACGCCGTAAATTTTGCTTCAAAATCAACAGAAAACGAAGAAATCATGAGCAGCAAAGCCACGTTTGCGGCTAGGCTTCGGGTGCGACGCATTGTCACAGAGGCAGGACTCTGATTAACCCATTGATTTTGAGTTACTTAGTCCATTATTTCCTTCTCCACAAGAGACAAGTTGTCCCGCTGCCGTCCCGTGCGTTTTACCATAAGTCATTTAATTACAACAGGATACTTAATGGTTCCACTCTGGTTCTGCGATTGCTTACACGTTACATAGGTAACCAGTGAACCAAAGTATGTCGCTGAAGACGAAAGCTGTACTTGGTGCCCTCAGTGTTGGAGAAACCAAAGAAACCAAGAAGTTGGAGAAGCCAAGAAATTGGAGAAACCAACATGAGATCCGAAAACACAACCCCAATCGCCAAGATCAAGGACAAGCACGGCTGGCCCTTGCGGGCCTTCCGCCTTTTGGCGGCCGGACTGCTATTGTTGAGCAGCGTAGCCGGCTTTGCGGAGCATCACGGCAAGATCGCCGCCGACTTCGGCAAGTTTCCCGTCCATCGCGACGGCACCGTGGACGTGATCATCCAGTTCAACCAAACACCAACTGATGCCCATCATCAGAAGGTGCAGAACAAAGGCGGGGTGCTGAAGACGAAACTGGACTTTATCAAGGGCGCGCACTACTCGGTGCCGGTTGAATCTCTGGATGCCCTTGCGGACGACCCTGATGTGGCTTACATCTCGCCCGACCGCCAATTGAACGGCCTGCTCGACAAGACCGCAGCGGTGGTGAACGCAAACGCCGCTTGGCAATCTGGCTGGGACGGCACGGGAATAGGCGTTGCCGTGATTGACAGCGGGATCTCTACCAATATCTCCAGCAGTGCCGACCTGTACAGCAGCGGTGGCGGAGGTGGGAAACTCCGTATCATTTACAGTCAAGATTTCGTCGGCGGGGGTACGGATGACTATTACGGACACGGCCAACACGTCGCCGGGGTGATCGCAGGAAGCGGAAAGAATTCTAGTTACTCATGGGTTGACACGCGCATGTTCAAAGGAATTGCTCCCAACGCAAACTTAATCAATCTGCGCGTCCTCGACCAGAACGGCCAGGGAACCGACAGCGGAGTGATCGCTGCCATTCAACAGGCTATCTACCTGCAAAGCAAATATAAGATTCGCGTTATCAATCTCTCGCTTGGGCGCCGGGTCTACGAAAGCTATAAGCTGGATCCATTGTGCCAGGCCGTCGAGGCCGCCTGGAAGAAGGGCATCGTCGTCGTCGCCGCGGCCGGCAACTATGGCCGGGACAACTCTATGGGTACCAGCGGGTACGCGACCATCACTGCGCCGGGCAACGATCCTTATGTCATCACCGTGGGCGCCATGAAGACAGAGGGCAGCTCGGACCGATCCAACTCCCTGATCACCAGCTATAGCTCTAAGGGGCCTACGCTGATTGACCACGTCGTGAAGCCAGACATTGTGGCGCCAGGGAATCGAATCGTTTCCCTGTTCGCAAGTTACATTGATCCCACGACTGGACTAAACACTTCGGCCACGCTGCCCCAGGAATATTCCCAGAACTTAGTGAACTATTGCTACTACCAGCAATGCACCGTCTCTGGCATCTCATTCTCGAATACTTACTACTCGTTGAGCGGAACTAGTATGGCCACGCCGGTAGTAAGCGGGGCGGTTGCACTCCTACTGCAAGCCCAGCCTCGGCTTACGCCAGACCAAGTGAAGGCCCGGCTGATGAAAACGGCTTACAAGAAACGGGGTCCGCCCTGTCCCCCACTGCCGTCTATGACTCCACTCAGAATGCGGTCTATCTTGTGACCGACGCTGGCTCCACGTGGGGCACATCGGTCGTGTGGGGTACCTCAGTCGTCTGGGGAACGACCGTTTTCGTGAACGGGACGTCCATAATCTGGGGCGACAGCGTTTGCTGGGGTGAAAGCACGGACACTGGCTTCAGCGCGGTTTGGGGAACAAGCGTCATCTGGGAAACTAGCAACCAACTGGCTTCAGAAACCTCAAGTGTTATTCTGGGCGAGAAGTAGGACTGCCTTCGAAGGCTCCGCGGATGTGGAGCTCGTGAAGAAAAACCTGGCCAACTCCTATTGTCTGGGACGGCATCGACGCGCGGTCGATCGCAGAGGACACTGAGAACTAAGGCAGAAGAGAACGAGACGAAGAAAGAGTCAAGTTGAACGTCTCCCTCAAAGCACGAACTTTCATTGCACTGGTCGTTGTTTTGGGCCTCTGCGCCATGGGGAAAGCCCTAGCCGGCGCGGATGCAATCCACCCGGTCCGATTCATCGCCTTCCTGCTGGTGGCCTGCCTGGCCGCGCGATTGAAAGTCAAGCTGCCCGGAGTCACCGGCAGCATGTCGGTCAATCTTCCGTTCATCCTGGTGGCCGTGGAGGAGATGGGCCAGTTGGAAGCTTTGCTCATCGCTTGCTTGTCCAGCCTGACGCAGTGCCTGCCTCGTGACCAGCGCAATTTCAAATGGCTCCAGACCAGCTTCAATGTCTGCGCCATGGCGCTGGCAGTTGAGGCCACGCGCCTGGTCTACGGGGCCTCGTTCATCAGCGACCACGTGGCTTCGCGCCCGCTGCGCCTGGCGATTGCCTGCGCCGCCTACTTCCTGGTCAACACCATCACGATGGCGATTGTCCTTTCCTTGACGGAAAACAAGAACGTGGCCCGCGCCTGGCTATCCATGTTCCAACTTTCCTTCCCATATTTCTTGGCCAGCGCAGGAGTCGCCGGCGTGATGCTCACGCTGGCCGCCAGCGTTGGCTGGCAGGTCCCCGTTCTGGTGCTTCCGCTGATGGCCGGGGTCTTCTACTCCTACCGCCGCTACTTCGCGTTGCCTCCGAAGCTCCCGGCGGAAATGTCGCAGGGGAAGATGGGTGCGGAGGGCGTGCGCCAGTAAGAACAGCAAGCCCACGCATAAAGCGGCGGAACGACTCCCGCAATGACGCTTTTTAGCTCCTTGCTGCCGGAATTGTTAACATGTTTATTATCTTTAACTGGATCGCAGCAGCAATAATCGGATGAGCGTTGGGTTTGATCGCGATGGGACAACCTCTCTACGGCACGTCGCAAATGGTTGGCAGCACAAAAAACAAGGGGAGAGAAAATCGTCTCCCCAAGTCGATGCTTGCTATGGGTTAGGGCTTGAACACCTCGTTGGCATTGCTCGAAGAACCATATGCAGGCGTGCTGCCGCCCACAACATAGACCTTTCCTCCGTGGGAGTGGGCACCGGACTCCTGCAGAGCGGTTGCCATGGGGGTGTTGGTCGACCAGGAGTTGCCTGAGATATCGTACACCTCGTTCACGTTCAGTGCCGAGACCCCATCTGTTCCTCCGATGGCATATACCAGGTTACCCGAGTGGCCTGCGACAAGACTGGCACGCTGCGTCGGCATAGGCGTCAGTGTTGTCCAAGTGTCCGTCTGCGGATCATACACATCCACTTCGTTCGTGACGCTTGGGGAGGAGGCAGCGCCCGTGCACCCTCCAAAGACGAATACCTTGCCTCCATGTGCGACCGCGGTCAAGTCAGAGCGCGGACTTGGCAGGGGGGCAACTGTACTCCAAGTGTCGGTGTCAACGTCGTATTTCTCCACTGTCCCGATGTAGGGTCCGCCGCTGCACGGGCCACTGGTACTCAGCCTGCCCCCGATAACAAAGATTCCGTCATCAATTACAGCAGCTACCGCCCCTGCGCGGGCCGTGGGCATCGGGGCGAGAGTTGTCCATGAATCCAATACGGGGTCGTAGCGCTCCATATCGGACAGTACCGTGCCGGAATTTTCGCCTCCGATCACGTACAGGAACCCACCATGAGTGGTTTCTCCATAGGCCGCGTCAGAGCGCGCTGGCTGAGGGGCGGTGGCTCCCGCGCTCCATGAGTCCGAGCTTATGTTGTACAGTCGCGTTTGGTTGGTAGTTGCCCCGAGCGTGGAGGAAAACCCGTAGGCGCCGACGATGACTTGACCAACTCCTCCCACGGTCATGCCCTCAGTTGGAGAGGGGGCAGGCGTTAACGCTGTCCAACTACCTTGTGCGTATCCTGCGTGTGCTGCGGTGAGGGTTGTAACGAATCCAGCCAGAATAATCAGAAACCGTTTTCTACTCTTGCAGAAGTGATTGAGCATTTTCCTTTCTCCTTGTGAATTATTCGTTTACCTGGGAAATTTGTGCCGAAAGCTGCCACTGTAATGGCGATTGCGCGATGATGCCAGGCAGCTTTCGTTTAGCCGACTATTCCACAAGGAGTCAAATTCTGGACTGGATCGGACATAACGTTTGAAGCACGCAATGACCCGAGCATCTCGGTCCCGTCTATTGTTAGCAACCTCGTCTAGTGGCGGCAGAAATAAGTGATGTAGCAAAGGTAAGCGTAGGGCACGGTCTAAACACCGTGTGCCCTGCGCTTAGATTGTTACGAACAAGTGATACCGGACTGTGCGGAGGCGACGACAATGTCAATGCTTGGTCCTTTGACATGCAACGCATTGACGGTCATCGATCCGGTGTTTCCACCCGATGAGCTCGTCTGCTCGTTGACGATGAGGCTAATGCCCCCTGGCAACGAGACGGCGACGTTCGGGTTGGATACGACTATGGACTGACCCGCGGCCACCAAGTTGACGATCTGGGCATTCCCGCTCACGGAGGCCTGACTGCCGCTGCAGGCGGCGCTGGAGTTCGACTGCACGACATCAGCGGTAACCAGACCACTCAATAAGTTCAGGTTCGCAACTGACGATTGCGACTGGCTGCTAGTGCCACTGCCGGACGCGGTACTCTTCAGCGCGTCAGCCGTGGCCAAGCCCACGAGATTTACGCTAGCTACAGAGGTACTCAGATTCCCGCCGCTAGACGGAAGGGGTCCAGTGTCTGATATTGAGGCGGAGATTCCCAGCGCATTTGCCCGCAAGGCTACGGCCTCACCGCTGAACGTGGTGGCAGCCTGAGCAAAGCCGGCGAGCGGGCTGAAGGCCAGAATCGCCGTCAGAAAGATGGCAATCGTTGTATTTTTCCTCGTGTTCATGTGCACTTTTCCTTTCCTTGAATTTGCGATTCGATCGGCCGACGCGCGAAGCCGTAGAAAGCGGCCACAGGTCGGGTAGTGAGGCCAGCACTGTCACTATCGAATAGAACATTGCAATCGTATTGCCAGACTTCTTGTTGAGGGTATTAAGTATCGCGTGTTTAAGGGTAGTAAGTATCGCGCATTCGCTTTGCTTTCCAAGATTTGCGGGGATTTGCATTTGGACAGATTCGGTAAACGTGAATCGCAAAGTTCGCAAATCTGCTTACGCAAGCGCATTGAAATTGCCAAGCGCCTTCTAAACTGGTGGCTCGGCCGGTAATTTCTTCATCAAGGCGCGTGGCAATTTCATACAGAGATTTCCCTACTATCTCCTACAGAGAAATGACTAGAGCGTTGGCCCACGGCGGCATGCGCGACCGCATTATTGCTTAGCATAGTGGTCCATCAGCTACCGTAGGCACGGCCAAAGAGTCGAGGGAGAGAGCCATGACTGCATCAGGCACAAACACGAACGACACGGGTGAATTCAAGGGCAAACCCGTCCTGGTCACCGGCGGCACGAAAGGCGCCGGCAAGGCCATCGCGGAAACGATAGTGGCGCATCGTGAATATTTCGTCGGGGATTGACGCGCGTTTCTGTACCCGGCTGCTCTGCATATGCAGCGGCCAAGGGGGGATTGAGGTTCTGACACGCTACCTGGCCAAGGAGCTTGGAGCGCGCCGGATTACTACGAACGTGGTTGCGCCGGCCCTATGCGATCTCAATTGCCGGATCACGTGCTAACCGGAAATTACTCCGGGCCAGAAGTCCGCTTCTGGGAAGGGCTTTAAGCCGTTGGGCCATGCGCCTCGATTCTGGTCGAATGACGGGCTACTCGGCAGTTGCCCAGCCGACCTGTCTATATAACGGACTTGAGGGTCGGAAGGAAAAGAACTAGACCTCCGCTGTGTCAAGGCCGCGTGATATGTCCCCACCTAATTCCCTGTTCCGTTTCGGACTGGACGCAGGCCCTTGTGCGGCTTAGCTCGATCGAATGTGGCAGATAGCGGTTTCGGTGGGCGAAACTCGGCGCAGAAAGTCTATAAATTCCCTGTATGTTTCCCTGTTAGCAGGGAATTTCTAGTGGAGACGGGTTCGCGCCAGACTGCATGCTCCGCCAGACTTCTTTCCGCCAAACGGTGCTGCATCGGAATCGAACCGAAAACGCCGGCCACGTTCCAACCGTCATAAAACATAGCCCTTCCTAAAATAACCAATGACCTCTGTAATTCGGGATCACGCAACTCTTCGTCCAGAGTCGTGTTCTAGTTCTTCGTCCGCTCCAACCTTGAAGTAGGGGTTTGCAAATACTGCGGAGGATTAATAATGAACCGATACCGCTGCCTTGCGACCGCACTTTTCGCGGTCTCTTGGTGTCTTGCTCAATTGTCCGCCGCTCAATCATCTCCTGCACAACCGCCTCCCGCGCCGGCGTCCGCTGCCGAATCCTCTGCTGAGTCTTCGGTGACTCCATCGTCGCCACAGAAAGCTCCGGTGAGTGATAGAGGCTTCAGTTTTTCCACCATCGCCACCGGCAACCATGACTCCGTTT